>Ga0209100_1000209_pt1 | contig 63735 bp, 57 predicted proteins | sample lystaG_FD_185480 | JGI IMG/M metagenome (GOLD analysis project Ga0209100, IMG submission 185480) | Glacier valley bacterial and archeal communities from Borup Fiord, Nunavut, Canada, to study Microbial Dark Matter (Phase II) -... | ecosystem: Environmental > Aquatic > Freshwater > Ice > Glacier ... | reverse complement strand
CGTCGCGCGAAGAGGATTCTTCGGACGGTCGGGTTCTCCTGGCACTGCCGATCCTCTCGTCGACTACCAGCTTCGTGGTCGTCGGTGCCAGCGAGTGGGTCGAAGGTCCTGCCCTTCACCGGGCAACCGAAGACCGGTCTCTTGTCAACCCCTCCGGACAAACCGCCCGGGGATGTCGGGCGTCAATACACTGGGTGGGAAGAGGGGAGTTCAATGCCTGTTGCCGCAGCGGGAAACATGGCGGGCCAGCTGCTCGGCGGACGCTATCGCGTCGAATCCGCCATCGGATTCGGCGGCATGGCCACGGTCTACCGGGCGTCGGACGAGGTTCTCGGTCGCGCCGTTGCTGTGAAGCTCTTCGATTCGAGCACCCTGGATCCCGCGCGACAGGAGAGCGAGCTGGCCGTGCTCGCAAGTCTCGACCACCATTGCGTCGTCAACCTCTACGACGCGGGCGTCGATCGCGACGATCACGGCCGCGACAGACGCTTCCTGGTGATGGCACTGGTCACCGGACAGAACCTTCATGAGAGAATCCAGGTCTCTCCCATCGCATCTCGCCACATCGCCGAGATCGGCTACGACATGGCGGAAGCGCTCGAGTACATCCACGCACGCAACGTGCTTCATCGGGACATCAAACCGTCCAACATCCTCCTCGTCGACTATGGCAACGACGCACCTCGGGCCCGGGCCAAACTCACCGACTTCGGCATCGCGCTCTCCGATGACATCGAGCGGATGACGGCGGAGGGCCAGACCACCGGGACTGCCGCGTATCTCAGCCCCGAACAGGTGGCCGGCAGGCTCCTCACACCCGCGAGCGACGTGTATTCCCTGGGGCTCGTGCTGTTACAGAGCTTCACCCGGTCGATCGAATTTCCGGGGTCGATGGTGGAGTCGGCGATGGCACGACTCTCCCGCGATCCGGTGATTCCTGAATTCCTCCCTTCGCACTGGCGTGATCTGCTCTCGGCCATGATGGCGCGTGACCCGGAGCACCGGCCAGCCGGCCACGAACTCGTCTCACTGCTGCGGCAGACGGTGATCGCCGACAGCGCGCGCCACAAGGATGCCGAGTCCGACACCTTTTACCCCTCCGACCCGCACCCCTCGAATGGTCGCTCGGCGATCCTGGACACGATCCCGGATGAGGCCCTGCATCGCGTCACGGCGATGGCGGCCCGCCTGTTCTCTGCCCCGATATCGATAGTGAGCGTCGTGGACCATGACCGCACATGGTTCAGGTCGCACTACGGGCCGGATGTTGAGCAGATCGCACGCGACGTCGACCTCAGGACGGCGACTATTCCGCAGGCCGAGCCGGTGATCATCGAAGACGGTCAGAGCGATCCGCGCTCGCAGGACAGCCACCTGGTCACCGGGCCGCTCGGCCTGCGGTTCTATGTCGGAGTGCCGTTGAAGCGCACCGACGGTCAGACGATCGGCACCCTCTCGGTGCTCGACTTCACGCCGCGCTCGGCGTCAGCGGCTGAAGTCGCGAACCTTCAGGACCTTGCCGCCCTCGTGGTTGCGCAGCTGGAGACCCGCCATGAAGGCTTGCGCACCGTGGAGATGACCGGCCCGATGATGGCCGTGGTGCCGCGATCCGAGGGGCCCTTCGCAGTCGCGTAAGGCGAAGTCGCCAGGAGGCCGGGGAAGAATCCGCCGGACCCTGCCTTTTCGGAATTCAGATATAACACTTCAGTACCTGGCCGGGATGCGGCTGAAGGCGATCGCATTCGCGTCGGTCGGGACGAGGTTGGCGACATCCGCGGTGCCGGTATCCTGGTCGTCATCTGACGGACCGTCGAGACTGTCGCTGGCATCGGAGATCTTGTGCACGTACTCGCACACGGCGGGGGTTTGGACGCCTTCATCGTGAAGGGTCGTGCGGATGACCCCCGCGTGGTGAGCCGCTACGGCCAGGATGCAATCTCCTGCGCGATGTGTCGTATAGCCGGGGTCTGGAAGGGAACGGCACGTCCGCCGGAGACTTTGCGACGCTCTCCCGTGCCGGTTGTCAGAGCCGGCGCGGCTGCGGCAGGATTCCCCGCCCAACTGTCCGTGCGGCACGCACACGCGGCGCCGTAACCCCGGACGCACGCGTTACCGACCTGATGTCGACGGAAAGCTTTGTCGGAATCAGTGAACCTGGTCTGCCGATGAATCCCCCGGTGTGTCCGCGGACTGTCCAGTTCGGTGGATAGCCCACTCTCGTTTTGTTGATGGTGGAGAGCTTCGATCTCGGCGGGTGGCATGTCGTCGCGGTGCTCGTTGCGAACACCGATTGGTGTCCTGGGCGTCCGGTGCGGCTGCCCTAACGCCCTCCATAGTCGAACGGCGGGGCCACCCAGGACAGGCCCGCCGTTCTCGAGTCCCCGCCACCTCCATCGGTGGGGTGCGATCTGCGCGATCAACGCACAGAGGCGAAGAACCTCGCGCAATCACCCTGATTGCGGAACACCGGTGCCGTGCTGGTCACCCAGCCGCCCTTCGTGCATTCGGATTTGGAGGTCAGCATCACCGACTCGGCGAAGGTGTAACGATCCCCATTGAATTGAAGAGCGTTGAGAGTTCCATTGCCATAGACACCAGAGCCCAGCGAGAAGCCGAAGGCCGAGACGACAGCATCGGGAAAGGCCGCTCTCCAGGCTTCGAGAGTTCCGTGATAGCCGCTTCCATAACCCGACGTCGTCAACGGCGCTCCCTCCTTGACGAGGGCGCTGGAACCGTCACTCGCCCACCAGTCGTTGCCGTAGAAGGTCGGCTCACCCGCGAGGATTCCGTCGGGGGTACCGTCACCGTTGGCGTCGACGACGAGTTGGAATCCAGGTGCGATTCCGAACGTGGGCGTGTAGTCGAGCGATGGCTCGCCCACGGAAGCGAGCGGCACGCCCGCGGCGACGTACTCTGCGACCTTGGCGGTCGAGCTCGCATCGTCGGTGTAGATATGCAGTGCGGTACCGATCACTTCGTAGTGTCCACTCGCGCGGGTGTCGGACAAGGCGGGAACGAAATCGTCGGGAACATTGATAGCGGCGGATGCGGCCGCAGCGGGTGTGCTGATCGCCACGGCAAGACCGACGGCGAGTACGGCGGCTAGGGCGAGCGGACGCTTCATTGCACTGTCCTTTGTTCAGTTTCGGAAGGTTTTCAGTTCCAACGATCCCGGCCTCAGGCCAGTTGCGCCCCAGCCTAGATGATTAATCCTTATTACCCCAAGCGGTGAGTGGGCGTTGGGGGGGTGCGTTGGTGGCCCACTCGCACCATATTCCGGAGACGGGTCCATTCAGGAATGTCCGAGCGGTCTGTGACCGATGCCCTCCGGTCCCTGGTGAGCCCCGAGCGGTTTTTCCACTCCACCACACGGCCCGATCGACCGGTGGCCGAATTCGACCCGGAAAAGTGGCTCAATCCGCCAATCCGGACGCCAATCACCGCGCATCCTCCACACGTCGGCCCCGAGTCAGATCGATAGCTAACTAACTTTCATAACTAATTACGGGTGAACGAGAATCTTGACCTGGGTCTCGTTGTGGTTGATCAGGGCGTCGAAACCCTCGGTGATCAGATCGTCGAGAGCGATTCGGGCCGTGATGAACGGTTCGAGGTTCACCTTGCCCTGCTGCACCAGCCTGATCGTGGCCGGATGGTCGTTCGCGTACGCGATTGTGCCGCGCAGGTCGATCTCTTTGAGCACGAGCTTTTGCATATCGACGGTGGCCGGGTGACCCCAGATCGAGACGTTGACGACGACGCCGGCGGGCCGGACTGCATCCAACAGGGTGTCGAGCACCGCGTTCACGCTGGAGCACTCGAAGGCCACATCGACGCCGCGACCACCGGTGAGCTCACGCACCTTCTCGGCGACGTCGACCTCGCTCGGGTCGAGCACGACGTCCGCGACGCCAGTGCTCGTGGCCTTATCCTTGCGGGCCTGGCTGAGCTCGGAGATGAAGACGGTCAGCCCCTCGGCCTTGAGCACGGCGGCGAGTAGTAGGCCGATGGGCCCGGCGCCGCCGATGAGGGCCACGTCGCCGGCTTTGGCGCCACTGCGAACGAACGCGTGGTGCCCCACCGAGAGTGGCTCAATCAGGGCGGCCACATCGAGGGGAATATCGCCGATCGGGTGCACCCAGCGACGCTCGACCACGATTTTTTCACTCAGTCCGCCGCCATAGCCGCCCAGACCGATGAAGTTCATGTCCTTCGAGAGCTGATACTCCTCGCCCTCACCAATCGGGACATCCGCGCCGATGATGTAGGGCTCCACGACAACGTTCTGCCCCACCGCCAGGTCGGTCACACCCTCGCCAAGAGCACTGATAGTGCCGGAGAACTCGTGCCCCAGGATGACCGGCGCTTCCTCGCCCGAGATCGGGTGCGGATGCCCCGGAGCCGGCACAAAAATCGGTCCGTCGAGATATTCGTGCAGGTCCGTGCCACAGATTCCACACCAGGCAACGTCGATCGCCACGGTTCCCGGGCGGACCACGGGTGCGGGAACATCTTCTATGCGGATGTCTTTTCTGGCGTAGTAGCGAGCGGCTTTCATGCTGACCCCATTCCGGTCCACGGTCACCGTCGTGAGGTGGCCTCTCTTCAGGCTACGCCTGTTCGCCTGCGATCCTGGGCACCTTGTCCTCGATCGGATCCGGGGGTGGCAGTCACCATCATGCCCCCGCAATCTCTGTGATCACGGGGGCTTTCTGTGGATCCAAGGGGATTCGAACCCCTGACCCCCTGCATGCCATGCAGGTGCGCTACCGGGCTGCGCCATGGACCCAAGCTGACATTCCCGAAGTTCCGCGAATGCAACTAGGTCAGATTACTACACATCGGCGCGCTCCGTGGTCGGGCCCCGAATCGGTCCGGCGGCAGGTTCGGAGCACGGCGCTGTACGGGGACCGTGGCAGCCGGACCGATCGGGGTCTCGACTCCGCGTCGCCCGTGCGCTGCGGCCCTGGCTGCTGCGGAAATCCCGCTAACCGTCGAGTCGACGCCGCAGTGCGAGCATGGCGCCGATGGCCGCACGCAACTCCTGTAGGTGATGCTCCGCAAGGAACGGCTGGCTATGCGGCCCCAGATCGCTGGCAGAGACACTCGCCCCGACTGTTTCGACCGCGAGCCCGTGGTCGAGCCCCAGGATACCCACCGCCACGGCTGCCTGGTAGGGCACGTAGATCGGCGACGTGACCTGAAGCACCGAGTGCTCCGCCGCGACGCGGCGCCCCCCGGCCCAGAATCGGTAGGTGTCGGCCGAGTTCGCACGACGGTGCGCCGGGTCGGACGAGGGTGCCGCCAACACACTCAGCCGTGGCAGTCCCTGCCGATGCCAACTGAGGTGCCGCCACGATGAATGCGCCGTTTTGCCTGCTCCCTTGCTGATCTCCGGCACGCCGAGGGGCCCGAACGCCTTCTCCAGGCCGGCGAGCATCCCGCCGAATTCGTCGTCGGCGTCTATCCCGAGAGCGTGCGCGAGTACCGCCTCCTCGCGCGAGAACGGTCGAAACCCACCGAGGAACAGGATGTGGTCGCACTCCAGCCCGTATTCGAGCAGTTCAGCCACGAATCGTGGCTTCACAATGCCGGCGCGCACCATCCCTCCGGTCATGATCACCGTGTCGTAGTGGCGCCTCGAGGGTCGCTCTCGAGCGGCCAGGCCCAGATCGGGGGCCTGCGTGAACACGGTGTCGGTTTGAACCGGAGACAGCCCCAATTCGCTGATCGAATCGCGCTCCCCGCCGCGACGAAAATCCCACTGTGCGGCGGCGAAGTCGTTAAGCCACGACAGTCGACGGTCAGCTCCCGCGACGGGCACCGAGCCCCCGAAGACCCCGACCACAGCGGCGAGAGCGGATGACCGGGACCAGGCGTCGACGTGCTCGAGTACCCGCTGCCGATCGCTATGATCGACGCGCCAGGACGGCAGCTCGAGGGCCGTCATCCGAATACCGGGGTTCGACTATTCGGCGGACTCGTGCACCGGAAGGTCGATCGGGATCACCGGGCAGTCCTTCCAGAGGCGCTCGAGCGAGTAGTACATACGGTCTTCCTCGTGGAAGACATGCACTACGAGGTCGCCGAAGTCCAGGAGGATCCATCGGCCCTCGGCCCGACCTTCGCGACGGAGAGGCTTCGAGCCGTGCTCGATCAGCTTGTCTTCGATCTCGCTCGCGATGGCGACGACGTTGCGTTCGTTGCGTCCCGTGGCGAGCAGGAAGATGTCCGTCAGGGGAAGGGGACCGGACACATCGAGCGCGACGAGGTCTTCGGCCTGTTTGGAGTCTGCGGCGGCCGCAGCGATCTGGAGAAGTTCGCGGGCGTGGTCGGTCGCAGTCACAGGGTCCTTTGGGTGGAAGAGAAACAGAGTTGGTCACAGGTCTAGAAAATCTTGAAGATTATCCCTGCGACGAGCAGTACGACCACACCGACGGCCATGACCGCGGCGGAGACGATGAGAATGAGGGGCAGACGACTCGCCTTCTGCGGCCTCATCGAATTGATGACGTCACCGGAGGCCGTGTTGGTGCTGATGGCGCGGATCGCGCGCACCGGCGCGGACCCAGGATCCGACGAGTCCTCGCGGTCATCGGCTTCGAGAAGCGCGTCGACATCGGAGTGGTCGTATCGAGCCGGGTGAACACCGGTGGAACCCATACTGCTCGGCAGGTTGATGGACCCCGTGATGAGGATCTCACCGGTTCCGCTGAGCGGGCCCATGATGTTTTCGCCGGTCGGCATCGATGGCAGCACGAGCGCGCTCGTGGTGATGGCGCCGCTCGTCGCACCGACATCGCGGGCGAAGGTGTTCTCCTGCACCTGCTCGTCATCGTCGATGAGCGCCTGGGTGGACCAGTGGCCCACTGGAGGCACGTAGGCGTCATCGGCGGGTAGCGGCTCCACGGTGGTCTCGACGGGCTGGCCGCTCGGGAACAGCAGGTCCTGAAAGGTTGAGACGTTCTCCGGATGCGGCTCAAGCTCGGCAACCACGACTTCGTGGTCCACCGCCGAGGCAACATTGAAGACCGGGGTGCTGATGATCTCCACTGGCGCGGAGGCACGGGATGCCGCCTGTGCAGGCTCGAGAAGCTCAGCGACGGTGACATTCACGGCGGTGACATCCACGGCGGTGACATCAGCGACGGTGACATCAGCGACAGTGACATCAGCGAGGGTGACACTAGTGGGAATCGCACCGGTGAACGGCGTGCGCACCGGTGGTTCGATGAGTGCAGGCGGTTCGATGAGCGCAGGCGGTTCGATGAGCGCAGGCGGTTCGATGAGCGCAGGTGGTTCGATGAGCGCAGGTGGTTCGATGAGCGCAGGTGGTTCGATGAGCGCAGGTGGTTCGGTGACGGTGTCCGGGGCTGCGGCCAGCTGCTCCGCGCGCCGCGCTTCCTCGCGCTCGAGCTCTGGATCAACCGTTGCGCGACTCGCACGATCACGGAACCGCGGGCGCGGAGTGTCGACGTCGGCAGGGGACACTTCCACGACAGGGGCGTGAGTGCTGGGCGCCTCCTCAACGGCAACAGCATCGATGGGAGCCGCTTCGGTCTGTGCCTGCGGGGATGAGGCGGCCGCGGCCACTCGTTCAACCTCGTCGGTATCGCTCGGTGGCGTCACAAATCCGCCGATGCCCAACTCACGCATGCGGCGACGGGTGAGAACGGGTTCGGGCTGCGACGCCTCCGCAGACGGGACCGAAGCAGACGCCACCGGAGCGACAGAATCTATCGCCGGTGCGTCGACAGGCTCTGGAAGCGGAACGACCACGGGCGGTGCCCAGTTGAGAGGCGGTCCCACGGGACGGAATGCGGATCGGCGCGAGTCCGACGGGCCGAAGTCTCGAGTGCGGTAGTCCGGCTGCTCCGACACGGGAGCTGGCCCGGCCTGCGCTGGTGCGTCGACGTCATGAGGAATTGCGCTGATCGCCCTGCCGCGGAACGACGCAGCGTCATAACTCGGCACCTGTGGGCGGGCCGGCGTGATGTATCGGAGCGGCTCCGGCTCCGTGCCGGCGGCCTGATCATTGGTCGCAGGCTGCTGCGCGCGACGCCCACGGGTTACCGCGGGCTCGTTCGGGGAGTCCGGCGGGCCCTGTGGCGCCGTTGCCCGTCGCGCTTCCGCTTCCCAGCCCTGGCGAGCAATGTCCGCGAACGAGCCGTCGTCGGGCGCGTTCTGCTCAGGGGTCAACGGAGGATCGACGTTCTCGTCGCGTTCGGTTTGCCGAACTTGCCGCCTGCTTGTGGGCGGCTGATCGTGCCAGGCTGTCATGTCAAACTCCGATACAAGTGATGTTTGGAGATGTATTGAACTACACCATCGGGGACCAAATACCACACCGGGTATCCCCGGCTTACCCGGCTACGACAATCGGTGGAGGAGATAGCGAGCGCGGGCACCTCAAGCAAGCTTACGTCCGACTCCGGTAAACCGGAAATAGTGAGAGAGTGGCCCGGTCGCGTCACCGCAACGAAGTGGGCCAACGACCAGAGTTCGGCCGCATCTTTCCAGTCCAGAATCTGCATGATGGCATCGGCACCGGAGATGAAGAAGAGCTCGGCGTCAGGGCGCGCAGCGTGAAGGTCGCGAAGCGTGTCGATCGTGTAGGTGGGGCCTTGGCGATCGATGTCCACCCGGCTCACCATGAAGTTCGGGTTCGCTGCGGTGGCGATGACGGTCATGAGATAGCGATGCTCGCTGGAAGTGGCACCCGGCTTTTGGTACGGCATTCCGGTTGGAACGAAGACCACTTCATCGAGGCCGAAAGACTGCGCAACCTCGCTGGCCGCGACAAGATGCCCGTGATGTATGGGGTCGAAAGTGCCACCCATTACACCGATTTTCGGTCGCTTTGTCGCGCTCGCCGCCATCACGTCGTCGGTGTTAGTGATCGGTCGTGTGCCCGCTCGCCGCCGAGCCGCCGGTCTTCTGGCTGTGGCGGTTGGCGACGTCACGGAAACTCCACACGACGAAACCGAGTGCGACGAAGACGGCGAGCGCAATGAGAGGAAAGACCCAGGACGGAAAGAACAGAGCGAGCTTATCTTCTGCAGCCGCGAGAACTATCGTGCTTAGCACCGACATCCACCAATCCTTCAACCGTTATTCCAGTGCTGACCAGCCTACCGGCCCGCAGATGCCTATTCCCTGACCTGGCCCGCGCCGCGCACGATCCATTTAGTACTCGTGAGTTCCCTCACGCCCATCGGACCGCGCGCATGGAGCTTTTGCGTGGAGATGCCCACCTCGGCGCCGAATCCGAATTCCCCGCCATCGGTGAACCTCGTCGACGAGTTCACCATCACCACCGCCGAGTCGACCTCGGCTAGGAAGCGTTCACTGTTGCCGAGATCGTTCGTGACGATCGACTCGGTGTGGTGCGTCGAGTAGCGACGGATGTGGTCGATCGCCTCGTCGAGTGAGCCCACGATCCGCACCGCCAGATCAAGCGACATGTATTCGGTAGCCCAGTCGTCGTCGGTGGCCGCGACGGCGTCCTCGAAGATCGTGCGAGTGCGATCGTCCCCATGGATGGTGACCCCGGATGCCCGCAGCGCGCCGAGCACCGACGGCAGCAGCCGCTCCGCTGCGGCTTCGTGCACGAGCAGTGTCTCGAGGGCGTTGCACACGCTCGGGCGCTGCACCTTCGAATTGTGCACTATGTCGATCGCCCAGGCTTCGTCGGCGGACTCGTCGAGGAAGACATGGACAATCCCCGCGCCGGTCTCGATCACCGGAACCTTCGACTCTGCGACGACGGTGTTGATGAGGTCGGCACTCCCTCGCGGAATCAGCACATCCACCTGTCCACGTGCCTGCATGAGCTGCCGGGCGCCGTCACGACCGAACTCGTCGATCGTCTGCACGGATTCTGCCGGCAGTCCCACGCTGATGAGTGCGTCCTGGATGATCACGACCAGGGCACGGTTGGTGTTCTCTGCGGCACTCCCCCCGCGCAGCACTACGGCGTTACCGCTCTTGAGCGCGAGACTCGCGATATCGACCGTCACATTGGGGCGGGCTTCGTAGATCACGCCGACGACGCCGAACGGCACACGTACTTCGCTGAGCCGGAGGCCGTTCTGCAGGGTCTGCCCGCGCACATTCTCGCCGACCGGGTCGACGAGCGTGACCACGAGCCGGACCGCGTCCGCCAGCCCGTCCAGGCGTGTCGAATCGAGGCGGAGGCGGTCCTGCATTCCGACGCTCAGGCCGTTGTCGCGCCCGTTGGCGAGGTCGAGGTCGTTGGCCCTGATGATCAGGTCAGCGTGCTGCACGATAGCGGCGGCTATCGCAGTGAGAGCAGCATTCTTGGACGACGCGTTCGCGGTGGCGAGCACGAGGGATGCCGCTCGGGCGGCATCCAGTTTTTCGGTGAGGGAGCGCGTGGCAACGACGGTCTCAGGCATGACGCCAGTGTAGTTGCGCAGCTCAGCCGGGCACGGCAGCGAACCAGGTACCGAGCTCGGCACCCTCGAGTGCGGCAGCCACCTGCCGCGTGGAGGCGAGGAGCACGGGGGTGCCGGATGCCGCGGCAAGCTTTGCGGCGGCCACCTTCGTTCCTGCGCCGCCGGTTCCGACCCCGGCCGAGGCGATCTCGCCGAATTCCACCCCCGCTAGATCGTCGTCGAACGCGACCTCCGCGATGCGACGGGCTTCGGGATGCTCGGGTGGCCTCGTGTAGAGCGAATCGATGTCGGAGAGCAGCACGAGCAGGTCTGCCCGCACCAGCTGGCAGACCAGTGCGGCAAGGCGGTCGTTGTCGCCAAACCGGATCTCATGGGTCGCGACCGTATCGTTCTCGTTCACGATGGGCAGGATTCGCAGGTCGAGCAGCCGCTCCATGGCACGCTGCGCATTGCCCCGATGGGTGGGGTTCTCGAGATCCCCGGCCGTGAGAAGCACCTGGGCCGCGACAATCCGAAACCGGTCGAGACTGTCCTGATAGCGGTAGATGAGCACGTTCTGCCCGACCGCGGCGGCGGCCTGCTGCGTCGCGAGGTCGGTGGGACGTGCATCGAGCTTGAGATAGGGCATGCCGGTGGCGATCGCCCCGGAGGAGACGAGGATCACCTCCGTGCCGCGCGCATGGGCGGCGGCAAGCGCATCCACGAGCGGTGCGATCTGGTCTGCGTTCGCCCCACTGATCGATGAGGAACCCACTTTCACAACGATGCGTCGTGCCGTGGGGATACCCCCGCGCGAGAGGACCGGGCTAGGCATCCGCTGGCGAATCCTCCGACTTGACCTTGGCAGTCTCGATTTCGGCACCGTCTTTCTCCGCGATGGCAAAGCCCTCATCGTCGTTCCACATGCCCGCCTCACGCTCGCGGATGAGCTCGGCGCGCGCCTCGGCCTTGCCATCCATGCGGTCGAGGTATTCCTGGCGACGTGTCTTCGACGTCGGACGATCGTTCTGCACGAGCCTCGGGTCGGTGCCGCGCGGGGCAGTCAGCAGCTCCGCCGTGGAGGTGAGGGTGGGCTCCCAGTCGAAGGTTACCGGGCCGATGATCACGGTCGAGCCCGCGACGGCTCCGGCCTTGAAGAGCTCGTTCTCCACGCCGGACTTGGCCAGGCGGTCGGCGAGAAAGCCGATGGCCTCTTCGTTGTTGAAGTCAGTTTGGGCGACCCAGCGTTCGGGCTTTCCGCCGACGACGCGATAGATGTTGCCGCCCGAACCTCCTTCGACCTTGACGGTGAACCCGGCATCACCGGTCGCGCGAGGGCGGAGCACGATCCGCTGCTTCACCGGCACGGCGGCCTTCTTGGCGCGCTCGGCATCCACCAGCTCGCCAAGTGCGAAGGAGAGTTCGCGCAATCCCTCACGGCTTACCGCGGAGATCTCGAAGACGCGGTATCCGCGTGCCTCGAGGTCGGGGCGCACGAGGTCGGCGAGTTCGCGCCCCTCCGGCACATCGACCTTGTTGAGCGCGATGAGCTGCGGGCGCTCCAGCAGCGGAAGCTGCCCCTCGGGCACTGGATAGGCGCCCAGCTCGCCGAGGATCACGTCGAGGTCGCTGATCGGATCGCGGCCGGCTTCAAGCGTGGCGCAGTCCAGCACGTGCAGCAGCGCAGAGCAGCGCTCGACATGGCGCAGGAATTCGAGACCGAGCCCCTTGCCCTCGCTTGCCCCCTCGATGAGCCCGGGCACATCGGCGACGGTGTACCGCGAGTCGCCCGATTCGACAACGCCAAGATTCGGATGCAGCGTGGTGAACGGATAGTCCGCAATCTTCGGCTTCGCCGCCGAGATCGCGGCGACGAGGCTCGACTTTCCGGCCGAGGGGTAGCCGACCAGCGCGATATCCGCCACGACTTTGAGTTCGAGGAAGACATCGCCCTCCCAACCAGGGATGCCGAGAAGCGCGAACCCCGGAGCCTTTCGCTTGGTGGACGCGAGGGCGGCATTGCCGAGCCCGCCCTGCCCGCCGGGGGCCACGACGTAACGCATGCCCGGCTCGGTGAAGTCGATGAGTTCGTTGCCCTCGGCGTCTTTGACGACGGTGCCGAGGGGAACAGCGAGTTCGATCTCCGCGCCATCCGAGCCACTGCGGTTGTCGCCCATCCCCTGGCCACCCTTTTCGGACTTGCGGTGAGGAGCGCGATGGAAGCCGAGTAGGGTCGTGACTCCCATTTCGCTCACCAGCACGATGTCGCCACCGTCGCCACCGTTGCCGCCATCGGGTCCGGCGAGGGGCTTGAACTTCTCGCGCTTCACCGAGACGCAGCCGTCACCGCCGTCGCCAGCGCTGAGGTGGAGTGTTACCTGATCAACGAAGGTAGCCACGCCGCATCCCTTCGTGTGATGAGTTACTGCTTAAAAGGTAAGAGCGAGCCGAAGCCCGCCCGAACCCGTTGGAGATTGCCGACCGCGAATAAATCAATGGCCGAGTAGGTCGCGCAGCGACCGTGTCAAGACCAGTCGCTTATACGCCGACCACGATGTTGATGACCTTGCGGCCTCCCTTGGCACCGAATTCGACCGCACCGGCGGCGAGGGCGAAAAGCGTGTCGTCGCCTCCACGGCCGACATTCACACCGGGGTGGAAGTGAGTTCCGCGCTGGCGGACGATAATTTCGCCGGCGCTGACGACTTGGCCACCGAAGCGCTTCACGCCGAGGCGCTGTGCGTTGGAATCGCGACCGTTACGGGTGGAGCTTGCGCCCTTTTTGTGTGCCATGAGTTTTCAGCCCCTGCGTTTCTGTCTCGGTCTACTTGATGCTGGTGATCTTGATGCGGGTGAGCTCCTGGCGGTGGCCCTGGCGCTTCTTGTACCCGGTCTTGTTCTTGAATTTCTGGATGACGATCTTCGGGCCGCGGAGGTCGCCGACGACCTCTGCGGTCACCTTCACCTTCGCGAGGGCCGCCGCGTCATGCGTGATGGTGTCGCCGTCGACGAGCAACACCGGCACGAGCTCGACGTTGCCGTCTTTGTCGGCCTTGATACGGTCGAGAACGACAATGCTGCCAACCTCGATCTTTTCCTGCCGACCACCGGCGCGCACAACTGCGTAAACCACTTGGGAACCCTAACTCTGTGAACTGTTACCGATGATTTCGGCAGAAGTCTTGGTGTGCATTCGGTTGCGGGCTTAGCCCAGCACACACCAGAGGTCAACAATAGTCGATGATCGCGGCTGCGGTCAAACGCTGAAGGGCGTGTTCATGCCGCGTCGACGATGCCGACGATCTCGTGCTCGGACGGATGTCGTTCGAGCCACATACGCGCTAAGACTCCCACGAGGATCACGAGCGGCGCGACGGTCAAAAACTGCCCTCCGGCGATGGACGCCGAGTACCCGAGCGCCTGAAGGAATTGTTCTCCCGCGCGGGCGGGGATGCGAATCTGGCCCATCAGGCCGTTGGTCACGAGCGAGAACCCGTTGGTGACCAGATTCACCGCAAAGATCAGGGCTCCTCCCACGGCGGTCGCGAGAACCGAGCGAGTGATCACATGGGCAATGTGCAGGTCGGGGCCGATTGGCGCGATGAACCAGAGGCTGAGCACAACTCCGATGACAAGCGGGACGGCGATGGTGACGAATTGAGTGGCATAGCCGGCCCACCACTGCCAGGCCGGCACGTTACTCGAGCCGAGGAAAGTGAGTTGAGTGATCACGGCGTTCAACACGTTCTGAACGAGGCTGACGGCGAGCACCACGAGCCCGGAAACCAGGGCGACGAGGAAGCCGTGCTGTCGCACGATGCGGTGAGCAAGAGTCGTCATCTTCGAGACCTTCCTGTTTAGAATCGGCCAATGACCATCCTGATAGACCAGCCAACCAGAGTGGCTGACACAGTTGAGCCATGAGGCGGTGACAACGCCGCCCCCTGCGCTACCACGGTACTCGCCGGACGGCGAGTTGTGGTGGAGCGGCAGCGATTGGAAACCCGCTCTATCCCCGGATCGGCAACTCCGTTTCGATAGCCAAAACTGGCTGCGGATGGCTCGAAGAAGTCCGTTCCCTGTCTGGCTGATCGTCCCCACGTCCGGCTGGTTCGTTCTCCTGGGGATCTGGCTTCCGCTGTCCGTAGTCACTCTTCGGGCGGACAACCCGAGCCGTGACACCCTCGTCTGGGCAATCGTCGGCGGCTCGCTAGTCGCCTCGGCCACGATCACACCGGGGATCGTGTTCGGCGCCACCCGCAGAGCACTGTGGCTGTGGCTCGCGATCCCCATCGGTAGTGTCGGCTATGCCGTCTTCGTGGACAGCCCAGCGGCCTCCTACGCGCCGCGAGGAGACCTCTCGACGGGGTTGGGCGCAGCTTTTCCGCCCATTCCGATATTTCTCGCCGTTCTGAGACCCATCTGGGTGGGCGCCGCACTGGGAGGATCAGCTGCGGAGTTGCGCAAACGGACCGTCACTCGGCGGCTCACGTGATCCTGATCGACCAGCCCAGGTGGCCCGCCCACGAGATGCTCTGGTCTCACCTGGTGAGTGACAGTTCTCTCACTGAGTTGCACGATTTCGCGGGCCGGATGGGCATCCCCCGGGGTGGTTTCGACCTCGATCACTACGACGTGCCCCAGAACAAGTACGACGAACTGGTGGCTGCGGGGGCGGAACCGGTGAGCATCCGGCAACTCGTGGAGCGGCTGCGCGACAGTGGACTGCGGGTGTCCCAGCGAGAGCGTCGGCAGTAGCCGCGCTTCCTGCCCCGATGGTGCGGGACGTGCGCCGACTACCTGTCCGTCGCGGCTGGGAAGAAACCTCTCGGCGGGAGGCGTGACTCCCGCCGCGACGCACACGGAACTCCGCGAGCACGCGTATCCCCCGCCACGGCTGAATCTGTTCAGCGCGACCTCCCCGCCCTACCAGCTCTCGTCGAAACCGTCCACGCTTCGCACAATCGCACCGCTCGCGATGTCGATATAGACGGTACTGATGGAGGTGGATTGCGCATCCACCGGATAGCCGTCCGAGACGCTGTTCGCGTAGTCCGGGATGACATTCACGGCTACGAACTGACCATTCGGCGAAATACTGAAGCCCTCGATGCTGCCCGTGTCATCCTTCGTCTGGTACAGCACCCGGGAGGTCGTGCCGTTCTCATAGACGAGATAGCTCTGGAACTTTCCTCCGGTGGCCGAATCGGACACGGCCACCTGCTGCACTCGGGCTGTGCCCCGCCCCAGCAGCACGACATCGCCCCCATAGGTGGATGCTCCGACAATCGGCAGCGACGGAATGCGAGTCTCCGTGCCATCCGCCAGGGAATAGGCGATCTTGCCGAAGACATCACTCACGACGATCGTCTTTCCATCGGGCGAGCTTCGCCCGAGCTCGGTGTACTGCCCGAGCGGCACCGGCGGGCCGGATTTGGCGGCGTCGATCAGAAGCACGGTCTGATCCTCGCCCTGGGCGACGATGCTGGTGCTGCCACCGAGAAAGTCCCAGCCCAGCACAGCCAGTGGTCTTCCGGCGAGGTCGGGCACCGGGGTGACGGTGTGCGCTCCGGTGAGGTCGATGCGCATCAGGACCGAGTTGAACTCCCGCGCAATGGCGGGGCCCGCGCTGGTGAAGACGAAGCCGATGAACCCGGCCTCAGTTTCGCCGCGCAGCTCGTCGATGGTGCCGAGTCCCGGTAATGGAATGTGTTCGACCAGCTTGCTCGAGAGTGCCACCAGGAAGAGCGAACTCGTGCCGTCTTCAGCGAGGGTCGTGACCGCGATCGCCTGGGCGAAAACCACGAATTGCTGGATGCGAGGTGCCGAATAGACGAGAGTGCGCTCGTTGCCGCGCATCCCGGTGCGCACTATCGAATCCTCTTGCCCTGGCCCAGCGGCCGGGTCGGCCCGATCGAGGTAGAAGATCTGTGCGGGTGCGGTGGTGAACGCATAGTCGAAGGTCGAGACCCGGGGCTGGAAGGCGTTGGCGACATCCGAGACTCGCACGGAGTATTTCGTGGCATAGCGGAGGCGGTCCGTGAATTGCACGGCGATGACGGCGCCGGAAGTGCTCACCGTGAACGGCGCGGCGGGGCTCACGGACACGTGCTTCTTCGAGACGTCGCGGATGCTCTGGTTGGCGAAGAGCCGCAGTTGCTGGCCAGCCTGCGCAACGACCCGGTCGGCATCGACACTGCCGCTCGACAGCTTTGGCCCTTGCAGATAATTCAGCCCAGCGAAGCCCGCCACGAGGATCGCTAGCGCGATCACGGTGATCGCGAGCGCGCGGCGGAACGGCCTGGCCACCTCGTCGGCAGCATCCGCATCGTCAGTAGAGGTACGGCTCACTCGGCTGATCCACTTTCGTCGTCGCGCTGGGTACCAGGGCGATGGACTGTTGACTCTTTGTACTGGGATTGGTCTCGAACGACCCGCTCACCTTCACCCACTGGTCGGCCGCGAAACGGTCCCGCCAATTCGGGAGATACACCGGCACTCCCACCGGCTGCGCATCGACCGCACAGCAGGTGATCACAAACCGGGAGACGTAGAAGACGTTCTGCGGGTCATCCGTGTCCTTGGTGATGAATCCCACCACATTGGCTGCCTTATCGCGGTAGAACCCTGCGTCGGTGGTCTGGCGAAGCAGCGATGACCAATCGAGCACGGTGAAGCGTGCGAACGCACCGGCCGGGGCGGATGCAGCGGAGTCGACCGTCCTCGTGCCCGCGCCCACCTGGGTGCTGTTGATCACACGCTGCTCGGCGGTGGCGGTGGTGAGCGTCGCGGGAGGCACGACGACGAGTGCGACGGCCACGACCAGGGTGAGTACCGTGCCGGTGATGGTGATCACGCTGCGGTAGCCACGCGGGCTCAGCTGGTCATGGTCATGGTCATGATCATTCGCCGGCGACTGCCGGAAACTCGCCACGACCAGCACGAGCCCCAGTGCCGCCATGATCACCGTGAACACGATGTATCGCGGATGGATATAGAGAATGAGCTGGTTGGTGGCCGCCAGCCAGACCGTCGACACGAGAGCTGCGACACACAGGGCGGTGCCCTGCCAGCGCATGGATCTAGGCGAGATAATTCACGACCAATCCGATCAGGGCGCTAAGCAACCCGACGACAACGGTGAGTTGCACCAACACCTTCGCACGGAAGGTCGTGCGCATGAGCGTGAGCATTTTTATGTCGATGATCGGCCCGAAGACGAGAAACACTGCGATCGAGCCGGGCATGAAGGTGCTGGCGAACGGGAGGATGAAGAATGAGTCGACGTTCGAGCAGACGGAGATCACGAACGCGAGCGCCATCATCGCGAGGATCGACCAGAGCGGGTTGCTCCCGAGGCTCAGCAGTACCGAGCGCGGCACGGCAACCTGCACCAGACCGGCGATGAGCGAGCCGATGAACAGGGCCGGCATGATCACGGCACTCTCACGCGTGAAGAGCTCCACGCTCTTCTGCCAGCGGGACTGCTCGTGTTCGTGCGGGTCGTCGGGCAAGCGGCATTCGGCGGCGAAGCTATCGGTGAGCAGGGTGTCCTGGTCGGGATGCTTCGAGAAGAGCCATCCGATCACGTTGGCGATGACGAAGCCGCCCATCAGGCGTGCCACGAACACCCAGCTGTCGAAGCCGAAGGCCTGACCGGTGGTCAGGATCGTGATCGGGTTGACGATCGGCGCAGCGAGCAGGAAGGTCATCGACTCGGAAACGGTGAATCCCTTGACGATCAGTCCGCGCGCGAGCGGCACATTCCCGCATTCGCAGACCGGGAGGAAGATGCCGAGAAACGAGATCATGGCGCGCCGGAGAAAAGCATTGCGCGGCAGGATGCGCATGATCCAGCGGTCGGGAACCCAGACCTGCACGAGGATCGACAGCATGATGCCGAGGATCACAAACGGCAGCGACTCGATGATCACGCTGATCGACAGCGTGAGGAGGTCCTGCACCCGGTTGGGCAGCGACCACGGGCCGAGGGCCGGGGTAAGAGCGCGCACCAGGAAGATGGCGACGATGCCAGCGATCCCCACGGACAGACCCACGATAGTGGGCGCCCGGATGCCGCGTCGCTCGCGCTCTACTACCCGGATGCCCACCTGCGGAATCCTACGTTGCGACCATGCCGCCGTCGCGTCGACTCGCTACGAACCAGCAGCTAGTCGGTGCTCGCTACTCAGTGCTCGAACCCTCGATCGACCCGGAGGTTCGAACTGTGCCCGCGCTGGAAGCACGACGTGAAACACGCGAGCGTCCCTGCCCCGGCTGCTTCGGTTCCGGAAGCGCATCGAGCACGGAGCCGAGAATCTGCTCGGCATCGTGGGTCGAGATCCGTCGCGGTCCGCGCGAGTTCTTCTTCACCGGGATGTCGAGGATCTCGACAGCGGCTTCGGCCGCAGCGATCGTCACGGCCTCCACTTCCGGCGACTCTGCAGCACCCTCGAGATCGACCTGGGGCGCAGCGACATCCTTCGCCGGAGCGGTGGCACGCTCTTCGGTGGCACGCTCTTCGACGGGCGCGTGGGCAATCGTCGACGCCGCGATCTGGGCGAGCGCATTCTTCACGTCGTCAGTAATCGCGTGGGTTCCGCCGTTGAGTTTCTGTCCGGTTGGCGATCCGTTGTTCGAAGCGCCGTTCGAGCGCCCGGAATCGCTGGCGCCGTTGCCGCTGCCGCCCTTGCCGCGTCCCCGACGGGGGGTCTCCGGCTGCACAGACTGGCGATGGCGTGTCACCGGGTCGTGGTGGATGACAATGCCACGCCCCGCGCAGAACTCGCAGGGTTCGCTGAACGACTCGATTAGCCCGAGGCCGAGTTTCTTTCGGGTCATCTGCACCAGGCCGAGCGAGGTGACCTCGGCGACCTGATGCTTGGTTCGGTCACGACTCAGGCATTCCACCAGACGACGCAGCACGAGGTCACGGTTCGACTCGAGCACCATGTCGATGAAGTCGACAACGATGATTCCGCCGATGTCGCGCAGGCGCAACTGCCGCACGATCTCTTCTGCGGCCTCGAGGTTGTTCTTCGTGACCGTCTCTTCCAGGTTTCCGCCGGAGCCGACGAACTTGCCGGTATTGACGTCGACGACGGTCATGGCTTCGGTGCGATCGATGACCAGCGAACCACCCGAGGGCAGCCAGACCTTGCGGTCGAGGGCCTTCTCGATCTGCTCTGTAATCCGGTATTCGTCGAAGCAGTCGGCTGTGCCCTCGTAGGTCTGCAGTCGGTCGACGAGATCGGGGGCTACCTGGGAGAGGTATGTGGTGATCGTGGCTTCGGCATCCTCGCCCTCGATCACGAGCTCGTGGAAGTCCTCGTTGAAGACATCGCGCACGATCTTCACCAGGAGGTCGGGCTCGCTGTGCAGAAGGGCGGGAGCCTGCACGTTCTCGAGGGTCGCGCTGATCGCCGCCCACTGCGCCGTGAGGCGGTTGACGTCGAGCGTGAGCTGTTCGTCAGTTGCACCCTCGGCAGCCGTGCGCACGATCACACCCACGTTCTCGGGAAGCACCTCTTTGAGGATCTTCTTGAGACGCGCACGCTCCGTGTCGGGCAGTTTGCGGCTGATGCCATTCATCGACCCGTTCGGCACGTAGACGAGATAGCGACCGGGAAGGCTGACCTGGCTGGTGAGACGCGCGCCCTTGTGGCCGACCGGATCCTTCGTCACCTGCACGAGCACCCTGTCACCCGGCTTGAGGGCGAGCTCGATGCGGCGGGCCTGGCTCTTGCCGTCGGCGGAGTTCTCCGCTGCGGCCTCCCAGTCGACTTCACCCGAGTAGAGCACGGCGTTGCGACCGCGCCCGATGTCGACGAAGGCGGCTTCCATGCTCGGAAGCACATTCTGCACGCGACCGAGATAGACGTTGCCGATCAGGCTGGCGTCCGCAGCCTTTGCGACGTAATGCTCGACGAGCACGCCATCTTCGAGCACGCCGATCTGGATGCGGTCGAACTTCGAGCGCACGACCATCTTGCGGTCAACGCTCTCGCGGCGGGCAAGGAATTCGGCTTCTGTGATCACCGGGCGGCGGCGACCAGCGTCGCGGCCGTCGCGCCGACGCTGCTTTTTCGCCTCGAGGCGAGTGGAGCCGCGCACCTTGGTGGGCTCGTTACTGAGTTCCGGTGCGGCGCGGGGAGTGCGCACCTTGACGACCGTGTTGGTTGGGTTGGAGTTACCGGTGCCCGAGTCACGGTCTTCATCGCCGGCACGACGGCGTGAGCGGCGACGGAGCGTCGTCTGCTCGTTGTCGTCATCCCTCTGGTCACGATCATTGTTCCGATCGTCAGGGCGATCGTTGGCTCGATCATTGCGCGAGTTGCGCGAGTTGCGCGGTGCTCGGTTATCTCGCGGCTCGTCATCGAAATCCTCGTCGCGCGCTCCGGATCTTGGCGGAAGCACGGGAAGATCGGGCGCCTGGAAGAGCAGCGACGTGGTCGGGCGTGCGATCGCTGCCTTCTTCGGTGCCACAGCCGTGGACTCGGTCGCCGTTTTTTCTTCCACACTCGCTCCGTCGGGCAGTGCGGCCGTGCGGCGCACCGGTGCGCGCTTCACCGGAGCCTCGGGGGCCGCGGCAGCAGTGTCAACAGCAGCAGTGTCGGCCTTCGGCTGGGCGACCGTGGCTTCCGGCGCCGTCGACAGCCCGACCTCCGGCGGTTCGGGTGCCGCAGGCAGTTCGGGTGCCGCAGGCTGTTCGGGTGCCGCAGGCTGTTCGGGTGCCGCAGGCTGTTCGGGTGCTACCGGCTCCGGCGCTGCAGTGGCCTTGGATGCCCGACGCGAGCCGAAGAGGCGCGAGCGCCTTTTCGGCTCGTCCTGCGCCGAACCATCGTGGTTGTTTGTAGTTGTCTCCACCATCGCTGGTGCACTCCTAGCCCGGAACGGGAATCCGCGCGACCCGTCGGGTACTCTCTCGTCGCGGTTGTCGACTCCGGCGATTCTGGTCTCGGTCGATGTGCCGCTAATTCTTCGCTTCGAAACCGGCCCCCGGCCCCCGGTCGCTGTGACACGCTGGGGCTGGCTCTGGTCTCGTTCGCTTGTCTTGGTAATTCTGTTCGGAACTCGCTATCCGACACGCTCTCGATGGGGATTGATCCTTGGCGGATCGAAGCCGATTCAGCGCCGCCCGGTGTTGTGTTCGGCAACCCGCAGGTCTTGGCACACAGTGCCCGGTAAGCATTCTTTGGCGTCATATCGAGCGCGGCTCGGATGACTTCCCCAAATTATCGCATGCCTTGGCAGTTACGCCGCATTTGGCTCATGCAATAATCCTGAGGGTGACCACGACCCTTCCGGCATCTGTCTCCCGCCGTGGCATTCTCTCTCTCACCGTAGTCGGCGCAATCGGCGTTCTCGTGTCCTTCACCAGCACGGCGATCGCCTTCATCGGCATCGAGTCGGCGAGCGGAACCCCCAAGCTGGTCGGGGCCGACAACGAGCTCGGGTATCCGTCGTCAACCTTCTCGATGGCGCTCTTTGTCATCGCCCTCACCGTGGGCGCCGCCCAGTTCGCGGGTGCCACGATCTCCCCCGCCTGGTGGCGCGCCCTGGCGACGATCTTCGCGGTGGGACTGGTCTTTCAGATCTGGGCCGCCTACCTCGCTGTCGCCGTCCGCCTCCCTGTCGCCTGGCTGCTCGCGGCGCAACTCGTGCTCATGGCGATGGTCTTCGCGCTGACCGTGCCGCGCCTTCGTCGGGACGGACGGCCCCTCGAACTCGGGATTTTTCTGGCCGTGGCATCCGTCGCCGGGTTCTTCGCGGCCTTCCGCCTCACGGTCGACAAGGTCGGCACGTTCACCACCCCCGACGTCGCGCCGTCGTGCAACGTGAGCGTTCTCGTGCAGTGCGGCAAGAATCTCTCGTCCCGGCAGGGCTCGCTCTTCGGCTTCCCCAACCCGATTCTGGGTATTGGCGGATGGATGGCCCTGTTCGTGATCGCGGTGCTCATCATCAGCGGGGTGACCTTCGCCCGCTGGTTCTGGATCGCCGTCAACGTCGGCATCACCCTGGCTCTTGCCTTCGTGATTTTCCTCATCACCGAAAGTATCTTTGCACTGGGCACGCTCTGCCCGTGGTGTATGGCGACCTGGTCGGTGGTGATCCCGTCATTCTGGTTGATCACCTTCTACAACCTGAAGACCGGCCATATTCCCGCTTCGGCACGCGTACGTTCCATTGGAACGGCGGCCTACGGATTCGTACCGCTCATCACGCTCCTGAGTTACGTCATCGTCGCGGCAATCGCGCAGGTCCAGCTCGACGTCATCCACCGCCTCTGACAGCTCAATCGATGACCACCCAGCCCACGTAGGGGTCCGCCCCAGCTTCGCCCCGCAGTCCTCACGCGATTTTCATCCACCTCACAGAACGTTGGTTACCGACACATGGCTGCTTCCGGCACCTCGAATTCTCCCCAGGGCAAGAAGGATCGACGGGAGGCCGCACGTGAGACGGCTCGTCTCGAGCGCGAGACCGAGAGGAAGCGCAACCGTCGCAACAAGATCGTCCTCCAGGGCGGCATCAGTATTGCCATCCTCGCGGTCATCGCGATAGTGGTCGCGATCGTGGTGCAGCCCTCCACCCCCGGCGCCCCCGGTCCGAAGAACATGGCGAGCAGCGGCATCCTGTTCACCGGCAAGGGTGGTGTGACCACTGCCACGATCACCACGGCGGCCGCGGCAAACGGAAAGCCGAAGGCGACGAAGACCAACACTTCGGACGGGCTCGCCCACATCGTGACATATGTGGACTGGGCGTGCCCCGCCTGCAAGTCTTTCGAGGCCACCTACGCGTCCCAGATCCAGAAGCTGGTCGCGAACGGATCGGCCACGCTCGAGGTGCATACAATCTCTATCCTCGACCGCAACTACCTCACAAGCCGGTATGCCAGCCGTGCAGCCAACGCGGCCGCGTGCATTGCGAACTACCAACCGTCGAAATTCCTTGGGGCGCAGACGGTCTTCTATGAGAAGCAGCCCAAGGAGGGAACATCCGGGCTCACCGATACGCAGATCAAAGCGCTCGTGACAGACGCTGGCATCAGTGATTCCTCGATAACCAGCTGCATCGACTCGGAGGAATTCAAGTCCTGGGTGAGCACAGCCAGCCAGGTCACGACCTCCACCGCCTCGCTCGTCAATACGACCGCCGGTGGATTCTCGACCCCGACCGTGCTCGTGAACGGAAAGCGATGGGATGGCACGGGTAACTTCCTGGAGTTCGCGGCTGCTGCCGCAGGGATCACCACTCCCACTCCCACGCCCACGCCCACGCCCTAGTCTTCGCACCCAGCGCACTCCCGGGTCAACTTCGCAGGCTCCGGATGCCCCCGAAAATGCGAAGTTGACCCCTCGGGGCTGGTCAGAGGCGGATCGGTCAGTCGAACCAGAGGGCGAGCTCGCGGGCGGCGGATTCGGGCGAGTCCGAGCCGTGTACGAGGTTCTGCTGCACGCGCAGGCCCCAGTCCCGTCCGAAGTCGCCGCGGATGGTGCCGGGCGCAGCGGTGGTGGGGTCGGTCGTACCGGCGAGCGAGCGGAAGCCCTCGATCACTCGCTCGCCCGTGACGCGCAACACTACGATTGCACCGCTCTCCATGAACTCGACGAGCGGCTCGTAGAACGGCTTGCCGAAGTGCTCCTCGTAGTGCTTTGCCAACAGTCCACGGCTGGCCTGCACGAGCTTCACGTCGACGAGCTGATAGCCCTTCGCTTCGATGCGGCGCAGGATCTCGCCGGTGAGGTTGCGGGAGACGCCGTCCGGCTTGACCAGGACAAGGGTTTCTTCGACGCTCATTGGGGGCTCCTAATTGTTGGGTGACGAGGGGTTATCGTGCAGGTACGCGGCCTTCCGGCGGTCGAGGCGACGGCCGGTGACGAAGCAGTAGATCCAGATCGCGGCGAAAATCCCGCCGATGAAATACATCTGGGGCAGCAGGATGCCGAGAGCGATGAGCGCGACCTGCAGCACCCAGCCGATCCAGACCCCCACCGGGCCGCCGGCGAGTCGGCCGGCGACGAGCAGGAGCACGACGAGCGCCGCTCCCCCGCCGAACACCACGCCGGTCGGCAGCACCCTGAGGCCGAACGCGACCATCACCACGAAGAAGACCAGTATCGCCTCCAGCAACAGCGCGATGGAGAGCAGCGATTCGCTGGCGGAGCGCTCGCGCCGCAGTCGCGTACGGGGCTTGCGCGCCGCATCCGACCCGGTCACCGCTTCCAACCTTCCGTTGCCGCGAGCACGAGGGCGTCACCGATGAGCGTGATCGAACCGGTAATGACGACGCCGCGGCGGGGTGCCTTCTCCGCCCAGGCCCGAGCGGCCGCGATGGCCTCACTGGGGCTGTCGTACTGGAACACCGCGTCCTGGTTGGTGAGGTCGACCGTGAGACGGGCAAGTTCGTCGACCGCGACGGCACGGTCCGAACTCGATCGCGTCACGTGGAACCGCTCGGTCACCGGGGCGAGTTCGTCGATGATGCCGGTGGCATCCTTGTCTTCGAGAACGCCGATCACTATGACGATCTCGTCGAAGGTGAAGTAGGTACGAAGTGCGGCGGCAAGCGATCGAGCGCCGTCCGGGTTGTGTGCCGCATCGAGGATCACGGTCGGCTCGATGCCGATGACCTGCAGGCGTCCGGGGGAGGTCACCGTCGCAATGCCCTCGGCGAGCACGTCGCCGACCAGCATCTGTTCCCCTCCCCCGAGGAATGACTCGACGGCGGCGATCGCGACGGCAGCGTTCTGTGCCTGGTGGTCTCCGAAGAGCGGAAGGAACAGGTCGTCATAAGTGCTGGCGAGTCCGCGCACCGAGATGACCTGGCCGCCAACCGCGACGGTGTTCGAGAGCAGCTCGAAGGCGGTGCCCTGCACGGCGAGGCTCGCCTCCATCAGCTCACTAGCCCGTTCGAGTTCGGCGAGGGAGGTCTCCGGCTGCGTGGCGGTCACGACCGCAGCGGCAGGCTTGATGATGCCGGCCTTGGTGGCGGCGATGAGTGCGACGGTGTTGCCGAGGCGCGCAGTGTGGTCGAGCGAGATCGGTGTGAACACGGCAACCTGGCCATCCCCCACATTGGTGGCGTCCCACTCGCCTCCGAGTCCGACCTCGATCACCGCGACATCCACCGGGGCGTCAGCGAAGCTCGCGTAGGCGAGAGCGGTGAATGCCTCGAAGAAGGCCAGCGGGGCGTCGCCCGCGGCACGGAGTTCGGCGTCGACCATGTCGAGGTAGGGCTTGATGTCCCGGTAGTTCGCGACGAAGGCCTCGTTCGTGATCGGCTCGCCGTCGATGAGGATCCGCTCGTTCACCCGCACGAGATGTGGGCTGGTGAAGAGTCCGGTGCGCAGACCATAGGCGCGCAGGATGCTCTCGGTGATGCGACTCGTGGAGGTCTTGCCGTTGGTGCCGGTCACATGGATGATCGGGTACGCGCGTTGCGGATCACCGAGCAGTTCGACCACCCGCCGGGTCGCGGCGAGGCGCGGTTGCGGATGCCCCTCGCCGATGCGCGCGAGCAACTCCTGGTAGACGCGGTCGGCATCCCTCTGGAAGAGCGCGTCGTCGCCAAGCTCCGGATCGTTGTTGCCCGGGTCGTTGTTGCCGGGAGTGGTGTTCTTAGACATCGGTTGCTGCTCCATGGATCGTTACTTCGACGAGCACGTCGCCGCTGTTCGCGTACTGTCCGGCACGGATGAGGGAGCGGAACGTGCCGGCGCGCCCGTGCTGCGCAGCGTACGCCTCCACGTCTCCGTCGGTCTCGACGGCGGTGATCGCCAGCGCGAGGGTCTCGTCGGCGATGGTCTCTTCGAAGGGCTCGACCCCGGCCCGCTCGGATGACGACTCGAAGTAGAGCGTGAGGTCGATGCGGTCGCTCACCTGGAAGCCGGCGGCCTTTCGAGTGTCCTGCACGGCACGGATCAGATCGCGGGCGAGCCCCTCCGCTTCGAGCTCCCAGGTGGTCACGGTGTCGAGCAGCACGAAGCCGCCGCCGGGAAGGAAGGTGATGGCCTGTGCATCATTCGCCGCCTGCAGCTGCAGCTCGAACTCGGCCGGAAGCAGCTCGATTCCCCCCACAATGACGTTCTCATCGCTCGGAGCCCAGTCGCCGGCCCTGGCCGCCTGGATCACCTGCTGCACCTGCTTGCCGATGCGGGGTCCCGCTGCGCGGGAGTTGACCGTGAGCTTGCGCTGGATGCCGAACTCGGTGAGGCTGTCATGCCCGAGCTCGCGCACCGCCACCGCCTTCACGTTCAATTCGTCGCGCAGGATATCGGCGAACGCCCGTAGCTCGGCCGAATGCTCGGCGACCACGGTCAGCTCCGCGAGGGGAAGTCGCACCCTGAGCCCCGTTGCCTTGCGAAGGCCCAGCCCGGACGACGCGATCTCGCGAACGCGGTCCATCGCGGCGACGAGCGCGTCGTCTTGCGGGAACGATGCGGCGTCTGGCCAGTCGGTGAGGTGCACGCTGCGGCCGCCCGTGAGTCCTTTCCAGATCTTCTCGGCGACGAGCGGAAGCAGGGGTGCCGCGAGTCTCGTGAGGGTCTCGAGCACCGTGAAGAGCGTGTCGAAGGCATCGGCACTGTCGCCGCTCCAAAAACGGCCACGACTGCGACGCACATACCAGTTGGTGAGCACATCGCCGAATTCGCGGAGGGCGTTCGCAGCGAGCGGGCTATCCAGGTTGTCGAGGTGCAGGGTGACATCGCCGATGACCTGGCGGGTCTTAGCGAGCAGGTAGCGGTCGAGCACGTCGGTCGAGTCGGTGCGCAGGGTGGCCCGGTATCCCCTGTTGTTCCCGAGGCCAGCCGCATTCGCGTAGAGCGTGAAGAAGTAGTAGCTGTTCCAGAGCGGCAGCATGAGCTGGCGCACTCCCTCGCGGATGCCCTCCTCGGTGACCACGAGGTTGCCGCCCCGGATCACCGACGACGACATCAGGTACCAGCGCATCGCATCCGCGCCATCCCGGTCGAAGACTTCAGAAACATCCGGATAGTTGCGCAGCGACTTCGACATCTTCTGGCCGTCGCTGCCGAGCACGATGCCGTGACTGATCACGTTGCGGAACGCGGGACGGTCGAACAGTGCAGTCGACAGCACGTGCAGCATGTAGAACCAGCCGCGGGTCTGCCCGATGTACTCGACGATGAAGTCGGCCGGGTTGTGCTGCTCGAAGAACTCGGCGTTCTCAAAGGGATAGTGCACCTGCGCGAAGGGCATCGATCCGGAATCGAACCACACATCCAGCACGTCCTCGATGCGGCGCATCGTTGACCGGCCAGTGGGGTCGTCGGGGTTCGGCCGGGTGAGATCGTCGATGAACGGGCGATGAAGATCTGTGGGGCGCACGCCGAAATCCGCCTCGAGCTCGTCCAGCGATCCGTAGACGTCGACACGCGGATACTCCGGGTCGTCGCTCTTCCAGATCGGAATCGGCGATCCCCAGTAGCGGTTGCGCGAGATCGACCAGTCCCGGGCATTGGACAACCACTTGCCGAACTGTCCGTCCTTCACGTTGTCGGGCACCCAGTTGATCTGCTGGTTGAGCTCGACCATGCGGTCTCGAAACTTCGTGACACTCACGAACCAGCTCGACACCGCCTTGTAGATGAGCGGATTCTTGCAGCGCCAGCAGTGCGGATAGCTGTGCTCGTAGCTCGCCACGCGCAGCAGGCGGCCGTCGGCGCGCAGCTTCTGCACGAGCAGCTTGTTGGCATCGAAGACCTGAAGGCCCGCGACATCCGCGATCTGGGACAGGAATTTGCCGCCGTCATCGACCGAGATGATCACCGGGATGCCGGCTGCGGCACAGGTGATTTGGTCGTCTTCACCATAGGCGGGCGCCTGGTGCACGATTCCGGTGCCCTCTCCGGTGGCGACGTAGTCTGCCACGAGGATCTGCCAGGCATTACCGGTGCCCCAGGCCTCGACATCCGCGTAATAGTCCCAGAGCCGGTCGTAGGTGACCCCGCCCAGCTCGGCGCCGAGCAGGGTGCGGCTGATCGCGGCGAGGGCGGCATCGGCCGAGCCGTAGCCCAAGTCTTTCGCGTAGGCCGCGACCGTGTCGGCGGCGAGGAGGAACTCGGCGACGCCCTCGGCCGAGCCGTCGGATGCCCCGAGCGGACCGCTCGCGACGATGGCGTAGGAGATAGCAGGGCCCACGGCCAGGGCGAGGTTGGTCGGCAGCGTCCAGGGCGTCGTCGTCCAGGCGAGCGCCTTGACGCCGGTCAGCCCGAGCGTCTCCGCCTTCGGTCCGTCGAGAGGGAAGGTGACAGTGACGGACTGGTCCTGCCGCATTCGATAGACGTCGTCATCCATGCGCAATTCGTGATTCGAGAGCGGCGTCTCGTCATGCCAGCAGTACGGGAGCACACGGAAGCCCTCGTAGGCCAGACCCTTGTCATGCAGCTGTTTGAATGCCCAGATCACCGACTCCATGAAGGTGATGTCGAGTGTCTTGTAGTCGTTCTCGAAGTCGACCCAGCGGGCCTGCCGGGTGACATAGTCTTCCCACTCGCGGGTGTATTCGAGCACCGACTCGCGCGCCTTCTCATTGAAGGTGGCGATTCCCATCTCTTCGATCTGGAGCTTCTCGGTGATCCCGAGCTGGCGCATGGCCTCGAGCTCGGCGGGAAGCCCGTGCGTGTCCCAGCCGAATCGACGGTGTACGAGCTTGCCGCGCATGGTCTGGTAGCGCGGGAAGAGGTCCTTGGCATAACCGGTGAGCAGATGGCCGTAGTGCGGAAGACCGTTGGCGAAGGGAGGACCGTCGTAGAAGACCCACTCCGGGCAGCCCGCGCGCCGGTCGATCGAGGCCTGGAAGGTGTCATCCTTCTTCCAGAAGGCGAGGATGCCGGTCTCGATCGCTGGGAAGTCCGGGGAGGCGCTCAGGTCGCCATCGTCGGCACTGAGGCCATCGGTCAGGGGGTAGGTCATGTCTCTCCAGGTCGCGCGTTCCACTGGACGAGGACGCGATTCCGATTCGATTCCGGATCGCGCGGTACCACCCCGCTTGCCTCCCTCTTCAGGGCGACCGCTTGTTCGTTGGCGATGACGGGCCAGCCCCGTTCGGTTCTACCCGGTTGCCGTCCGTCGACGGCTGCCGCTCTTCCGAAGACTCCCCGGTGATGATCGGATCGATGTCGTTGCAGACGATTCTATGTGAAGTGACAGACTGATTCGGTGACAGAACCCGAGCCGACCGCAGCGGCAGGTGGATCGCTGACGGTGGTGATCGCCCTCGGTGCCAACCTGCTGGTCGCAATCGCCAAGACCTTTGCGTCGGTGATCACCGGATCCGCCTCGATGGTGGCCGAGGCCGCACACTCCTGGGCCGACTTCGGCAATGAGATCTTCCTGCTCATCGCCGATCGTCGATCGATGAAGCAACGCGACGATCGGCATCCGCTCGGCTTCGGCCGCGAGGCCTACGTCTGGTCGATGTTCGCGGCCTTCGGCATCTTCACCGCCGGAGCCGTGGTCTCGATCTGGCATGGCATCCAGCAACTTTTCTCACCGGAAGACGCCACGAACTTCGGCATCGCCTACATCGTGCTCGCCGTGGCCTTCGTGCTCGAGGGCGTCTCGTTCCTGCAGGCCTTCCGCCAGGCCAGGGCCGGCGGCAAAAGTCGCGGCATCAGCACCGGTTTCTACGCCCTCACGAGCTCCAACGCGACCCTGCGGGCTGTCTTCGCCGAGGATGCCGCGGCACTGATCGGTCTCGCGATCGCATTCCTCGGCATCCTGTTGCACCAGCTCACCGGCCTGGCCGCTTTCGATGCCATCGGCTCGATTCTCGTCGGCGTGCTTCTCGGACTGGTCGCGATCGTGCTTATCGATCGCAACCGACGGTTTCTCATCGGCGAGATCCCGGATGACGGGCTGCGCAACGACGTGCTCAGCGGACTGCTCGCCCGTTCGGAGATCGAACGGGTGACCTACCTGCACCTCGAATTCGTGGGACCGGGCAGGGTGTTTCTCGTGGCATCCGTCGACATCGTCGGCGACGACACAGAGACACATGTCGCCTACTCCCTGCGACGCATCGAGGATTCCCTGCGGCAGAACGAGCACATCGAAGAGGCGCTGTTGTCTCTGTCCACTCCCGACGAACCGTCGCTGATCGCGGTGGTCGAGTAGCACGCCCCGCGCGTCTCCGGTGATCGAGCAGCAGGCCCCGCGTCCGTATCGAGACCCGCCCGACCACCGGACTCGATACGGTCGCTTGCGACCTACTCGACCAACGGCGACTTTCTGGGCGGTTTTCTGCTGAGACCGTGCAGACCCCGAGTCGCCCCTCAATCAGCGCGATCCTCTTGGCTCTGCTCCAGTTCTGCACTTGCTTCTCCCCTGCGAACGCCTCGTCGATCCGGGGAATTCCTCCGCGAAGATCAACGGCACGGGAAGGAGACGCTTGGCGTAGTCGGCGCCCTCTCCCGCTCGATGTGGCGCAAGGCGTCGCTCACGGTCGATAGACCTGCCGACATGGAGCGATTTACCGGCGCACTCGACGATACAGAGGTGGGCCATCCTGCAAGAGTGCTGCGCAAGATAGTGCGCTGCCGAAGTTAGCCACACACGGTCTCGAAACGGTCGCTACGCGACCTACGCGACCGACTCGACCAACGGGGCTGCGCGTCCCAGCTCTCAGCCCTCGACGCTGCGGGACTGCTACGGATAGTCCTCGTCGCTGCGGGAATCCTCCATCGCCAACTTTCGCGTGCGACTCACTCGGAAGATGTAGAGCGCGTCGAGAAGTCCCGCGGTGTTGCTGAACAACAGCGCGATGAACCACGGCTTACTGTCATCTTTCGCCGCGTACCAGAGCGATGCGCCCTTCCAGGCGAGAGTCCAGGCCGCCACTACCGAGATCAGGGCGACCTGCGCGGGTTCTGGCCGCCTGTTTCTCCTCCACTGTCCCATGACGCCAATTCTGCGACGCCGGCCCGTGCCGGTACAGGGCCAAACGTCCCACATCCCCGGTGGTCGAGTAGCGCGGTCTGCCGCGCGTGTCGAGACTCCCGGCCCATGGTCTCGATACGGTCGCTGCGCGACCTACTCGATCAACGACTCCGCGACCAACGCGGAGGAGAGGCCGGTCGAGACCACGTCGAAAGCCTCGGACATGTACTCGGAGAGCGGTCGGCGACCGATGCCATCTCTCGCCCAGACGGTCCACGCCGCCGAGATCGCCCCGGACAGCGCGTTCGCTGCGCTGAGCACGAGCAGATCGTCCGAGCGTCGCTGCAGCTGTCGCGCGAGAAAATCGGCGATCAGGTCGGATCGGCGAGCGAGCCGCGCGAGACCGGAGACCCGCGTCTCCTCCGCCGTGCCCATCACGTCAACCTGGGTCAGGGCGAGCGGCACACGGTCGACCCCGATGTCCGATGCAACACGCATGGTCGCGGCGCGCATTTCGGCGAGCGCTGGCTGACCATTTGGGATCTCCCGAAGTTCGACGGTGAGTCGATCGATCGCGGCATCCAGCTCCACCCACAGAACGTCGCTTTTGGCGCCGAAATAGTTGAAGAAGGTGTTGCGGCTCACGCCGGCGCGCTGCGTGATCTGCTCGATCGTCGTGAACACGTAGGTGTTCTCGAGAAATAGTTCGGCCGCGGCATCCTCGATGACGGCGCGGGACGAGGTGCGCGGGCGACCGACGGCGTTGTGTGAGGCTGGAGCCATCTGTTCCTCCCGAGGGGGATGATATTGTACTGAGTCCAATAATAGAACCGAAAGAGTCCTCCGTCGTGAAGCACGTCGTCGTCCCCGTCATGTCCATTCTCGCAGTCGCACTGATCGCGACCGGCTGTAGCGCCGCAACCACGCCGACGGGCACCAAACCCGTTTCGGGCGGAGTTCTCGTCTACGCCACCGGTGACGCCGAGCCGACCTGCCTCGACCCCCACGTCGGAGGCAACTATCCGCAGGCGCTCGTCGCCACCCAATACCTCGAATCCCTGGTCTCCAAGAACACCGCGGGCGAGATCATCCCCTGGCTCGCGACCAAGTGGTCGGAGTCGCCCGACGGGCTGAGTTGGGACTTCACGCTCAAGAAAGACGTGAAGTTCACGGATGGCACCGCTCTCACCGCCGACGCGATCGCCGCGAATGTTGCCCACGTGCAGGATCCGGCCACCGGATCCTCCACCGGCTACCTGGCGCTGCAGAAGGTCACCGCGGTTACGGCGGTGTCAGCGGACGTCGCGCGCTTCACCCTCTCGACCCCCGACAGCGCCCTGCTCGACTCGCTTTCCCAGCCCTGGCTCGCCATCGAATCCGCCACCGCACTGAAGCGCAGCCAGGCGGTGAACTGCGAATCGCCGGTGGGCACCGGACCGTTCGCTGTGAAGAAGTGGACGCACCAGCAGTCGATCAGCCTGGTGCGCAATGCCGACTACAGCTCTCCCCCGGCGGATGCCGCCCACTCCGGCCGCGCCTACCTGAAGGGTATCGACTGGAGATTCCTGCCCGACTCGGCTTCCCGCTACGCCGCGCTGCAGGCCGGCACCGTTGACGTGATCGACAACGTGCAGCCCGACACTCTGGTCGCCGCGAAGAGGAGCAGGGACCTCGTCGCCATCGATGCACCGCGGCCCGGGGCATCCAATCGCATCGAACTGAACTCGAGCATCGCTCCCTTCGATGATGCGAAGGTGCGCGAGGCATTCATTCGCTCCGCGAACGTGAACGACGCGGTCACGAGCCTGTTCTTCGGGACGGCGAAGCGCTCGTATTCCGCGCTGTCGAGCGTAGAGAAGTCGGGAATCTCCGAACCCTCCCTCTTCGGCTACGACCAGAAGGCCGCAGCGAAGCTTCTCGACGAGGCCGGCTGGTCCACGAAGAATGCCGACGGCTACCGCACCAAGAACGGTGCCGTGCTCGAGCTCTCGTTGCCGGTGAGTACCAACCAGTCGATCCCCGCCGAGCAGTCGCTGTTCGAGCAGCTGCAGGCCACCTCGAAGCAGGCCGGGTTCAAGGTGGACCTGAAGCCGCTCGACCTGTCCAGCTGGTACGGCGCGCTCGGCAAGAACCAGTACAACCTGGTCAGCGCTCCGTACACGAAGGTCGGGCCGGATGTGCTGCGCATCCTGTTCGATTCGGCCGGCACAAAGCCCGCCCCGAGTGGCTACTTCGCCAACCACTCCCAGGTGAAGGACCCGGCACTCGACGCACTTCTCGAGAAGGCCGCAACGTCGTCGGATGCCGCGGAGCGCGTCTCGCTCTACAAACAGGCGCAGGAGATCGTGCTGAAGGGCTTCTACATCCTTCCGCTCTACGACCAGCAGAACCACTACCTGCACCGCTCCGTCGTGAAGGGCCTGCGGGCGATGCCGACGGTGTCGACCCCCACGATGTATGACTCGTGGCTCTCCCGGTAGGCGCGTTACCGGGGTCCGGTGCCCGGCGAAGCTGGGTGCCCTGGGCGCTGCTGCGTCTCGGGGGTGTGGCCTTCGTGCTCTGGGCGGTGGCGACGGTCACCTTCTTCGCGATCCGACTCATCCCCGGGGATCCCGCCGAGGCCATCCTCGGCGGCCCCGGCTCCCAGGCGAGCGCAGCGGCCTTCGCCCAGGCGCGGGTCGATTACGGTCTCGACCAGCCGCTGTTCGTGCAGTACCTTCAGTACCTCGGACGGATGCTGCGCGGCGAGCTCGGCACCTCCTACGCGCTCAAACAGCCCGTGATCGCCATCGTCGGCGAGAACCTCGGCGGCACACTCCTGCTCGCGGTGGTGTCGTTGATCGTCGCGGCAGCGATCGCGCTCGCGCTGGCGGCGTGGTCCGCGCGAGGCGGGCGGGTGGCATCCGGAGTCGGCTGGCTGCTCGAAGTCGTGGCGGCGGCAATACCTCACTTCTGGCTGGCGATCAGCCTCATCCTGCTGTTCTCCACGACCTTCGGCTGGTTCCCGCCGGTGAGTGTGCCCGGACCGCTCGGGCTCGTGCTACCCGTGCTCACGCTCGCGCTCCCCCTCTCCGGATTCCTCGCCCAGGTGATGCGCGAATCGATCCTCGACGCGATGGCTTCGCCCTTCGTGCTCGCCGCCCGGGCCCGGGGCGAAGGATCCGGCGGGGTGTTCTGGCGTCATGCGCTGCGACATGCGGCGATTCCCGCCATCGGGCTGGCCGGATGGGCTTTCGGCTCGCTGATCAGCGGGGCGGTCGTCGTCGAGACCATCTTCGCCCGGCCGGGCCTCGGTCGCAGTCTGCTCTCGGCGGTGCAGCAACGGGATGTTCCGCTCGTACTCGGCGTCGTGCTCGTCGTCGCTCTCGGCTACATGCTTGTCACGACTCTGACCGACGTTGCCGACCGCCTCGTCGACCCTCGGCTGCGTGCGTCATGAGACGCCTCCTGCCCTGGATCGGGATTGCGGCGCTTCTCTTCTTGCTGATCGCGGCCCTCGCGCCGGGGCTGCTCGCGCCGGCCGATCCCCTGGCCATCCACCCCACCCAGAGCTTTCGTGCGCCTTCGTTCGCCCACCTCTTCGGCACCGACGAATCCGGCCGAGACATCTTCACCCGAGTGATTCACGGCACCGGAGCATCCTTGCTCATCGGCGTCTCCGCCACCGCGATCGGTATCGGTCTCGCGCTGGTCTTCGGGCTGCTCGCAGGACTGGGGCCGCGTTGGCTCGACTTCGGTACGACCCGCTTTCTCGAGGTGCTGTTTGCCTTCCCCGGGCTGCTTCTCGCGCTGCTGTTCATCGTCGTCTACGGACCCGGCGTCGTGACGTCGACCATCGCCGTCGGGCTCGCCACCGCTCCGGGCTATGCCCGCATCATCCGCAGTCGGGTACTCGTGGTGCGGCGCGCGCCGTATCTCGAGGCAGCGACGGTGCTGGGGCGGAGCTGGTGGTTTCGCCTGTGGCGACACCTGCTGCCGAACGTGGCCGGGTCGCTCTTCGTGCTGGTGACCCTCGGTATCGGCCAGTCGATCGTCTGGGCCTCGTCCCTCAGCTATCTCGGCCTCGGTGCCGTGCCCCCCGCCGCCGAATGGGGCGCGATGCTCTCGGCCGGGCGCACCTACCTCACGTCGTTCTGGTGGATGACCTTCTTCCCCGGCCTGTTCATCATGATCAGCGCGGTGGCCACCACACTGGTCGGACGGGGACTGCAGGAACGGAGCCGTGACTCGTGACTGCCCTGGTGAGCGTTCGCGACCTCTCGGTGAGCTTCGGCGAGACCAAAGTCGTCTCTGGCATCTCGTTCGATATCGAGCCCGGGCAGTGCATCGCGATCGTGGGGGAATCCGGATCGGGCAAGAGCGTCACGGCGCGCGCACTGCTCGGTCTCACCGGCGGTACCGTCACCGCCTCGCGACTGAGATTCGACACCACCGACATCGCGGATGCATCCCCTCGCCAGCTGCAACGCCTCCGTGGTCGGGACATCGGCTTCATCTCGCAGGGCGCCCTCGTTGCCCTCGATCCGCTGCGGCCGGTCGGCCGGGAGATCGCCGACCCGCTTCGGCTGCACGGTTCGCTCTCCGCCGCCGGGCGCCAGGCGCGCGTGCTCGACCTTCTCACCCAGGTGGGAGTTCCGGACCCCGCACTGCGGGCATCCCAGCGCCCCGATGAGCTCTCCGGTGGGCTTCGTCAACGTGCTGTCATCGCGTCGGCGATCGCGATGCAGCCCCGGTTACTGATCGCCGACGAGCCGACGACCGCCCTGGACACGACCGTGCAGGCCGGCATCCTGGATCTGCTCGAACGGCTGAGGGTCGAGGGCGCAGCGATCCTGCTGATCAGTCACGATCTCGCAGTGGTGAGCCGACTGGCCTCCCACCTGCTCGTGATGAGCACGGGTCGCGTGGTGGAGAGCGGGCCGACCCAGCGGGTGCTGGCGGATCCGCAGCATCCGTATACCCGAAGCCTGATCGCGGCGGTCCCGACCGGGCGACCCCGGTTTTCCCGACTGACGAGTGCCCCGGCAGCGGAGCCCGTGCCGACCGATCCCGCTCCGGGCGAGCCCACTTCGTTCGAGCAGCGCGAGGTGCTCGCCGCCGACAGGCTCTGCAAGCGATTCGGCTCCCTCCGGGCAGTCGACGACGTGAGCTTCTCCCTGAAGCGCGGTCGCACGCTCGGAATCGTGGGCGAATCCGGGTCGGGCAAGACCACCCTTGCCCGGCTCGTGCTCGCGCTCGAGCGGCCGGAATCGGGAGACGTCTCCCTCCTGGGCGAACCGTGGACCGACGTGCCCGAGTCCGCACGGCGCGCACGTCGCCCGCGCATCGGGGCGATCTACCAGGACGCCCTCAGCTCCTTCGACCCGCGCTGGACAGTGGGGCGGATCCTCGCGGATGCCCTGGGCGGCGCGGCCGGTGTTCCAGTGCTGCTCGAGTCCGTGGGTCTCTCCCCCGACAGCGCCGGTCGCCGACCGCGGCATCTCTCGGGCGGCCAGCAGCAGCGCGTCGCGATCGCGCGCGCTATCGCGCCGCGCCCCGACATCCTGGTCTGCGACGAGCCGGTATCGAGCCTCGATGTGTCGGTGCAGGCGCAGGTGCTCGACCTGCTCGACGACCTGCAGCGATCCCTCCGACTCAGCTATCTCTTTATCTCCCACGACCTCGGCGTCGTGCGCCACATGAGCGACGATGTGCTCGTGATGCGTGACGGTCACGTGGTCGAGTCGGGCCCGACGGGAGCCGTCTTCGGAGCGCCACAGCATGAATACACGAAAGGGCTGATCGCTGCGACGCTGCAGCTGCCGTGAAAGACTTCATCGGATGAGCATCGAAACTCCCGCCTGGTGGACTTCCGCCATCGTGTACCAGATCTACCCGCGCAGTTTCGCCGACTCCACCGGTGACGGCATCGGCGACCTCGGCGGTATCCGCGGCAAGCTCGACTACCTGCAACAACTCGGGGTGGATGCCGTGTGGCTCTCCCCCATCTATCGATCACCGCAGGCCGACAACGGCTATGACATCAGCGACTACCGGGACATCGACCCACTGTTCGGATCGCTCGAGGAGTTCGACCTGCTGCTCGCCGAGGCACATGCCCGCGGCATCAAGATCGTGATGGACCTCGTCGTGAACCACACGAGCGATGAGCATGCCTGGTTCGCCGAATCGCGCAGCTCACTCGCAAGCCCGAAGCGTGACTGGTATGTCTGGCGGGACGGCGTGGATGGTCGCGAGCCCAACCTCTGGCGCAGCATGTTCGGCGGCCCAGCCTGGCAGCTCGACGCGGCGACCGGCGAGTACTACCTGCATCTCTTCGCCGCACAGCAGCCCGATCTCAACTGGGAGAACCCGGAGGTGCGAGCGGCCGTGTACTCGATGATGAACTGGTGGCTCGACCGTGGCGTCGACGGCTTCCGGATGGACGTGATCAACCTCATCGCGAAGGTGCAGTCCGACCTCGTGGGCGACAGCCCGGGCTATGTCATGGGCGACCAGGTTCATGACTATCTGCAGGAGATGAACCGCGAGGTCTTCGCCGGGCGCGAAGCAGACCTCATCACGGTGGGTGAGACACCCGGAGCCACGGTGGATGACGCCATCCGGTTCACGAGCTCCGACCGGCTCGAGCTCGACATGATATTTCAGTTCGAGCATGTCGGCCTCGACCACGGCCCCCGCACCAAGTTCGACAACGTGCCGCTCCAGCTCGCGGACCTCAAGAGTTCGCTCGGTCGCTGGCAAACCGGGCTTGCCGCGGCCGGCTGGAACAGCCTCTACTTCGGCAACCACGACCAGCCGCGTTCGGTCTCCCGTTTCGGTGACGACGGGCAGTTCCGGTACGAGTCCGCGACGCTGCTCGCCGCGATCCTGCATCTGCACCGCGGTACGCCCTACATCTACCAGGGCGACGAGATCGGCATGACGAATGCCGGCTTCACGACTATCGAGGAGTACCGGGACATCGAGTCGCTGAACTACTTCGATGAGGAGGTCGCGGCCGGAGCATCCCCCGCTGCGCTGTTGGAGTCCCTTGCATTCCGCAGCCGCGACAACGCGCGCACGCCGGTGCCGTGGGATGCCACCCCAGGGGCCGGCTTCACGACCGGGACGCCCTGGATCGCCATCACGCCGAACCACGCCACCATCAACATGGCGACGGATCGAGCGTCGGGCTCCCGCTCGATCTTCGAGTTCTACCGCCGACTCATCACCCTGCGGCACGGATCGTCGGTCGTGTCGCTCGGCGACTTCGTCATGCTCGAGCCGGAGCATCCGACCCTTTACGCCTTCACGCGTTCGCTCGGCGGCGAGACCCTGGTGGTGGTGGGCAACTTCTCGAGTGAGCCACTCGAACTGCCGCTCGCTGTCGCTGGCGACCTGGTCATCGGCAACCTGGTTATCGGCGACCTGGTCATCGGCAACTATGGCGAGGTGCCGGATGTCGCGGGGGCGCTGCGGCCGTGGGAAGTGCGGGTGGTCCGGACGGGGGCGAGTGCTCGCTCGGATGTGTAGCCGACGCACGCAGAACTACTTCTGCACGACATCCGACCCGGCGATGCGCTGGGCGACGTAGATGGGGATGATCGAGACCAGCACGAGCAGAACGGCGATGACGTTCACGATCGGTGCCTGGTTCGGGCGGAACAGGTTATTGAGAATCCAGATCGGCAGGGTCGTGACTCCCGTTCCGGCGGTGAAGGTCGTCACGATGATCTCATCGAAGCTCAGGGCGAAGGCAAGCAGTCCACCGGCGAGCATCGCCGATCGCAGCTGCGGAAAGGTGACCAGCCTGAAGGTGGTCCAGAGTCCGCCACCGAGGTCTGCCGATGCCTCCTCGAGACTCGTGCCCATCCTGCGCAGGCGCGCGATCACGTTGTTGAATACCGTGACGATACAGAAGGTGACGTGGGCGATGATCACGGTGAAGATCGAGAGCTGAATGCCCAGGATGGTGCGGAAGGCATTGTTGAGCGCGATGCCCGTGATGATGCCCGGTAAGGCAATCGGCAGGATGACCAACAGGCTCACGGTATCCCTGCCGAAGAATTTGTACCGCTGAAGTGCCAGCGAGATGAGGGTGCCGAGCACGAGCGAGACGATTGTGGCGACAACCGCCACCTGCACGCTGGTGAGTATCGCGTCGAGTGCACCCGCACTCTGGAACGCCCTGCCCCACCAGGCGAAGGTGAGGCCGGGTGGTGGCCAGGTGAGACTCTTGCTCGTACTGAACGAGTTGATCAACACCACGATCAGGGGCAGATAGATCGTGGCGAGGATGATCCCGGTTATCGTGCCGAGAACGGTGCGGCTGGTCCTGCTCAATCTCATCGCTCACCTCACAGACTGTTCAGCGCACCGGTGCGACGCACCGCGGCGAGGTAGACGAAGATGATCGCGATCGGGATGAGCGCAATCGCCGAGGCGAGGGGGAGGTTGTTGGCCGCGCCGACGTTGGTATAGACGAGGTTGCCGAGCATCTGGTTCGCTCCGCCCACGATGTTGATGGTGATGTAGTCGCCAAGGGTCAGCGAGAAGCTGAAGATCGATCCGGCGACGATGGCCGGCCAGAGCAGCGGCAGCACGACCGAGCGGAGCGTCCGCCAGGTACCGGCACCAAGATCGCTGGATGCCTCGAGCAGCGAATCGGGCACCCTCTCGAGCCCCGCATAGATCGGCAGGATCACGTAGGGCAGCCACAGGTAGGCGAGGGTGATGACGGCCCCGGTGATGCCGTAACCGGGAGTAGTGCCGCCGAAAGGCTGCACGATCCACTGGAAGATGCCATCGTTCGACAACACCGACCGCCAGGCGTAGGCCTTGACCAGGTAGCTTGCCCAGAGGGGCATGAGGATCGCGATCACGAGGATGCGTTGCCACCTCGCCGACGCCACCTTCGCCATGAAGAAGGCGATGGGCAGCGCGATGACGATGTCCGCGATGGTGACCAGCACCGCCATGCCCAGCGTGCGCAGCGTGACGGACTGATAGAGCGATCCGGTGAGGACGGTGATGATGTTGTCGAAGGTCCAGTCGGTGCGTACCTCACCGGTGAAGCTGTCGACCGTCCAGAACGCTGTGACGAGAAGAGCAACGAGGGCGGCGATATAGACCAGGCCGAGCCAGAACAACGGCGCCGAGATCAGCAGCGCAAGACGCACCCGAACGTGGGAATACAGGAAGACCGAGGCCCGGTGGCCCGCGCCTTTCCGCCCGCGCGTTTCACTCTGCGTGGTCATGTCTCTCCATACGGTTCTCAGGTGGTGGAAGGTCGGCCGCCGCAGCTGCCGGCGGCCGACCCGCGGGGCAGTTAGCCCTTGATTTCCTGCCAGGCGGTGGTCCACTGCGAGTAGTCCGTGCATTTGACGTCGGTGCGACCGTCGAGGCACTTCGCGATGGGGGTGGTCCAGTACCAGATCTTCGACGCGTAGGCCTCGTCTCCGGCGTGGTAGGTCGCGCAGGTGTTCTTATCAGCGGTGAAGTTGCACGCCTCGGAGCTCGACGGCGCCTCGCCGAAGTATTCCGTGGCCTGTGCGTTGACCTTCGGGCTGGCGATGTAGTCGAGCCATTTGTAGGCACAGTTCGGGCTCTTCGCCTTCGCCCCGATCATCCAGGTGTCCGACCATCCGGTCACACCTTCGCTCGGCACCGTGACATCTACCGGAGTTGTGGCGGCCAGCGAGTTCTTGATGACCTGCCAAGTGGTGCCGACGACCGTGTCGCCCGTCTCGAAGGCCTGGGTCGACTTGAGGTAGTCCGACCAGTACTCCCCGACGTTCGCACGCTGCCCCTTGAGCAGGGAGACGGATGCCGCGAGCTGCTTGGAATCGAGCGAATAGGGGTTCTTGATGCCGAGTGCCTTGTTATGCGCCATCAGGTACATCGCGGCATCCGCAATATAGATGGGCGAATCGTACGCCGTGACCTTGCCCTTGTATGGCGAGGACTTGTCGAAGACGACATTCCACGAGGTGGGAGCGGTGGGGAAGGTCTTCGTGTTGTACGCAAGGAGGTTTGCACCGTAGCCATGCGGGATTCCATACGACTGGCCGTCGACGCTGTTCCAGGCCTTGAGCTTGAGGAAGCTGTAGATGCCCTTGTAGCTCGGGATCAGGTCGGTGTTGACCGGGGCGACCTGACGGGAGGCGATCAAGCGCAGGGTCAGGTCACCGGAGGCCGCTACTACGTCGTAGTTGCCGCTCTTCATGAGGCTGAAGGCCTCGTCAGAGGTGCCATAAACCTTGCTCGAGACCACGCATCCGGTCTGATCCTCGAAGGACTTGACCCAGTTGACCGCCGGATCGTTGCTGCCGTCTTCGACATAGCCGGGCCAGGCCAGAATCGACACGGTCTTCTCGCTGGCGCCGAGCTTTGTCGCCTGCTTGAGGCCGCTCGACGAGGTGGTGCCCGCTGTCGTGCCGCAGGCGGTGAGGGCGAAGGCGGCGACGGCGGCAATCGTTAAAGCGATCACAACCCCCGATCGCCGGTGTGCCATGTGGGGCTTCATAACGTCTGTCTCCGATCGTTTGGTGTGTTGTTGGTGTTACGGCAGATCAAGGGGGGTGATGGCGGCGCTCGCCCATTCCGCGTGCACCCGTTCGCCCCTGCGATCACTCGGTGCCGTGCTGTCATCGCTCGCGGAGTTTTGCTCCAGCACAATGATTCGTTTTCCTGCGTCGAGGTCGACAACGATGCGGGTGCTCGTTCCGACGTAAATCAGCTCGGCGATCGTTCCCGGCGCCGAACTCGTTGCGGCGGTGGGAGTCTCACGAAGCGCGATCCGTTCCGGTCGCACCGAGTTGGTACCGCCGCGTCCGAGCAGGCTCTTCGACAGGGTCTCGTCGAAGATGTTCGAGGTTCCAACGAACGATGCGACAAAGGATGTCGTCGGCCGTTCGTAGATTTCGGTCGGCGTGCCCAGCTGCACGACCTTGCCGTTGTTGAACACGGCAATTCGGTCACTCAGCGTGAGCGCTTCCTCCTGGTCGTGGGTGACGAAGATGAAGGTGATTCCGAGCGAGCGCTGCAGTTCCTTCAGCTCGACCTGCATCTGCTCGCGCAGTTTCAGGTCGAGCGCACCGAGCGGCTCGTCAAGCAGAAGCACCTTCGGTTTGACGACGGTCGCCCTGGCCAGCGCGACCCGCTGGCGTTGACCGCCGGAAAGCTCGCTGGGTTTGCGGGCTCCGTAGCTCGACAGGCGCACGGCATCCAGCGACTCGTGGGCGCGTGCGAGGCGCTCGGCTTTCTTGACCCCGCGCACCCGCAGCCCGTACGCCACGTTCTCGAGCACAGTCATGTGGGGAAACAGGGCGTAGTCCTGGAAGACGGTATTGACGTCCCGATCGAAGGGTGCGTTGCCCGTGACATCGCGACCTCGAAGCTGAACGGTTCCAGCGGTGGGCTGCTCGAATCCGGCAATGAGCCGCAGCACCGTGGTCTTGCCTGAGCCGGATGGGCCGAGCATGGAGAAGAACTCTCCCTCGGCAATATCGAGATCCACACCGTCGACCGCGTTGACCGAACCGAAGGATTTGGTCAGGCCGGTGAGCCGAATGGCGGGCACCGCGATCGGTTCTTGCTGCACGAAGGGTCTCCTCTGATCGATCGCTAGCTAAATCATATGGAAACAGACGTCATACGCAAACTGCCGCTATCCTTGCGGCTATTACAGTCGGATAACAAGTCTTCGCGAGAGCGGTAGGTGCAATGCCACGGTTGATTCGCCCGTCGACGCTTACGAGAGGTGCCGTCTTCGCTCCCCTCGGGGGTGCCGGTCGTGCCGGACTGGTCGAGAAGAGACTGACGGATGCCATCGTGCTGGGCGTTCTCGCGCACGGCGAGCGTCTTCCGCGCGAGGCTGACCTCGCGCAGAGTCTCGGCGTCGCCACCGTGACTGCCCGAGAGGCTCTCGAATCCCTGCGTGACAAGGGTCTGATCAAAACCGTGCGTGGCAGGGGCGGCGGCAGCTTCGTCATCGGGCATCAGTCGGACAGGGCACCACTCGCGGGTGCGCGCATCCTCGAGACATCCAGCGTCGATCTGCGCGACATCGGTGCGTACTACAGCGTGATCGGTGCGGGTGCCGCCGAGCACGCTGCCGAGCACGCGTCCATCGACGACGTGGAGAACCTGCGGCGCATCGTCGGCATCACCGACTTCACCGAGGAGGGTTCGACGCGGCGAAGTGAGATGAACTTCCATCTGGAATTGGCCGCGCTCAGCCTCTCCGCGCGCCTGGTTCGCGAAGAGATGCGGTTTCAGGCTGAGATCGGGCCGATCCTGTGGCTGAGCATGCAGGATGATGCCTGCCGCTCCTCGAGCAAGAGTGCCCACCTCCAGATCGTGCAGGCAATCGGGAATGTCGATGGCGAGGCCGCACGACGATTGACTACAGAACACATCGCCGCAACGGTCGACTGGCTGATCGAAGCGAAATCCGAGTTGGAAAGGGGCCGGTAGCTTCCCATGACTGAACTCACGCGTCTGGCACGGGATGCCCCCACCGCCGCCTGTATCACGGCCGTCTCCGAGGTGTTCACCGCGATCCTCGGACGAGTCTCCGCCTGGCGTGATGAGCTCCTCGTGGCGGTTGAGGCACACCCGCCGACCCGCATCACGCTCGATGCGCTGGTCGAGTCCCTCGTGCTGCCCGCCCTCTCCGAGCGGGCGACCGCCATCATCGGGGCAGGTTTCGTGGCGACCCCCGGCTATCTTCCAGACGCGTACTGGCACCTGGCCTGGTGGTTGGGAGAACAGAACACCCTCGGGCTCGAACCCGGCGCCACGGCACCCACCCGGCGTCTCGCGACCGTCACCGACCCGACATCCGACCAATTCCGCGACTATACGAACCTCGAATGGTGGCGCGTTCCCGAGCGCACTGGCTGCCCGCACATCACTGGACCATACGTCGACTACCTCTGCACAGACGATTACACCCTCACCGTGACGATGCCGGTCTACTCCTCGGCCGCGCTGATCGGCATGGTGGGTGTGGACAGCTACGTGAAGAACATCGAGTCGCTGCTGCTGCCACACCTGTACGGCATCGGATGCGCGGCAACGGTCGTCAACGCATCCGGGCGGGTGGTCGCCTCTAGCGACCCGCACCGCGCGCCGGGGTCGATCCTGCGGATCGCCGGTCTGAGCGAACAGCTCTACAGCTGGAGCGCATCGACGACCGGTGAACTACCCCACTCACCGCTACCGGGAGGCGAGTTCGTGCTGGAATGCCCCGGAACGGGCCTCGCGTTGGTGCTGGAGGAGTGAAGCGAAGATCAGTTTCGGCGGAGCGAAGGAGGCACGCGAGACCATCAACTTCGTAAGGATGGCCTTCGGCGCAATGAGAAGCTGCCGCGGCCAAACAGTTTGTGCCGGCTGGGCTGCGGCTGGGCGCGGATGCAGCCGCCCAGCCGGACGGATCCTGCTGTGCCGGTTCCCTCACCTGCTCGGGCACAACAACGGCTGGCAAATTCTTCGGGACCGTGCGGTCTACTGGCTGAAGCCGCCCGTCACCGAAGACCCGCGGCGGATTCTTCGACCCACGCCGACCAGGAGTCCGGCCCTCGCGGAGTTGCTGTCGAGCCGACTGGTGGTCTGATTCGTCGCCACGGCCCCGCCCAACCGCGCCGGTAGAGTTATTCCCACCCCACACATTCAGGCACCTCTTCATCGACTCGGTGCCGTCCATAGAGAATCGGAGAACGCCATGGCGTCCGAAATGTCGCGCAGTGAGATCCCAGACAAGCCCGCCCTCGAAGGGCTCGAAGCCAAATGGGATGCCGCCTGGGAGACCGCGGGCACACACCGGTTCGACCGGGCGAACGCGACCAAAGACAACGTCTTCTCCATCGATACTCCACCGCCCACGGCATCCGGAAGCCTGCATATCGGGCACGTCTTCAGCTACACGCACATGGATCTCATCGCGCGCTATCAGCGCATGCGGGGCAAGAATCTCTTCTATCCGATGGGCTGGGACGACAACGGCCTGCCCACCGAGCGCCGCGTGCAGAACTACTACGGAGTGCGCTGCGACCCCACGCTGCCCTACGACACCGACTTCACCCCGCCACTCGAGGGCGGGGCCGCGTTGGACGGATCAGGCGCGTCATCCAAGGCCGCTGACCAGCTGCCGATCTCCCGCCGCAACTTCATCGAACTGTGCGAGAAGCTCACCGCAGAGGACGAGACGCAATTCGAGGATGTCTGGCGCAAGCTCGGCCTCAGCGTCGACTGGACTCAGAGCTACCGCACCATCGGCGACGAAGCCCAGACCGCCGCGCAGCGCGCGTTCCTGCGTAATCTCGCCCGCGGCGAGGCCTACCAGGCGGAAGCCCCGACGCTGTGGGACGTCACATTCCGCACCGCCGTCGCCCAGGCCGAGCTCGAAGACAAGGAGCAGCCGGCGGCGTATCACCGCCTCGCGTTCCATGCCCCGGACGCCGATGTGTTCATCGAAACGACCCGCCCGGAGCTGCTGGCGGCGTGCGTGGCGCTCGTCGCGCATCCGGATGACGAGCGTTACCAGCCCCTGTTCGGTACCACCGTCACGACGCCCCTGTTCGGCGTCGAGGTGCCCGTGCGCGCCCACCACCTCGCCCAAAAGGACAAGGGCTCCGGCATCGCGATGGTCTGTACGTTCGGCGACGTGACCGACGTGGTCTGGTGGCGTGAGCTCGACCTTCCTAATCGCACGATCATCGGCCGCGACGGACGCATCGTGGCGGATGCGCCCCAGGCGATCACCGGCGAGGCTGCGCTCGCGGCCTACGCCGAACTTGCGGGCAAAACGGTCTTCAGCGCCAAGGCGAAGACCGTGGAGCTGCTGAAGGCCAGCGGAGAGATGATCGGCGAACCGAAGCCGATGATGCATGCGGTCAAGTTCTTCGAAAAGGGCGACAAGCCACTGGAGATCGTGTCGACCCGGCAGTGGTACATCCGCAACGGAGCGCGGGACGAGACCCTGCGCGACACCCTGCTCGAGCGCGGACGCGAGGTCAACTTCGCCCCCGACTTCATGCGCGTGCGCTACGACAACTGGGTCAACGGCCTCACCGGCGACTGGCTCATCTCCCGCCAGCGATTCTTCGGTGTGCCGATCCCGGTCTGGTATGCGCTGGATGCCGATGGCGAGAAGGGCGCCGTGATCGTGCCCGGCGAAGACACGCTTCCGGTAGACCCGGCATCCGCTCCCGCGCCCGGATTCGACGAGGGCCAGCGGGGTGTGCCCGGCGGTTTCATCGGCGAAGTCGACATCATGGACACGTGGGCCACCTCCTCGCTCACCCCCCAGATCGCGGGCGGCTGGGAGCGGGATCCGGAGCTCTTCGACCTCGTGTTCCCCTACTCGCTGCGCAGCCAGGGGCAGGACATCATCCGCACCTGGCTGTTCTCCACGATGCTGCGTGCCGAACTCGAAAATCACAGTGTGCCGTGGAAGAACGCGGGAATCTCCGGATTCATCGTGGATCCCGACCGTAAGAAGATGTCGAAGTCCAAGGGCAACGTGGTCACCCCCGCGGGAATGCTGGACGAGCACGGATCGGATGCGGTGCGCTACTGGGCCGCATCGAGCCGCCTGGGCACCGACGCGGCGTTCGACCCTCAGAACCCGAAGCAGATCAAGATCGGTCGACGCCTCGCGATCAAGGTGTTGAACGCCGCCAAGTTCGTCTACGGATTTCCCGCGCCGGCGGAGGGTGCGACCGACTCCATCACCAATCCTCTCGACGTCGACATGCTCGCCGAGCTCTCGACGGTCGTGGCTACCGCGACCGCAGCCTTCGACGCCTTCGATCACGCCAAGGCGCTCGAAGTCACAGAGAAGTTCTTCTGGACCTTCTGCGACGACTACCTCGAGCTCGTGAAGGAACGGGTCTACTCGACCGATTCGCCGCAGAGCCAAGCCTCCGCCGTCACCGCGCTGCGCACGGCACTCGAGGTGATGCTGCGCCTGCTCGCGCCGTTCATCCCGTTCGCAACCGAGGAGGTCTGGTCGTGGACCCACACCGGTTCGGTCCACATCACAGAGTGGCCGACCGCGCCGACCGACACGCAACCCACTGGACTCCTGGCTCTCGTCGGCGAGGCGCTCATCGGCATCCGCCGCGCGAAGACCGACGCGAAGGCATCGCAGAAGGCGGATGTCACGTCGGCAACCATCAGCGGACCGGCCCGGCTGAGGCTCGCCCTGGACGACCTGCAGGACGTGGGACGTATCGCCACCATCGATTTCGTCGAGGCACCCGTGATCACGATTGCTAACGTGGTGCTCACCCCGACAGCAGAGGAGAACTGACAATGCAAATGGGAACACGATGGGCCGTGGGCGCCGAGGCACCCTCGCGCCTCCCACAGCTCGTCATCGACGCGGTGAAGTCTGTGGAAGTCGAGCTCGAAGGCATCGACACGAGCCTGCTGCGCTGGACGCTCACCTGGCTCGAGGGCAACCCGGTCGTCGAGCTCGATGACGGCACGGTCATCCGCTATGCCGGTGGCGAAGTGTTCATAGTCGCGCCGACCGACTGAACCTCTACAGGATGCGGAGCTCGCCGTTGGGCGCCGCAGTCTCTCGCGCTTCGCGAGCGAGCGCGTTTCGGTTGATCAGCGCGAGTTCGTCCCAGGTGCGCAATGAGCGACCTAAAGTGCGCGCCCAACGGAGGCCTGCGACGCTCAGCCGCACGATTGCACGGTCGAGGATGCTGGGACGCGACAGGCGGGTGACGCCGTCTTTCGTGGTGGACAGGAGGAAATCGAGGTCGGTCGCGGTGGCAGCGGTCGTCGTGTTCACCTCTTTCTCAGTGTCACATCCAGGGTCGACCACCGACGCTTCGGCGGTCCGATTCGGGGCGAGAAGTGTCATGATTCCGGAGCCGTCTTCGGGGGTTCGGCAGGGCGCGAATCCACCGGCGTGACGTCCCCGTCGATGACGGGGAAGGCGTTGAAGTGAATCTGCACGGGGCGCGAGCCGGGCGAGTTTCGGCCGCGAAACTTGTCGATATGTTCCGCAGCGAAGCGCGCGAACGCAGCACTGACCTCGGCGAGTTGGTCCGCTGTCAGGCGCACGTTGATCGTGCTCAGTTCGGAGACATCGGTCCAGGAATCCGCAAGCTCGTCCCAGCCGTGCTCGACGAACTCACTGAGCTGCTGCGAACGGTTGCGCTCCCACTGCCTCAAAACGAGGCTGGAGGATGCGCGCGCCGCCGGGGAGTCGGCGATATTGCGATCGGAGAGGCTGATGCCTCCTGGCACCCTCTCCCACCACCGCTCACGGCCGGTGCCCTTGCCCTCGACCTCGCGCACGAAACCGTGGCGCTCGAGTTGGCGCAGGTGGTAGCTCGTGGCCCCGCTCGATTCGCCGAGACGATGGGCGAGGCCGCTCGCCGTAAAGTTGCCGTAGGTCGAGAGCACGTCGAGAATCTGCACCCGCAGCGGGTGCGCGAGCCCCTTGAGCGAGTCCAGATCGACCACTCTCACGTCGACCGATCGCTGATCCGGCGGGGGTGCCGGGACAACGGTCGGGTTTGCGTGTTCGGTCATGATGCAAAGATAACATTGCAAAGTAATCTTTGCAATAAGTTGTTTGCAACTATTTCTTTGCACTGGGAACCTTAGGCTGGAGACATGATTGAACAGAATCCCTTCTACACGCCCAGCACTCTCCCCTACGGTCTCCCGCCCTTCGCAGAAATCACCGACGACCACTATCGCCCGGCTTTCGACCGCGGTTTCGAAGAGCAGCTCGCCGAGATCTCGAACATCACCCGGCATGGCGGGGCGCCCACCTTCGAGAACACCATGATCCCGCTCGAGAAATCCGGACAGACCCTCGAACGTGTCGCAACGGTGTTCTTCAACAAGAGTTCGGCCGACAGCACCGACTTCACCAATGACCTCGAGGAGGAGATCGCTCCCCTCCTTGCCGCCCACTCCGATGCGATCAAGCTCGATGCCCAGCTCTACCGGCGCATCAAGACCCTTCACGGGCAACGTGCCGAGCTCGACCTCGACGCCGAGTCACGCTACCTGGTGGAGCGGTACTACGCGGAGTTCACCCTTGCCGGTGCCGGACTCGATGAGGGCGAGAAGGCGAAACTCCGCGAGTTCAACCAGAAGCTCTCCACCCTCACCACCCGCTTCGAGAAGAACCTCCTTGCCGACACCAATGAGCTGGCGGTCGTGATCGACGATGTCGACGACCTCGACGGTCTCGAAGCGGGCGAGATCTCCGCGGCCGCGGAAGCCGCGAAGAGCCGCGGTCTCGAGGGCAAATTCCTCGTGACGCTGGTGCTGCCGACCGGTCATCCGTACCTCGACGCCCTCACGAATCCTGCCGTTCGGGCCCGGATCATGGATGCCTCGCGAGCCCGCGGCGGCCGCGGCGGTGCCAACGACAATCGCGCACTGGTGCTCGAGATCACCCACCTGCGTGCCCAGCGCGCGCGCCTCCTCGGCTTCAGCAACCACGCCGCGTACGTGACCGCGGACGAGACGGCAAAGACCCCCGAAGCGGTGGCCGCGATGCTCGGTCGACTCGCCCCGGTAGCAGCGCGCAACGCGCGCAGCGAGCAGGACGACCTGCAACCGCAGGTCGTGGACGGCGCGCCGATCACCGCCGCCGACTGGGCCTTCTATACCGAGAAGGTGCGTATCGCCAAGTACGACGTGGATACCGCGCAGATGCGTCCGTACTTCGAGGCGGAACGCGTTTTGCGCGACGGCGTCTTCTTTGCCGCCAACCAGGTCTACGGGGTCACCTTTACGGAGCGTGAGGACCTTCAGGCGTACCATCCGGATGCCCGCGTCTTCGAGGTGCGCAACGATGACGACTCCCCGGTGGGGCTGTACGTGCTCGACCTCTACACACGAGACTCCAAGCGCGGCGGAGCGTGGATGAACCCACTCATCTCCCAAAACTCGCTGCTCGGCCATCCCGTGACCGTCGTGAACAACCTCAACGTGCCCAAACCTGCCGCGGGTGAGCCGACACTGCTCACCTACGACGAGGTGAACACCTTCTTCCACGAGTTCGGACACGCCCTCCACGGACTGTTCGCGCGGGTCACCTACCCCAAGTTCGCCGGAACCAACGTCTTCCGTGACTTCGTGGAGTTTCCGAGCCAGGTGAATGAAATGTGGATGCTCTGGCCCGAGATCCTCGCGAATTATGCCGTGCACCACCAGACCGGCGAGCCGATGCCCGCGGAGTTCGTCTCGAAGATCCAGTCGTCATCCTCATTCAATGAAGGTTTCAAAACCAGCGAGTACCTTGCCGCGGCGATGCTCGACCAGGCCTGGCACCGTCTCTCGGCCGACGACACCGTGGACGATGTCGCCGAATTCGAGGCCGAGGCCCTCACCGCCGCCGGGCTCGACAATCCGGCAGTACCGACCCGGTATTCGAGCGCCTACTTCGCCCACACCTTCTCCGGCGGCTACGACGCGGGCTACTACTCCTACATCTGGAGCGAGGTACTGGATGCCGACACCGTCGACTGGTTCACGGAGAACGGCGGCCTCACGCGGGCGAACGGCGACCGTTTCCGGGCCCGGCTGCTCGGAGTGGGCGGATCGAAGGATCCGCTCGAGGCCTATCGCGACTTCCGCGGCCGGGACGCCGTGATCGAGCCGCTGCTCAAGCGCCGGGGATTGCTCGGCGCCTGAGGTCGCCCAGTGGGGCAACCTCCTGTGCGATGTGAGGTTCTTACGGCGCCCCCGCCCCGCCGCCGCCATCCCCCGCCGCCGCCCCCGCCCCCGCGAGTGACACTCGTGCCCGAACCTTCGGGCGCGAGTGTCACTCAGTGCGGCGGAGATGCCACTCGGCGATGCCAGCCGAACCACAGCATGACGATGGCACCGACCAACAGGCCCCAGAAGGCCGAACCGACTCCCCCGACGACGATTCCGGAAGCCGTCACGAGAAAGGTGAGAATGGCTGCGAGCCGGTGCGCCGCATCCTCCAACGCTGCGACCACAGCACCAACCAGGGCACTGAGCAACGCTAGCCCCGCCACAGTCTCGATGAGAAGGGGCGGCGAGGCCGATACAAAAGCTGTCGCGACCCCGGCGAGAAGCCCGAGCGCGATGTAGGTTCCCCCCGCTGCAACGGCGGCGATCCAGCGTCGGAAGCGGTCCGGGGATGCTTCCGGGCCAGCGGTAAGCGCCTGGGTGAGCGCCGCGAAGTTGACAGTAATGCCACCGAACAGAGCGCCAACACCGGAGAGTACGCCCGATGACACGAGCGCGTAGCGCACTGGAGCGCGATACCCGAAGTTCGTGAGAATGGCAGCACCCGGGATGTTCTGCCCGGCCATCGTGACGAGGAACAGTGGTATCGCGAGGCTCACGACCACGCGGGGATCGAAGACAGGTGCCACGAACACGAGTTGCGGCGCGAGGTGCCCACCGGCGAGCCATCCGGTCCCCGCGGTAATGGCAAGCAGCACCGCGGCGAGCACGATGGCAGCGGGTACGGCCCAGCGCGGCGCGAGGCGATAGAGCACGAGCCAGACCAGGATCACCGGGATCGCCAGCAGCGGGATCGCGACCGCCGCCTTCACCGGCGCGAGACACAGGGGCAGCAGGATGCCGGCAAGCATCGCACTCGAGACCGGTCGAGGAATGCGCGCGATGAGACGCTCCAGCCTCGGCCAGAGCCCGACGAGCACGATGAGTGTCGCGGCGACGATGAACGCCGCCACCGCCTCCGCGAACCGTCCGGTCACCCCCGCTGTCGCGACGAGAAGCGCAGCCCCCGGGGTGCTCCAGGCGAACTTCACGGGCACCCGGTAGACGATACTCAACACGATGGAGAGCAGCCCCTGCGCCACACAGATCACCAGCAGGGCGGATGCCGACTCAGATTTCGTCGCTCCGACAGCGGTGAGCCCAGCGAGCACGATCGCGAACGAGCTCGAGAACCCGGTGATGGCGGCGACGATTCCCGCGATGATCGGCTGGACTATGGGCTATCGGGCTCTCTCTCGGACGTACGAGCCCAGCCTAGGGCGGCGGCGAGCGGGTGTCCCGGGCCAATCGGGTATCCGTAGCCCGGGTATCCGCAGCCCGGGTATCCGCAGCCCGTGTATCCGCAGCCCGGGTATCCGCAGCCCGTGTATCCGCAGCCCGGGTATCCGCATGCGCACCGTCTCGTGTCGCGCTTTTGTCGCAAATGCAGGACAAGCAGTTGCTCCTGTTGTATGAGCGCCCCACCAGCCTCAGTTGTAACGCATCATCCTGCATTTCGCACAGACCGAGAGCGCCGGACCCGGGACTTCAGCTGCTGGGCTGCATCGCGCGGCGACAGCCCGTGCCGCGGGATGCGACAGCTCAAGCCGCGGGATGCGGCGGATCAGGCCGACTTTTCCTGGCGGGCCGGTTTGTGGTTCACGATCGTCGGCAGGGCGTTCTCGAGCACGGCTGCCTTGGTGACGATAACCCTCGCGATCTCGTCGTTCGACGGCACGTCAAACATGATCGGCCCGAGCACTTCTTCCATGATCGACCGGAGGCCGCGAGCACCGGTCTGGCGCAGCACGGCGAGGTCGGCGATGGCTTCGAGCGCATCCTGCTCGAAGTCGAGCACCACACCGTCGAGTTCGAACATGCGTTGGTACTGGCGCACGAGGGCGTTCTTCGGCTTGGTGAGAATCTCCATGAGGGCAACCTGGTCGAGCGGTGTGACCGTCGCGACGACAGGGAGCCGCCCGATGAATTCGGGGATGAGTCCGAACTTGTGAAGGTCCTCCGGCAGAACCTCGCCGAAGAGGTTCACGTCATCGCCTTTGCTGTGCAGCGGGGCTCCGAAGCCGATGCCCTTCTTACCCGCACGCTGGGAGATGATCTCCTCCAGCCCGGCGAAGGCACCGGCCACGATGAAGAGCACATTGGTGGTGTCGACCTGGATGAACTCCTGGTGCGGATGCTTGCGACCACCCTGGGGCGGAACAGACGCGACCGTGCCCTCGAGAATCTTGAGGAGAGCCTGCTGCACGCCCTCGCCCGAGACATCCCGGGTGATAGACGGGTTCTCGGCTTTGCGGGCGATTTTGTCGATCTCATCGATGTAGATGATGCCGGTCTCGGCACGCTTGACATCGTAGTCGGCGGCCTGGATGAGCTTGAGGAGGATGTTCTCCACGTCTTCCCCGACGTAGCCGGCCTCGGTGAGGGCCGTGGCATCCGCCACAGCGAAGGGCACGTTGAGGCGCTTCGCGAGAGTCTGGGCGAGGTAGGTCTTGCCGCACCCGGTGGGACCGATGAGCAGGATGTTGGACTTCGCGATCTCCACATCGTCGATCACGGCATCCGCCGAGGTAATCGTGTTGCGGGCGCGGATGCGCTTGTAGTGGTTGTAGACCGCGACCGAGAGCGCCTTCTTGGCAGCCTCTTGCCCGATCACGTATTCCTCGAGGAAGTTGAAGATCTCGCGGGGCTTCGGTAGCTCGAACTCGCTGGAGGACTCTTCGCCAGCCTCGGCCAGGCGCTCCTCGATGATCTCGTTGCACAATTCAACGCACTCGTCGCAGATATACACGCCGGGACCGGCGATCAGCTGCTGTACCTGCTTTTGGCTCTTGCCACAGAAAGAACATTTGAGCAGATCGGCGCTCTCACCTATACGAGCCATGCTCGGCCTCCTCCTGGTCTCGGCCTGTGCTGTGCCCCACTGTCTGGGGACGGCAACCCTGAAATCAGCGGGTTGTCTGACACGACCGTGGGTCAGTTACAGAGCCTAACCCGAGTAGACGACGCTGTACGCACCGGGGCGTAATTCGGCCCGGCGAGCCGCCCTGGCCATCGGTCCGTTCTCGCCGATCTAGACTTCTCGGAGATCCACACGATGCACGGACCGGGAGCAGGGATGACCACGAGACGGGCCCGATTCGCCCGTGGGTGGATCGCCGCAATCGAGTCACTCTTTGTCGCTGCGTGCTCTAATACCCTCGCCGGAGGTTCACTCCCGGGCACGGCGGGCATCGCATTCTCCGGCGCCACCTGTGTGCTGCTGCCCGGTAAGACCCTGTCGCTTGCCCGCCCCTCGACCGCCGTCGTTCTCAGCCAACTTCTCTTCCACGGCCCGTTCAGCCTGCTAGCGGATGCCCCGCTCGGCTTCTATCGTCGACGCCCGCTCAGGACCCCCTGTGAGTGAACCTCCAACGACTGCGGGCATCATGGAACAAGGAATGACATGAACCAGAGAATTCTGATCACCGGCTCGACTGCGCTCGGAGTCGGCGCCATGTTGGCGATCGCCGTACCGCTCACGTCGAGGTCGACATCGCAGCGGCGACACCGTTCCCGAGCGTGAGTTACGTGTTCGTTCCTGGATGCGACACCGAACCGGTGACGGAAACCCTTCCGAAGCCCATCGCCGTCGACAAGACACAGCTCACCGAAGTGGTGACTAAATTGATCTGGACGGCCCATCCGGGATCGGTGATCACAGGGAATGAAATACGCCGGTTCGCGCTCTCCGTCCTCACGCTTCGACGCAGGGTTAGGGCTTAACCCGATGGCACGTCACTCCCGGATCCGCCTGGTTATACTCGTCGCACTCGCGGCGGCGCTGGGAGCGATCGCCCCTGTCTGGGGCCTGGCCGCCCCAGCGCACGCGCACAACTACTTGGAGTCATCCACTCCGAAGGCCGGTGAGACCCTCACCGCCCTTCCGAAGGACTTCATGATCACCACCAACGGCACCCTGCTCAACATCGACGGAAATGGTGCAGGCTTCGCCCTACAGGTCACCGACGGTGCCGGCCAGTACTTCGGCGACGGCTGCGTGACAGTCGAGGGCCAGAGGATGTCCACCACCGCCGCCCTCGGCGCCGCCGGGGCCTACACCGTGACCTGGCAGGTGCTCTCGACGGACGGTCACACGGTGTCAGACAACTACGGCTTCACCTGGCAACCGCCGACCGGCTTCACCCCATCATCCGGCAGCTCGACAGTGCCGGACTGCAACGGGACCTCCGCGGTCAACACCAAGCCCGCGCCGGATTCGAACACCACCGGCGCACAGACGGTGGACACCGGCACGCTGAGTACGGTGTTATGGATCGGAGGGGCGCTCCTCGCGGCCGCCGCCGCCGTGATCCTCACCTTCGTCCTGACCGGACGCCGGAGGAAGGGCGCCCCCTGAGCCGCCGTGCACGGCGCGCATCACTGCGCAGCTCGCAGCTGCGCACGCCCGATCCCAAACCCTACTCACTGGCGCAGACCCGTGCGTACTGCAGGAACAGGCAGGCACAGGCCGTAGCGAGCAAGCAAAACGGGCCCGGATTGTTCCGGGCCCGTCCTGTTGTTGAACGCTGCTGCTGCTACTTGGTGATCGCCGGGATGTTCTTGCGCGAGGTGAGCACCTGGTCGACGAGGCCGTAGGCCAGCGCCTCTTCGCCACTCAGGATGTTGTCTCGGTCGATGTCCTTGTTGACCTGCTCCATCGTGCGGTTCGAGTGTCGCGACAGCGTCTCTTCGAGCCAGCCCCGCATTCGCAGGATCTCACGCGCCTGGATCTCGATGTCCGACGCCTGCCCCCGACCCGAGTCGCCCGTGGACGGCTGGTGGATCAGGATGCGCGCGTTCGGCAGGGCGAGGCGCTTGCCGGGCGTTCCGGCCGCGAGGATGACCGCGGCTGCGGATGCCGCCTGGCCGAGTACCACGGTCTGGATCTGCGGACGCACGTACTGCATCGTGTCGTAGATCGCTGTCATCGCGGTGAACGAACCACCGGGTGAGTTGATGTACATCACGATATCGCGGTCAGGGTCCTGGCTCTCGAGCACAAGGAGCTGGGCCATCACGTCATCCGCCGAGGCATCGTCGATCTGTACGCCAAGGAAGATGATGCGGTCCTCGAAGAGCTTCGCGTAGGGGTCTTGGCGCTTGTAGCCGTAGGCCGTGCGCTCCTCGAAGGTCGGCAGGATGTAGCGGGCCTCGGCGGTCTGGCCCGCCAGTCCGGTCGGCATGCTGTTGATGAATTCCATGTCTCTTTGCCTGTCTCTACTTCTTGGTAACGGACTCGTCAGTGCCGCCGCCGCCGATGACCTGGGAGGCGAACTCCCGAAGGTGATCGACAAAGCCGTACTCGAGGGCCTGCTGCGCGGTGAACCAGTTGTCCCGGTCACCGTCGATGATGATCTGCTCGGGAGTCTTGCCCGTCTGCTCGGCGGTGAGCTCCGCCATCCGCTTCTTCATGTCGAGGATGAGCATGGCCTGGGTTTGGATATCCGCCGAGGTTCCGCCGAATCCACCGGACGGCTGGTGCAACAGCACTCGCGCGTTCGGGGTGATGTATCGCTTGCCCTTGGTACCCGAGGAGAGCAGGAACTGCCCCATCGAGGCCGCCATGCCGATGCCAACCGTCACGATGTCGTTCGGAACGAACTTCATCGTGTCGTAGATCGCCATGCCCGCGGTGATCGATCCACCGGGTGAGTTGATGTAGAGGAAGATGTCACGCTTCGGGTCTTCTGCCGCAAGCAGCAGGATCTTCGCGCAGATCTCGTTGGCGTTGTCGTCACGCACCTCTGACCCAAGCCAGATGATGCGGTCCTTGAGGAGTTGGTCGAAAACACTCGAGACCAATGCCGGTTGGGCCATTGTTGCGCTCCGTTTCAGTTTGTCGCTGATGACGAATCTATCGGAGGCTCAGGGGCAAAACTGCCGTGTTCGCCGTGGGCAGAGCGCGGGGCGGCGAGGCGCCTGCGCTACAACGCCGCGATGTCGACGCGGTCTCCCCCGTCGCAGCTCGCGGCGAGCCTTCGTGCCCAATAACCGAGGAAGGCAGCACCCGCCTCGTCGTGGATCGAATCACCCTCAACGATCACGCGGTAGGGACGCTCCAGGATGCCGTCGGCTGGACGCACGTCGACGTGCGCAACGTCGTAACCCGCTTCGTGCAGGTGGTCGGCCATCAGGTAGTCGCTTCGGGAGTCGCCGATCGACCGCCACAGCGTCGGAAGCGGCCCGAGGCCGGCGAAATACGCGAGTGCGCGTGCGGCGCCGTGGTCCTTGTCTAGTAGCACCGATTCGATATCGGTCGAGATTATCGTGGGGTCGAGCCGGAACGGCACATTGCCAGCGGCATCCAGAGCCGATCGAGAACCGAGCTTCACGCCAAGACCCGCCTCGGCGACGAGTGCAAAGCTGTCGTCGTTGAACCGGGCTTGTGCGTGCTGGTAGGTTTCGGCCGAAACGTCGGTGCGCTGCTCCACCGAGATCATTGCCCGCTTGGTCTCATCGAAGAACATCGTGTCAGAGAACCCGTCGGCGACGAGCGAGCGCACCCCATCGACGATCGAGGCTGGCAAGGCCACGCTCGTATCGACGGTCACCTCGCCCATTCCTGAACTCGTGATGGGCGCCCAGGATCCACCCTTCTCGAACACGCCGAACATTCGGGCACCCGGTGTGTCAAGGGCAGCCGCAAGCCCGACCTCGAGCAGCGGCGCGATCACCTGGTCGCGGATAAAAGAATCCGAGCGACCCGTAATAAAGGCGATCGGCACCCCTGCGGCGGTGAGCGCAACGAGGTCGTCGAGAATGCTCGGGATTCGGATGCTGCGGGTCACCGGGCTCGCGAGGGGACCGTCCACATCGAAGAGCAGGCCGAGATCGAGCATGGTGTTACCTCCGGTCCGACAGCGATGCGATCGTCGTCGAACGCGGGGGATCAATCGGCAGCTCTACTCGTGGTCGTGCCCGTAGTGCTCGTTGTTCGCGGCACGGCCGTGGCTGTCCTCGGCACCGCCGTGGCTGTGACCCTCGTGATCGCCGGTACCGGCGCTCGCCTCGACGAAGTCATCCCCGTCGGTGGGGCCGGTCACGGGAGCCGTGAACTCGGTCATGTCGACGTCGTCACCGTTAGAGTCGACCACCTTGGCCTTCGACAACACGATGGCGAGCGCCTTGCCGCGGGCGACCTCACCGATCATCCCGGGGATCTGGCCGTTGGAGTCGAGCACCTTGATGAACTCACCCGGCTCCATGTTGTACTGCGCCGCACCCTGGATCAGGTACTGGGTGAGCTCGTCCTGGCTGACCTTCACCTCTTCGGCTTCGGCGATCGTGTCGAGCAGGATCTGGCTGCGGAAGGTCTTCTCGCTCGACTCGGTGACCTCGGCGCGATGCTCGTCGTCTTCGAGGCGGTTCTCGTTCTCAAGGTGACGTTGCACCTCGTCGAGTACGAGCTGCGGGGGAACGGGAATCTCCACGCTCTCGAGGAGCTTGTCGACGACCTGGTCGCGCGCCTGGGTGCCCTGGCCGAAGACCTTGGAGCGGCTCACCTGTACCTTGATGTCGTCCTTCAGCTCACCGATGGTGTCGAACTGGCTGGCGATCTGGGCGAAGTCATCGTCGGCGGCAGGCAGCTCGCGCTCCTTGACTGCGAGGAGCTTGACCGTGATCTCTGCAGACTCGCCCTCATTGTCACCCCCGAGCAGCTTGGACTCGAAGACAGTGGTCTCGCCGGCGCTGAGTCCATCGAGGGCCTCGTCGATGCCATCGATCAGATCGCCGGAACCGACCTCGTAAGAGATCGCGTTCGCGGTATCGACCTCATTGCCGCCGATGGTGGCGACGAGGTCGATCTGGGCGAAGTCGCCGGTGGTCGCGGGGCGGTCAACGGTGATGAGGGTGCCGAAACGGGAGAGCAGGTTCTGCAGCTCGGTCTCGACCTCGTCATCCGTCACCTCGATGGCGTCGACGGTGAGGGTGATTCCGTCGAGGTTGGGAACGGTGAACTCCGGGCGCACGTCGACTTCGACGGTCACCTCGAGGTCGCCGGAGAAGTCTTTCGTGTTCGGTAGGCCGGTGACATCCGCTTCGGGACGACCGAGCGGGCGGATCTTCTGCTCTTCGATGGCTTGACGGTAGAACTTGTCGAGGCCGTCGCTCACGGCGTGGTTGAGCACCTCGTCGCGGCCGACGCGCTGATCGATGATGGGCGGCGGAACCTTGCCCTTTCGGAAGCCGGGGATGTTGACCGACTCGGCGATGTGCTTGTACGCGTGATCAATGCTGGGCTTGAGCTCGTCGGGAGTCACTGAAATGCTCAGTTTCACTCGTGTCGGGCTCAGCTTCTCGACCGTGGTCTTCACGTGGGTTCTCCTGCTTGCTCGCTAGTGCTTGATTCTTGGGGCGTGGTATTCGGGCTAGTGCAGCTGATGTCGGGATGACAGGAGTCGAACCTGCGACATCTCGGCCCCAAACCGAGCACTCTACCAAGCTGAGCTACATCCCGATGGGCCTGATGGACCCGGTGGCCCCAGGACGGCACGCCGGTAGGCGCCCCAAAATAGGCCTGGGCAAGCCTATCGCACCGTTCCTGCACGCTGGTTCTCGGCCGTGCACTCATGTAATAAGGTGGTAACCGCGCAATCGGCCTCGGCCGACAGCCAATGGGGATGTAGCTCAATGGTAGAGCCTCAGTTTTCCAAACTGATGGCGCGGGTTCGATTCCCGTCATCCCCTCCAAGCAAACGCGGGTCACAGGTTGTGAACTTCGCCGGTAGATAAGACTTCTCGCAGGGCTCTTGAGACAAATCCCGCCCCCCTTGCGACCAGTGTCAAGTCGTGGAATCCGGATGCCCGTTGTGGGACCAGTGTGCCCTCAGCGATTGCTTGCCTTCGCCTCGAGGTGTTCGCCTTGGTCGTCACAGGCGTTGCAGCATCAGCTTGCAATCCGCTGCCTCGCTCGGGAAACCCATGCGATTTGCTGTCGATTTGGTTGACTAACTTGCCTGGGAGGGCGGCCTGGAAGGATGTTGTTGTGCCAGAGCCCTGTCCCGACGAGTGTGACAACACTCGGAGGAGTCGTGTGATGCCTGCAGATCTGGAAGAGACCATTGCCGGCACTAGGAACTCGGCTCCCGACGACGGACTGCTGAGGACGACCAGCGAGTCCATGCCCATGTCTGTAGTGCGTCGCGATGAGCGTGCTTCTCGGCAATACGAGGGCCGGATTATGGGTGCCGTAAAATGCGAGGGGTGGAGAAAGATCCTGATATTTGGTTCCTGAGTCGCGCCGAGCGGGGAAATCTGTCCACAGCCGTGCACGCAGGCGGTGCTGGGTCGCCGTCCTGGTCGGAGGGCAACCTCGTGCGGCCTCTGATTCACGGAGCGACTTACTTCGCCCGGCTGCATGAGGAGCTGACGGCTTTGCACGCGGGAGATCGGGTGTGGTTCACCGACTGGCGTGGCGACGCCGACGAGCGGCTGCTGGCGGACGGACCGTCGATAGGCGATCTGCTTGCGGGCTTGGCCCGTGCGGGAGTGGAAGTGCGGGGCCTCGTCTGGAGATCCCACGGAGAGCGCGTGTCGTCCCCAATCAGCGGCCGATCCAACGAGCTCCTAGGTCGTGAGATCAACGACGCCGGCGGAGAGGTGCTGCTGGACCAGCGAGTACGCCTGTTCGGCTCCCATCACCAGAAATTCTTTGTCATCCGCCATAGTGACAACCCGTCGCGGGATATCGCGTTCGTAGGCGGGATCGACCTGTGCCACAGCCGTCGGGACGACGCCGACCATGCGGGCGACCCGCAAGCACTGACCTTGGATTCCCGGTACGGCAAACGACCCCCATGGCACGATGCCTCCCTGGAACTGCGTGGCCCAGTGGTGGGAGACCTGCTGGCGGTTTTCGCCGAACGGTGGAACGACCCCCATCCCCTGGACCGACGCACTCCCTACCGGATGCTGCTGCAACGTCTCGCCCGTATGCCCCGGCACCCTGAGCCGCTCCCAGAGGCTGCACCGCCACCGCCACCGGCGGGACCTCACGCCGTGCAGCTGCTCCGCACCTACGGCAGGAAACGGCCGCCGTTCCCATTCGCACCTACCGGGGAGCGCAGCGTTGCCCGCGCCTACGCGAAAGCCTTCGCCCGCGCCCGCTCGCTGATCTACATCGAGGACCAGTACCTGTGGTCGACAGAGGTCGCAGCCGCTCTCGCCGGGGCCCTCGAACGGAACCCCGAATTGAAGGTGATCGCCGTCGTGCCCCGCTACCCGAGCTCCGACGGCCCTCTCGCAGGGCCGGCTAGCCGGATCGGGCAACTGCGTGCCATCAGAATGCTGCGCCGGGTCGCACCAGACCGGGTCGGCGTTTTTGACCTGGAGAACAGCACCGGAACTCCCATTTACGTCCATGCCAAGATCTGCATCGTCGACGACACCTGGATGACCTGCGGCTCAGACAACTTCAACCGTCGATCCTGGACCACCGACAGCGAACTCACCTGCGCGGTCCTCGACACCAGTGCCGACACCAGGGAACCACCCGGCGCAGGGACCGGCAACGATACTTCGCGACCGCTGGCGCACGACCTCCGCCTCCAACTCTGGGCCGAACACTTAGGCCTCGACCAAAACGATCCCCACCTCCATGACCCGGCGGCTGGCCTTGAACTCTGGAACACCACCGCCGATGCTCTCGACCACTGGTACGCGAGTAGCCGCGGCGCGACCCGGCCGACCGGCCGCGTGCGCCACCACACTCCCGAACCCGTCCCGCCCATCCAACGTCTCTGGGCGGTCCCGATCAGCCGCTTCGTCCTGGACCCGGACGGCCGCCCTCGCCAGCTGCGAGGTACTTCACAGTTTTAGGCCAACAAGAAGTGGTTCCGTGCCTAGGCTCAATCCATCAATGAACGGGCCAGAGCGGTCATTCACTCACGGAGGAAGAAGGCGAGCGATCTCCAGGCGCGGTTGATTGAAAGAGTTTTTCGGGGACTTGCCGCTGGCGCCGCAGGAACGACGTCACTCAACCTCGCAAGCTACCTCGACATGACGATTCGCGCGAGACCGGCGAGTGACACTCCTGCCGCAACGGCGTCTGGGCTTGCGGGGAAGGTCCGAATTGATCTGGGGGACGGTACTACCGGTGAAAATCGAAGCAGTGGCCCCGGCTCTGTTCTGGGGATCGCCACACGGATCACTGTTGGCGTGGCCTACGCGCTCCTGCCCGGCACGCGGCGCCCTCCCCTTGCGGTTGCCAGTGTGGGTATCACCGCGGCAGCCATGGCGCTGGCCGACCTGCCGATGACAGCCCTCGGATTGACGGATCCCTGAAAATGGACGTTCGCCGACTGGATCACCGACATCGTTCCCTACCTGGCCTTCGGCCTCGTCACTGCTGCCGTGTGGGATCGCTTCGCACACGTCAGTCCAGCTCTACCCCCGGGCTGAGTGCAGCGACGCGCCGCCTGATAGGCGATTGGCTCGTCACCGGAGCGAATGGTCAATCTGCGAGCAGAATCACGACTGTCACAGGATCATGACGGCCACAGTGAACCGCAGTACTGGCTCAAGACCGCAGCCTCGTGATATTCACGGGCACCGTGTGGCTTTCCGCTCCTCAGCGTCACCAGGGTTGCCGGGGCCGCGGCCAGATCCGCACGATTGTCAATGATTCGTTATGCGCGTACCGTGGGCGCCACGCAAACAGAAGATGAGGTAGGTCGCATGAATGCAGCAACCACAATCGGGATTTTAGTCGTCATAGTCATCGTCGTCATCGTCGTCGTATTGTTCGTCGGGCGCCGAAGAAGGCTCGAAGCGAATCGCGTCAAGGCGACCGAGATCCGGAAGAGCGCACAGGATGACGCGTTCGCGGCCCGTGAGGGCGAAGCAAAGGCCGCCAGCGCTGCTGCGGACGCGAAGCAAGCCGAGGTCGACGCCGAGCGCCTGCGCCGAGAATCCACTGCTCGCGACGAAGAAGCGAACGCCGCCCGTGCACACGCAAACGAGCAACTCAACAAGGCCGACCGAATCGACCCCGACATCCCCCGTCGCGACCGGGGAACTGCCGACGGCCGCGAGGGCGAACGGGTGGCGGAGGCCGATGAGCGCGAAGCTGTCCCACAGCAGCCTCCGGTCACCGACGACAGACAGGGCACACGGCCGCCCCTCGCCTGAGTGTGCTCGGTCGCCTCGAGTGGATCGGCGAAGGCGGGCAGGGCCACCATCCATAGCGACGCCTCGGCGGGGCATTGCGATCAGTGACAGTTCCCCTCCCGGCGCCTCTCGCCGTTCACCTCCCTGCCGGATCGGCGGGGGACAAAACGCCATTTTCGTGCGGAAGAAATCCTCCCAAAGCCCGGGCCGCGCCCAACTGCGCGGGAGATAGGTCACATTTCCAGTCAATACGCAGTGACGCCTGGTCTGTGCCGGGTCGACTACATCTCGAAGCCACGGCCGAGATCCTGGTTTCCGGGGTCCGACCGTTAGCCCCTGAAACGCGCTCCACCGTGCACTTTGCGGCCGTGAAGCCCCATCATCCGTTCCGAAACGTCATTATTCGTCCCATGTCGGCTCGGGATGAACAGGAATTGACGGTTCGACTCGTCACGTGGTCTCACGACTGCGTGGAGCAGTGCCTCGATCGCGAGAGAGAGATCGCCACTCCCTCCACACCAGCCAGATAATAACG
>Ga0209100_1000206_pt1 | contig 64031 bp, 47 predicted proteins | sample lystaG_FD_185480 | JGI IMG/M metagenome (GOLD analysis project Ga0209100, IMG submission 185480) | Glacier valley bacterial and archeal communities from Borup Fiord, Nunavut, Canada, to study Microbial Dark Matter (Phase II) -... | ecosystem: Environmental > Aquatic > Freshwater > Ice > Glacier ... | reverse complement strand
ATCGATGCCCGTTTCTGTCAACCGTTTATTTTTGACTTCTTTCTGTTTTTCAGCGCCTCCAGGAGGCCCGGTTTCTAGGTATTTCCGGTTCGCTTATTTGCTTACCGGAATAGAATTATAACACGAATTGACACCCTGTCAACATCTTTTCTAAACCATTTTCAAAACGAAATATTTCGACTGGCATCCACAAGTTTTTTCCATTATATATACCTATTTACTTAGCGGTTTATATATTGTGATTTATATCGATGTGGTCTATATAGTAATTTATATAGATGTTAATACGCGGCAGAATTCCTGAACTGATCTATCCGATTAAAGAAGCTGTCATGCTGCCAGAAGCATTGGTCACACTTTTTACGTCTTCTATTCAGATCCTGAAGCAGATGTATCCTATTCGAAATTTTTTCTCAGTTTGCAAGTTGAACAGATTTTATCTGCAAATACCGTTGCAATATAATAGCCGTTTTGTGCTTTTTGCAGTCTTTTGGGGTAGAATATCGGCCATTGGGCTGAAAATGAGAGAATATTTTCTAAAGAGACGATTTTTTGCGTTGAAATTGTTGCCATATTGATCAGTTCGGGGTAAAATACGCATTGCTTGTTTCTTGTATAGTTTATCCTATTAAAGGTATAATTAGCTTATCTTACGAATTCGAGCAACAGTGTGTATGGATCGCTTCTTCTGTGTACATGACAGAACAAATGCAGACTGAACAATTGACAAAAGCCGCATGTGAAGTGAGATTTTGCGGCAAATTTAGAGAGTGGGTGTACATATTATGGGCAAGAAAAAACTCGGATCAAAAGTTGCAATTATTGGCGCCGGTGCTGTTGGTTCTTCAATCGCTTTTGCAATGGCGATGCAGCAGCTCTGCACAGAACTTGTTATGATTGACGTCAATCAGGACAAGGCAAAGGGTGAAGCCCTCGACATTAGCCATGGACTTCCTTTCCTTGGTCAGATGGACATTTATGCCGGTGACTATTCCGACGTAAAAGATTGTGACCTGATAATTTTAACAGCCGGCATTCCGCGCAAGCCGGGCGAAAATCGCCTTGACCTTGCAAGAAAAAATGTCCTTCTTGGTAAGTCGATCACAGAAAGCATTATGGAACACTATACCAGCGGCAACATTCTTGTTGTTTCCAATCCCGTTGATATTCTTACCTACATGGTAACAATGTGGTCCGGACTTCCTCACAACCGCGTACTCGGATCCGGTACTGTTCTCGACAGCGCCCGTTTCCGCACACTTCTTTCTCAGAAGCTTGATATCGACGTACGTAATATTCATGGTTACATCATCGGTGAGCACGGCGATTCCCAGCTTCCGGCTTGGAGCGCAACAAATATCGCCGGCCTTTCTGTTGATGATTATTCCAAGACCACTGGTATTTCCTTTACTCAGGCGGACCGCATCGAGATCGCTGAGAAGACAAGAAACGCCGGTGCAGAAGTCATTAAGCTTAAGGGTTCTACCTTTAACGGTATCGCTGTATCAGTTACTACAATTGCCAAGTCTCTTCTTAAGGGCGAGAATACTATCCGTACAGTCGGAAGTGTTCTCAATGGCCAGTATGGTATCAAAGATGTAGCAACCAATGTTCCTACAATTATTGGTGCAAACGGTGTTGAGCGCGTTCTTGAATTTGAACTCGATCCTCAGGAACTTCGTTTCCTGCAGAATTCAGCTGATCAGGTTCGTGCGATCCTTAACGAAGTCAAGGATCTGTAATTTCTGACTGCTGCACAGTAGCTGCACATTTAATAAATACATAAAAAAGGAAGCTTAAAACGGAGCTTCCTTTTTTATTGTCAGGCGAACAGTAATGGATAAAGCGCTATCGATTTGAATATTCAAAGGAGATAAGTTACTCATAAATTGCCGGGAAGCGGGGTTCTTTCATCTGGCAAACGGGAAAAGAAGCTTCTGATTCTCGCTTTTGTACATATTATCCCTGTCGATGGCCACGGTTGCTGTTTCAATGATTTCAGGTATTTTCTGCCCGTTGACGGCATCGATGGCATATTTTACACCCAGATAGCCCATGGCAAAGGGATTCTGAATAATCAGAGTATCAATATCACCTTTTTCAAGCATAACAATCGAGTCCACATTGTTATCAAAGCCAACCATGACAGTGTTGTCCGTAAGTCCGGCCTCGGCGATTGCATACCCTGCGCCAAGGGTTGTCCATTCATTGAAGGCCACTATCGCCGTTACATCCGGATTCTTTGCAAAAATATCCAGTGCTGCCGCTTTGGGGGCTTCAATGTTCGACTTGGAAAACCGGGTGTCAGCAATGACGATATCAGGATACAAAGCAATTCTGTCAAGGAATCCCTCATACCTTTCCATAGCATTGCCGCTTCCCTCTTCAAAACTGACAATTCCTACGATCGCCTTTCCGTCGGTAAGCTCGGCAAGCATCTGGGCCGCCATCTCTCCTGCCGCATAATTATTCGTGCCGATAAAAAGAACGTCCTCATCCGTATTTATTCCGCTGTCAATCGTAATCAACGGAATACCGGCGTCCAGTATTTTTTCGGCAGACACTACGGTTTTGTCAAAATCGCAGGCTGATAAGACAACTGCATCAACGCCCTTTTCAATGGACGTTTCAATCAAGTTGTTCTGCGTCTCGTAATCGTCTTCCCTGTCACTGCCCTCAAATATTATTTCGGCATTGAATTCACTTCCCGCAGCCTGGGCTCCCTGAAGTACAGTCTTCCAAAAGGTAGAATCTTCGGCTTTTACAATCAGCATAATCGTCTGTTTATCCTGAACGGGTTCAGAGCTGCAGCTCAATACGCCAAAAAGAACGGATAGAAAAAGAAAAACCGCAGCGATTTTTTTCTTATACATGAGTTACATCCTCCGTAATTCTGGGTATGAGAATGCTTACACAAGTTCCCTCGTCAAGCTGGCTTGAAATCGAAATGCCGTACTTTTTACCAAAGAATATCTGAACACGGCTGTTTACATTTTTAAGACCTATGCCGTAGTCGTTCTGGGATTCACTCAGAAGGATTCCTGCCAAAATATCTTCGCTCATCCCGAGACCGTTGTCGATGACCTGCATCAATATATCATCATCTTTTTCCGTGATGCGGATATGAATTTTACCCTGATCCACGCACCTGTCTATTCCATGATATATCGCGTTTTCAATGATGGGCTGCAGGCATATTTTCGGGCAAAGATAGCTTTTAAGCGACTCGTCCACATCAAATGTGTATGTAAACTGATCCTTATAGCGGATTTTCTGGATGATCAGATAACTCTCGGCGTGTGTCAGTTCATCACGTATCGGAATCAGTTCCTTGCCTTTGCTGATGCTGATCCGGAAAAGACTGGCAAGCGCTGACACCATGACGGCCGCTTCCGGTCCCCGGTTCTTTTCGCACATCCACAAAATCGAATCGAGGGTATTATATAGAAAGTGCGGGTTGATTTGTGACTGAAGCGCACTGAGTTCACTTTTTCTGAGCTCCTGCTCTTCGAGAATAACCTGTCCCATCAGATCATTGATGCGGTTGACCATATGGTTGAATGAAATTGAAAGCTGTTCAACCTCATAGGTACTGTTCATCTCCTTCATCGTGTTAAAGTTGCCGTCGCGGACCAGCTTCATGGATTCTGTCAGTTTTTCAAGCGGCCGCAGGACAATTTTGGACAGAAGAAAAGAAATCGTAAAGATTGCCAGGAAGCTGGCAATCAGGACAATCGATACATAACTGATAATTTCATTCCTGACCTCCGAAGCTTCATTCAGATAGCTGATACCGACAAGCCGCCAGCCGGTATCATCAAGGGTACGGATAACCAGAACACTGTCATCCGGCGCATGGATATATTCTCCGTCTGCTTTGCCCGCAATGAAATCCAGATCCTCTGCCTTCATCCCGGCATTTATCACCTGCTGCTGCGGGTGATAAATGATATTGTTGTTCTCATCTACGATAAAAACATACCCCTGTTTGCCGATCGTGGCATTCGCGCAGTATTCATCCATCTGATCAAAATTCATGTCAAGTGTAAAAAGTGTCCCCTCAGGAAAAACCTCGCTCACAACATCGAGCTTCCTGCTTAATGTTACTGTCCAAAAATACTCTCCCTGAAATATGTTCTGTACATGAGGCGGCGAAAATAAATACGACGACGTATTCTTTACCGCATTCTGATACCACTCCTGTCTGATGATGGAGGACACTTCGCGTGTTGGTTTTTGGGGTGCAATCGCAAGAATTTCTCCGTCCTCATCAAAAATTGAAATTGCGGCAATGGATGTGTTCATCTGATAGGCACTTGCAAGTATGATCTGTCCAGTCCGCTCCTCGTCATATAAAGCGTCCTCGTGTGACGACAGACTGTATATGATTTTGTCCGAGGTGTTCAGAAGGTTCTTCATATAGGAGTTAAGCGTATTGGCAACCTGCTCCACCATCTGTGTGGAATTTGTTGTTTTGTTGCTGATAAGAGACTCGTTAAACCGGTTGTACTGTACAAAACTCGCGGTCACAACAACAGCAACAACAATCAGGGACGTTGAAAGCGTGAGAATAAATGGAAGGCTTCTGGGGCGGTCTCTCAATTTTCTTTTCATAGAGCCCCTTTATTTAATTTGTCCGCGGAGTTCGCTGACTGATTTTCCGTGGTATTTTTTAAAGCAATAGCTGAAATAGTGCTGATCCGTATACCCGGTCTCGGCAGCAATCTGCAGAATTTTCAAATTTGTCGTTGTGACAAGTTCATGTGCCTTTTGCATTCTTCGCTTGATCAGTATGTTGGTAAAAGAATCTTTCCATACTTTCTTGAAAACAGCACCAAAATAGCTGGAGCTGATATGAAGCTGATCACTTACAGACTTAAGGGAAAGATCCGGATCAGAATACTTATTCATAATATACTCATAACCCTGGGTAGCCCATTGGTCCGCTGCATCAGCGCGTGTAGAGGCTACATTGTCCATTATTTCCATGCAAAGGATGTCAAAACTATGTTTGAGAGCATCTATGGAATCATATTTGTGCAAATCGGTAATAAGCCCTATGTTCCGGGCAATTCGATTCTGAATGTTCTCTGCCAGATTCTTGGTGGATTTTATCAGTGCTGCAAAAAGTTCGATCATAAAGAGCTGGCAGTCTGCCATACTCGTAACATTTTCTGATAGTACCGTAAAGATTTTTGCAGAAAACTCTGCCAGCTCCTCACTTGAGCCGGTCTTCATTATATTATTGAGACGAAGCTCGTCTTCTTCCGTCAAAGAAATTGCGGCGGAGTACTCCCGCTCAATATCGCCGATATATATGATGCCTGTTTTACCGGCTACAATCCTATAACCCAGGGCGGATATACACTGCTCATATCCTTTTCTGGCCAGCGGAATATCAGCGAACTGCTCGCTTATTCCAATAGTCACCTGAAGACCGTAGTGTTTAAAGAAATCCTGCTGTATTTCTTTGACGGCGATGGAAAGGAAAGCATCTATTTTTTCTTTGTCGTCAGATACGAGAATAAGGATATTATCACCATTGGCGACAACCTGCGCACGGAAGTATTTACTGCAGATCTCCCCTGCGACCGTCTTAATGGACAGCATCATTAATTCGATGCCTTCGGGCGCATATTTGAAAAGAGAGTTCGATAATTTGCCGCAATTAATCGCTAAAACTACGTAGGAAGGCCCGCATAAGTCCATTTCCAGCGATTCCGCCCGACGTGCAACCGGTTGTGTGTGATATGGATTGAGCATCAGTGAAAGAAGAAAATTCTCCCGCAGCACAGGAAGGCTGCCGACATATTCTTCGCGCATCTGTTCAACATTGAGACGGTCATCATTCTCTGCGTCGAGCTTCTCTCTGATGGCGTTGAGAGTCTTTGTAAGGCCGGCAACAGAAATCGGTTTCAGGAGATAGTCAATTACATTAAGGCTGATTGCATCCTTGGCATATTCGAATTCACTGAAGCCGGAAAGGATGACAATCTTAATAAGCGGCTGGATTTCCCTGACTGCTTTGATGAACTGTATCCCATCCATGATCGGCATCTTGATGTCGGTGATGACAACGTCCGCAACGACACTTTCAAGAACTTCGAGCGCATCACTTCCATTGGCCGCCTGACCGACTACGGCAAAGCCGCACTCTTCCCAGGGAACCATCTCAATAATTGCTTCACGGACCTGGGTCTCATCGTCAACGAGCATGATTTTATACATGGCTTAAGCCCCCGTTTTGTCAAATAAATAACGATCCGGCGATTGAATTATTGAATATGAAAACGATATTCAGTAGTACTCATATAAGGATCGCCGGCTTTTATTACCGGTTGGACAAAATGAGAATACGCAAAAGCATTTGGAAAAAACTGTGTCTCCAGGCACAGCGCGTGGTGCCTGCCGGTCGACAGGTCATCCGGCGTAAAATATCCGTTCAGATGATTGCCTGTATAGAACTGCATACCGGGAAGAGTTGTAAATACCTGCATGCAAATACCTGAACGAGGGGCACAAAGAATGGCAGCCGGTTGCGAAGACGGCCCGCGGAGAACAAAATTGTGATCATATCCGTCTGATACCAACGAGTCTTTTTCACTGATACTGTCTCCTATGCGTCTGGCTGATGTAAAGTCAAAGGGTGTGCCTTTAACACTTCTGATCTCTCCGTCCGGGAGGGAGCCTGATTTGAGTGGTGTATAAAAATCAGCGGCCATCATAATTGTATGATCAAGAATCGTACCGTCATCACCCTCAAGATTGAAATAGGAGTGATTAGTCAGATTGCAGACTGTATCCATATTGCAAAGGGCCATGTATTCAATAAGAAGTCCATTTTCACGAGTTATTGAATAGATGATTTTAAGATCCATCACGCCGGGAAAGCCCTGATCCAAATGAGGACTGATAAGCGACAATTCTACTGTGTCTCCGACAATCTCACCGGAAAAAATACGGTTGTGAAATCCATGGGATCCGCTGTGCAGGCTGTTATCGCCTTCATTTTTCTCCATTTTATAAGTGACATTATTAATCTGGATCTGCGCGTCCCCGATACGGTTCGCGTGCCGGCCGCAGACTGCCCCCAGAAAGAAACCGTCTGATGTGTATTCTTCAAGAGTATTTCTTCCAAGAACAACATTTGTTCCGTTCTGATTCTTGTCTTTCGTATAAACCGACTGGATACGCGCGCCATACTCTATGACAGAAACCTTCAGGTTATCCGAAGCAAGTGTATAAATACAGACTTCCTGTTCTCCGAAATGTCCGAAAAGTGCTTTTTGAATACTCATCATGAATCCTCCAACATATTAATATCTGACGTAAAAATTCTGTATCAGACCAGAAAGGTTGACAGCCGCCCCCGCGCGCAAGTTGACAGTCGTTTTGTTATGAAACGGTCTTATATCCGCCGTATGCCGTTTCCTCTTCTTTTCTGTTTTCTGTTTGCTACCAGATAAACCACAACCAGAAGAATTACAATAAAAAGAAAACTTCCGATAATAATGCTGATTACAGGGTGATCCTTAACCAGACGCCCTGGTGAAAAGCCCGAATCAGTATCGTCATCTGAAACATCTGAGGCTGCAGGCGTTACAAGGTCCGACGCTATGATTGTAGGGACAGGCGTCGAAGTCGGAACCTCAGTTGGAACTGCAGCCTGTACACCGGAAGGCCCTAAGCCTTCTGCCGCATTATAAGGCTTATTGTCCATGACATTTCCTTCTACGCGAATGACAGGATCCTTGTCATAGCAGGCAGAAGCACCGGCATTAAGGATCGCTGCCATATATGTTGTCAGTCGGTTCGCTATCTCATAAGGAATGCCGCAGACAATAGATATGAGTTCATCGCCATTTTTATCAATTGAAAGGAGTGTCATGCCGGTTCCGCCGGCGATTGTCGTCCCGGTTTTTCCGCCTTCAATCTTTGCAACTGCTGTGTCAGCTCCGAGCATCCAGGGATCTGTCAGTAGACAGTTAGTATTTTTAACAATTTTCCACCCGTCAAAATTATGCTTATTCGTAGCTTTGAAAACGTGTGTCGGTGCTGAAATTACTGTCCGGAAATCTTCATGCCCGAGCGCATAATCAAAAATTTGGGCTAGCTCGCTTGCTGTCGTGTAATGATTATCGTCATGCAGACCGTTGGCATTAACAAAATGGGTGTTGGCAAGCCCCAGTTCAGCCGCTTTCTGGTTCATAATATCAGAGAAAAGGCTTAAGTTTGACCGGGGGGCATCCGTGTTTTGTGCTGCCGCTGGATCTGTATACCCCGTAGCCGTCACGATTGCTTCAGCCAGCACATTGGCCGCATCGTTCCCAGACGGAAGTAAAAGGCCATACAGGATTTCGCTTACCGATATCTCTTCACCAACCACAAGGCCCATAAGTGTGGAATTGGGTGTTGTAGCATCCATCGCAGTCTGGCTGACGGTAAGGATCTGATCGGTGGTCAGGTTGTCAAGAGCCAGCGCTGCTGTCATGATTTTGGTCATGCTCGCAGGATATATCCGAAGGTCGGCCGACTGTGAAATCACCGTCTCACCGGTTGTCCGGTCATACACAATATATGACTGGCATGATATATCAGAAAGTTCCGGCAGAGAAATCTCCTGTTGACCGACATCGGCAGACAACGGCACGGAGACGGATAGCAGGACAGCAAAAATCACGGCTAAAGTGCCGCTGCCCAAGCGCCGCGAACGCCGCTGAAGTCCAAAATGAGAGCCCTTTTTACTTGCGGTCATGATTTTCTCCTTTAGATATGATAAAAACGTGCGGCAGAAATCTTCTGCCGCACGCCTTTTTAAAAATCAGTCGGCGGATGTTTCCGATCCATTTTCCGATTCATTAGGTGCAGCATCTTCACCAAGAGGGGTTTTCAAATCCTCTGCCTCTTCAGAAATTTCCGGCATGTCTTCGGACAAGTCCAACGCATCTTCATCCGCGTATTCTTCCAGGTCATCCGATTCATCTTCATGTTCCAAAATGGCTATGTCAACAACCTTGCCCACTTTCGTACGCATCAGCGTGACGCCCTGTGTAACACGGGAGAGGATCGGAATCTCAGCTGCAGCCAGCCGGATAACGATACCTGCGTCGTTAATAAGAAGTACATCCTTGGTATCATCAACCAGGGCTACCCTTACAAGGGGACCTGTTTTTTCGGCAATACGATATGTAATGAGTCCTTTACCGCCGCGGGTCTGTGTGCGGTATTCTTCCATCTCTGTACGTTTACCGAAGCCCTTCTCCGATACAACAAGAAGATTTCCGCCCTCTACAATCGGAGCCATGCCAATAACTTCATCATCATCAGTAAGTGAAATTCCACGGACTCCCATTGTATTTCTGCCCGTATCGCGTACATCCTCTTCACCGAAGCGAATGGACATGCCTTTTCTGGTAACAAGGACAATTTCCTGCTGTCCATCTGTAAGGCGAACACCGACAAGTTCATCATCGTCCCGTAGATTTACCGCGATCAGGCCGCTCTTATTGATGCGGGAATAATCAACAAGTTCGGTCTTCTTGACGACGCCTTTCCTGGTAGCCATCATAAGGTATCCAATTTCTTCGAAAGAAGTAATCGGAATAACTGTTTGAATTTTCTCTCCGCCGTCAAGCTGGAGCAGATTGACAATCGCAGTTCCCTTAGCCTGACGGCTGGCCTCCGGAACCTGATATCCCTTGAGACGGAATACCCGTCCGCGGTTGGTGAAGCAGAGAAGAACGGCGTGTGTGGACGTCGTAATAATGTTCTCTACGAAGTCCTCTTCCCTGGTTGCCAGACCGGATATGCCCCGTCCGCCGCGATGCTGACTCTTGTAAGTGTCAACTGGCAGGCGTTTGACATAACCCAGATGAGTGAGAGTAATGATAACTTCCTCCTCGCGGATCAGGGACTCATCATCGATGTCCTCATCTTCACCGGCTTCGATTATCGAACGCCGATCCGTTGCAAATCTGGTTTTGACAGCAATAATTTCCGACTTAATAACTTCATGAAGGAGGATCGGGTCTGCCAGAATACCGCGGAAATACTCAATCTTAGCTTCAAGATCTCTGAACTCGCCTTCCAGTTTTTCGCGTTCGAGACCGGTAAGACGGCCAAGACGCATATCAACAATATGCTGGGCCTGCTTGTCAGAAAATTCAAAGCGGTCCGAGAGACGCTGTTTGGCCTGATCCTCTGTTCTGGAGGATCGGATAATGGCAATAACTTCATCGATATGATCAATCGCCTTCAGAAGCCCCTCAACTATATGTTTTCTGGCTTCAGCCTTCTCTAAATCAAAGTTGGTGCGGCGTCGGACAACATCTTCCTGATGCTTGATATAATAGTGCAGAGCATCTAAAAGTGTGATGGTCTTCGGCTCCAGGCGGCCCTGTGAATCAGGGACAAGAGCCAGCATATTAGCATTGAAAGCATCCTGCAGAGCGGAGTGCTTGTAGAGTTGATTCAGCACAACATTGGCATTGGCCTCCTTTTTGAGTTCAATGACAATACGGACAGCGGCGGTACGGTCAGACTCGTCGCGGAGATCGGAAATGCCCTCAATCTTCTTTTCTTTTACAAGATCTGCAATACGCTCAATAAGGCGGGCCTTGTTGACCATATAGGGCAGATCATGGACAACTATACGCTGACGATTGTTCTTCATGGGCTCAATGTCAGTATGCGCGCGCACAACAATACGGCCGCGGCCTGTGCGGTATGCATCACGTATGCCCCGCTGTCCGATGATGGCACCGCCGGTAGGGAAATCAGGCCCCTTGATAACGGTCATTATATCTTCAACATCCGCATCGGGATTGTCTAAAAGCATAACAACGCCGTCAATAACCTCACCCATATTATGAGGGGGAATATTCGTGGCCATACCAACGGCAATACCAACGGATCCGTTGACCAGAAGATTCGGGAAACGGGAAGGAAGAGTAATCGGCTCCATCTCATGTTCGTCATAGTTCGGACGGAAATCAACCGTATTCTTATTGATATCGCTCATCATCTCAAGAGTTACGCGGGCAAGCCTTGCTTCCGTATAACGATATGCAGCCGGCGGATCGCCGTCCATGGAACCGAAGTTGCCGTGGCCGTCCACCAGCGTATGACGCATGGAAAAGTCCTGGGCAAGACGAACAAGGGCATCATATACTGAAGCGTCACCGTGCGGGTGAAAACGTCCGAGAACATCACCAACGGTCGTTGCGCATTTGCGGTAGGCTTTGTCCGGAGTAAAGCCCTGAGTAAACATGGAGTATAAAATACGCCTGTGAACAGGCTTAAGACCATCACGGATATCCGGAAGTGCACGCTCAGAAATGACGCTCATCGCATAATCAATAAATGATTTCTTCATTTCGTGTTCAAGATCCACCGGGATAATAGTATTGGTTTTGGAACGGAAGTCCAGATCAACCTGTGCTTCCTGTTGCTTACGAAGATCCTTAACCTCGCTGCTTGTGCGGTCTAAAGGACCTGTTGAATCAGCCATTTTTTATTCCTCCTCTATCTGGTGAGAAAACATACATGAGTATTATACCAGACCATTTACACGCGCGCACGTACGCGAATAATACATATTATATTCTTTTGCCTTTTCGGTTAAAATCGTCGGCAAATGGCGCAGCAACTCTACCGGCCTGCATCCGGATGACATGCTCTTACCTCACTCAAACATGCATTCGGATAGCCATCCGGACCTATCATATTAAACTTATAAAAAGAAGGATCATCATCTAAACCGATGTGCAGACTGAATTTCTGCTATATTAGAGCTGTTAATATCAAAAATCGGCAATTTTTGTTTTTTGTTTTTTTATGTTTTTTTGCAACAAAACAGCGTATTCATACGTCTTATATACAGAAGGGGTGAAAAAATGCATACAGAAAGTGAGACACCACCCGTACTCACTCAAGTACAGCCACAGGAACCTTTGGATATTGAGGAGCTGTTCACTCTATACGGCGACGATATTCTGCGTGTGTGTTCCGTGTACCTGAAGAAGCGCTCATTGGCCGAAGACGCTTTTCAGGATGTATTTGTTAGAGTTTGTACCCGGGCAGATTCATTTCGAGGGGATACTCCGGTGCGCTACTGGCTTCTGGCCATTGCCCGGAATGTATGCCGTGATTACCTGCGTTCTTCCTGGCTCTCGAGGGTGATTTCTTATGATGAATGGACGGAGCGGAAAGTGACGGACGGTGTCTTTACCGACCGCCGCAAGGTAATACAGACCGACTCTCAGGAAAATGCAGTGCTGTCGCACATGGAAGATGATTCGTCCCTTCTAAAAGCTGTATACGCCCTTCCCGCCCGCTATAAGGATGTCATTCTATTACGTTACTATTTTGATTTAAGCAACAGCGAAATTGCACAGCAATTACGTATTACGGAAAGCACTGTGCGCAGCCGTATATTCCGCGCCCGGAAAAAGCTTTCACCGTTTATGGAAAGGCAGGAGATGTCACATGTTCAGTAATCGTTTCAAAAAGGATCTGGACCCCATTAGAGCGGATCAGAATCTTCTTTCCCGCACAAGACAGAAAATTGCAGACGAAAAAAATCGTCAGGCCCGTGCAGATCGAAAAAATCCCGGGACACTATATGCAAAGAAAAGAATTTATATACGCGCAGCAGCGGCCGTCTGTTCCCTCTTTGTCCTTATGGGTATAGGCGTTTTCTTTGCTGACAGGACAGGTTTTGATTTCAGCTCATTTTTGACGGGAAGCGGCAAAACCAGCGAAGCTATGACCGGCCTCCCGTCCAATATCCAGGCAGATTCAAATTCGAATTATGAAACAGCCGCTGCAGCAACGGCTGTACAGGAAATGGCGGCAGAAACAGCAGAAGAAACAACCTCTGCGGCAGATGCCTCCGGGGGTTCGCCCAAAAACGAACCGAATGATTTTCATGATGATTCCATTTATCACTTCAGTGATTATGAGTCGATCCTTACCATTCTCAAACGAAGCTGGGCAAATGCAAACGACGGCTACAGCTTCGACGGAGAAAAAATCACGGAAGACATGACTAATAATGGTGCAGTGAGTGCCCCGACCACAGCCGGAGCAGCTGACATGGGCGGGCGTGAGGAGGGCGCCCCGGCTTCAATCGATTACTCGCAGACAAACATCCAGGTTGAAGGCGTCGACGAGGCTGATATCATCAAAAACGACGGCGAATACATCTACTGCATTCTATACTCATCCCTCTATGTCCTTGATGTCAGGGATCCGGAAAACATGAAGGTCGCGGCGATCATCGGCGACAGCTTTTCGCTCACAGACACCTATGCGAATTATATGGATCTTTTCTACGACAGTGATTCTAAGACACTGTCTGTTATCAGCAGTGAATACTATGAGTCGTATGATATCGTGTATCCGGATACAGGGACTGCAGCAGGCGGCTTAGCGGAGGAAGGAATCGCTGCTGATTCATACATTGGAATGTATCCCTATACCGAATACACCAAGTTACAGACATACGATGTATCAGACCCCTATTCCCCAAAAGAAATCCGGACATTCTACCAGGACGGCTACTACCTTTCCTCCCGTAGAATTTCTGATACCGTGTATCTCGTGACATCTCAGAATTTCTGGTATGACGGTACTATGCCCGCGCAGGATATCATGCCAAAAACAAGCGACGGGAAGGAGAACTGGGCTGCTATTCCTCCGGAGGATATTTATATTGTGAGTCCTGATTATGCAAGTACGTTCACAGTGGTCTCTGCCGTCGACAGTCGAAGTGTTGATGTCGCTGCAAAGACACAGGCCGTAGCAGGTCAGGGAACGGTCGTGTATGCCAGTTCAAATACACTCTATATCGCCGCCACGATCTGGGATGAATCCATTTATCAGACATTCGGGGAATTCTCAGAAGCGCAGTCAAACAGCACTGTTACAGCCTCGGCAGAAAACGATGTATACAAAACAAAAATCCTGTCTTTCAATATAGCCGGCGGAACGCTTGAGGCAAAAGCATCCGGTTCCGTTAACGGTACCCTTCTCAATCAATATTCGCTTGATGAATACCAGGGCAATCTGCGGATAGCTACAACATCGGGCGGATGGACCGGCCAGACCTCCAACAACATCTTTGTCCTTGATGAATCACTGGATCTTATCTCAGGACTGACAGACCTTGCTCCCGGAGAATCCATCTATTCGGCACGATTTGCCGAAGATCGAATCTACCTTGTGACATTTCAGCAGGTCGATCCTTTCTTTGTCATAGACGCATCTGATCCTACCGACCTTTCCGTACTCGGAAAGCTTAAGATTCCGGGGTATAGTAATTATCTTCAAATGCTCGGCGACAACACGGTGCTGGCCATCGGAAACACCACATATACAAGCGGCGGAAGTGTCATTCCCGCCGGACTCAAGATAGCGGTCTTTGATGTAACGGACCCGTCAGACCCCATCCTCCAGTCTTCACTCATTTATGGGGATTCATACGGGTATTCCGATGTCCAGTACAATCCAAAAGCTCTTCTTTTGAATTATACGCGCGGCCTGATCGGTCTTCCCGTAAGTTTTGACCTTCCGTCCGGCGACTATGGGACCGAATATATCAGCGGATATCTTCTTTTACATTTCGATGAACAGGGTAACCTTACGCACGACTATATTTTCAAGGATATAGACTCCATTCTTAATTTTGGAATGTGCCGGGGCATTTACATCGATGATACGATCTTTCTGGTAGGCTATACGGAAGTACAGGCCTATGACATCGACACACATGAACTCATCGATGCACTTTCCCTGTATCAGGATTAGGTATCAGGAACAGGCGACTGGCAGCAGGCAGCAGGTGCCAGTCGCAGATGCCGGACACAGATGCCGGTGGCACACGTAAATTCAGTGAACAATTATATCGAGAATTTCCTTCCATACAGGAAGGGTAAGAACCGAAAAGAGTGTTGTGACAAACACACACTGCGCAGCTTTCGTTGCATCACTCTGTGCCTTGATTGCAAGTACCGTTGTCGTCGCGGCTGCAGGAAGAGCACAATAGAGGATAGAGACTTTTGCCACGACCGGATCGATCAAAATAAATTGTGAGACAAGCAGATATATACCGGCGGCTATTGCAGGCGCGACCAGAAGTCGAAGAAACGCAATAAGCATAATTCTCTTTTCTTTCCAGATTCTCGATAGGGGGATCGCCGCAAGTGTGACGCCGCAAAGGACCATCCCCATCGGAGAGGCAACTTTTGCAAGTGACTCAATCACAGCCAGAATCGGTCCGGGGATCGGAATTCCAAAGAAATAGATCAAAAGACCTACAGGCACTGCGATCACAGGCGGGGAAAGGAGCGCGCGCATTGCGCCCCTTCCCAGCTGGCGTGCGCTAAGTTTGGCTGTAGAATCTTTTCCGAGTGTAAAAATCAAAGGAGTAACCACATAAAAGAGGATACGAACAGGGATCGTATAAATTGCAATATAGAAGCTTCCCAGCTCGTGGTAAAGTGTCTCCATGACAGGGAAAGCCATGTATGTAAAATTAGTAAACATAAGATTAACGATAAGAATACGGGACATGTCGTCTTTTTTGCGGCCGAGTCTATTAACCATCAGTCCGAGACCGAGCATAATCACCATGGTAAAAATACTGATCCCCAGAAGAAGCCCCGAATTCAATACTTGAGAAGGATCATATTCCATCTGCATGGCATTAATGACAACACAGGGGAAAACAAAGTTAAAAATGAACGAGGCAAGGGACGATGAAAATTTCTCTTCAACAATTCTCTTTTTTCGCGCAAAAAATCCGACAAGCATCAGAAGCGCCATTTGTACAGCCAGGCTCAGTGCAGTCATAGGATAGGCTCCTTTTCAGGTTTTCCCGCCTGCCGCGGATATTTCGCAGGTGTGGCGCGCACTTTTCTGATCACAATAATCGACCTCTTCATGTCTGTTCCGGGAAGTGTAAAGTGATGCAGCGTCTCAAGAGTTCCGCCCAGACTGACGATTGCTTTTTTAGAAATCTCAGCTTCTTCTTCTACGTGACCCTTCATGGCAAGAAAAATTCCGCCGATCTTAACAAACGGAAGACAGTATTCGCAGAGAACCGGAAGCGATGCAACAGCGCGGGCGGTTGCAACATCGTATTTTTCACGGTATTGTTTGGACAATCCGGCGTCTTCCGCACGTGAATGAACGGTATTGATTCCGGTAAGTTCAAGGGCCAGGCAGACAGCATCGAGAAATCCAACTCTTTTGCGAAGTGAATCCAACAGGGTGACTTCAAGCCACGGGAGTGCCACTTTTAGCGGAATTCCCGGAAACCCTGCCCCTGTTCCCACGTCAATCAGCGAGAGACTCTTTTTCTTCTTTCGGACAAGCTCGTCCTCAAGATGAGAAACCAATGTCAGTGAATCAATAAAGTGCCTTATGGCTATCCCCTTATCATCAGTAATATTGGTCAGATTCATCTTCTCATTCCACTCCTTGAGAAGACGCGCATATTCGGAAAAAGCGCGTATGCTTTCTGCTGAAAGCGGTACAGAAATCTCCATCGCGCCCGATTCAAGGATCGGATTAAGATCAGATTCGGCACCCTCGGTCCCTGCAAAAAGCACTTCCGGGATTTCCTGTGAAATCGGAGCTGCCGGAATTTCCTGCTCTGTTTTTTTGACTCGAGCCGGTGCAGGCTTTTTTGCGTCCGGAGTAATTTTCTTTTTGGATGATGCAGATGTCTCTTTTTTTGAGGCAGCTGCAGATGGTTTTTTTACTTTGGATAAAGCCGGTTTTTTCATGGCGGATACAACTGCTTTCCTGGCTGCTGACTGAGAACGATTTTCTGCCTTTGGGGATGATTCCGCCATGGCGGCCGCAGTAAGAACCGTCTTTTTGGAATGGTCCGGGCTGATTCTCTTCTCTTCCATCATAAGCTGCCTTCCCTTCTTCTGCGTGCATCCACATACACCAGTAGAACGGCGATGTCAGCAGGAGAGACTCCTGATATTCTTGACGCCTGTCCAATGGATACAGGGCGGAAGCGCGAAAGTTTCTGGCGGGCTTCCAGACGAAGCCCCGAAATCTCCTCATAGGGAATATCCAGCGGCAGGGAACGGTGCTCGAGTGTCTTAAATTTCTCGATTCTATCTTTTTCGAGGCGAATATAACCTTCGTATTTGATATTTACTTCAACGACAAAGATAACGCTGTCAGGAAGAAGCGGGCGGTTTTCGTCCACCTCTGCTAAATCGGCATAATGAATCTCCGGACGTTTCAGAAGATCGGCAAGCGACACGCCCGACAGCGGGGCGGTGCTGTTAATGGCCCCCAAAAGAGCTGTAAGTCTGGGAGACGGCGGAAGATATGTTGTCCTGAGCCTCTGTTGTTCGGCTGAAATAAGAGCTGCCTTCTCAAGAAACAATGCATATCTTTCATCAGATATCAGTCCGATCTGATGTCCGTATTCCGTAAGTCTTTCATCTGCATTGTCCTGCCGCAGAAATAGTCTGTATTCTGCTCTTGATGTCATCATGCGATAAGGCTCAGACGTTCCCTTCGTCACCAGATCATCAATAAGGACGCCAATATACGCCTCAGACCGGTCCAGAACGACCGGGGGTTTACCCATCACATATCGGGCGGCATTGATGCCTGCGATAAGACCCTGGGCCGCCGCCTCTTCATAACCGGATGACCCGTTGATCTGCCCGGCAGTGAACAGTCCTGAGAGATGGCGCGACTCAAGAGTGGGGAAAAGCGATGTCGGATCAATACAGTCGTATTCGATTGCATAGGCAGATCGCTGAATATGCGCGTTTTGCAGGCCGGGTATGGAGTGCACGATCTGTACCTGAATTTCTTCGGGCAGACTTGTGCTTAAGCCCTGCAGATACATTTCACAGGTATCGTCACCCATTGGCTCGACAAATACCTGATGTCTCTCTTTGTCTTTGAATTTGACGAACTTATCTTCTATTGACGGACAGTAGCGGGGGCCGGTTCCTTCAATGACACCGCTGAAAAGGGGCGATCTGTCCAGATTGTTACGAATAACGTCACGTGTCTCCGGGGAAGTCCAGACGCTCCAGCAAGGGATCTGATCCTTGGGTGGATGCAGTCCAGCCATCTCATGTTCAAAAGAAAACGGCGGAATATCTGTCTCGCCGGGCTGTTTTTCCATGTGTGAAAAATCAATCTGCCGGGAATTGAGCCTTGCCGGCGTACCTGTCTTAAATCGCTGGATCGGAATCCCTGCCTCTGCAAGGCTCCTGGACAATCCATGCGAAGGAAATAATCCGTCAGGTCCGCTTTCATATATGACTTCTCCCATGATGACCCTGGACTCCATATAGGTACCCGAACACACAACGACAGCAGAGGCATCATATACAGCTCCGGATCTTGTCACCACTCCGCAGACCGATTGATTATCCTCTTCATCCGTATCCCACAAAAGCTCCTGGACCTCCGCCTGGCGCAGGTGAAGATTTTCCTCTTTTTCGATAATGGACTTCATCAAATGGCTATATTTTCGGCGGTCGATCTGTGCGCGCGGAGAGAATACAGCCGGTCCTTTGGAACGGTTCAGCATTCTCATTTGAATAGCAGTCAGATCAGCGGATTTGCCCATCTGCCCGCCAAGTGCGTCTATCTCTCTGACAAGCTGACCCTTTGCGGTTCCGCCGATACTCGGATTACATGGCAAATTGGCGAGAGAGTCCAGATTCAAAGTAAACAGGATTGTAGACAGTCCAAGGCGGGCTGAAGAAAGAGCCGCCTCACAGCCAGCATGCCCGGCCCCAACCACAATTACATCATAGTTGCCTGCCATATAGGTAAAATCCCTCTGAAGTGCCTGTGAAATCGTCGTCATATGCTGTCCCCGCCCTCTATTTTGAAATACACGTCTCTTTGGTTACTTGCCAATGCAAAACCGTGAAAAAATCGTGTGAACCAGCTCTTCATTCACTGCATCCCCGGTGATTTCTCCCAGCGCATCCATAACGCTTCGAAGGAGCGAGCAAGCCAGATCTGCAGATTGTCCTCTTTGCAGAAGGGCTATTGTCTCAGAAAGAGTATCAACTGCAGTCTTAACCTTATCAAAGTGTCGGCTGTTCGTTAAAAGATCCTGAGACATCTGTCCCTGTCCCTTTTCATCGTACAGTCCTCTGATTTTTTGACCCAGAAGGTCAATTCCCTCCCCGGATTCTGACGAGAAAATCAGGAAAAACAGAACTTTTCCGGTAAATCCCCAGTCTGCGATGCGATTTTTGATTTTATCCATAAAAAGCTCTGCATGTTCTTTCTCCAGAAGGTCTGCTTTGCTTACCAGGATACCGATATCCGTATCAGCAGGAGAATCAGACAAAGCGAAGTATAGTTCGCTTTTTTCTTCTAAATCATCTCCGTCCGGAGAACATAGCCACAGGAGAAGGTCTGCTTCTTTCGCAGCGGCATATGCTCTTGATATGCCCAGCTGCTCGATCTCATCCTTCGCATCCCGAAGTCCTGCCGTATCAACAAGCCGCACAGGGATGCCTTCAACAGTTGAAAATAACTCGAGTGTATCCCGCGTTGTTCCGGGACTTGCCGTAACAATTGCTCGGTCGAATCCTGCCATCCGGTTAAGAAGCGAAGACTTTCCGCTGTTCGGAGCGCCGCTTAAGACAACCGTCATACCTTCCCGCAATATCCGACCCTGCGAAAAAGAGGCTGCCAAACCATGAAGTTTTTCTTGCTGCAAAGATAGTGCCTGAATAATGGTCTGTGCATTTTCCGGAGTGTCTTCATGTTCTGGAAATTCAACAATCATCTCGAGAGCTGCAAAACTCTCGTATAGACCACTGGAAATCCCGCGGATCTTCTTCTTGAGAGCACCTGCAAGCTGCCTCTCGGCAGCGGCCAGAGCCATCTTGGAATCAGCGGCTATAACATCCATAACAGCCTCTGCCTGAGAAAGATCAATCTTGCCGGCAAGGAAGGCATTTCTGGTAAATTCACCTGCTTCGGCGCCTCTTGCCCCATTTTCGAGCAAAACGCGAAGAATCTCCTGACGTACGGCAGAACCGCCGTGGCAGGAGATCTCAACACAGTCTTCCCCCGTATATGAATGCGGGGACGTAAACCGGGTACATATAACTTCATCTATTACGTGGCCGTCAAGCGGATCATAAATTGTCCCGAAAGCTGCGGTATATCCGCGCATATTGGTAACAGACGGTGAATCATCTGCACTTCTTGTGATATGGAAAACCCGGTCAAGCACTTCAGCAGATCCGGTTCCGGCCATACGGAGGACCGCAAGACCGCTTACCCCCGGAGGTGTTGCACAAGCACAATACGGGCGATCAGAAGACACGGTACTTACTCCTCTGATCCTATGGGTTCAACTGCTTCCACGGTATCTGCTGCTGCAACTTCATCAACTGCAGTCACCGGCTCAGCCGGCCGTACAGATGCCGGTCCGCGTGTAGGGACGACAATAACCTTACGATCCGGATCTTCACCTTCACTGTGAGTGGTAATGCCGGAAAAGGACTGTAAGGCAGAGTGTACAATGCGGCGCTCTGCAGGATTCATAGCTTCAAGCTCAACTGAATGACCGGAACGTGCAGCGCGGGAAGCTGCTTTCTGTGCCATTGTAATAAGCATCGCTTCGCGGCGCTTCTTGTATCCGCCAATATCGAGAGAGATACGAATGTGCTCTTCGCTGTATTTGTTGGCAACAAGGGAAGTCAGGTAGGAAATCGCATCAAGAGTCTCTCCGTGTCTGCCGATGGCAGCGCCGCAGTCCTGACCGGTAACGCGGATAAAAATCGTGTCATCTTCCCGATAGGAATCAAGCTTTCCGTGAATGCCGATACCTGAAAGAATCTCAGCTACGAAATTAACAGCCTGATCTTCTGATTCGCTGACAGCATCGCCTTCAAAAGTCTCTTCGTCACCGTAATATACGGCTTCCTCTTCTTGAGCAGCGTCCGGAGCGGATACTTTAACAGTTGCCATCTTCTTTCCAATACCTAGAAAACCTCCGGCCGTACCTTCGTCAATAACTTCAATGATTGCATCATCTTCTGAAATGCCTAGTTCTGCGATTGCCAGGGTAATTGCTTCGTCGACTGTTTTGGCAGTCTTGGTAACTGACTTATCCATATAAACGCCTCCCTATATTTTAACGCTATCAGCGTTTGCCATTTTTGTAAGAATTTCTGCTGGACCTTGAATAACCTTTTGCCGACCCGGTCTTCTTAACAGTCGTATCCGGTTCAACTTCGGTTACCTGTGCAGCTTTTGAGAAAGCATGCGCCTTCAGTATAGCCATCTCCGCTTTCTTCTCCTCAAGCGGTTTAGTGAACATAACATAGATGATAAGTAATTGCACGATCGCCATTATGTTGCCGACAAGCCAGTAGAAACCCATGGCTGAGGGAAACGTAAAAGTAGTAATAAGCATGATCGCCGGCATCATCCAGTTCATCATCTTCATTGTGCTTTCCATGCTGTTTTCCGGAACCTGATCCTTACGGGCCGGATTCAGCTTGGCACGCTCTTTAGCGTCTTTATCAGCCTTATAATTAGGCTTCAGAATCGTTGTAACACGCATCTGAAGAAGAGTCGTCAAAAGAACAAGGATCGGAATGACAAGAAGCGGTAAATATCTTGAGCCACCCGCGCTAAAAAGCACGTCCGGTCTCCATTGCGGCGTAAGAGAAAGATCGATGCCCATGAAGTTCATGTCAATCATCTGTCCCATCTTAATAAAGCCCTTGCTGACAGATTCCTGCAGAAGAGATGTATTTTCCTGGAATGCACGGATAATCGGGATATTATTACTGGAAATTCCCGTTAATTCCTGAGCGGTGATCGCGCCCTTCTCAGAAAGGAAAGTACCTATCTTGGAAAGATTGTCTGTCGAGACCTGCGCCAGATAACGTAAGGGGGAACGAACAACATAGAATATCGGCCAGATAAAAAAGATCTGAATAAAGGGAAGAACGCATCCGCCGAATGACTGCGCTCCGTTTTGTGTCAGGAGCTTCTGCATTTCTTCGTTTTGCTTCTGCTTATCATTCGGATATTTACGCTTAATCTCAGCTTGCTGAGAAGAAAGTGCCTGCTGCTTTATCATTGATTTCTGTGACCGTACGTTCAAAGGAATAAGAATTCCCCTGATAACGATGGTCAAAATGATAATTGCTATACCATAGCTTCCGAAAAATTGATAGAAAACGCGGGTCATCCAACCAAACAGCGTATTGAGCGGGTTATCTGTCAAACCCAAAAAGCTCAGTGAAACAGTGAACAAATCCATTCGCAACTCCTTCATCGGGCAGACTTTCGTCTGAAATTAGCTATTTAGCAGTATATCATATGCAAAACATTTATTGATGTCATAACCGTCTAAATGATCACTTAACCGGGTCATATCCACCCTTACTGAAGGGATTGCAGCGCAAAATGCGCCAGAGCGCCATAAACGAACCGCGTACAGCACCGTATTTAGTAACTGCATCTATCGCATATTGCGAGCAGGTTGGCAGATACTTGCAGGAAGGGGGCAGCATAGGAGAAATGAATCTCCTGTAACCACGGATCAGCCAGATTAAAAAACGTCTCATCACGCTTAAATCACCTTTTTAAATAGCCCGGCGCGCTTAAAGAGGCTTCGCATCTCTCGTTTTACCTGATTATAATCAGGAAGAGGGTCAAGATCTTTCATCATCACAATAAGATCATAACCGGTACAAAGCTCCGGCTCAATCAGCCGGTAGCTTTCCCTGAGCAGCCTCTTTACTCGATTGCGCTTAACCGCGCCTTTGATCTTGCGGCTGCTTGTTACGCCAAGCCTGTTAATATCGCGGGGAACCGGTTTGGCCGATCTCTTGATATACGGAGTTCTTGGAAAAGCATGCAGTACCAGACACCGTCCGGAAGTAAACACGCCGCGTTTGTATACGCGCGTGAACTCAAAATTGAATCGAAGCGGCTCTGTTGTCTTCAAAGTCTGTCACAACTCCCCCTCTTTTCGAAAAAGAGTAAACAAAAATCGATCTGCATCTCGAAGATCAGCAGAAAACAAGGGTAAAAAGAAGGACCACAGGGTGGTCCTTAAGCTGTAAGGCTTTTTCTTCCCTTTAATCTTCTTCTTCTGAGAACATCTCTTCCGGATGCTGTTGACATTCTTTTTCTGAAACCGTGCTCCATAGCTCTGTGGCGTTTTTTAGGCTGATATGTCATCTTCATATGTGTTATTCCTCCATTATTACGGACTCTTAGCACTCACATGTCACTCGTCCATAGCGACATGAATAGCGATAGAATTATACAAGCGATCAACACAATCTGTCAACACCTGTTTTCTTTCCATGATGTTACCATGAAAATGAAAGCTTGTGTTAGGCAACTTGTTTTTTTTAATACCTTTCCGCGCAGCCGTTAGATTGTCTCGCCTTCCTGAACGAAAAAACCGGACCTTCTATAATCACCGGCGGCAGCAGCAGCAGCGTCCCTTGTCAGCGTATCCTCAAAAATGCCATACACTGTACTGCCGGATCCGCTCATCCGCGCGGCAACGGCTCCATGCGAAAGTAAGAAGTTTCGCACTTCAACGAGAATTGGATATTTCTGTTCCGCGACTTTCTCTAAATCATTATATAAGTAAGGCGCCGCGGTCCTGACGCGAAGAAGCGCGCCGGTATCGGCGGACGGATACAGGAATCGATTGATTGCTTCGTCTCTTTTAGACCGGTCTGCCTTTTCGGCAGGCAGTTTATCGTATATCGAAAATGCCCATGGAGTGGAGACGCTGCATCCCGGCTTTATAAAAAGCAGCGACAGTCCGCCTAAAGGGGCTACGGGCGTAAGGACTTCGCCGATTCCCTCGCAAAGCTGTGTACCTCCGTCCATGCAAAAGGGCACATCCGCACCAATCTGCGCCGCGATGGCAAAGAGCTCGCTTCTGCTGACCACACCCGGGAAAAAGCGTGTCATAGCGCCCAGTACGGCAGCGGCATCTGTACTTCCTCCGGCCATGCCGGCCTGCGACGGAATTCCTTTCACGATATGTATCTTAACGGCAATATTTTGTCTGCCGAGAACATCAAGGAACGCCCGTGCCGCTTTATGCGCTGTGTTTCTGGTATCACACGGAAGATTTTCAACACTTGTCGTAAGGGATATCCCCGGTTTGAAATCATCCGTTACCGCGCAGTCCGAGCACTCAACCGTAACGCAATCACATAAAGACACCGACTGCATCAGTGTGGACAAAAGATGATATCCGTCCTCGCGCTTCCCGCAGATCCGCAAATACAGGTTAATCTTGCCATATGCAGTTACCCTCTCTTTATATATTGTCATCCATGTCTCTCCTCTAACAATTTTATTTAAAAATTTATTGCCAAGCAAAAAGCCACCTGTACAGCAATTGTACAGATGGCTTCATTCTAGCATTTATTTTGATCCAAAATCATCCGGGAAAACAAGATCTCAGCCAGCACTGACAGCAGCTGCCGAAACAGCGGCTACTTCTACAACCTTTGTAAGGATGTCGACATAGCTGTAGGAAATAACTTCCTGATAGGATTCGGAATCTCTTCTGCTGCACCGCACTGTAAAAACATTCGGATAACAATGATCCAGAATGCCTTCATGAATAATCGTGCGTTTTCTGCCGCCGTTGGACGTAAGGCGAATCTTCCTGCCAATAAAATTTTCAAGATCACGCTTGCATGCATCTAAATCAGTTTTAACAATCACGTTGAGCACCTCCGTACTTGGAATTTGTTAAGGGGGGTTGTTCACCCCACGCGTCTAAGCTATCTCACATAATCGGACCATGGAATTTATGTCAATTGCATCAGGCCCGAAGGCAGATACTTGCCGGACATCCAAGCATGCCCTATACTATGAATTTGTAAGTGCTTTTCGGTGTGGCTACTGTTACAGAATTATAACAATTGTTTTGACTTTTGTCAACGAAAAGCACTAGCTATTGTGGTATTTGCATGTAATCAGACCCAAATATTGTGGTTTTTATTATGAAAACCAACTATATGGCACAAAACTCCGATACAATTTAAATATAGTTTATTCTGCACAAAGATGATAAAAAAAGAGGGGAAGGTAATCACACTATGCTAAGTGATATTGAAATTGCCAGAAGTTCCAAAATGCTTCCAATCAAAGAAATTGCAGAGAAACTCCAAATCACAGAAGAGAACCTTGACTACTATGGCAGGTATAAAGCAAAACTCCCTCTTGACCTTCTTAAAGATCGCGAAGATATTGCCGACGGCAAGCTGATTCTGGTCACGGCAATGAACCCGACGCCGGCCGGCGAAGGTAAGACAACAATGAGTATCGGACTTGCCCAGGCCCTCACACGTCTTGGCAAAAAAACTGTACTTGCTTTGCGTGAGCCGTCACTTGGTCCTGTTTTCGGAGTCAAGGGCGGTGCCGCCGGCGGAGGTTATTCCCAGGTGCTTCCCATGGATGACATTAATCTTCATTTCACCGGGGATCTTCATGCTGTTACATCTGCCAACAATTTGCTGGCAGCTCTCATCGATAACCATTTGTTTCAGGGCAATCCCCTGCGAATTGACAAAGACAGGATACTCTGGAAACGTTGCCTTGATATGAACGACCGGGCCCTCCGCCATATACAGATCGGGGTCGGCGGGGGATTCAACGGGATTGAACGCCACGAGTCTTTTTCGATTACTGCAGCCTCCGAAGTTATGGCTATCCTCTGCCTGGCATCAGGCGTGGATGATTTGAAAAAAAGACTGGCACGCATTGCCATTGCCTATGATCTGGACGGGAAGCTTGTTACTGCCGGACAACTGTCTGCGCAGGGAGCCCTGGCTGTTCTACTCAAAGACGCCATATGCCCAAATCTGGTACAGACAATCGAACATACTCCGGTTCTTATCCACGGCGGACCGTTCGCCAATATCTCACATGGCTGCAACAGTATCATTGCCACCAAAATGGCGTTAAAACTCGGTGATATTGCGATAACAGAGGCAGGCTTCGGGGCGGACCTCGGGGCGGAGAAATTCCTTGACATCAAATGCCGGACAGCCGGTATCTGGCCTGACGCAGTTGTGATCGTTGCTACTGTCCGTTCCCTCAAACATAATGCCGGCATAGCCAAGCCTGATCTTTCCCTGCCCAATCCTGATGCTGTCAGAGCAGGCTTTGCAAACCTTGAAAAGCACATTGAGAACATGCAGAATTTCGGCGTTCCCTGCGTAGTGGCAAGCAATCGATTCTATACTGACACCGAGGAAGAACTTGCGCTGGTCCGTGATCTCTGTCATAAAAAAGGCGTCCGTTTCTCTGCTGCCGAGATTTTCTCTAAGGGCGGAGCGGGAGGCGAGGAACTCGCAAGGGAAGTGCTTTCTGTAATCGACGGACCCGAAGCAAAATCCTTACCTCATTACATGTATGAACTGACTGATACTACCGAAAGTAAGATCGAGTCTGTTGCAAAAGAAATATATGGCGCAGGATGCGTTGATATACTGCCTGAAGCCCGTGAGAAAATCCGTGCTTTCGAAGAATCCGGATATGGAAACCTGCCGGTCTGCATCGCCAAGACACAGTATTCCCTGTCTGACGATCAGAAGAGTCTCGGTTGTCCAAGAGGTTTTACCCTCACCGTTCGCGATGTGTGGCTGTCCGCAGGAGCCGGGTATCTTGTCATTCTTACCGGCAGCATTATGACAATGCCGGGACTCCCCCCCTGTCCGGCCGCTGTTCACATCGATATCGATGCTGACGGCGTTATAGAAGGACTCTTTTGAACCCGTCCATTGAAAGGAAATACTAAATATCATGAAAAATCCTGTCACATTTTCCATCACCGAAGCCAGGAAGGTTCAGAAAAAACGGCAGATTCGTCAGATTATTTTACTGTGCGCCATCATTTTGTTTATCCTCGGGGGCGTGCTTATAATAAAGGTCTCTACCATGAAGCAGCAGGCAGATCAGCTCTTCCCTTCAGAGATCTCCCCCCCCGGGACCACACCGGAATATACGGATGTGTCTTCTGTAACGGGAGGTGACGAGACTTCCGCCGCAGTCGAAACAACGGCAGAAGTAACCGTCGCTGTTGAAGAAACTACGGCGCCGGCAGGAACGGAAGAGAGTTCGGCAGACCCGGACGCAACTTCCGGGGGAACCGATACATCCGAAGAGATGACAACGGAAATCATCTCTGCACCTGCTCTTACTCCGGAAGTGGATGTATTTATTCCTGACAGAAACGCACTTCAGACAACCACGCACAAAGTCCGTGATTCAGCTTTTCATGAGCTTCAAAAAAGTGTGCAGGCACTAATTGACGGCCAGACAGGTGTGCGATGCGGTTTTTACTACATTAACCTGAAAAACGGCGAGCAATTCGGATATAACGACATGATCCCGTTTGTGGCAGGAAGCGCAATAAATCTTCCGATAAACATGATGCTCTATGAACAGATAAAAGAAGGTTCAGTATCTCTTACCGAGCTGATGACGCTTGAAGCGGCCGACCTGGTTGCCGGAACCGGCACAATCCAGAACACTGTTGTTGGTTCGCAGCACTATATCCGCGAATTATCAGGACTGTCCATAACAAATGCTGACAACACGGCAACATCCATGCTTCTGAGAAGACTCGGAGGCATAGATACGCTCAATAACAGTCTCAAATTGATCAGCAATGTTGTTGATTTCAGGACACCTGCTACGTACACGGATTACGCCAATGTTCAGCAAACCGGCATGAACCGCACAAGCACACAGGATCTGGCTAAATATATGGCTCATTTTTACGAGATGTATTTGAGCTATCCGGCTGAATATCAGCCGCTCTTTAATGATCTGGCGCACACGGCCTCCGACTGGGGAGTTGCCGCCAATCTTTCATCTGATATTCTTGTATGTCACAAAACAGGAAGTGACGTCACGTTCGGATCCCAGACAGATGTCGCTCTCATTTTCGCAGAAGAGCCTTATATAATCTGCGTCACTGCTGAATCTGCTGACCAGGCTTCAGGAAAGCTGCTTCAGCAGCAGCTCGGCGATCTGGTATATGCATATCTGCACGGCTGCTATTCCTGATATAACTTAATAGCACACTCTTCTTTTATGTGTTATAATCTATTCACATTTTTATATAACGTCCCATCTGGTCTACAGTTGGCGGTGGGTCCCGTGCGATGTGACCCGTGAACCCTGTCAGGTCCGGAAGGAAGCAGCAGTAAGCGGTCCCTCATATGTGCCGCGGGGCTGCCTGCCCCAACTGTAGTCCAGGTAGGACGTTTTTCTATTCATTAGCCTTTCCACTTTCGGGAAGGCTTCTTTTCGAGGAGGATTCATAGTATATGGCACACGTGGCACTGTATCGGCAGTTTCGGCCTGTAACTTTTGATGAGATCGTTGAGCAGAAACATGCTGTCGCAGCGCTTCGCCAATCTGTCATTTCAAGTCAGATCGGACATGCATATCTATTCTGCGGGACAAGAGGCACTGGTAAGACCTCAATTGCAAAGATTTTTTCCCGTGCGATCAACTGTCTTTCCCCCTCCAACGGCAACCCCTGCAATGAGTGTGAAATCTGCCGGGGAATTCTTGACAACACCCTCATGGATGTCATCGAAATGGATGCAGCCTCCAATAACAGTGTCGACAACATCCGCAGGGTGTGCGACGAAGTTATGTTTCTTCCCTCCCGGGCCAAATACAAAGTATATATAATCGACGAGGTTCATATGCTTTCGGGAGGCGCTTTTAATGCGCTTCTCAAAACACTTGAGGAACCGCCGGCGCACGCAGTATTTATTCTGGCAACAACAGAGCCGCACCGCATTCCTGCAACAATCATCTCGCGCTGCCAGCGCTATGATTTCCGTCGTATCGCAACCGAGAGTATGGTAGCCCGTCTTCAGGAGATCGCAGATGCACAGAAGACGCCGATAGATCATGACGCGCTTGTCACCATATCGAATCTTTCTGACGGCGCCCTGCGTGACGCAATTTCTTTGTTCGACCAGGTAAGTACTGGTATCTCAAGGCAGATCACAAGGGATGACGTGCTACGTATAACAGGCGTCGTTGATGATTCTTTCCTTTATGCAATGTCTGACGCGCTACTTTCGGGAGACGCCTCATCTATTGTGCGCCTCACCGAGCAGCTGGTCATGGACGGTCGTGATATGATCCGATTTACACTGGATCTTGCCCACTATTTTCGAGACTTAATGGTAATTCGAGTAACGCCTGATCCGCTGGGTCTGGTACAGGCGACATCTGATTCAATGATACAGATGCAGGAGATCGCCGGCAGAACATCTGCCGAGACACTCGTCTATGCGGTGACGCGTCTTTCCGGTCTGGTCTCCGAACTCAAATGGTCACCCGACATGAGGACTTCATTTGAAATTGCACTGCTTAGCTTTCAGGCAGGGGATCACGGTTCAGGACTTCCTGACAGCATGCCTGCTCCTGCAAAATCCGTACAGAAGGCTGCAGTCCAAGCTCCTGTTGCGGCGGCTGTTGCTAATCCTGTTGCAGCCCCTGTTGCTGCTCCTGCGCCTGCTCCTGTTGCTGCGCCTGTTGCAGCCCCCGCGGCAGCACCTGCGGCTCTAACGCCGGTACAAGTTACTCCCGCACCATCTCTTTCCAGTCCGCCGGCAGCTCCGGGAATGGCTGAAACTGCTTTCTCAGGGATGATGAAGTCCCTGCCCCCGCAGAACAAGGTACAGGCCGCTCCCGGCGCCAGGCGTTCATACATGGCACCTCCGTCGATTGAGGATATGTTCAGCACGCCTTCATTGCCGCAGACGCCCGGCCTTTCACCTCTTGAAGCGTCCCTTCTTCCTCCGCCGGAGGAAGAAGAACTGAATATGGATCCACTTCCTTTTGAGGCACCGCTGTCAAATACCAGGCCTGGGCAAATCCAGGCCGATGTGCCGGGCAGTACAATTATTGAACCTGCGGTTAATACTCCGGATAATACTCCGGATAATACTCCGGATAATTCTCCGGCTGAATCTGCAGCCCCGGCGCCCGGTCCACTGGAAGATACATTCCTCTCACCGCCGCCGCCTATGGAACCGGTCTCCCAGGCGACTGTCACACCAGCCGGAAAGAAGCTCCCGCTCTCTGAACTTTGGGCATTGCTGCTTCACCAGTGGGAGGACACTCTTTTTTCAGACGCACTCCAGCTTAAACATGCCGGCATAATGGAAAACGAGCACGTATTCTATATTATTTTCCCGGATCATATGCAGGCTTATGCATATAATTTGACAGGGCGCGCCGATTATAAGAAAATCAGTAAAGACATTATGACGGTGGTCCCCGGTATTTCTTCTGTTAAAATTCAGACAGAGTCAAACAACGAGGCCAGCGTTGATCCAAAAGGTAATAAGAAGCCGGAAACAGACACAGCATCTGCCCAGCCCGAATGGGTTGCGCAAATGCTTGCCTTTTCTGAAGCAACCGGAATTCCTGTTGAGACCCTGGATAATTTGTAATTGATCATACTACAATTTGATGGTAAGAATTAGTGAGAAACCCCATTATGGGTTTTGACAAAACGAGGAGGAACAGATATGGCTAAGGGTGGTTTTCGCGGCGGAATGCCGGGCATGGGCGGTGGTGGAAATATGGGGCAGCTTCTTCAGCAGGCTCAGAAGATGCAGCGTGAAGTAGAACGTGTCCAGGAAGAGATCAAAAATTCCACAATTGAAGCAACTTCAGGCGGCGGTGTCGTCAAAGTCACTATTGATGGAAGCCATGAACTCAGATCCCTTACGATTGATCCGCAGGCTGTCGACCCGGAAGATGTTGAGATGCTTCAGGATCTTATCATTGCAGCCTGCAATGAAGCTACAAGAAAGCTTGAAGAGTTCTCAGCAAGCAAAATGAATGAAGTAACAGGCGGAGTTAAAATGCCGTTCTGATTAACGGGAGATAAAATGGCAAGATATTCTCCCTCGGTAGCCAAGCTCATTTCCGAGCTTGGCAAGCTCCCGGGGATAGGTCACAAGTCAGCACAGCGTCTGGCTTTTCATATTCTTTCTCTTCCCTCTGAACAGGTGGAGGGTCTGGCACACGCACTTACGGACGCACGTAAAACCACGCGTCTTTGTTCTGTCTGCCAGAATTTCACCGACAGGGATCCCTGCGACATATGTTCGGATACTAAAAGGGATAAGGCAACAATCTGTGTTGTTGAAAACCCCCGTGATGTAGCAACAATGGAACGGATGCGCGATTATCAGGGACTCTACCATGTCCTTCACGGCGTCTATTCCCCGATGCACAATATAGGTCTTGACCAGATTAAGCTCAAAGAGCTGATTACCCGCCTGCAGGGCGATACTGATGTTCACGAGGTAATTATCGCCACCAACCAGACAGCCGAAGGCGAAGCGACGGCTATGTATATTTCCAGATTATTAAAGCCCTCCGGCATACGTGTTACACGTATTGCTTCGGGGCTTCCTATGGGATCAGATTTAGAATTTGCCGATGATGTTACTTTGTCAAAGGCTATGCGGGCACGCCACGAGTTCTAATACGGGGTAAGTGCCGTCAGTTAATCCTCTGTATCAAATATAGTCTCTCCGGACTTCACCATACCCAGCTCATTTCTCGCCATATCTTCTATGAATGTATCTGTTCCGACCTTTTTTTGAAGGGCCCGGGCATCTTCATTCTCTTGAAGGGCTGCGGCTTCCTTTTCGGCAAGGACATCTGAGCGTGTAGTCACACGCGCAAAAACAGAATTCTGGTTGATGAACATCGAAGCGCCTACTGCAAAAAGAATAATAAAAAACAAAATAACAATAACACGCATGGCGGATGATCCGCCTTCGCCTTTCCTGAATTTGCTCTTTCTATTTCTTTTTTGTTTTGCTGCCACGCTAAACTCCGATACAAAAATAAAAATCAGGGTGTTTTTGATTATTCTTACTTATTATTGTACCGACATCCAGGCGGCACTTCAACGTGTTTTTTATATGGTTTCCGTGTTAAAGATCGGGTTTGTTCGGTTTTTGGAAATCTGTAACTGCTGCGTAACAGGAGCGTAATATTCGTGCCGGAATTTCGCCGTTTTGCTACCCGTAAAAAGCTATTTTCAATATTACATGGCTCTATCTTTATTCTACTTCCCGGCCGGAAAGAATCTCATACATTTCAGAGGCCTTTTCTTTGCGGACTGTCTCCTGTACTGCGAGCACTCTGATCTTTGTCTTTCCGGTTCCAAACGATATTTCAAGGATGTCGCCGACCTTAACCTCCGCACCCGGCTTTGCCGCGCGGTCATTGATGGTCACACGCCCTGCAGCGCACACTTCGTTGGCAACCGTTCTTCTCTTAACAACTCGGGACACTTTAAGAAATTTATCAAGTCTCATACTTTATTTGCCTTCCTTCTTTTCGGCCGCTTTGACCGCATCCCATAAAAGATCCATCTCTTCAAGGTTCATCTTCTCCAGTATTTTACCTTCACCTGTGGCAAGTGTCTCAACCTGCGAAAAGCGGCGTATAAATTTTTGATTTGTGCGATTGAGCGCAACCTCCGGATCAATTCCAAGCAGGCGCGCATAATTAACAGCTGCAAAAAGGAAGTCGCCCATCTCGGCTTCAACCTGGTCATACACAACCGGGTCCTTCTCAATATTCAGCTTACCGTACAGGGATTTTCCGTTCAATGTAAGCGCTTCTTCAATTTCGGACAGCTCTTCAGCCACTTTTTCGAGAGCTCCCTGAGCGTCCGGCCAGTCAAACCCGGCCTTGGCTGCACGTCTCTGCAGCTTTTCGGCACGCATAAGCGCGGGAAGACCGTGCGGTACATCCGTAAGGGTCTGCGAAAAGGATGTCTGTCCCTTTTCAAGCATTTTGTTCTTATCCCAAACCGAAAGGACCGCATCCGGTGAATCTGCCTCATCATTTCCGAAAACATGGGTATGCCGGGAAATAAGCTTCCTGCTGATGTTGTCCGTCACATCGGTAAATGTAAAATTTCCGTCTCGCTCTGCTATGGCCGCATGGAAAACAACCTGCAGCAATACATCCCCGAGCTCATCTTTGATGCGGTCGGCAATACCTGATTCGATTGCATCGACTGTCTCATACGCCTCTTCAATTAAGTTTCTGCGAAGAGAATCATGCGTCTGTACCCTGTCCCACGGGCAGCCGTCGGGGGCTAGAAGTCTACGGATAACGGATAAAAAATCATCCATGCTGTAGGCAGCGTCACCCTGCCGGTTCAGATCAAATTCTGTCATTTTTTCTGATTTATCTTCTGTCATTTTTTCTCTCCTTATAAATTCAGCCGGGTTAAAGCAGCCGGATTTGAAAGCGGTCAAAATGCACGTTCTCTGTGAACTGATCGCTGAAAAACAAAGTCTGACGGAACGCCGCAAACTCATGTGTGTTTTTCGAGAGCCACAAAGGAATCGGCATATCAAGCGTATGGCACAGCTCAATAAGAGCAGACTCCAATTCTTTCACAAATGACATTTCAGGGTTGTCTTTTGTGACTACTGCCTGCCGGATCATCAAATTAGCCTTAAATTGCTTGCCTTCCAATCTCATTTTTCACCTCCAGAGGGTTATGACACATTTCCGCAATCCCTCATTAACACTTTATTCACTGCATTAGCACTTGTTGGAAACAATTGACTGTTACTATGAAATTGTCTCCACTAAAGAGACACTCCTTACTTCATAACACCCTCCTTACAGATGCCGACGCCCCCCGTCGGTATCTTTTTTTATGCGGGGGACGACATGGCTATTATACTGCATATGTTCGAATTTCTATGATATAATTTTATTTCTGATATGTGAATATTTGTTCTGATTTCATTAATCAAAACTGGAGAAGATACGTGGAAAACAACTCGCAAACTGCCGTGAAACAACATGGAGACACTCTGGTAACTCTTCAGGGAAAATATCCGATTCTTTATCGGAAGCCGTCAAAGATACCCGTTCAGCTTATCATTGTAGGCAATAAGCTGCGAATCCGCTTTTTTGTGAGGTATTCCAAGTCCATGCTCGAAAAATTCCCCGGCTCCAATTTATCCTACGCAGATATTTCCGAAGCGGGTATCCGAGCGAACTGGAGCGGCCGGTATACTTTTCCATGGCTTGCCGACGACGGCTTTGAAAGAGCACGCGCGAAAGCTACGGTACGGGTCCTGGATAACAATGAAAATCCTACTGAGATAGAGATTAAGCCGTTGAAGGCCGCGGTTCGAACTACCGTGGAATTTATCCGTTACGGCAGCACAACAGCTCAGGTAAATTATCCAAAGCAGCGGTTTTATTGTGTCAAGCTATCAAAAGGCACACTTTTTCCTGCGCATGTCGTCAGTCCGCCATGGCGCTGGTACTGGGGATTTTTTCGCGTGTTCCAGCTAGAATCGCTTTACCTAAATTGGAGCTGTGCGCATCCGGGAAATATAACCCTCCATAATGAAGCGAACAGGCATGCCTATCAGCAGATCAGCGCGCATGAGACAGGGCATGTCCTGGGCGTCGGCGACGCATACGGAGCGAATTACAGGTTCTTCTATGAGGCGCCCGGTACCGGTAATTATATGATGTGCCACAACCGCAAGGTTCAGCCGGTCGAGTTAGAAATGGTTTTCAAGTCGCACATGTCCAACCGCATGCATTATTTTCCGAAAGAATTCAAATCCAAGGTATTTTCCGCCGGACTTAAAAGATCATACCGGCTCCAATTCAATACATTAGTGAACAAGTCAAAAAAATAATACATAATTATTTGTGCATGTTGCTCCAGTTCTTATTGTGTGACCCCCCTTTTCGATGTAAAATGTCTAGAGGAATTCTTATTTTAAATGTTACTGTTTTGTAATACACATATATTACAAAACAGTACCGACGAGGAGGTTTGTATGAAGAAGTGTCCCGATTGCGGCATGGTTATTGCCAACCAGGCCATCCGCTGCCCCAAATGCAAATATGATTTTACTGATGGACAGGGACAGGGAACAACTACAGCAAGTGTTGCTAAAGTTGTCTCAACCCTTGCGCCGATGGTTCTTGTTACACGCGAAAATGTTGACGAAATTTACGCTGAACTGAAGTCAAAACTGATCAAGCGCAAGACTGAGTTTGATCACTTCATTGACTTTCTTGAGAATCGTACTTCCTGGATGACCGCTCCTGCTTCTATTGAAGGAGCACTGGCTCACGAAAAGGGATTATTAGTTCACACAGTAGGTGTTGCAAAACAGCTGCTGCGCCTCAAGGATACTTTGATGCCTCAGCTGGACGATGAGTCCGCTATTATTGTTGCACTTTTCCATGATGTCGGCAAAGTCGGCGTTGAAGGCAAGCCTCTTTTCCTTGTAGAAGAGAAAGTAACACCCTCGGCACTGGGTCTGGGCCTTGGACGCGGAGTTACAACTTCATCCTATGTTATTAATCCGAAGCTCGTTCCGATGAGCGTCGGTGTCAGGAGTCTCTTTCTGGTATCACAGTACATGCTGCTTTCCGACGATGAAGCACAGGCTATCTGTTATCAGAATAATCACGAAGAGATCACCGGGCGTGAGATTCCTCTTACCATGCTTCTTGAGATGGCCAACAAATGGCAGACCAAGATTTATGAAAATGATGAGATGATCCGTCAGTATAATTTCACAGCATCTTCAACAAGAGTCTGATTTTTTATTAATTATCAAATCATAAAAAATCCATCCGCGTCCAAAATAGCGGGTGGATTTTTTGTGTGATAAAGTCACAGATATTTATCCGGAAAGAAGTTATTATGAGCGTATAAAAGAAAGGCTCAGGTGATTTATATGTTTGAAAATTTATTCGGATCAAAAAAGTATAAGAGCATAGCTCCCCAGGAAGTAAAGGCAAAGCTTGACAGCAAAGAAAAATTCCTGCTGTTTGATGTCCGTTCATCCGAGGAATATGCCGGCGGTCATATTGAGCACAGCATCAGCGTGCCGCTCCCCTCTATTTCGGCCTCAGTATCCCGTTACGCGCGGTCAAAGGATATGGAGATTGTTGTATACTGTCTGAGCGGCGCGCGGTCTGCAAGAGCTGCAGGGGCGCTTTCCGAGATGGGCTATACGAATGTAAAGAATCTTGGCGGAATCTCTTCCTGGCCGTATGCTGTTGTCCGCTGACAGAAAAGCGCTATAGATGCTCAAATAAATGCAGCACCTTTTCGATAAAGACCTCCACTACCTCAGGGTCAAATTGCTTTCCCGAGCCGTTTTGAATCTCCCTGGCAGCTTCTTTCTCATCGAGCCTGACCCCGTATTCGTGCTCGCTGGTCATAACATCGAATGCCTCGGCAATCGCAATTATTCTGGAGGCCAGCGGGATTTCTTCGCCCCTAAGTCTTTTAGGGTACCCTTTTCCGTCCCATCTTTCATGATGATCCAGAATAAAAACAGCTATTTCTGAGAACTCAGTAGATGAGCTAAGAATTCGATATCCGATTTCCGAGTGCCGCTTGATTTCCTTCCAGGCTGTTTTCGAGGGCTTGTCCGGACTCTTGAGAATGCTCTCGTCGACGCCTATCTTGCCGATGTCGTGCATCAGCCCTGCCAACTTGATTTGGCTTTTGTCTTCGGTCGTGAGATCCATCTCAGATGCGATGGCCGAACAAATCGCACTGACGTGCTTTGCATGCATCATCTCTTTGACGTCTTTTTCAAAGAGCATATTTACGATTACATTAATGATCTTTTTTCTAATGGTTGAACTCTCGATCAGCTTATGCCGGTACATATGATCTTCTGCGATCTTAAATACATCATGGATGTCCTGTTCCTTACTGATTTTTGTCTCATAGCCGAAGGAGATGGAGAGATCAATATCATTGATCTTCTCTTTTGCGGCGAGATTCTTAATCCGCTGTACCAATCTTTCTGTCTCGAAGGCATCTGTCTGGGGAAGTATGACAACAAATTCATCTCCGCCAAATCTCGATACGATATCCTCTGCTCTGCAGCCGCGCTTGATAACGCCGGCGGCTTTCTTGAGGAGCTCGTCACCGACAAGATGCCCGAACGAATCGTTAATAAGCTTAAGTCCGTTCAAATCTGACATGACAATAGTGAGCGGTAGATCTCTGGGCGTATCAAGGCGCCTCAACTCCTCTTCATAGAAACGCCTGTTGTAAAGACCTGTAAGCTGATCATGATAACTCAAATACTTGATCTTATCCTCTCTCTTAATACGGTCAGTTACATCATATACAAGCGCCGCAAATTGATCTCGCTTTGGTGAATATGCAACTACAGAATAAAATTTGCCGCTTTTTGCCTGATAGTTCTCATATGCCAGCGGTTCGCCGGTTATGGCAACCTGGCCTAATGCCTCTATAAAACTCTGATCGATAGCAGGAAGTACACTCTTAACATTCCTGTTGACTGTCTTTTTCCTTTCCAGGCCAAACATATTGGAAAGGCTGTCGTTTATGTCAAGAAATACAAAGTCAACCGGCATTCCGAATTCATCGGTTATTATTTCACAAAGAGCTAGTCCCTGATTCATCGATGTACAAAGCAGTCTATATTTCTCTTCACTCTCAGCAAGTTCCTGCTCTTCCTTTTTGTGTTTTGTTATATCCGATAGAGTAATACGGGCGATGCGGGTATCTTCATTTTCAACGAGCGTAGCCACCACATGCGCCCAGAATAGGGTCCCGTCCTTCCTTACCATCCGCACTTCACATTCCTGCGGTTCGGATGACGCAAAGAGCGCCTTGCGCAGACTGTAATAAAACGTCTGGTCTTCTTTGATAATGTACGGAGAAATACGATGATTAATAAGATCCCGTCTTTCAGTGGCCAGCATGTTGGCTGCCGTTAAATTCGTCTCCTGTATGATGCCCTGTTCAGAAAGAATCAGATATCCGACCGGGGCCAGATCATAGATGTCAAAGTACCGCGCGCGCAGCTCATCGATCGTCATTTGAAGACGCCGCAGTTCATCATTTTGCATCTCGAGCTCAATTTGATGAACCATGAGACTATGAATTACATCCTGTATTTCTTCGGATTTGATCTCCTCTGTCCGCACCGGAAGAAGAGCCTCTTTCTCTCTGACTCTTTCTTCCGCAATCTTATGCAGAACCTCTAAGTGATCAGGACTGTCTGATGAGGGAAGTATTTGTCCTTGCCGGTCATTTATTTTTTTCATAATAAACACCCTCTTTTGAGCAGAGCCGGACAATGAGACTGCTATTTATGCAGTACGCAGGAATTGTATTTGCTTACACGATTATCCTTACCTTTGAGTCATAGCATTTCAGCCTGATTACGTGCTGAAATATCGCGGACATTAAGCTGCAGATACATATGCCGGTCTATCACAAATACATTGCTGATGAACTCCACAATAATCTGCCGGCCGCCAGCTGCGGTAAGTGTATATTCCGACGAGTCAGAGCCCGTCTCTCGAAGGGCGGCAAATTCATCTTTGTCTGCAGCAATGCTTTTAAGAATTCTGACATTCCAGAATTCCTTGTCAATGAATTGCTTCTCAGGCAGTTCTAAAAGCTCAGTCAGGAACGGATTAATATTCTGTATCTTTCCGGTGTCTGCATCAAGGATTATAATACCTACACGCGCCGTTTCAAAAAGTGTCCGGTATCGGGTTTCTGATATGTCCAGCGCATCCCTGGCGATCTTAACTTCAGTTATATCAACAAATGTTATGACGGCACCCTCAATAATATTATCAACCGTACGGTACGGCTGTATGATCATGTTGTACCATTTACCTTCAATCGTTTGAACCTGTACTTCTTTGGGAACAAGTGTATCAAGTACAGCCTGCAAATCAACAGTCAGCTGATCATAGCCGACCAGATTAGAAACAATATGTGATACAGGACGGCCTATGTCCGATGTAATAAGATTAATGATCTTAGTTGCAGAGGGTGTAAACCGCATAATTTTCATCTGATAATTGAGGAAAATCGTAGCAATATTTGTCCCTGCAAGAAGGTTGTTCATATCATTGTTAACCTGGGACAGGTCGTGCACCCTGACCTGAAGTTCAGCATTTACTGTGGACAGTTCTTCATTTATGGACTGCAGTTCTTCTTTGGATGTTTCAAGTTCCTCATTGGTGGACTGCAGCTCTTCATTAACAGACTGCATCTCTTCATTGGAAGCCTTCAGTTCTTCATTGGACGTCTCGAGTTCCTCATTAGCTGACTGCAGGTATTCATCCTTAATCCAAAGCTCGGTCCGGAGCTCCTCCATATGAACATTAATATCCGTGTCAGGTTCGCAGACTGGTTTTTCCGGCGCCGGTCTGACCAAGTCCATTTCGTTGCTCTTTTCAAGAATAACCATATACATGGGCTTCGTATTCGCTGCTGCAAGTGATGTGACCGGTCTGACTGTAATGCTTACCTTTGTAAAATGTCCGTTAGTCTTTACACTGATCCCCTGCCGGCGAATAATCTCCTTGGTAATTGTCGCCTGGTGAAGTACCTTGGAAAGATCGTTCTGCAGACCCTCACGTGCCATTTTGATGATGTTGGCTGTGCCGGTTTCGCCCGGTGTTGGCTCAAGATACATACCAGTCCGTCCGTGCAGATAAAGAATGTCGCCATTTTCCGCGACCAATGCGCCAACGAGCGGAGACTCTTTGAGAATTGTCTGTTCAGCAATCTCGCGGAGCGGCTGCTTGGGAACAGGTACTGACTTCAAACCAGAGCGTCCTGCCCGTGAATCCGGTTCCCTCGCAGGTGCAATAATCTCCGGAAGGGAGATAAGCCTTGTGCTGTGGATATCCTCTTTGCGCTGATAAATCTTATCTTTTCTATCAAGTGTTGTATACAAGGCATCAAAATTACCGATGGTCTCCGAACTTCCCAGAAGCAGTATGCCGCCGGGATTTAGCGAATGGTGGAACAGCGGCACAACAGTTTTCTGTAATTCGTTGTTCATGTATATGAGAAGGTTGCGGCAGCTGATCAGGTCAATTTGGGAAAACGGAGGATCCTTGATAATACTCTGTTCAGAAAAAATAAGCATATCCCTTATATTTTTGTTGATGCGATATGCATGTCCTCCTGCCTCAATGGAAAAAAACCGGGACAATCTTTCCGGGGATATATCTACTGCAATACTCGCAGGATATATCCCTGTCCTTGCGGTCGAAATTGCATAATTATCAATATCAGTAGCAAACAATTGTATGTGGCAGTTCTTCTTCACCCGCTCAAGCTGTTCATGCATAAGGATTGCTATCGAATACGCTTCTTCTCCTGTTGAACAGCCTGCGCACCAGACCCTTACGCTTGAACCGCCTGGCTTCTCTGCAAGGATCATCGGCAGAATATCTTTCTCCAATTTCTCAAAAATAGCAGGATCCCTGAAAAAATTCGTCACGCCGATGAGCAGATCATGAAAGAGCGCATCGACCTCCAGAGGAGTCTGCTGCAGAAACTTAACATACTCGTCCATAGTCTCAATCTGCTGCACAGCTAATCTTCTCTCGATACGTCTGTTAATCGTGCTTGGCTTGTATTTGGAAAAATCGTGTCCGGTCTTACTGCGCAGCAAAACAAATACTTTATTGAGGGCATTTTCCATTCTGGTAAGCTGAACCGGCTCTATTTTCTGCATCTTACAAAATGCATGCGCAACATAGGAAATAACTATACCTGCCATCTCAACAGGCTGAAGCTCATAATCAACTAGTCCTGTTGCCAGAGCACTTCTGGGCATACCGTCATATTCTGCAGACGCCAGACTCTGGACAATAGCCATGCCGCCTTCACCTTTGATATCACGAAGGCCCAGTGTACCGTCGCTGCCGGTACCGGATAAAATAATACATATAGCACGTTCATGCTGATCATGAGCCAGCGATCGGAAGAAAAAGTCAATCGGCATATGCTGGCCCCGCGGTGCTATCGGTTCAAATAATTGAAGCGCGCCGCTCATAAAAACCATATCTCGGTTGGGAGGGATTATATATGCGCAATTCGGCCTGACTACCATGCCGTCTTCCACTTCAAAGACCTGCATACGTGTATATCGCTTAATTATATCCGTAAGAATACTCTTGTGATCAGGGGCAAGGTGCTGAACAAGTACAAAGGCCATGTCAGGGTTCTTATCGGCAGGCATGCCCGTAAAAAATGCTTCGAAAGCTGCCAGACCGCCGGCGGAGGCGCCAATTCCTACAATAGGGAAAGGGGCAGGAAGCAAGTCAGCCCCATCCTTTGTCTGCATGCCATTATTATCTGAGGCGATATTTGCATCTTCGTCTGCAATTCTACTTACTGGTTCAATAGATTTCTTCTTTGACGGGGCCATTATTGCCTCCTTTATACATATCATCCGCTGGAATTTTTGTGGATATATGTCATGTATCGCACATAGTATGCGCGAAGAACCTATGAAAGCATATTAATTTTACTACTTTTTTCATTTTATGCATATACATGTGCGCTATGAATTATGTGATCTTACAGCACACATTTATATAACTCATTATATGATATTACAAATTATTCTGAACATGAAAAAGTCGTGTGCCTTCATGGTGAAGACACACGACTTTGTACTTGAAACAGGTATTGAATTATCTGTTTTCTCTTCTGATCCGCTTGAATGCCAGGTCGATGGCGCTTTGTTCCAGTCTCTTACCGTCGATTGTAAGGTAGATTCCTTCGCCGTTGTGGGTATCCTTAAGGCGGATTGTCTTAACCTTTACAAAAGAATCCATTTTGGACTTGGCAACTCTTTCGTAAATATCACTGAACAGTTCTCTGGACCCCTTCGCTGCGCACGAATCACATGTGCAGACTGTGAATTCACGAGTTGCAAAGGCAGAGTCCGCCATATTGCGCCGGCTTCCGCAGACACCATCGCCTCCAAGAATCTTGTATGTGGTGTGAAGCAGGTGATGGGCCAGCGGAGAATTGGCCTCGCCGTAGAAATCTTCATACAGACGCTGAATGTCAGGATTGTCCTGTGATTTCCTGTATTGCGATGTCTTGTCGATATTAACAAGGACCTGCTGACGTTTGGCAAGGACATCAATCTTCTCCGGCACAGGATGTCCCGCACCGCAGATGCAGCCGCCGGGGCAGGCCATTACTTCAATCAGATCATATCCGACATCTTCACCGGCTATGATTTTCTTAATAATCGGTTCTGAATTATTCAGTCCGCTTATGACAGCGACACGCACTTTAATATCATTTGCTTCAACTGTGGCTTCCTTTAAGCCTTCAAAACCGCGGATTTCTTCAAAGTCCAGATGGTCTGTCAGCACTTTGCCCGTAAGCTTCTCAACAGCCATCCGAAGGGCTGCTTCCGCAACGCCGCCCGATGCGCCGAAAAGGATACCCGCACCTGAGACCTTCTTGTACGGCTCGTCGAATTCCATCGGAACAATGTCTTCCAACCGCATCAAGTTAATCATCTCAAGAAGCTCTGTCGTTGTAAGAACAGCGTCCACATCACGTATTTTGTTCTCCGCAAATTCAGGGCGTGCCGCTTCATACTTCTTGGCAAGGCAGGGAACAACGGATACTACATACAGATCTTTCTTCGCTATGCCTGCCAGCTTGGCGTAGTGATTCTTGACAGTAGCGCCCATCATCATCTGAGGGGACTTACAGGTCGACAGATGAGGAATCATCTCCGGGTAGCGTCTCTCAACGAAATTAACCCAGCCGGGGCAGCAGGAAGTAAATTGAGGCATAACGCCCTTCTCGCCCACTCGTGTAAGGAATTCTGTTGTCTCTTCGACAATTGTCAGATCGGCGGCAAACGTGAAATCGAACACCTTGTCAAAGCCGAGCTTTTTTAGCATACCGGCCATATAGCCGGCAGCGTCTCCGAACGGGATGCCGAAATGATTGGAAATAACACTTCGGACGGCAGGGGCGACAAAAGCAACCACCGTCTTTTTGGGGTTATTAATTGCCCTGAAGACCTTGCTTCTCTCCCTGCGGTACTGGAGCGCGCCGGTCGGGCATGCATTGACGCACTGTCCGCAGCTGACGCAGTCTGTGTCACAGAGCGGCTTGCCGCTCTTCGTACCAACGAGCTGGCGGCCATTCTTCATATAGAAAGCAAGCACGTCAGGTCCTTCGATCTCCGCGCACGCGGCAATACAGCGCCCGCAGGAAATGCACTTATTCTGATCACGTGTGATAAATGGATGATCTTCAACAATCGGGAAATACGGGCGGTCATGAACTGGATCAGCATACACGATATCGTGTTCACTGGCTTCGTTCCTTAAATCGCAGGAATAACGTTCTCCGCATCCACAGCGAAGGCAGCGGCGCGCTTCGTTTTTAGCAAATTCTTCAGCAAGGCCCAGCTCAACTTCTTCAAAATTGTTATGTCGCGCCTCAACCGGAATAGCCGGCATGGCGGCACGCTTGAATTTTGGGAACTCTTCAAATTCCCATTTAGGAAGATCTTCCATGGAGCCTCGGCTGCAGCTGTAATCGATGTGTCCTTCGTGAACATATCCTTTTGAAAGAAAGCTCTGCATTGCTTCGGCCGCATGACGTCCTGCGGCAACAGCCTGAATAACAGTAGCGGGTCCTGTTACACAGTCTCCGCCGGCAAAGACGTTGAGTTCGGAAGTCTGTGAAGTCCTTCCGTTAATCTCAATATCGCCCCATTTGTTGAGCTTTACGGGCAGATCGTTATAGAGGAACTGCGTATTTGTACTCTGGCCAATGGCACCTATGATGGTATCAGCCTCGATCTCAATCTCGCTTCCCTCAATCGGAACAGGGCGGCGGCGGCCCGAGCGGTCGGGCTGACCGAGCGTCATCTGAATACAGTGCAGATTCTTTTTGGTGCCATCAAGGGTAATCTTCGTCGGAGCCATCAGGAAAAGCATCTCAACGCCTTCAAGCAGCGCTTCCTCGACCTCATACGGCTCAGCAGGCATCTCAACCCGGGTACGGCGATAGAGGAGTTTAACGGATTTCGCGCCTCTCCTTAGAGCGGTACGTGCACAGTCAATGGCCGTATTTCCTCCGCCGATGACAATTACGCTGTCGCCGATCTTTGTATCAACGCCTTTTACTTCCTGCTCAAGATATTGAATCCCAAGCCATACGCCAGACAGGTTTTCTCCCTCAATCTGCATGGGAGTTGCACGCCAGGATCCAATGGCAAGATAAACAGCATCAAAATCCTTATGCAGATCTTCCAGGCTGATATGTGTGCCAATGGCCTTGCCGGTCATTATTTTCACGCCAAGCTTCTTCATGATATCTATTTCTTTGTCCATTGTATTCTTCGGGAGGCGATACTCGGGAATTCCGTACCGCATCATACCGCCGGCTTCCGGCTGACGCTCGAACACAGTAACGTCATGTCCGTTTATTGCACTGTAATAGGCAGCGCTCAGACCGGACGGGCCAGCTCCGACTATCGCAATCTTCTTGCCGGTGGATGGACTCTTCGTCGGGATCCAGGGCTGCTCTCTTGCCATGTCCCAATCAGCGGCAAACCGCTTGACATAGTTGATGGCAACAGGTGTATCCACCATGTTTCTGCGGCACTGCGCTTCGCATGGGTGCGGGCAGACACGTCCGCATACAATAGGGAAAGGGTTACTGTCTTTTATGATGCGAAGGGCTGTCTCAAAGTTACCATTTCTCACAGCACTCAAATAAGCCTGGATATCAATATTGGCCGGGCAAGTCTGGACACAGGGAGCCACGCAGTCAGCATTATGATCCGAAAGAAGCTGTTCCAAACGCACTTTACGGTAACTTACAAGTTTCGGGCTATTCGTACAAATTGTCATTCCCTCTTTAATCGGGGTCTGACAGGCCTTAACATCTCTTTCGCCATTGACACCAAGTTCCACTACGCATAGACCGCAGTTTCCATTGGATCTCTCCAACCGGATATCATAGCAAAGATGAGGAATGTTGACATCTTCCTGCAGAAGCGCCTGAAGAATCGTCAGATTGTCATAAACTTCCATTTCACGTCCATTGACCGTAACTTTAATTCGTTTGTGATTGGCTAATTCTTTCATGTAAATACCCCGTCCACATATTTTGTCCTTGATTGGGACACACCAGGAACATAAGCTGCGTTCACGGAGAACTGTTTTTCATCGGATCCCTTCGGCGTTAAGCTGAAGATCTCGTCTGCTGCCACGAAAACGCGCGCGAAAATAGTGTATCATTCACATGAAGATTATACACAGAAATTTGCCATATCAATATATTGATTTGAAAAAACCCTGATTTTTCGTTTTGGTCAGTATGATTTTTTGCAAAATCCGAGTCTTTTTGAATCATAGATCTTTAAAATCGTTCCTATTCTCATTCAAAAAAAGGAGAAATGTATCTGCAACAGCCGGGTCAAATTGCGTGCCCCTGTTTCTTGCAATCTCTTCAAGTGCTTCTTTAAAGGGCATTGCTTTTCGGTAAGATCTGTCTTGTGTCATGGCGTCAAAGGAATCTGCGACTGCAAGAATACGTGACGCCAGAGGAATTTTAACACCCGCTAGGCCCTGGGGGTAACCGAGTCCGTCCCAGCGCTCATGATGACTTAAAATGAAGTCAGCGACGGGCATAAGCTCCGGAGATGACATGGCAATCCGATAGCCAATTTCCGAATGCTCTTTCATGAGTTCCCATTCATCGTCTGTCAGTTTGCCGGGCTTATTCAGAATCTGATCGCTGATTCCAACTTTACCAATATCGTGCAACGTGGCAAGAAGCTCCAGTTCGTTGAGCTCAATAAGCGGAAGGCTTAGTTTCTTCCCGAGAATCCTTGTCAGATGTGCCAGACGCTCCGCATGTTCTTCGGTTTCCTGGCTCTTGGCAAACATGGTGGTCTTAATAGAGTTTACAATCGCGCTGTGGAGGCTTTTTCGTTCGAGCAATTTGTGTTTGAACATGTTCTCCTCAGCCAGTTTGATGACAGAATGTATATTAATATCTGCCATATCCTTCGTGGCGCTGCCAAACGAAATATTAATGCGGATCATTTCATTTGATACCGTCTTATTGTACCGTTCGAAGGACTGTATGATCTGCAAAAGAATGGCGTCAGCGGCTGCGGCATCCGTATGCGGGAGAAGAATACCGAACTCGTCCCCGCCGATTCTTCCTAGGACATCACCCTTCCGGCAGAATTTGCCGAGTAGGAAGGCCGTCTCTTTAATCATACTATCACCTTGTTCGTGCCCAAAAGCATCATTAATCAGCTTGAGTCCGTTAATATCTCCGGTGATAATTGAAATAGGCATCAGATGCGGTATATCCAGTCGATTTGCTTCCTGCTCAAAATGTATCCTGTTAAATGCGCCGGTCAGATAGTCGTGCTCCAGCAGGTATTCAACTTCGAGCTCTCTCTTTTTTCTGTCATCAATATTAATAACCAGACCCTCGATCGATTCTACCTCACCGTTGTCACTATAAATACCCTGAGCCTGTTCAAGAACCCATATAACTTCTCCGTCTGCTTTTACTATTGTATATTCCTGACGAAAATGTACTTTTTGAGGAAGAACCTCCGTCCATACATTCCATAATTTATCCCGGTACTCCGGACTGATCAGATCATTAAAACTCAGGTCCCTATTGAAAAGAAGCTGTTCCGGTTGGTATCCCGTCAGTTCATAGCAGCCCTGTGAGACAAAAAGCATAGTCCAGTCCCGGTCATATCTGCAGTGATAGGCAAGTCCCGGGAGATTATCCAGAAGAACGAGGTTGCTGCGTTCAATCTCCCTGCTCTTCATTTCCACTTCTTTACTGTCCGTGATATCGACAAAAATCAAAAGAAGCCCCATTTTTGAAGGATAAATTCTGTTTTCAAGCCATCTGCTGCCATCTGATATAGATATGTGTATTTTCTGTTGAACCTGCCCATGGGCGGCTTCTTCATAGGAGGTATGAAAAGGAACACCCTGGATATTTTGATCCGGCATCCGGATGTCCTGATTCATGATGTCCGGTGGATTCACGTTAAAGAGCCGTCCGGCCGCTTCGTTCATATAAATATATCGCCAGTTAGTGTCAAGAAACACAACGCCGTCAGACACATTGTCGAAGGTACTGATCTGTAACTCCTGCATTTTTTTGAGCTTTCTCATCGTGCTCAACTCCTCCACGCCTCCACAGTCACAATCACAATCGCAACTTGTACTGATAATATAACATCATACCATACAGGTGATTGGTGCCGTAAATAGAAAAATCCCGGAGTAAGATTTCAATAAATCTTCCTCCGGGATATGGGCTTATTACTAAACATTTCAGATAATTAGAAATCAGTCGATGTTTTTGCCGCTGGCTGCCTTCATATTCAAGCCAAGAGTCAAAAGACGGGCGGTTGTTTTTTCGTGTTCCTGAGGGCGGCGCACTTTGAGGGTCGTTGTCTTAATCAGATCCTCTTTCGTGATTACAAAGTACTTGATCACTTTGTAAGGGGGCATCTGCTGGCTGACCAGTTTGAGCTGCTCAGCAAAATACTTTGCTGTCTTTTCATCGTCGCCTTCAAGACCGGCCGGCAGATCCTCCTGTGTAAGAACGAGCTTTGTACAGATATCAACATTCTCCCTGGAGGACGTGTCTCCCCATACAAGGGATTCCTTTACGCCGGGAATCCGGTTGACAAGAAATTCAATCTCTTCGGGAAAAGCTTTTTTGCCGTTCGTCAGTACAATCATAGATTTAACACGCCCGGTGATATGTATGCAGCCTTTCTTATCGAGAAAGCCAATGTCTCCGGTCCTAAACCAGCCGTCTTTTGTCATAACTTCCGCAGTAGCCTCCGGATTCTGATAATATCCGAGCATGACACTTTCGCCGCGGGTCAGGATCTCGCCGATCGCCCCTGCATCATTACTGGTTGTATCAATAGCCACTTCGACGTTCGCGAGAGGATTACCGACGCTTCCGTACACATTTACATGCTGATTGCAGGCCGCAATGACAGGAGATGTCTCGGTCAGGCCATATCCGCAGAGAAATTCGATGCCGATTTCATTGAAGAACCGGGCAATTTCAAGGTCAATGGCCGCCGCTCCGCATACGCACAGATTGAGGCCGCCTCCGACCGCTTCAATGATCTGGCGGAATACTTTGCCGCGGATGTCGATACCTACTTTAAGAAGGGCGTTGGATATGCGGCGCATATTATTTACCAGTTTGAGTTTTCCGGTTTTAACCAGTGTCTTTTGAATCTGATGATAAATGTTCTCAAAAAGAAGCGGAACGCCAAGTATGATATTAATTTTCCATTCCTTCAAATTCTGGGAAAGATATCTGAGTCCGTCAGTAAAGCAGATACAGCAGCCATACGCCTGCATCATATACATGCCTACCGTATTCTCAAAAGTATGATGCAGCGGGAGTACGGAAAGTGCCTGCTGACCCTTCTCAATATAAATCGTACTGGTTACGGCAAATATATTGTGTGTTACGTTGCGGTGGCTGAGCATGACGCCTTTGGACATAGCCGTTGTTCCTGAAGTGAATAGAAGTGAACACATGACATCCGGGTCAATCGGCGCATCGACAAAACTCCGGTCACCGCCGGCGAGGGTATCATGGCCCATTTTAAGAACATCCTGAAATTCAAGAAATCGGGGATCGGTCTGCCGGCATTGGTCCGTAATTATCCCGGGCTTCATGCAGATAAAATAGCGGATCTTCTTATTGACAGCTGCTGTGGCAAGTGCAATATCATGATGCGGTCCATTATAGATGAAAGCCTCCGCACCGCCGCGTTCAGCGAGGTTGATTACCTCAGCTTCGGGCAGCTGTTTATCCAGAGGCACAGACACGCCGGTTCCATTAACTACAGCATTATGGGCAATAGCCCACTCATAGCAATTGGCTCCGACAACAACAATATGGCAGGAGGCCAGACCAAGTGAATGAAGTCCTGTTCCAAAATCATCAATGGCAGAAGCATATTCGCGGTATGTTCTTACTATCTCCTCGCCGCCCGGTGCTGAATGATACCGGTATACAGGCATATCAGCATATCGCAGGCCGCAGTCTCTGATCAGATCACGGGTCGTCTCAAAGCGGGTACGTTCATAATACTTTTTACCAACTACAGTCTGCATTTGCTGTCCTCCTGACGCATTGGGGAAATACCCTAAACTTTGATTGTCAAACTTTGATTGTCAAAGCAATTTCATCTTAGCATGGAATTTTCACTTTGACAATGGGCGGTTATTATTAATTCATACGTTTATCATGGCATTTATCCCTGCACGTACCACGGCGGTTTTCTGATACTTGCGGGACGCAGCTGTATAAAGACTTGACAGTCTATCTACATACCATTATAAAGAAGGTTGCCGAATCATACCAGACCAGTACGCAAATCTGTATCAGGTCGGAAACACCCATCAATTTTTCAAAAAAAGCAAGGAGATACAATGAAGAACAGCGCCATGGATGAAAACTTGCTGCGGGCAAGAACCAGAGATCTCGCAGAGCAATGCGAGCGCCGGCACAAAGCAGTACTTACGGGTTTTCTCTCTCCGGCTGAGCTCGACATTGTACGGGCGCAAGCCCAAAAGAGCACCGTTCGCTTTAAAATCAACGGTGGATATGATACGGCCGAGCGAAAAGTTCTTCTTTTCCAGCCTGATTATATGTCGGATGACGCGCCGGACTGGGATGAATACCTGCAGGTTCTGGATTTGACATCTGCCAAAGAAGGCCTTGATCACCGCGATTATCTCGGAGCGATCCTCGCGCTCGGAATCCGGAGGGATCAGATGGGAGATATTCTTGTATCGGATACATTTGCGCAAATTATTATTCTTCCGGGAATTTCCGACTTTATTACGCTTAATCTGGAACGAATTGGTATTTCAAGGATCAAAATTACAAAAGGGTCGCTCGCTGATTTAAAGCCGCCCGAATCTGTGCTTGTAACCGTGCACGGCAATGTATCTTCCCTCCGTCTCGACAACGTCGCCTCCGAAGGATTCTCCCTGGCTCGTTCAGAGATAACGGAGCTTATCAAAGGCGGTCAGGTCAACCTCAACTGGGTGCGGGAGCAGCGGCCGGATCATACCTTAAAAGCAGGGGACCTGATCAGTCTCAGAGGCTACGGACGTGTCACACTTGTCAGTATAGACGGGCGCTCCAAAAAAGACCGTTACTTCATAACCATGGAAAAAACATAAGAAGATGCCGCTTCTTTTATCCGCATTTCAAAAGATATCATCGGTTTTGATGTTAATTTCCTCGTTACTCGAAAAACTTGTTTTCTGACAGGTTCATTTTCCCGTGTCCGTCTTGCCCTTTATCCGGAGATCATGCAAAATGTACCAGTAGTGTCGTGCTTTAGAGATCTTTTTTTTACGGAACATGTTCTATTAGAAGTGTAAAACAGGAGGTAATTTTATGACCGATATAAAGCAATTACTGGCGTTTGATTTTGGCGCATCCAGCGGCCGGGCCATGCTTGGCCGGTATGACGGAGAAAAAATCGAGCTCGAAGAGCTTCACCGGTTTTCAAATGATCCTGTTCAGGTCGGCGACACACTTTTTTGGGATGTGCTTCGACTTTTTTATGAAATAAAACAAGGTCTCGTCAAATCCAAATCCCATGGTCCGATCGACAGTCTCGGCATTGACACCTGGGGCGTCGATTTCGGCTTGATTGATGAGCGCGGTTATCTTCTGGAAAACCCGGTACATTATCGCGACGTACGGACGCAGGGGATCATGGAAAAAGTATTCGAGATCGTTCCGAAAGCGGAACTTTATAGCCGCACCGGTATTCAGATGACTTATTTTAATACGCTTTTTCAACTATACGCACTCAAAATGCTGCGTCCGGAAATTCTTGAGAGAACATCCAAAATGCTGCAGACGCCTGATCTTTTCACCTACCTTCTGACAGGCAGGAAGCAGTCCGAGCGTACGATTGCATCGACAGGTCAGATGCTGAATGCCCGGACCGGAGAGTGGGATCTTGATCTTCTTACACGCCTGGGCCTTCCGACCGATATCCTGTGCCCGATTGTAAAACCAGGCACGATGGGTCTTCCGCTGTCCGCTGCAATCTGCTCGGAGCTCGGCGTCCAGCCGATTCCCGTCGTTGCCGTCGCATCTCATGATACGGGATCCGCCGTTGTTGCCGTCCCTGCTGAAACTGAAGATTTTGTCTATATCAGCAGCGGCACCTGGTCGCTGATGGGTATTGAAAGCAAGACGCCGCTTATCAATGAAAAAGCTTACGAATATAATTTTACAAATGAAGGCGGATACGGCGGAACAACCCGTTTCTTAAAAACGATTATGGGACTGTGGCTCATACAGGAATCCCGCCGTCAATGGATTCGCGAGGGCTCTGAAGTCAGTTTTGCCGATCTCGAAAAAGAGGCGCTTCTCTGCGCCCCGTTCCAGTGTCTGATCGATCCTGATGACGACAGCCTTGCAACGCCCGGAGATATGCCTTCAAGGATCAAGGAACTTTGTAAAAAGACCGGTCAGCATGTTCCGGCAAGCCGCGGGGAAGTCGTCCGGTGTATCTATGAGAGCCTTGCTCTCAAGTACTGTGTAAGCATGAAGCAGATTGAAGAAATCAGCGGGCACAAATACCCGCATCTCCATGTCGTGGGCGGAGGAACCAAAGATGGACTTCTTTCCCAGTTCACCGCGAACGCCACCGGAAGTCATGTCATAGCAGGACCGATTGAGGCAACAGCGCTCGGCAACATGGCTGTGCAGCTGATGGCGCAGGGCGTCATACACACACTATCCGAAGCACGCAAAGTCATATCAGCCTCCTTCGAGCTCAAGCACTACGAACCAAAGGACCGTGAGATCTGGGACGCTGCCCTTCTAAAGTTCAGGAAGATTTATCCGGTTCTCAAATAGAACTTAAAATAAAAGTGAACAACTGTCTTTCTCCGCAAATCCTGAGGAAAACATCAGGAATATGCGGGAAAGCGAAGCATAACTTTGAACAGATCTCCGTCAACGGACAGGCTGAAGCTGCCCTGCTGAAGTTCCGTCAGGCTTTTGGCGATAGATAATCCTAAGCCGCTGCCTTCCGTCGTGCGGGAAGCGTCCCCTCTGACGAATCTCTCCATTAGCTCGTCGGTTGTAATGTTCAGCGGAAATTTTGAGATATTTTTGATCGTGACAGTGACATTTCCATCCTTCTTCTCAACAGCAAGGTACACCCTTGTACTCGGTTGAGAATATTTGCAGACATTACTGAGTACGTTGTCAAAGACTCTCCAGAGAAGACGTCCATCCGCCAGGACGGGAGCTTCCGTCTCTGTATTTCCAAGTACGGCTTCAATATTACTTTCTGCGAAACGCTCCGTATACTCACCTACTGACTGCAAAAGAAGTTCTGCCAGGTCAACACGGACTAAATCCATCGCTACTGCGCCTGTAGCGGCTTTTGAAGCATCTACCAGATCCTCCGTCAGTTTTTTAAGTCGGGCGGACTGCCTGTCCAGAACTCCGATATATTCCAGTACCTTCTCATCCTTAATGTCCTCTTTTTTCAGGAGATCCACATAATTCACGATCGAGGTCAGCGGCGTCTTGATGTCATGAGAGACATTGGTGATGAGCTCCGTCTTGAACCGCTCGCTTTTCATCCTTTCTTCGACAGCCTTTGTCATACCCTGTCCGATATGATTCAAATTTTCACCGTGCGTCCTGAAATCCCAAAGCAGATTTCTCGTATCAATCTGGAATTCGTAATCACCGTCCGAAAGCTTTTCGCCGGCTTTCTGGAGACTTCGCATCTGAATAACAAGCAGGCAGAGCGCCGCGAGTACGCCGGTATTGAACAGGAGTCCTGCCGGAACAACAAGAACGAACAGGCCGCCCGTCGAAAACAGCAGCACCACCATGACTGCATTTATAAAAATATACGCAAAAAACAGGATGACTGTCTTCCAGATGATGGACCGGTTGGTGAACAGCCTTGCAAGAAGCGCGAAAATCTTATAAACGACTGTATTCTGCCACCACTTGCCATATTTGACGCGTACGGCAAATGTCCGGATCGAAGCGCAGATCAGAAGAATAAGCAGGATACTCAGAATAAGAACGGGCACGACAGACATTCCAATAGTATCGTTGAGATAACGCGGATACCATTCAAATGGACCAGATGAGAGAATTAGAAGACCTGACACCAGAAGTGTCACGGCGGCCAAAAGATCCAGCGGTATTCTATCGTAAATGGATAACACGATGCCGTCTTTCCCTTTTTTATATCCGAAAGAAGACATAAGGACCAGCGCAAGCATCACTGACAGAAGCCAGGATACTGCACTGATCGCTATGATGGCGTTTCTCTGGGACGAAAGCGCTGTAAAAATCTGATTATTTATATAGAATTCGTCTTTTGCCGTAAGCTGATCTTTAACAAATCCATCAACCAGATAAGAATTCTGTCCTATGTACAGATGTGCAGAAACATAGGTACCTCCGGCCTGCTCGGTGTAATTGGAAAACAGCACTTTACCGTCTTCCTCTTTAAGCTCAAAGACAAAATTCGAATACTCTTGCGAATAATTGTTTCTCATGCTCTGCAGATACATGTCCTCGTTCTCCTGGTCGTTGCCTGTAACTGCCCAATCATAGGCGTTGCCGATATCATAAGCATAATCTTCTGCTATCGTATTGATAAGTCTGGATGAACGAAAAGTACCTCCGGCGAAACAACCTTCTGAATACAGATAAAAGGTGCACAGAGTCCCTCCGAATGCAGTGATGAGTAAAATGACAAAAAGAGTAAAAGCTGCCGCCTTTGCTGCCATGCTGTATTTAAATTTGTTCACGATTTGTTACCTCTTTCAATCTTATAGCCCTGCCCCCAAACGACTTTCAGATACCTTGGGTCAGCAGGATTAATTTCGAGTTTTTCACGCATATGCCTTATATGCACGGCAACCGTGCCTTCTGTCTTATAAGCATTGTCATTCCAGACCCGGCTGTAGATCTGTGCGGAGGAGAATACTTTACCCGGGTTCTCCATCAGCAGCTTCAGAATCTCATATTCCGTGGGAGTCAGTGACACAGGCTCGCCGTCGAGCGTTACCGATTTGGCAGAGTCGTCGAGTTCAATTCCGCCTGTCGAGAGTGTGCTGTGACTGGCCGCCATTCCGCCAAGACGTGTATAACGCCTCAGCTGCGCTTTGACACGGGCCATGAGTTCCACCGGATTAAAGGGTTTGGTAATGTAATCGTCTGCTCCAATATTCAGGCCCAAAATCTTGTCTGTATCCTCGCTTTTGGCCGTAAGCAGAATAACCGGGATATTATATTTTTCCCGCAGACGTGACGTAGCCGTTATACCATCAAGTTCCGGCATCATAATGTCCATAAGCACGAGATGTATGTCCGCTGTATCTAGAATCAGCAGCGCTTCCTTCCCGTTATTTGCCTCAAATGTCCGGTACCCTTCCGATGTCAGGTAGATTTTAAGCGCAGAGACAATATCTTTTTCGTCATCACAGATGAGTATGTTATGCATTATTTCGCCCTCCATAAGTATTGTATGCATTACCCTATTAAAAACCAAGGCACAAACCCTTAAGATTTTATTAAGGACTGAACAATATTAATATCTCTAAGATATTTTAATTTTCCATAATACATCCGAAGTGGAATTTATCTCCTGTCTGATGTTTTTAACGGATGGCAAAACGGATGGCAAAACGGATAGCAAAAGGTATACTGTCCTATAGCAGCGCATGTACAGATTCTTTTTTCGGTGAAAGCCGAAACAAAAATACTGGCCGCCGACTTATGGGAACTCTGTATTACGCTTAAAGGATACTAATATGTATTATTATTCGCTCAGTGATTATCTCAAAAACGAGTTCGGAACCAAAGTATATAAGTTAGCCCTTGATGCGGGCTGTACCTGTCCGAACCGGGACGGCAGGCTCGGCACACGCGGATGTATCTTCTGCAGCGAAGGCGGATCAGGCGACTTTGCAGCCGACCGGAATCTCCCGATCCGTGAGCAGATCGAGTCAGCTAAGGACAAAGTCAAAAGCAAGGTCGGCAGCGGCAAATATATTGCCTACTTTCAGAACTTTACCAATACCTATGCGCCGCGTCCCTATCTCGAGCAAATATTCAGGGAGGCCATTTCCCATCCGGATATTGTCGCCCTATCCATTGCAACTCGTCCCGATTGTTTGCCTGATGACATTCTCGAACTTCTCCATGATCTTTCCAGGATCAAACCGGTATGGGTCGAGCTGGGTCTGCAGACCATGCACCCTGATACCGCTGATCTCATCCGCAGAGGTTTTGACCTGGCGATCTTTGAGACGGCCATTCAAAAGCTGCGCCTTATCGGAGTGAAGATCATTGTCCATCTGATTCTTGGTCTTCCAGGCGAATCCAGGGAAAGAATGCTGGAGTCCGTCGACTATATCGCCCGAAAAGATATCGACGGAGTGAAGCTTCAGCTTCTCCATGTTCTTAAAAATACGGATCTTGCCGCCCTCTACGAAGGGGGGGAATTAGATGTGATGTCGATGTCCGAATATCTGGCGCTGCTGGTCGAATGCATCGAAAAACTGCCGCCCGGGCTGGTCATACACCGGCTGACAGGCGACGGACCCAAATCACTTCTTATCGCGCCTCTCTGGAGTGCAAATAAACGCGAAGTACTAAATACAATACAGAGAGTGTTCCGGGAAAAAGATGTCCGGCAGGGAAAATACTTTGTCAGGGAAAATGAGCCGCCCGATTCATGAATGTTCCGGCGGCTTTGCAGCATCCATTGCCTTCTGAATGAAATATAATTCTTCGGTTGCCAGAGCGATTTTGGTCACACAGTTCCTTTTATTGACCGGATAAATGTAATACGTATCTGAAAGTGTCGAGAGATCGATACAGTCGCCTCTTTTGTCATAATCATATTCAATATGACAGGAATACATGCTCGCCGGTGTTTTTTCTATGAGTACACAGCCGCCGTTATGATCGGCTGCCAGCTTGAAACCGTCCCTGTTGTGAGTCAGATGTCCGCGGCCGAGGTGTATGTATCCGCGGGCATTTGGAAGTGCGTCTATATCTACATCATCGCTGAATTCATATGTTCCGGCTTCGATCTGACTCCTAACTTCCCTCCGCTCGAACTCATACCAGTCCGGCACATGGCTGAATTCCGTAATGCCTTCATTCGCCTTTAAGTCACCCAGCGGCGACATTGTCCAAATCTTCCCGCACTGATTGCAGAAGATTGCTGTGCCGGATGAATCCATCTTGAATTCCGTCCTGCAGCTCGGACACTGGTAGAGTACTTTATGAAGTCCCTTGGCATTGTCCTTATGATGAATCCGAATCTCATTGTTTTTCTGCCATTTGTACTCATCATAGGTAAAAGCTTCCCTGATCCGGCGGTTGATTTCTTCGACAGAAAACGAACGCGTCTCTTCTGCCGTCATTATTTTGGTAAAATCTGCAGTCAGCGGGACCTTGCGTTTTTTGAGATTCCAGCACGGCGAACTTAAATAATTGCCGTGCATATTCAGAACAGCAACAGGAGCTCCGGTCAGACGAACCATTTTGCCAAGTGAATCCGGAAGGACAGCCGTCGTGCCAGCCAGAGAATATCTGGCCTCGGGATACAAAACGAGAATATCTCCCCTTTCGATCGTCCGTCTGATCTGCCTGACTAAAGTGATGTCGTTGGTAAATTTTCGTTTGCAGATGGCGCCGACATTTCGAAGAAGCCATTCTCTGCCGATAAATCCATCGATGGCGACAACATAATGTCCGCGATGGGGGAAAATGGCAGCCGTTGTCACGCAAAAGTCAATAAATGCCATATGTGTGCACAAAAGAATATAGGGCGGTTTAAGATCCTCTGTATTGATTCTTTGAATCTTCAGACGATAGGCCCAACAGGAAGGAAAGCTGATCGCCCAGGTTAGCGGACGCAAAAACCAGCGTTGTCTTATGGGTGGCTTGGTCATATCAAACTTTACATCCAATGAATTGCTGCTCATCAGGGCCTCCGTCTCATATGCGCACTTCTGCACGGCCGATGTTCTTTTTGTGTGAAAAAAACGATCTGCTATAGGTTAAGATCCGTCGTTTTTAAAGGGGAAATATGCATTCATTATAGCATGGGACAGTCAGGATTTGATAATATCATTGTGCTGCAGTTGAATGATTGGAATACAATTTCTGTTGTCAGAATTTTTGATTTTTTGATGTATACTGATGGCATCGACAATATCGTTCAAATTCCGTCTTCCGTTCACCAGAGGACGCCGCTTACTGATATGGGGTATATAACAGATGAAATATCGATGCCTTGTCCTTGATCATGATGATACGGTCGTAAACAGTACCGCTCAAATTCATTACCCGTCATTTATGAACGTTCTGTCTAAGATACGGCCTGATGTGAAAATAACGCTCGACGAATTTTTTCTTACTAACTTTGATCCGGGGTTTACAACACTCTGCAACGATATTCTCGGGTTTACCGAAGATGAGATGGAATACCAGATCAAGTCCTGGAAAGAATTTGTGAAAGATAATACTCCGACCCTTTTTGAAGGGATCAGCCGTGTCATCCGCCAATTCCAGGAAAACGGAGGATATATCTGCGTTGTCTCACATTCTTTTAAGGAAAATATCCTTCGTGATTACCGTGAAAACGACCTTCCAACGCCGGACATGGTTTTTGGATGGGAACTTCCGGCCGAACTCCGGAAGCCCGCGCCTTATCCGTTGGAAAAAATCATGCAGTACTATGATCTGAAGGCTTCAGAACTTCTGATGATCGACGACCTGAAACCGGGTTTCGATATGGCCAAAAGCTGCGGGGTCGATTTTGCAGCGGCCGGATGGGCACACAATATACCGGAAATAGATGACTTCATGAAACGCAACTGCCAATATTACTTTAACTCGGTTGCTGAGCTGGCTTATTTCCTCGAGCATCCTGTTCCCTGATCTTTTTCTTCCAGCACTTGTGGCACATGGCGATATATCTGTCATTCCCGCCGAGGCATACCTGGTCTCCATGAGTAGTGATTCTTCCGTTCTCGTCCATACGTGCATTTACGCTCGCTTTTGTACCGCACTCACAAATTGTTTTAATCTCCGTGATTGAATCGGCAAGCTCAAACAGCCTGCGGCTTCCGGGGAACATGTGGGTAAGAAAGTCCGTTCTTAAGCCGAAACACAGAACAGGAACATTGTAGTCGTCAACGATTACACGAAGCTGATCTATCTGTTCTTCCTCGAAAAACTGGCACTCGTCGGCAATAATAACGTCGATTCTGCCGGGCAAAAATGTCCTGAATCTTTCCGATATACTGACATCCGGCTGAATATTCTCCGCTGTGTCCATGATGCCGATCCGGGACCTTATCACGGAGGAACCGTCGCGGTTATCCGTTGCCGGCTTGATGAGCCAGACATTCATATTACGTTCTTCATAATTGAATTTGGCAATAAGAGCCTGCGCTGTCTTGCTGCTGCCCATTGCGCCGTATTTAAAGTATAATTTTGCCATCTCTACACTCCTCGAAAACAAAGATTACTGCTTCTTATTATATTAGAAATAATCAAAAATGTCTGTTCTGAATTATTTTGAACTTCCGATCACGCTTTTCTTTAGCTCCGTAATAGAATCCTTAACCTGCTGTATCATCTCATCAGCCGTCTGGTTCTGCGGAAAAATAGGATTGCCGTAGGCTACCTGCACAGCATACCTTTTCATCCTGCGGAAATCGAAGAGGTGCGGCATCCTGCTGCCCTTGGGAAAGACATCATAGGCTCCATGGATGTAAGCCGGGATGATGGGCACATTTGATTCAATGGCAAGGACAGCCGCTCCTTTTTTGAAAACGCCCATCTCTCCGTTTTCGCTTCTTGTTCCCTCCGGGTGAATCAGAAGGCCCCACTGCTCCACAAGCTTGGTCCTGCAGCACTCCAGAGTCTCGGCCCGGAAGTTATTCCTGTCGACAGGGATCATGCCGCAGATCTGTGACAGGACTTTGCTCACATGCGTATTATTCAGGATCTCTTTTTTCGCCATGCAGCAGAATTTGTCAAATCTTCTGCGGTTGAAGCTGCTTGTTATCCAGAGATAATCAAAGTTGGACACATGATTGGCACATACGATATAACCGCTGTCATCCGGAATAACTTTCTCATTAAAGACTTTGATCGTATAGACAATATGGGCGAGATTACACACGTTTCTAAAAAGCAGATAATCCCCCAGCTTCTTTATTTGTGGATATTTCGATACATCTTCGGTATTTGAAGGATTGTCGTCATGCCGTCTGATGAGTTCAGCCAAATCAAGGACGGTCATGTCGCGAGAAAAACTCTTGTCAACACGAAAACCATACCGGTCCTCCATCTTGATCGCCAGTTCGATAGACCGCAGGGAATCAATGCCCAGTTCGGCAAACGGCTTTGCATGCATCGTTACTATTTCAGGGCTAATCCGCGCTACCTCAGCTATCATGAGGGCAACCTCTTTTTCAAGATTGAGCGGATCACTGTTTCCGGGAAGAATCACCTGTTCAGACAGGCGCAGTTTTTCTTCAGACGCAATCTTCTTAAGCAAATATCTCTTAGGTTTCTGAAGGGACGTTCGAGGGATTTCTTCGACAAAATGCACCTTCACGATCCGCATATGCGCCGGCAGTTCGATGCCTCTATTGTGAAAATCCAGGGATACCTTCTCCTTATTTACCGACGGATCAGATACGACGGCAAATACGTGAACTTCATCACAGCTGCCGCCTGCATCAGGAACGCCGGAGACTACCATATCTTTGATGCCGAAAATACCTTCATATGCTTTCTCAACATCTTCAGGGATCACTTTTTTGCCGGAAGCCAGGACCATATTTTCTTTGGAACGGCCGACAATCACATAATTGCCCTGCTTGTTCAGCTGGCACAAATCACCGGTCTTAAACCAGCCGTCTTCAATGGCAAGGGCGGTGAGTTCCGGTTCCCCGAAATAGCCTTTCATCATGTAGGGGGACTTAATGAGAAGTTCTCCGGAATCATCTATTTTCACAGATACATCAGGATAATTGCGTCCGCAGGAATCCGTCGTCAGATGCCGTCCGAAGTTGCCAAGCGTCGGAATATTGGTCTCGGTGGCGCCGTATGTAATCAGCAGGTTAAAGCCGGTACCGATATAGAAATCAGCTGTATTTTTGTCCATCGGTGCGCCGGCCGAGCAGAACACTTCAATCCGTCCGCCGAAGCCGTTGTGGATGCTCTTAAACAGAATCTTCCCGAGATTAATCCCGGTCTTTTTCCGAAGGAACAGGCAAATCGGAAAAAACAGATGAAAAAGCTTACTTGACTTCGGGTCACGTTCAATCTTCTTCTCAATTTCACTTTTGAACAGTTCATAAACACGGGGCACACACGGAAAAATCGTCGGCCGGTATTCTGCAAAAGCTTTAAGAAGCGCGGTCGGCGTGCTCTGGGCAATAAAATGAACGTCCGCGCAGAGCAGCATCGGTCCGAGAACCGAACAGATCAGACCATAAATATGACTGTTGGGAACGACAGCCAGATATTTGCCGGTTGCATTCAATTTATTGCTTTTGGCACACATCATCGTCGAATCAATTAAAGCATCATGGCTGTGCATGACACCGGCTGCTGAACGCGTCGTTCCTGATGAATAAATGATGGCAGCAATACTCTTGTCACCGTCTGCTGTTGGAAGCGGTATCTGGCGGCTGGCCGTTATTTCCCGGAAAGGCTGTCCATGACGGAAGATATCAAGAATGATCATCTCGGAAGGAAGATCATCAGATATCTTCTTATTCACAGCAGGAGACGCGAAAACACAACGCACATCGGACTTATTGACCAGAGCGGTCAAGTCAGCCGGCAAAAGCGATGCATCAAGCAAAACGGCCGTGCATCTTATCTTTTCTATGGCAAGAAACGCAATAATCCATTCGGGTGCATTTTCAGAGATCAGGGCAACACGGTCTCCCGGCGCCAATTTTCTATCAAGTAATTTGTCTGCCAGCAGATCCACTTCTGCAAACATATCAAAATAGGAGAACATGCGTTCTTCATTCTTGTCATTGGTAATAGAAAGTGCTAATTTTTGTCCGTTGTCTTTATTGTTCTTCTTAATGAGGTCAAAAATATTCATCCAAAGTGTCCTTCCCGGCAGGCGAATGGGTATCTTTATCGGGAATATCCCAGTCACAAGGCTCAATAGTCCAAGTCCTGTTCAGGGCTTCCGCAGACACTTCTTCTTTTTTAATCCGCAGTCTACATAATACCAGTAATTTGTCCGTTTACATCATGATTTCCGGGGTAAATCCCAGTATTTATTCACATAAAATCTTGATAGTCTTCCCAATTTTTTATAAGAAGTGCCGGCGTATGAAGCCCATAGGGACAATGATCCGCGCAATGATTACAGTGAATGCAGTCTTCGATTTTTTTCATTTTCGACTTCCATTCATCACTCAGAAAAGCCGCCGAAGGGGCGCGCCGGATCATAAGCGACATTCTTGCCGCGGCCGGAATATCAATGCCCACCGGACAGGGGAGGCAATATCCACAGCCCCTGCAGAAATCCAGTCCGAGGGCTTTCCGGTCCTGATCAATTGCAGCACAGATAGTCGCATTCATGACCGGAGGGTTTTTGGCATACGAAAGGAAGTCGTCCAGTTCACTGTCTTTTTGAATTCCCCATATCGGCAGGACATGATCAAACTCTGCGAGATAAGCGTACGCCGCTGCAGAATTAGAAAGGAGACCTCCGGCCAGGCTCTTCATGGCAATAAATCCCATGTTTTTCTCACGGCAGAGACGAACCAGTTCAACTTCGTTCTCTGTTGCAATATAACTGAAAGGGAACTGCAGCGTCTCATACAAACCGGATTCAACAGCTTCCCGGGCAACAGGAAGTCGGTGATTCGAGATCCCGATATGACGTATCATCCCTTTGGCTTTGGCTTCAAGCATGGCTTCATACAGACCTGATCCGTCACCTGGTTTCGGGCAGAAAGCCGGGTTATGGAACTGATACAGATCCAGGTAGTCTGTCCTGAGATCAGATAGGGATGTTTGCAGCTGGCTCCAGAATTCATTCGTATTGGAAGCCATCGATTTGGATGCAATAATTATCTGGTCCCGCACATCATGAAGCGCGTTTCCAATTTTGGCTTCACTGTCCGTATACATACGCGCTGTATCAAAAAACCGGATACCATTTTTGTAGGCTTCTTTCAAAAGCACCGCAGCATCCGCCATACTTATTCTCTGGATGGGCAGGCACCCAAAACCATTTTTGGGAACGGTAATACCGGTACTCCCCAAAGTTACGAAAATTTCTTCTGATTTCATCTGCTATATCCCCTTTTTACATCAAAACATGTATATCGTCTTTACAGTCTATATGAAAGAGTATCATATTTCAGACAGGAATCACGTCCGGACAAAAAAACAGCCTGTACTCAAAAATACAGGCTGCCAGATTAATTCAGACGCAAACCGCTTAGTAGGTCAAGGAAGGGATCGTGCCATAATCCGTTGGGATCGTGCCTAAATCATAAGGGATCGAAATGGACGTGGACGGGTCGGTACTGTAAGTAGCGGATGGGTCGGTACTGTATGTAATGGACGGGTCGGTACTGATGGATCCTATATCGCCAAAAAGATCCGTGAACGAAAATGCTGACGCGGCTGTTGTTGGTGTTATCGTGACCTCAGACCAGGCCGTCGTTGCTGCTGCGGGTGCATTTGTGCCGGCCGTTTTTGTCGTCTCTTTACTTGTCGTACTCGAATCAATCGCTGCCTTTGTTGTTTCTGCAGAAGAACTCATATCGATGTCGTCTGCATCCGTAACTTCAGTGAGTGCAGCAACTCCGGCATCCTCCGATGCCGTTACGGATGATCCGGGCTCCGTCTCATCCTTGCCGGAAGTCTCCCTTGCTGCTCCAAGAACTGAGGTAGGCGTCGTGGCATCTGTCCCTTTTGCTCCTGCATTCCTGTTCATCAAAAGCAGGACGCCGAGGAGTATACATACACTGAGCAAAGCAATTCCGGCAGGAATGAGAATCTTCTCTAAAGTTGTTCGACCCATACGATTACGGGATAGAATATGTTTCAGATCCGAAAATACTTTCTCAAAATGAATACCAGACATCTCGTTTACCCCCCGCCTCTAAGACACAAGAATATCAGCCGCTATGTTCAAATATCAAAGTAGAAATTGATATTCACATAATAGTCTTCAGCAAACAAAATATCAATATATTTTTATGTTTGGAGTGAGGTATCACCAGTTATTGACGGCGTGTTCCGCAAAAGATATCAGGTTATTTATTTTGAGCGTCATTCCATTATCAAGAACAGCCCTGCCGCAAAATGAACCGAACATCTGATGGCAGCAATTATCGACCCATAGTAATTTGGTTTTCGTGGTGCGGTCATATTCGGGGGTAAAGATCAGATCAAGCCGGTCTTCTTTGTCATGAAGGTGCCACGGCTCCATATAGCCGTCGCCCCGTTCAAATTGCACGTCACCCAATTTGTGTACGGTATCGCCCCAAAAGAGTATGTTCTCTGTTGCGCTCCCCGTATTGCCAAAACCACAGCCCAGGTTAAATCCGAATATTCTATTGTCAATATAGCCTGTACCGTTGCTCCAATACCATTCATTATGAAAAGGCCAGACGCCTCTTCCCCAATCAAGAATGCCAAAAGAGTCCACAGGTGAATATGTATATTCCCGGTCGCCGTACCTGACGGTACCTTCTGCTGTCATACAGTTTATTTTCTGGTTATAATAGAATGCTTTCGGCGACTCATCGAACGGAACATTGATGACCAGGGAGTTCGCACACTGTCTTTTGAGAATAATATCGGCTTCAAAATCATCCCATCTGCAGGATAGATGATGCGTATCACCGCATGTCTCAAAACGCATTGTCCCTGCCTTCTTATCATACTGAAGAACATGGTCCGTCTCGGCATCCTCCGGCATGTGGAGCGATCCAAATGGAAG
>Ga0209100_1000205_pt1 | contig 64079 bp, 61 predicted proteins | sample lystaG_FD_185480 | JGI IMG/M metagenome (GOLD analysis project Ga0209100, IMG submission 185480) | Glacier valley bacterial and archeal communities from Borup Fiord, Nunavut, Canada, to study Microbial Dark Matter (Phase II) -... | ecosystem: Environmental > Aquatic > Freshwater > Ice > Glacier ... | reverse complement strand
TGCCATTGAGTCGGTCAACATGAGTTTGCGAAAAATCACCAAGACCCGAGGGTCGTTTCCGACCGACGACGCGGTGTTCAAGCTGTTCTATTTAGCCCTTAACAACATCAGCCAGAAATGGACCATGCCGATTCGGGACTGGAAGGCTGCCTTGAATCGATTTACCATTCAGTTTGACGAGCGCATGCTGCGCGTCTAACTTAACCGCCGTTTACACAAAATCCGGGACACCCTCGGGAATTACCGTGTAGCCGAGTGTTCGCAATCTTCCCAAGGCCGAACATCGCATCCACAGTGCGGCACGTCATTCACTGAAATGGATGGGATAGGGGCTTTTGCTTGTTTCGGTGAAGCGCTTTTTGACTTTGTCGATTGCGCAACAGCATCCGATCCGTCCATGGCTGACTCCATATTTGGAATCCAGCGCGAAAATGGAGTGAGGTCAGTGACATTGACGATGTACCAAAGCTTTTTGGAACCGTCCCAGTGGGCACCAAGTGCCTTAACAGCATCTTTCTCAGCGAACGGCGTTGTCAGATTTATTCTCATCGGTGGAATTATCCATGCTGGCTACCGAACCCCAATGGGGCCTTTCTGCATTAGCGATCAAGTCCAGTCTGTTTACTAGTTTGACCTGCCGTTGCGCGGCCCAAGGAAGAACCACAGCAGCAGACCCAGAACGGGCAGCAACACTACGGCGACTATCCAGATTAATTTTTTCTCATTGGATACAGAGCTTTGGAAAATGTTGAGGATGGCCCAAATATCCCCTGCGAGCACCAGTACGCCAAGGAGTCCGTTGTAACCAAAATTCATCATTCCAAGTTCCTTTTGCTTGTGGCCCAAGTCATCAATGATTGAGCAAGAGGCAATATAGCTTGTATACGCCTGTTTCACCAAGTTGACCTGTCAACAGTTCCTCAGGCTTGAGCGTGATGTGCTTGGTGCCGGTAAAGTTATTGACTACTCAAAAAATCTAGAGCAAAATTTCCCCGTGACCGAATCTATATTTTCGGTGAAGGAGTTCCGTAGATGACCATGGACCACATATACGCTCACATTTAGCTGACGGCTTACCGTCATACGCTTCCCATACTTGAGGAAGCACTTGGAAGGGGTAGGGTTCTTTGTGAACTCTGCCCTTTTTTGTTCCGGTTGGCTGCAGTGCATCAGCACTTTCCAATGTCGTTCAGTGCCACTTGGCTACCGAACCAATGCAGAGCCCCAATGGGGTGCAGAGCAATCCTGCGTAAACACCGATTGCCACGTCATGGGACCCTATGCTGTACCCGGTCCGTTTGAAACTCTTGCTGCATTTCAGGGGCATAAGTTGACGTGATCCAGGTGGAGATGGCATCCGAAATCATCTCTTCAGGATGGCCTGCCTCGTCACTTTCTCGCGCCACTTGTTCTGCTGACGTGAGCACACTGACAAACATTTGAAAAACGCCTTGAATTCCACCTCGCGCCAAAGCTGTGTCGCCCAGACGCTTCAGCGCCTCCCAAGCGATCGCTTCATTTGTGGGCTCCATTGGATGAGCCTTACTTCAGTGCTTCTTCAAACTCAGCCAACTCTTTACCAATGGCTGTGTATTTTTTCAACTTGGCTCGGTTGTCAGCCCAATTAAGCATGGCACCCTCCAAGTTTTCTTTAAAGTGAGCGAGTGCTGATTCTTTGACCGCTTGGGTCGCTGTACTTGACCAGAGTTCGATCAGGTCTGACAGGCCGTTGTCAAAATCTTCGAACGTTTCAAGGTAAATCCATTGGCCGCTTTTATCAAACATGTTTTCTTTCGGTAATTGAATGTGTTTTAGTTTAGCGGGGCGACCCGCCAAAGCTGAGCGGTCCAAGCCATCGGCAGCGGTGGGACATACTTCTGAATCCACCACCGAACCAATGCAGAACCTAAAGAGTTGTTTAGCTCAACCCAGAAATGAAAAAAGCACTTAAGTCGTAAGACCTAAGTACTTGATGCATTGCTATATTTGGCTCCTCGACCTGGGCTCGAACCAGGGACCTACGGATTAACAGTCCGGCGCTCTACCAACTGAGCTATCGAGGAATATTAAAAATAAAGACCTTGTGAAGAAGGTCTTTTAAATAAAGCTGAAATTTTGGCTCCTCGACCTGGGCTCGAACCAGGGACCTACGGATTAACAGTCCGGCGCTCTACCAACTGAGCTATCGAGGAATAAGCTTTAAATTATAGCGTGCTTTGTTTCGCTCTCTTAGCCCGCTTATAACGATTCATATCAAAAGCTTGCCAGAAATCAATCATTTGTTCAGAGATGAATTCCCGGATAATTCACAACTGCTAGAGGTGTCGCCTTCGGGTGACTGAGACATACTCTTTGAACCTGATCTGGGTCGTTCCAGCGGAGGGAAGCTTCTTTCTCTGTCGCCTGTCTGGCCCATGTCTTACTAATTTTGGAATTACATGGCCACAAAACTCTCTTTTGCTGATCTTTGGTTCGATGTGATCGCCGTGCGCGAGCGCTCCCCACTGGTGCACAACATCACGAATTTGGTGGTCATCAATTTCAACGCCAACACGCTGCTGGCCTGTGGCGCTTCCCCGGTGATGGCGCATGCCCACGAGGAAGTGACTGACATGGTGGGTATTGCCCAGGCGCTGGTACTCAATATTGGCACGCTGGACCCCTATTGGATCGAGAGTATGCGGTTGGCGTTGATCGCTGCCTCCAAGCGAGGCATTCCGGTGGTGCTGGACCCGGTGGGTGCAGGTGCCACGGCGTACCGAAACGCGAGCATTGAGCTTCTCTTGAAGGCGGCTTTGCCGACGGTGGTGCGGGGCAATGCGTCGGAAATCATGAGCGTGGCCGGCGTGGCGGTGCAAACCCGTGGCGTGGACAGCAGTGCGGTGGTCAGCGATGCGCTGGGCGCAGCCCAGGCGCTTGCGCGGCGGACCCAGGGCGTTGTCTGCGTCAGCGGCCAAACGGATCACATACTGGATGTAAATCGTCGTTGGGCACGCCTCTCCAATGGGCATGAGTGGATGACCCGCATCACCGGGGTGGGGTGCTCTGCAACGGCGCTCATTGGCGCTTTTTGCGCGGTTCAGCCCGATGCCTGGCGGGCCACGGTCGCCGCCATGGCGTATCTGAGCGTTGTTGGCGAAGTGGCCGCTGAAAAAGTGATCGCGCGTGCTTGCGGGGTGGGCAGCATGCAGATGGCCTTGCTGGATGGCTTGCAGCTGCTGGATGCGGGCACGTTTGAGCAGCGCTTGAAGCTGGAAGTCGCCGAGTGGTAAATGCGATTCGTTCGGCGCGGGGCCTGCCCCGGCATGCCCTGCGCCTGTATCTGGTCACCGACCAGTCCAGCGCCGGGGCGCGCACGCTGATGGATGTGGTGGCGGCTGCGGTGCAGGGCGGCGTGACCTGTGTTCAGTTGCGTGAGAAACAGCTCAACACCCGCGATTTCTTGGCCCAGGCGATGATGTTGAAAGCGTTGCTGGCCCCCCATGACATTCCGCTGGTGATCAATGACCGGATTGACGTGGCGCTGGCTTGTGGCGCACAAGGTGTGCATCTTGGACAGAGCGATATGCCTGTATTGCAGGCGCGTCAACTGTTGCCGCCGGAGGTGTTCATCGGATGGTCGGTGGAGACGATGGAAGATGTTGTCCGCAGTGCCTCGCTTCCGGTGGACTATCTTGGGGTGAGCCCAATTCACGCCACGCCAACCAAAACCGATACCCAAAAACCTTGGGGATTGGATGGCTTGCGCCAAGTGCGGTCCGCGACCGCTTTGCCGCTGGTGGCCATTGGTGGTATTCATGCCGCTAATGCGCGGGCTGTGTTGTTGGCCGGGGCCGACGGCCTGGCGTTGGTCAGCGCGCTCTGTGCGGCGCAAGACCCCTGCGCGGCGGCGGCGGCGCTCAGAAAACTTATTGACGCGCAATGAATTTTCAAACTCTCACCAGACCCGTTACGCAAGGATAAGTTGATGACTGTTGATTCTTTCAAATTTGAGTACCCTAGAGTCCTTTCCATTGCCGGCTCAGACAGCGGCGGCGGTGCAGGCATACAGGCCGATCTGAAAACATTTGCGGCACTGGGTTGCTTTGGCATGACTGCCATCACCGCACTCACGGCGCAAAACACCTGCGGCGTCCGTGCCATTCACGCTGTACCGCCGCAGATGCTGCGCGACCAGATTGATGCCGTGATGGACGACATTGGCGCCGATGCCGTCAAGATTGGCATGCTGCACTCGCCGGAGATTGTGCTGACGGTAGCCGAGGCGATTGACCGGTATGCAATGACAAATGTGGTGTTCGACCCCGTGATGGTCGCTACCAGTGGTGCGGTTTTAATCGACAACGCAGCTTTGGATGTGTTGGTGCGCGAGCTGTTTCCGCGTGCGACGGTGATTACCCCCAACCTGGATGAGGCCGCGTTGCTGGTGGGACGAGCTTTAACCACTTCCCAAGATATGGAGCAGGCCGCACTTGCCCTGCTGGACAAAGGCGCGCGCGCCGTATTGATCAAAGGCGGTCATTTGTCGGGCGATAGCGTCATCGATTTACTGATGATGAAGAGTGGCGAGAAATTCTGGATGCAAGCGCCGCGCATTCACAGTCCCAACACCCACGGCACCGGCTGCACGCTCTCCAGCGCCATGGCGGCGCATCTGGCCTTGGGTGCTTCGCTGGTGGAGGCCGTGCAACATGCCCGTGTCTTTGTACGGGAGGCTTTGCAGGCTGGCGCACAGGTGCGTACTGGCAAGGGCAGTGGTCCGCTGAACCACGGCCATGCCCCAGTCGCCATGCGACTTAAACCGCTGCGTTGATCGCCGCTTGCAGGCTGGCTGCCATGGCCTCCGGCTGTTCAGCGGCGACCAGGGCACGCACCACGGCCACCGAACCCACGCCGCTGCCGAGTACGTCCGGCAGAGTGCTGTGGTCAATGCCGCCGATAGCAACCAGTGGACAGTCGCGCATCAGGCGGGCATAGGCACTCAGTCGTCCCGTGCCCTGTGGGGCGGTCACCATGCGCTTGAGGGTGGTGGGAAATACGGCCCCCATGGCCAGATAACTGGGGCTGAAACGGTCAGCTCGCAGCATCTCGGCATAGCCATGACTGCTCAGACCCAGACGTAACCCGGCGGCACGGATGGCTGGTAAATCCGCTAACTCGAGGTCTTCCTGCCCCAAATGCACGCCATAAGCGCCTGCGTCGATGGCGGCTTGCCAATGGTCGTTGATAAAGAGCAATGCGTCCGTCCCTTGCACGGCTTGCACGGCAGCGCGGACCTCCCGTTCAATGGCACGCGTGTCGTCCGACTTGAAGCGCAGTTGCACCGTCGGCACACCGGCCCGCGCCATGCGCGCCACCCACGCCGCATCAGGCAGCACCGCATACAAACCCAGTTGGTGGGGACAAGCGGCGAACGCTTCTTGCCGTGGCCACGGTCGCATGCCGAAGTCGGCAGGATCGTCCGGCCAGGCGCTGGCGTTGAAGTGGCCGGTGCGTTCTGTCATGGCTTGCCACGCGTGGGCCAGGCATTCGGCGTCAGGCTCGATAAAGCCCAGGGCCAGGCAGGCCTGCTTGGCGGCGCGGTAAACCGGGGCGTCGCTATGGAAGACTTCCGGCAGGGTGCAGTCCACCGCTAGCGCCAGGTCGGGATGGGCCGCGATGATGGCGTTCACCATGAGCTTGTGCGTGATCATGCTCATCGACCTGTTCAAGCCTGATGCCAAAAAGGCGTGCCCAGCACCGGGGTGCTTGGTTGCGCGGCGTGCTGCTCGGTCATGGTGCCACTCAGATAGGCATCGCGGCCGGCCTGCGTCGCACTGGCGAAAGCGCTTGCCATGCGGATTGGGTCTTGCGCCAAGGCAACCGCCGTGTTGAGCAGCACCCCATCAAAACCCCATTCCATCACCTGACAGGCGTGCGACGGCAGCCCCAGTCCCGCATCCACGATCATCGGCACCGACAGGCGTTCGCGCAGGGTGCGCAGGGCGTAAGGATTGATGGGACCTTTGCCGGTGCCAATCGGCGCCGCCCACGGCATGATGGCCTGGCAGCCGACATCGACCAGTCGCTGGCACAAGACCAGGTCTTCAGTGCAATAGGGCAGCACTTTAAAGCCGTCCTTGATCAGTCGGCTGGCCGCGTCCACTAGGTTGAGCGTGTCGGGCTGCAAGGTGTAGTCGTCACCAATCAACTCCAGCTTGATCCAGGTGGTTTGAAACACCTCGCGTGCCATCTGGGCCGTGGTGATGACTTCCTGAACGCTGTGGCAACCAGCCGTGTTGGGCAGCACCGGCACCTCAAGTTGGCGCAGCATGTCCCAGAAACGGTTGGGGCTGTCATTGGTGCTCACATTCTGTCGGCGCAGCGACGCGGTCAGCATGGCGGGTTGCGCCTTGCGCACCGCTTCTTCCAGAATGCGGGGTGACGGGTAACGGGAGGTGCCCAGCAACAGGCGGCTTGAGAAGGTCTCCCCGTACAGAACCAGTGGGTCGGCAGACGTGACGGTGGAAGGTGCAGTGGTCATGATGTGAAGCAGTTAACCGCCAGTGACCGGCGCAATGATGTCAATGCGGTCGTCTGGCTGGAGCAGTTTTTGGGTGTACTGGGTGTTGGGGACGAACTGCAGGTTCACGGCCGCCGCAAACGGGGGCCGCGCTTGCAACAGGGCAATCGCATCTGCCAGCGTCGCCCCGACCGGCAGTTCTTGTTCAACCTGGTTGATGAAGACGTGCATGGAATCAGTCTTGTGCATTCTGGATGGTCAAAGAAAAAGTACTCGCCAGTGGCGATGTTTGCTGGTTAAACAGCTCCATCACGACATCCAGCATGGCCGGTGCAATGAGAAAACCGTGACGATACAGCCCGTTGATTTGCAGCACGCGGTCGCCGAGCCGACGGATGGACGGCAGGTTATCCGGCAAAGTAGGGCGACATTGCGTCACCAAATCCAGAATCCGTGCTTCTGCAAAGCCACTGTCGACCGAATAAGCGGCACTCAGCAATTCCAGGGTGGAGCGCACACTGGCCGGTGACAGGTCATCGGATTCAATTTCAGTGGCGCCGATTCGAAAAATGCCATTCTCTTTGGGCGCAATGTAGATCGGATAGCGGGGGTGGATCAGGCGGGTGGGGCGGCTCAGCTTTACCTCGGGGGCGTGCAGCATGATGACTTCACCGCGCACCCCGCGCAGGGCGGGCCATTGTTCGCGTGCACCCAGCCCGCGACAGTCAAACACCCAGTCCGGTTGCCCTGGATTGCCAGGTGCAAAGTCACCGGGGGAACGTGGGCTGTTCCAGTGCAGCTTGGCACCCCGACTCTGTAGCTGGTGCAGCATGGCGGCCAACAGCTGGTGATTGTCCAGTTGCCCCTCGCCCGGCAAATAGAGACCTTGGGCAAAGCGTGCGCCCAAGGAAGGCTCAAGCTGTGCCAAGCCGTTGGCATCCAGTCGTTGCGCCTTCGGCAGGGCGGGCAGCTTCAAAGTTGTGGCATCCAACAGACGTGAAAACCGGTCGGCCTCCGCCGCATCTTGCCGATGCCACAGAACCATCGTTCCTTCCTGCTGAAAAAAGACTGGTTCATCGAGTTGCGCAATCAGTTCAGGCCAGCGTTGTAACGCGTGCATGCCCATTTGCACCACAGGGGTCTCGGTGATGGCCGATTCGGCCAACGGCGCCAACATGGCCGCCGCCGCGCGGGCGGCCGAGGTTTGCGCATCGGGACCACCGGACTCAAACAATTCAAGGCTGTGACCCGCACGCGCCAACTGGCATGCCAGCAGCCGCCCCATCAGGCCTGCGCCCAAAATAACGATATTCATATTCATTCTCCGTTGATGGTTTTACGAGTGCTTGGGACGCGTGAGCCAAGCTAGTGTGAAAGTCAGCGCAAGCGTTGGCAGGGCCGCCCCCCATTGGGGAGCCCATTTGGCGATGACGTGATAAGTGGCCACGCCGCCCAGCCACAGCAGCGCGGCCGTGAGGTCAATCTTGCGTTGGGGTGGCGCGAAGCTGGGCTGGCCGACACCCAATCGGCCCAGAATGACCCCATACAGAGGGACAAAAACCGAGCTCAACAAGAGCAAAAATGGCTCCAGACTGTGCATCGGCAGCACCAGTGCCAGCCCGGTGCACAGCACCGCCAGCCCTAGCCCCCATTGCCGGATGGTCCAGGACGGCTTGATGCTGTGCGCCGACACCGCACCCGAATAAACATCGCCGTAAGCGTTGTCAATTTCATCAATAAGGATCAGGCTCAGGGCGATCAGGCCGCCTTGCGCCAGCAGCAGGGCACTGACCAGATTGGCATCCGGCTGCGCCACGCTGACCACCATCACACCAAGGGCGTAACACCAGATGTTGGCCATGGCGTAGCCCAGCCAGGTGCCGCTCATGGCACTGCGACCCGAGCGGCCGTGACGGGCATAGTCGGCCACCAGCGGCAGCCACGACACCGGCATAGCGATCACCAGGTCCATGGCTGACAACAGGCTCATGCTGCCGTCACCTTCCCTGGCCCAGAAAGCGTCCAGGCCGGCTGTGTGCAGTTGCCCCCCAAATTGCCAGGTCAACCACAAGAGTGAGGCAATCACCAGCGGCAAGCCGAAGCGGCTGATGATTTTGCGCACCAGCTGCGTCATGGAGCCGGCCAGCAGCAAGGTCAGCACGGCACCCCACAACAGGGTGGTGATGACGATGCCGCCCGGGCCGTCAAGCGCCAACCCAAACGACTGCTTGCCGATGGCCGCAGTGCCGTCGCGCATGATCACCAGCTCGAAGGTGGTCCAGCCGATTAACTGCGCAATGTTCAACAGCACCGGCAGCCGTGCAAAGTAGCTGCCATAGGTGGTGTGCATCAATCCGGCACTGGTCAAGCCGCTGTCGCACCCCAGTTTGGCGGTCCAGGCCAGCAGGCCGGAGCCCAGCAACGAGCCCAGCACGATGGCGATCACTGCGTCCCGGCTGCCCACGGCGGGGACCAGGTAAGCGCCAATTTGCATGACCAGCAAACCGACCCCCAAGCTGAACCAGAGCGAGGCATGCTCATGCCAGCGAAAAACCCGCTCAAAGTCAGCCACCGGCGTCAAGGCCTTGTTTTGGGCGTTGGGACTATTTGTGTGTGCCATCCATTTGCTCCAAGCAAAAGAGTTGGCAGGTGGGCTTGATCTGGACGGGGAGATGCGCTACCAAAAAATTCGGCGGCGCCCCCAAACCGGACATGCTTCCCTGCGCGAGGATTACCTCAATCAGGTTCAAAGGGACTTTCTCAGTCGCCCGGCCTCCATAAGAAGCCGGGCAACACCCCTAGCGAATGTGCTCAGATGAGCACAGTTTGTAATTTTACTTAGTCAAACACGGGTGTATCAACACCCAGTACCTTGTGCAGTTTGGGACTGGTAGTCGTGTACTGCAAAAAGACCTTTTTCTCAGGCGAGATGATGGGCATGGCGCCAAAAGCCGCCAAGGCGCATTCATGGAAACCACTCAAAATCAGTTTCTTTTTGCCGGGGTAGATGTTGATATCACCCACCGCAAAAATGCCCGGCACACTGGTTGAGAATTTCTCGGTGTCGACCTTGAGCTGTTTGCGCTCAATGTCCAGACCCCACAGGGCAATCGGTCCGAGTTTCGGGCTCAGACCAAAGAACACCAGCAATACATCCAAGGGTACAACGCGGGTTACGCCATCGGCGCCAGTGACTTTGACACCAGAGAGCTTGCCGTCTTTTTCGTCATAGCCGGTCACTTGGCCGACGATGAATTGCATCTCGTAGGCTTCGCACAACTCACGCATCTTGGCCACGTTCGCCGGTGCCGCTTTGAAGCCGTCACGGCGATGAATCAGGATCACGCTTTCAGCTTTGTGCGGGCCTTCCTTGACAAAGTCCAGTGCCCAGTCCAGCGCCGAGTCACCACCGCCGACGATGACCAGGTTTTTACCTGCAAAGTCATCCGGGTTTTTGACGCTGTAGAAAAGCTGCGTGCCGTCAAAGGCATCCAGACCTTCAACCTTGAGCGTACGGGGCTGGAAAGCACCCACGCCGGCGGCAATGAAAATGGTTTTGGTCAGAAACTGGGTGCCCTTTGACGTTTCAACAAAGAAACGGCCATCGTCCTGTTTTTGAACAACGGTCACTTCCTGGCCGTAATGAAAGGTGGCGCCAAACGGCTCAATCTGCTTGAGCAGGTTGTCCGTCAGCTCCTGGCCGGTACAGACCGGTACGGCGGGAATGTCGTAAATCGGCTTGTCCGGGTACAGCTCAACGCACTGACCACCGGGGTGGGCGAGTGAATCGATGACGTGGGCCTTGATTTCCAGCAGACCGAGTTCGAAAACTTGGAACAGTCCCACCGGGCCAGCGCCCACGATGACAGCGTCGGTTTCAATGGGGCCTTGGTGGGCTAGTGCGGTGTTGATCACTTCTTGGTTCAATTGAGGTTCCATAACTCTGTTTGGAATTTATTTGACAAGCATCGAGAGCTTGCCCGTCTTGTCTTTCCATTCTTCGGCGTCCGGCAACGGCGCTTTGCGTTTGGTAATGCTTTTCCAGGTAGGCAACTTGGCCAACTCGGCATTGAGCTTGGTCATGTGTTGCTGGTCGGACGGCACATCTTCTTCGGCGTAGATGGCGTTCACGGGGCACTCGGGAATGCACACGGCGCAGTCAATGCACTCATCGGGATCGATGGTCAAAAAGTTGGGGCCTTCGCGGAAGCAGTCCACGGGGCAAACGTCGACGCAATCGGTGTACTTGCATTTGATGCAGGCTTCTGTAACGGTATGGGTCATTTTGTGGTTTTCGACGAGTGGGTGGAAACCCTAGATTTTATTGGGTTTCCAAATCCCTTTGGTTCAAATTAACCTTCAAGGCTGGCGGTGTTGATTGAGGTGGGTCAATTGATCAGCACGGCACCTGCTGTTTTATGCGATGCGGTGTCCACCAAAATCAACGATCCAAGGACGCGCGACTGCTGGTAAGGCAAGGTCGCGATGGCTTCTTGCAGCGTCAATTCAACGTGGCCGATGGCATTGGCATCCAACTGGGTGGCATCTTCTTCCGCCAGGGTATTGATGTCAAGCTTGTGAACAATGCGCTTGATTTTGGCTTTGATCCAGCGGTGCCCGTGCAGTGCCCAGTAGACACGACCCGCCACCAGCGGCTCGTCGTCCATCCAGGCGACCGTGGCTTTCAACTCACGGCTGGGGTTGAAGATGCCGGGTTTGACTTCGGTATCAAACTCGTCGGCGTCCGCTGGGGCAGCAGTCTTTGGCGCAATGGCCAGCAACCAGTCACCGCGCGAGACATCGACCTCGCGGTCCAGCACAATGCCGGCGCTGTGGCCGGCTTGCACCGGGCCGGCTTGACGCGTGGCGCTCAGTACCTGGGCCACGGTGGCGGTCTGGCCGCTGGGCAGGATTGAGACTGGTTGGCCGATCTGCACGCCACCGGTGGCAACGCGGCCCCAGAAAATGCGGCGGCCTTGGGATGTGTCGCTGGACGAAGAGAACTTTTCCACCCACTGCACCGGGAAGGCAAAAGGTATTTCGGTTTCGGCCGGCGTGGCCGGCAGCAGTTCCAGAATGTCCAGCAGGCTCGGGCCTTGGTAGCCGCACCAGCCCGCAGCCGGTTCAACCACGTTGTGGCCCATGAGCGCCGAGATCGGCACGATGGCGGTGACGTTGATGCCGGCGGCTTGGGCAAACGCCTGCAGCGCATGGCTGATGTTGGCAAAGGCCAGCGCCGCTTGACCGGCGGTCTCGGGCTTGGCCGCATCTTCCAGCGCGTCCAGCTTGTTGACGGCAAACACGATCGAAGGCACGCGCAGCAGATTCACCAAGAGCGAATGGCGGCGGGTTTGCGGCAGCAGCTCCAGTGCGGTGCTTTGCCATTGCAGTTTGGTGGCGTCCACCAGCACCACGGCAGCGTCGGCGCTGGAGGCGGCGGTCACCATGTTGCGCGTGTACTGCTCGTGGCCGGGTGCGTCGCCAATGATGAACTTGCGCTCGGCCGTGTTGAAGTAGCGGTAGGCCACGTCGATGGTGATGCCTTGCTCGCGCTCGGCCGAGAGGCCGTCAGTGAACAGGGCCAAGTCGGCCTCGCCACTTTTGGAGACGTTGGCCAGTTGGTCCAGCAGCACCGAGCGGCTGTCGATCAGCAGGCGGCCAATCAGCGTGCTTTTGCCATCATCGACCGAACCGCAGGTGATGAACTTCAGCGCCGATTTTGTATCAATTTGACCTGTAGACCCCGTATCACCTGCGGGAGTAGCTATAGAAGTTGTAGCGTTCATTTAGAAGTACCCATCTTTCTTGCGCTTCTCCATCGAAGCCTCGGAGGTTTTGTCGTCCATGCGGGTGGCGCCGCGTTCGCTCACGTCAGCCGCCAGCGTTTCGATCACGATCTCAGCCGCCGTGGCGGCGGTGCTTTCCACCGGGCAGGTGCAGGTGATATCGCCCACGGTGCGAAAACGCACGTCTCGGGATTCGACTTTTTCACCTTCTTTGGCCGGCGTCAATTCCGTCACCGGCACCAGCAGACCCTTGCGCTCGACCACGTCACGCTTGTGCGTGTAGTAGAGCGAGGGCAGGGCGATTTGCTCGCGGTCGATGTACTGCCAGACGTCGAGTTCGGTCCAGTTCGAGATCGGGAAGACGCGGAAATGTTCGCCCGGTTGCAGCCGGGTGTTGAACAGCGTCCACAACTCGGGGCGCTGCGCCTTCGGTTGCCACTGACCAAAACTGTCGCGGTGCGAGAAGATGCGCTCCTTGGCGCGGGCTTTTTCTTCGTCACGGCGGGCGCCGCCGATCAGCGCGTCAAAGCGAAACTCTTCAATCGCTTCCAGCAAGGTGACCGACTGGTGCACGTTGCGCGATTCGCCGGGGTGCGCCAGCCGCACGGTGCCGCGTTTCATTGAGTCTTCGACACTGCGCACGATCAGTTCGGCCCCCAGTTCCTTGGCGCGTGAATCGCGGAAATCGGTCACTTCCTTGAAGTTGTGGCCGGTGTCGATCATCAGCAGCGGATAGGGAATGCGACCCGCGCCAAAAGCCTTTTCGGCGCATTTCAGCATGACCAACGAGTCTTTGCCGCCCGAAAACAGCAGGGTGGGGCGTTCGAACGCAGCCGCTACTTCGCGCAGGATGAAGATGGTTTCTTCTTCCAGCGCGTCCAGATGCGCGTTGCTTAAATGATCGGGGCGATGCGTATGGGTCATGGGTTCAAGTTGTTCGGGAGGGGTTCGGGCGTTCATCCGGGCGCTTTCTCAAGGGGGCTGGAGTGAGTCACGTGCAGGCCACATTCTTTGGCCGTCTCGTCTTCCCACCACCAGCGGCCAGCGCGAAAGTCTTCGCCCTGGCTGATGGCACGGGTGCAGGGCGCGCAGCCGATGCTGGGGTAAAACTGGTCATGCAAGGGGTTGTAGTCAATTTTATGCAGGGCAATAAAGTGCCAGACGTCGCCCCAAGTCCAGTTGGCCAGGGGGTTGAGTTTGACGCGGCTCGCGTCAGATTTGTCGATCAAGGGCACCTCGGCGCGGGCGCCTGACTGCTCGCGGCGCAGGCCGGTGATCCAGGCGTCCTTGCCGGCCAATGCCCGCGATAAAGGCTCCATTTTACGAATGTGGCAGCAGGCTTTGCGCAGCTCGATGCTTTTGTACATCGCGTCCTTGCCTTCGCGCGCCACGAAATGCACCACCGACTCGTTGACCGGCGTGAAGACTTCCACCGGGGCGCGGGAGGTGGCTTTCAAGCGGGCCAGCAAGTCCAGCGTTTCGGGATGCAGCATGCCGGTTTCCAGCACAAAGATGCCGATGTCCAGCTGCAAGGCATTGATCAGGTGGCTGACCACCACATCTTCAGCCCCCAGACTGGAGGCCTGGGTGATGCGCAGGGCGCCATCGGCATTCAGCGGCGCATAGTCACGCGCAGCTTGTTGCAGCAAGGCAGTGGTCTCTGCCAGCTTGGCGTCAAAGTCGTTAGAGGCGTGGGCATTCAGTTCAATGGCGCTCATACGGCTGCTCCTGCGAGGAAATGGGGTTGCACGGTGACCGCGTCGCCTTGGTAAAACGCTTGAAAACGGTCAAACTGGCGTTGCGCAAAGTCCAGGTTCTGGTCTTCGCGCAAGACGGCGACATCAAAACCGCTCCGTTGCATTTGCACTAACTGGTCAATCAGCACGTCGCCGGTGGCGCGAATTTCGCCCTTGAACCCGAGACGGCGGCGCAGTAAAAAAGCCTGGCTGTAGGCGCGACCATCGGTGAATTTCGGAAAATTCAGGTCGATGCGCTCAATCCCTTCCAGTTTGAGCGTGCGGGGATCGGCATCATTCGCCAGTTCAATGACATTTAGGCCCGTAGCCCCCGTGGAATGGGCGTGAGCAGCTATTAATTTAAGAGTGGTTTGCATGGTCGTCAGGCTCAGTCAGTCAATGCATCAGCGGTTTTGAGATGGATGTTGTGCGGGGCCGCCGCATTGCCGGTCTCCGATCGCGCCCGATTGGCGGCGTCTTTAAACGGCTGCACGCCGATACGGCGCACGGCGCTGATGAAGGTTTCACCGGATTGGCGCAGTTCACGGTAGGTGTCCAGCAGAGCTTCCACCACGTCGGGCACTTCAGCCGCGGCAAATGAGGGGCCAATCACCTTGCCGGCCACGGGCGTGCCGCTCAGCGTGGAGCCGTCGGAGCCGCCGAGCGACACCTGGTACCACTCGCGGCCGTCCTTGTCGACGCCCAAAATGCCAATGTGGCCGCTGTGGTGGTGGCCGCAGGAGTTGATGCAGCCGCTGATGTGCAGGTCGATTTCACCCAGGTCATGCAGCTCGTCCATGTCCTGGTAACGCTCGGTGATGGCCTCGGCGATCGGGATCGAGCGGGCGTTGGCCAGGGCGCAAAAGTCGCCGCCGGGGCAGGCGATCATGTCGGTCAGCAGCCGGATGTTGGACTTGGCAAAACCGGCTTGGCGCGCCGCTTGCCACAAAGCGGGCAACTGGTCGGCGCGGACCCAAGGCAACACCAGGTTCTGGTCGTGCGAGACCCGGGCTTCACCGGCGGAGAATTGGTCGGCCAGGTCGGCGGCGATGTCGAGTTGTTCGGCGGTGGCGTCGCCGGGGGCATAGCCCAGGCGCTTGAACGACAGGGTGACGGCACGCAACTCCGGGTTTTTGTGCTCAGCCACGTTCTGCTTCAGCCAGCGGGCGTAGTCGATCTCTTGCGCGGCAGTCAAGCTGGGTGCTACTGTTTTAATAGCTGCTTGCGAAGGTGCAGAAAGGGCTGGCGGCACAAATGAGGCGGTAACCCGGTCCAGCTCGGCTTGCGTAATGGTGTGCGGCGCGCCGTCCAGTGTGAGAATTTGCTGGTACTCGGCTTCCACTTCGTCAATAAAGCGCTGGCCTTCGGCCTTGACCAAAATTTTGATGCGCGCCTTGTACATGTTGTCGCGACGACCCCAGCGGTTGTAGACGCGCACCACGGCTTCCAGGAAATTCAGGATCTGGTTCCAGGGCAGGAAGTCGCGGATGGTGCTGGCAATCACCGGGGTGCGGCCCATGCCGCCGCCGACCAGCACCTTGAAGCCAATCTCGCCCTCGGCATTGCGCTGCACATGCAGGCCGACGTCATGCCAATGGGTGGCGGCACGGTCTTCCAGCGCACCCGAGATGGCAATCTTGAACTTGCGCGGCAAAAACGCGAACTCGGGCTGCAGCGTGCTCCACTGGCGCATGATTTCGGCAAACGGGCGCGGGTCAACCAGTTCATCGGCCGCAATGCCGGCGCGCTCGTCGCTGGTGATGTTGCGAATGCAGTTGCCGCTGGTCTGGATGCCGTGCATGTTGACGGTCGCCAGCAAGTCCATCACATCGGCGCTCTTGTCCAGCGGAATCCAGTTGAATTGCACGTTCTGGCGCGTGGTGAAATGACCGTAGCCGGTGGGCATTTTGCCGGTGCCGAAACCGGCCTGGGTGCTTTGTGCTTTCTCGTAAACCTCGGCGCTGGGCTGGTCGTAGTCGCGGGCGATTTTGGCCAGCACGCGCAGCTGGTTGCTGGCCAATTCGCCGTACGGCACCGCCACGCGCAGCATCGGCGCGTAGCGTTGCACATACCAGCCGTTTTGCAGGCGCAGCGGGCGGAAATCATCGTCGGTGAGCGTGCCGGCCAAGTTGCGCTCAAGCTGGTCGCGGTATTGATCGGCGCGGGCGCGCACAAACTGGCGGTCGAAGTCGGTGTATTGGTACATGGTTAATTTGGCCGCAAGGATTTATAAAGCAATTAATTTGATGCCGGCATAGGCCAGCAGCACGGAAAGAAGGGAGCGGATGACGCGTTCCGGAATGCGTGACATCAAGTGCGAACCGACCCAGATGCCGGGCAGCGAACCGGCCAGCAGCTTGGCCAGCAGCGGCCAGTCGACGGAACCCATCGAGGCGTGGCCCAGTCCCGCCACCAGCGTCAACGGCACGGCGTAGGCAATATCAGCGGCCACGATGCGGGGCAAGGGCAGCAGGGGGTACAAGATCATCAGCACGGTGACACCAATCGCCCCGGCGCCAACGGAGGTCAGCGTGACCAGAGAGCCGATGACTGCGCCAAACAGCAGTGGCAGGCTCCAGTGGCGCGCTGTGGCCGCCTTGGCTTCCTGGCCGCGTGCCACCGAAGTGGGTGCCGCTTTGCCGCGCAGGGCTTTGTACAAGGTGGCCACCGCCGTCAGCAGCAGGGCAACACCCAGGGTGGTGGTCATCAGACTTTGCACCGTGGCACTGGCGGCTCCCACCTGTTTGAGTAAAAACAAGGTGATCAGGGCGGCCGGAATGCTGCCAGCCGACAGATGAAGCACCACGCGCCAATCGACCACATGAGCGCGTGCCAGCTTGACGGTGCCGCCCATTTTGGTGAAGGCGGCGAACAGCAGGTCGGTACCCACCGCCAGATACGGCTTGACGCCAAAAAAGAAAATCAGGATCGGCGTCATGAGCGAGCCGCCCCCGACACCGGTGAGACCGATGACAAGGCCGACAAAAAAACCGGCAAAGATAAACGCTAAGTCATGCATGGATGCAGACTGTAAAGGTGCATCGTTATATTGCTAAATATATTTTTATTCGATCTATATGCAATATGGATATATAGAGCGCAGGCGTGGCGTTATCCCGTTGTCATCCGCCTTTTTCGCGCCCTGTGCTCATTCCAGCCACGATCCCATCAGGGTGTTCTCCAGCACGGCATTGCAGGCTTGCGCCTGGACCTGCATGCAGACCTGGGTGACGGGTTGCTCCTGGCCCCAGCCCGCGTGCGGGTAATCGATGAAGTCCTTGCGCTTCATGATGGTCTGGCCTTGGGCCAGTCCTTCTGTGGCCACGCGGATGCGGCCGTGCTCCAGGGTGAACAGTTCCGGGTTGACCAAAAAGATGAACGCCAGCAGGTCATGGGCAAAACAACCGTGAATTTCGGCCACATGGGGATAGAGCCCGCTGTAATGCTGGGCATAAAACTCGACAGCATGAAGCAGCGTGTCGGTGGCCACATGCTGGTGTTGCGCGGCAATTTTTTTGAACAGCGCAACCGGCAGGATGACGCGGTGGGTGACATCCAGTCCGACCATGGTGAGCTTCCAGCCGGCGGTGAACACCTGATCGGCGGCATGCGGGTCGTTCCAGATGTTGGCCTCGGCCACCGGCGAGACGTTGCCGGACTCCAGGATTGTGCCGCCCATGAGGATGACCTGGCGCAGCAGTTGCGGTAGCTTGGGTTCGAGCTTGAGCGCCAGGCTCAGATTGCCCAACGGACCCACCGCCACCAGCGTGATTTCGCCCGGTTGGGCGCGCGCCATGTCGACGATGAACTGCGCCGATGACCGGGGATCAAGCTGGGCCTTGCTCGGCGACCGCTCGGGCAGGTTACCCAGTCCATCGGCGCCATGAATATGGGCGGGCGGCGCTTCGGAGGGCTTGCACCAGGGCGTCGCAACACCTTGGGTGACAGGGATATTTTTGCCCGCGATGGCAGTCAAATAAAGGGCATTGATGGCCGCCTGCGCCACGGTGACGTTGCCAAAAGTGGTGGTGATGCCCAGCACGTCAATGGCCGGGTGCGCCAGTGCAAAGTAAAGCGCCATGGCGTCATCCACGCCGGGGTCGGTGTCGTAAATGACTTTGTGGGGGTGGGGTGTCGGCATGGAATTTGAGGGCTCAGAGTTGTGTTGGCAGGTCGAAACCACAAAATAGCCGGAGTTCTGCGTTTTGGGCTTCGCTAGTTTTGGGCTTGGTGGCTAAAAAGGCCGTCACTTCAGCCTGATTCGGAATACTGGATTGAGCGCCGAGCCGGGTGCAGGCCAGGGCGCCTGCGGCGCTGCCCAGTTGCAGGGCCTGCGGCAAGGTGTGTCCCAGACTGAGCGCGGCGACCAGTACGCCACAGAAAGTGTCTCCGGCGCCGGTGCTGTCGATTGGCGTGACTTTGAACGCCGGTTGGTATGAAAACACACCGTCCAGGCGGGCACAACAACCACGATGCCCCAAGGTCACCACCACGCACGGCACCTCGAGACGGGCCAGGCACTGGGCAATGCTTCCTGCATGTTGGGCAACAACGGCCAGTTCCCCCTCGTTGACGATCAGCACATCAAGCAGTGCCAGCAATTCGGGGGGCAGGGCTTGCGCCGGTGCGGCATTGAGAATGACCTTGACGCCGCTTTGTCGGGCGGTTTGGGCATAGGCCATGACGCTGGTCATCGGTATTTCGAGCTGCAACAACAAGTGGGTGAAGCCCGTCAAGGGTGGCAAGTCTGCCGCGCGCAATGCATGGTTGGCGCCCGGCGCGGCCGTGATGGCGTTTTCCGCGTCATCCGATACGCAGATAAAGGCCGTGCCGGTGGCCTGGTCTTTGACGCGCACGAGGTGCATCTGCACGCCGGCCGCATGCAGGGAGGCTTCCAGCGGAGCCGCAAAGGTATCTTCGCCCAGCGCCAGCAGCATGTGTGTGGTGGCGCCACCTGCGCGGGCGCATGCCACTGCCTGATTGGCCCCTTTGCCGCCGGGGAATGTTTTGAAATCCCGTCCCAACACGGTTTCACCCGGCGCTGGAATGTGCGGGGCGCGAACGACAAAATCGAGATTGGCAGAACCGGCAACAAGAATCATGGCGAAGTCCCAGAAAAAGTAACGATGGCACGATGGGAATGACCGCGACTGGCCGCAATGATGCGGTAATCCATCCAGGGCAGCTAAGTGCCGCGCAGGGCGTAAACAGACTGCGCCAAACTGGCTTCCACCGCCAGCGGCTCGGCACCCCAGCGGGCCGCCAGCAATTCGGCGCACAGGACCGAAAAGCTCATGCCGCGTGACCCCATGCCAGCACAAATCCACAAACTGGGGTTGTCTGCTTTGTACAGGGGCCCCACCATCGGCAGACGGTCAGCCGTGACACAGCGGGTGTTTTTCCAGCCGTTAATGTCGCCGGCATCAAACTGTGCAGCCAGGGCCTGCCCCAATTGGGGGATTAACTTGTTCAGCCGGCCGAGGTTGGCAGCGTGGTTTTTTTCATCCGGCAGAGCTGGTTTGTTGTCGGGTTGGTAGCTTGAGCCAATGAACCAGGCGGTTCCCCCCTCGACCGGCACCATGGGTACCACACTGCCCGCCCCGTTGACCGGAAACGGCGGGAAGGCGGCGTCTGCGGCCCCTTGGTGCAGGGCCCATGACAACTGCCCCAGCAAACCGTGCATGCCGGACAACTGCTGGACGCAAATGCCCAAAGACGGCAGGGCGATTTGCAGGCTTTCAATCAACGGCTTCGCACCGCTGGCGTTGGCAAAAACCACCCGGCTGGCGCTGGTGAGAACCTGGCCCTGTGCGTCCAGCAATTCCCATTGATCCCCGTTTTGCCGCAGGGCGGTCACCCGGGCGCCACCCTGAAAAGTGACGCCGGGCTGCGACAGCCAGGCCCGCACCAATTGGGCGGGTTTGAGCCACGCCGCCTGGGCGTGCCAAATGGTCGGATCGTCTACGGCAATCCCATGCTTCCATGTCGTGTCGGCGAGTTGCTGGGTGGCTTTATCTGGCGTTGTCATTTGCGACCAGTCCATGCCCGGCGCCGGCCAGTTGGCGGGGAGCCCAGGCGTTCCATCCACCCGGTGCTCCAGCGTGCCTGTGGCCTCCCAGTCCTGGCCTTGCTCAAGCAGGCTGCGGGCTTGCTGCAGCATCAGCCGCACGCCACTGCGAGACAAGCGCGACAGCGGGCAATCGTCGGCAGAGACATGCGGCACCACCAAGCCCACGGGCAGTCCGGAAGCGCCGGCGGCGGGCGCGTCGCCCTGGTCGAGCACCTTCACCTGCCAGCCACGCCTGGCCAGCGCGGCGGCAACACTGGCGCCCGCCAGCCCGGCGCCAATAACGGTACAAGTTTCAACCGCCACCGACTGTTCCCGTGAGTTCTTGATTGTCCAGCGCGGATTGAAGTGGCCGCTCAGTAGGCCACCTTGGGGCAGGGTTTCGCTGGGCTGCAACTCAAAGCCGCATTGCGTCAAATTAGCCAACAAGTCAGAAGCATCGGCCGTAGTGGCTAGCCCCGTGCCTCGGCGGCAGCAGCGTGCCAAAGCTTTAACCGCCCAGAGATCCCAGGCCGAAGCCGCCGTGCTGTCTAACGGGGCCGCTTGACCTGGATCCAGGTAAACCGTATCGGCATTAAATTGCTGTTGCCGCAGCATGGCCGTCAAGTCGCCCACGCAGAGCGTCAACAACACGCGCCCGTTGTCGAGCGAGAAACGATGAAAGCCGGGCAGCCACCCGAACCATTGGGGTGCCAGCTCTTGCAGCAACGCCCGCAACTCGGGGAAATTCTCTGCAGAGGCCCGTAATTCTTCCAGCGAGGGCGGCGCCGAGGTTAGCGACACATAGTGCAGCATGTGTGGCCGCAAGGGGTCGCTTTTCCAGGCCTGCCAGGTGCTCAAAAAATTTAAACCCCGAGAAAAACGGGTGTCCAGAATGCGCCAGGCCGTCTGCCCAGCCCAAGCCTGCGGTAAACCCCCCACCTGCCACAACATGGCTGTTGCCGGTTCAACCATGCGTCAGAAACATTAAGGGCTGGGAGGCACGTAGCCCTGGGCAGCGTCGGCGCCAGAGCCAAAAAAGTGGTTTTCCATCTGGCGGGCCAGGTACTGGCGAGCGCGCGCGTCAGCCAGATTCAGGCGGTTTTCATTGACCAGCATGGTCTGATGCTTGAGCCAGGCAGCCCATGCTTCTTTGCTCACGCTTTCCCAGATACGCTTGCCGAGTTCGCCGGGATAGGGCGGAAAGTCCAGGCCTTCCGCTTCTTTACCGAGTTTGATGCAATTTACAGTGCGTGCCATTTGAAGCCTTTTCCGAATTCTTATAAAGGGCGTAACTTTAGCAAGCTTTCAGTGGCCGTCGGGCGGGCAGGGTCAGGGAGGACTTGCATTTTTACGGTGCGGCCCAATATAAAGGGGGAATTGATTTAACCCAGCACATGCTGTTGATCGCCCATGCAGCTTTGCCGCCGGCAGCATTCGGGGCTGCAAAGTAAGCATCTATCAATACCGGCCTGTGCGCACTGAAGTAAAATGTAGTTTATGGCAAAAGCAGACACAAAAACCAAAATGTTGGCCGACGGCCTGCGTTACAAATCCAAAGTATCCGGATCACCCTTCACGGCGGCAACGTCGTTTGGGGCCGCGACCATGTCGTGTTTTCTGTGTGGCAAGCATCGCGCTCGTTCACAGATGGTCACGCGCAAAATTCTCGGTAAATCCCAAGCCGTGTGTTCACCGTCCTGCAAGGCGGCGGACGAGGCAGCCGCAGGCTAATCCATGTTTTCCCAGGTTCCTCGGGGCTGGCCGGGTAACTCTGCGCGCCGCATCTTTGTACTGCTCAGCGTAGTTTGTCTTGGTTTGCTGGCGTTTGGCCTGTATTTGCAACATGCACTGGGACTGGTGCCCTGTCCCATGTGCATCGTTCAGCGCTACGCTCTTTTTTTGATAGCATTGATCGCAGGTTTGACGGCGACTAGCCGCAAAAAAGGTGTCCATATTGGTGGCGCTGTGCTGTTGCTGGTTACGGCCGGTTTCGGCGCCTATGTGGCGGCTCGGCAAAGCTGGTTGCAATGGTATCCGCCTGAAGTTGTGTCTTGTGGACGCGACTTTTACGGAATGATCGAGACTTTTCCCTTGCAACGCGTTATCCCCATGATCTTCAAGGGTGGTGGCGATTGCAGCAAGGTCGACTGGACTTTTCTTGGTGGTTCAATCGCCAACTGGTCATTTTTGTGTTTCAGCGGCATTGCCGTGCTGGCACTGGCGCTGATCTTGGGATTGACCAAACGCCGCTGAGCCCAGTTGCTCTACAAAATCGCGCCACCCGGGTGTTCACCCCGCTCATACACCACGTGAGCGCGGCCTACCAGCAGGTTATCCAGCGTGCCAATATTGGCCAAATCCTTGTTGGCATAGGGCAGTTTGTGTAAAACATAACGCATGGCGTTCAGACGCGCCCGTTTCTTGCAGTCCGATTTAATGACGGTCCAAGGTGCATCGGCCGTGTCGGTTTCAAAAAACATGGCTTCTTTCGCCTTGGTGTAGTCATTCCATTTGTCCAGCGAAGCCAAATCAATGGGGCTGAGTTTCCATTGTTTCAAGGGATGCAGTTCGCGTTCCTTGAAACGACGGCGCTGCTCTTTGCTACTGACGGAGAACCAGAACTTGATCAGGTGCACGCCACTGCTCACCAACTGGCGCTCAAACAGCGGGGCTTGACGAATAAATTCCTGGTATTCCACCTCGCTGCAAAACCCCATTACCCGTTCCACCCCGGCGCGGTTGTACCAAGAGCGGTCAAACATGACGATTTCGCCAGAAGTGGGGAGGTGCTGCACGTAGCGCTGAAAATACCATTGACCGCGCTCGGTGTCGGTGGGCTTTTCCAGCGCCACCAAACGTGCACCGCGCGGATTCAGGTGCTCCATAAAGCGTTTGATCGCGCCGCCCTTGCCAGCCGCGTCGCGCCCTTCAAACAGGATCACGATGCGTTGCCCGGTTTCCTTGGCCCAATTTTGCAACTTGAGCAATTCAACTTGCAGTTGGTATTTTTGTGTTTCGTATCGTTTGCGAGACATCAGGTTCTTGTACGGGTAAGCGCCTGTGCGCCAGTCACCGGCGAGTTCTTCGTCCGGCTTGCCCACTTTATCGTTGGCCAGATTCTGGTCGTCCAGCAACATATTGCGAATGGCGGTTACATCATCGGGAGAACTGCCCGCCAGCAAGGCCTTGAGCGCAGAAACTTTGTCATCCGTCTGCTTCAGGATATCTTTCAAGGCGATCTGTTGCGCGCCTTGCGCGGCATCCAGCTTAGTTTTGGCCACTTTTTTTGCAATGCCGCTGACGGTTTTTGCTCCGGTGGTATCGCCTTGTGCCACACGGCGAGGCGTAACAACGGTGGTTTTGTTGGGTGGCGTTTTGGCGCGATTGACAGGGGCTTTGGGCACTGCCTTTAGCTGGGGCGCAATGGCCTTGGGGGTTGTCACTGGCACCGAAACGGTTTCGGGCGCTCGCGGTGCTTGAATTTTCTCGGTCATGAACACTTCCTGCTTGTCAAAGGCGTATTTTGTACCTGATCAGCATGAGAAATCTTGATGCACATCAAGCAGTTACAGGTGGCATTCGTCGCGGCAGGAAGTTGAGTTGGCGTCCTAGCCGATCTTTTTCACCAGCACCTGGCTTTTCCGATCCCAGTTGTATTTGCGCTTGCGGGCCTCGGGCAGCCATTCCGGGTCGACCAGCACGAAACCCCGTTTGAGAAACCAGTGGGTGGTGCGGGTCGTCAGTACAAAAATACTGTCCAGTCCAGCGGCTCTGGCACGTTGTTCAATGCGTTTCAAGACCCGTTCTCCATCGCCTTGGCCCTGCACCTGCGGCGACACGGTGAGTGCGGCCATTTCGGCGGTGCGGGCTTCCGGGTAAGAATAAAGTGCGGCACAGGCGAAAATAACGCCGTCGTGCTCGATCACCGTGTAGAGACCCACATCGCGTTCGATCTCGGTGCGGCTGCGTTTGACCAGTGTGCCGTCTTTTTCAAACGGTTCAATCAATTGCAGAATACCGCCCACGTCATCCACTGTCGCTTCGCGCAGACTCTCCAGCTTTTCGTCCACCACCATGGTGCCAATGCCATCGTGCACGTACACCTCCAGCAGGATGGCGCCGTCTACGGCAAAAGGAATGATGTGGCTTCGTTCCACCCCATGTTTGCAGGCTTTGACGCAGTGCTGCAGGTAAAACGCCGTGTCCGTGGGGTGGTTGGCCGCTGGCAACTCGGCCAGCAGTTTCTCGGCCGCCGCCAGGGGCAGTTCGGTATCAATCGGGTTCTCTTCGTGTTCCGGTTCGGTGGGGTGCACACGAATCCCCGGTATTTCGGTGATAAAAATAAGCTTGTCGGCTTGCAACGCCACGGCCACTGAAGTGGCCACCTCTTCCATCGTCAGGTTGAAGGCTTCGCCGGTCGGCGAAAAACCAAAGGGCGACAACAGCAGCATGGCGCCAAAGTCCAGCGTGCGCAAGATGCCCGCCGTATCGACCTTGCGCACCAAACCGGAGTGCTGAAAATCAACACCGTCCACAATCCCCACCGGCCGCGCGGTAATGAAATTACCCGAAATCACCCGTACCGTGGAGTCGGCCATCGGCGTGTTGGGCAGGCCCTGGCTGAACGCCGCCTCAATTTCGTAGCGCAGTTGGCCCGCCGCTTCCTGGGCGCAGTCCAGCGCGACTTCGTCGGTGATCCGCATGCCATGCGAATAACGCGGCGTATGGCCCTTGGCCTTGAGTTGCTCATTCACCTGCGGTCGAAAACCGTGCACCAGCACCACTTTCACCCCCATGCTCTGGATCATGGCCAGGTCTTGCGCCAGGTGCTGCAACTTGCCGGCCGCAATGGCCTCGCCGGCAATGCCGACCACAAAAGTCTGGTTGCGAAATTTGTGGATATAAGGCGCCACCGAACGGAACCAGGGAACAAAGGTGAAGTTGAAAACTGCGGACATGCGGACGTAGATTGAATTAAGAGTGCTGGGACTGGGATAATCTCCGATTCTCTACGAAGTTATTGCCTTGACAGTTCAGCCCTTACAAATCGAGTTTCCCGAATCCCTGCCCGTGTCGGGCAAACGCGACGAAATCATGGCCGCGCTTGAAGCGCATCAGGTCATCATCGTCTGCGGGGAGACCGGGTCCGGCAAAACCACCCAGCTGCCCAAAATTGCCCTCGCCATGGGACGCGGCAAGCTGAACTACCCGCCCGGTCGGGGCAAACTCATTGGCCACACGCAGCCGCGGCGTATTGCCGCCAGCAGTGTGGCCAAGCGCATTGCCGAAGAGTTGAAAACGACGCTGGGCGACGTGGTCGGTTTCAAGGTGCGGTTTCAGGACCGCCTGAGCCGCGATACCTCGGTCAAGTTGATGACGGACGGCATTTTGCTGGCGGAGACGCAAACCGACCCGCTGCTCAAAGCCTACGACACCATCATCATTGACGAGGCGCATGAGCGATCACTCAATATTGACTTTTTGCTGGGCTACCTGCGCCAGATCCTGCCGCGTCGGCCCGATCTGAAAATCGTGGTGACCTCGGCCACCATCGATGCGCAGCGTTTTGCCGATCACTTTGCGTCACGTCAGGGGCCCGCGCCGGTCATCATGGTGTCGGGCCGCATGTTTCCGGTGGAGCAGCGTTACCGGCCGTTTGAAGAGTCGCGTGACTATGACCTGAACTCGGCCATTGCCGATGGCGTGGACGAGCTGTGGCGCGACGTGCACAACGGCGGCGACATTCTGGTATTTTTGCCCGGCGAACGCGAAATCCGCGAGGCAGCCGACCATTTACGCAAGCATTTGAGCCACCAACCGGTATTTCGCAATGCCGAAGTGCTGCCGTTGTTTGCGCGCCTGTCGCAAGCGGAGCAGGACCGAATTTTTGACGGCCACACCGGGCGCCGCATCATTCTGGCCACCAATGTGGCCGAGACCTCGCTCACCGTGCCGGGCATCCGCTACGTCATAGACGCAGGCACAGCGCGCATGAAGCGCTACAGTTTCAGAAGCAAGGTGGAGCAGTTGCTGGTCGAGCCGATCAGCCAGAGTTCCGCCAATCAGCGCGCCGGGCGTTGCGGCCGGGTCGCCAACGGCATTTGCATCCGGCTCTATGACGAGAAAGACTTTAACGGTCGGCCACGCTTTACTGATCCCGAAATCTTGCGCAGCTCGCTGGCGGGCGTGATTTTGCGCATGAAGTCGCTGCACATGGGCTTGGTGGAAGAATTTCCGTTCATCGAGCGCCCGTCTGGCCGCGCCATTGCCGACGGCTACCAGTTGCTCAACGAACTCGGCGCCGTGGACGACGCCAATGAGCTGACGCCCATGGGCCAGGAGCTGGCCAAATTGCCGCTCGATCCGCGTGTCGGTCGCATGATTCTGGAGGCGCGCGAGCGCGGTGCGCTGGACGAAGTGCTGGTGATTGCCAGTGCCTTGAGCGTGCAGGATGTGCGCGACCGCCCGATGGAAGCGCAACAACAGGCCGATGCCGCGCACGTCAAGTTTGATGATGAGAAAAGCGAGTTTGCCGGGTATTTGAAGCTGTGGAAGTGGATCAATGACGGCAAAGGCGGGGAAGGGCAGCACAAACTGTCCAACCGCCAATATGAGCAACTGTTGCGGCAGAACTTCGTCAACATCCGGCGCGTGCGCGAGTGGCGCGACATTCATTCGCAGCTGCACACCGTGGTGGCCGAGCACAAATGGCGGCTCAACACGCTGCCCGCCAATTACGAACAACTGCACCTGTCGATGTTGTCGGGCCTGCTGGGCAACATCGGCTGCAAGCTGGAAACCGAAGGCGCCTCCGGCGAGTACCTGGGTGCCCGCGGCATCAAGTTCTACCCGCATCCGGGCGCGCACCTGGTCAAAAAACCGGGCCGCTGGATTGTGGCCGCCGAGTTGGTAGAAACCACGCGACTGTTTGGCCGCGGCGTTGCTGCCATCGAGCCGCAATGGCTGGAACAGGTGGCCGGCCATCTGTTGAAAAAGCAACTGCTCGATCCGCATTGGGAAAAAAAAGTGGCCGAGGTCACGGCGCTGGAGCGCGCCACGCTTTACGGCATCGTTATTTACAGCGGTCGCCGGGTCAACTTTGGCCGGGTGGACATGGTGGCGGCGCGTGAGATTTTCATTCGCCAAGCCTTGGTGGACGGGCAATGGGAAACCAAGCTGCCATTTCTGGAAGCCAACCAGAAACTGATCAAGCAAGTGGAAGACCTGGAGCACAAGGCGCGCCGGCAAGACGTGCTGGTGGACGAAGAGTTGATCTTTGCCTTTTACGACCAGCAGTTGCCCGCCGATGTGTGCAGTGGTTTCAGCTTCGAGAACTGGTACCGCGAGGAAATCAAGACAAATCCGAAGCTCTTGCTGCTGACGCGTGAAGAGTTGATGCGCCACGAGGCGGCCGGCATCACCACCCAGTCCTTTCCGAAAAATATCCGGCTCGGTGGCGTGGACTGCGCCGCCATCTACCTGCACGAACCGGGCGATGCCAAAGACGGCCTGACCGTGACGGTGCCGCTGTTTGTGCTGAACCAGGTGAATGAAGAGCGTTGCGAGTGGCTGGTGCCCGGTATGCTGAAAGACAAAATACAGGCGCTGATCAAGACCTTGCACCAGCGCCCGCGCTCGCGCCTGGTGCCGCTGCCGGAGTCCGCCAGCAAAATGGCTGAAACACTGAACGCGCCCGAGGTCTTTGGCCACGGCTCACTGTTGGATGCGGTGCTGAAACTGGTGCGCCTGGCGACCTCCATTGACGTGGTGCGCGCCGACATCAAGGCCGACATGCTGAGCCCGCATTTCTTCATGAACTTCCGCGTGGTGGACGAGCATGGCCGTCAGCTTGGCACCGGGCGCAACCTCGGAGCCCTGAAAGCCGAACTCGGCGCGCAGGCGCGCGGCGCGTTCCAGGCGCTGGCGGGACTGAAGATGGCAAGCGTAGCCGCTGCCCAGCCCATTTTTAAGGAAAATCAGCCTGTAGCCCTCGTCAATAGCTCGAAAGAAGCTATAAAAAATGTAGCAACTCCGGCGACGCCCGCTGGCCAGCGCTACACCGCGTGGACCTTTGGTGAGCTGCCCGAGCTGCTCGAAATTCAGAAAGGCGGCCAAACGCTGATCGGCTACCCCGGTCTGATCGATGTCGGTGACGCCGTCACGATTGAGGTGTTCGACGAACCCGATGTCGCCACCGCCAAGCACCGTGCCGGCCTGCGCCGCCTGTTTTCGCTGCAGATCAAGGACGCGCTCAAGTACCTGGAAAAGAATATTCCTGACCTGCAAAAAATGGCGGTCACCTTCATGCAAGTCGGCAAAAGTGCCGATGGAAGCGGCGGCGGCACCATTGAAGAGCTGCGCGAGCAGATCATCGCCGTGGCGCTGGACCGGGCTTTTCTGCTCGACCCGTTGCCAACCAATGAATTCGACTTCAAACGCCGGGTGGACGAGGGCAGGGGACGCCTGACCCTGATCGCCAATGAAGTGGCGCGCCTGGCCGCCATCATCCTGGCCGAATACGCCACCGCCGCGCGCAAGATCAAGGACACCAAAAACGCGCCGGACGCCACCGCGGACGCCGCGCAACAACTGGCGCGCCTGATGCCCAAACGCTTTCTGGCCACTTCGCCGTGGGGTCCGTTGCAGCACTTTGCCCGCTACCAGAAAGCCATCACGGCCCGGCTGGAAAAATACCGTGCCGATCCGGCCCGCGATGCCGCCCGTCTGGCGGAGCTGCGCCCGCTGGAACAGCGCTACTGGCGCCTGGTGGCCGAGCGCAAGGGCGTGGTCGATGAGCGCATGCAGGAGTTCCGCTGGCTGCTGGAAGAGCTGCGCGTCAGCTTCTTCGCGCAAGAGCTGCGCACGCCGCAGCCGGTGAGTGTGAAGCGGCTGGAGAAGGCGTGGGCGCAGTTAGGGTGACTACGGCGCAAACCACAATGAGCAAATCACATCAGCTCGCGCAGTCGCTTGCGGGTGCGCTCTAAGCTTGGTGAACGTTTCGAGGCACGTTCAGGGCTCCACACGGACTGGACCCACTCTGTTAGACAGGCGTTGTAGCCAATGCCCTGACTGGCCACAGCACCAGTTTCTTTAACCAAATCTTGCCGTATTTGTCTGGGAGCGAATTTTGCGAGTTTCAGAAAATGCTGCTTTGGGTCTGGCAAATTGTCCGGCAGAGGAGGCAAAGTCCCTTTGTTGCCAATAAGTTTTCGCATCGCGTCATGGTCAGCCAACACCCAAGACTCAACTTCCCTGACAGCTATGCGCAACAGCAAATTGGCAGGGGGCGGAGTCTCGCCAAGCCAATCGGCGCGCAGAGCCAAAGGACAAGCGACTCGATCCAGGTCTGTCAATATCAGTACGAATTGACGTTGTGATATTTCCCGCCAACTTTTCATTCCTGATTTCAAGTAGCCAAACCCACCCTTTTGCAATATGAGATTTGGTGTAAGGGGGACCGGTAACTCTGCCAGCAAACGTAACCCAATGGCTCTGCTTAAATCATCCTCGATTGCCAGGGCCACTTGTATCATTGCCAAAGACCCAACTGGTTAACAGAAATGGGACGGGTTTTAGGCAATACAACTTCGGCCACGGTCAATCCTGCCTGGAGTGCCCATGATTCATCTTCCGTGAGCGTCCTGCCTGTGGAACCTTGCGGCCCGGTTTCTAGTACAACAACCCCGCGTCCGTCAATGCCTAGATTGCTAAGTAAAGCCTCGCTGTGCGTACTCAAAATGATTTGACGTTTAACTTTCCTGTCCCGTTGCAAGCGATGCAGGATCAGCGGGATTTCTTTCACAATCGCATCGTTGAGTGAAATCTCAGGCTCTTCCAGCAGCAGCAGCGAATTTCCATCCAGTAATGTCCATAAGAGACCCAGTAGGCGCAATGTTCCATCTGAAAAATGCTCTTCTGATTGCCATCCTGCGTTGGGCCGATGGTGTGCGTACAAAGCTTCTAGGTGCGGATGCCCCAGTATGTCGGTGTTAAAACGTAGTTCTTTGAATTGAGGCACTGCCAGCGTTAGCGCCTTGGTGATCTTGCTGAGTCGGGCATTGCGTGTTTTTTCAGGAGTCTTGGCAATGCGGTCCAGAAACCCCTGCCCAAACGGGTCATCCTCTAAGTGACGGCCGCCGATTTTTTCAGCAAATTTCAGCAACTGAGGCACTAAATGTAAGTAGGTTGTATTGCTGAAGAATTCAACCAAATCACGGAAACGTCCGTTTGTTTGAATCTGTTCCAGATGAGTTTGCGTGAGCAACATCACATCGGCTTTATCGCTCGCGTTTGGGCGTTCCACGATCTGTTGACCCTCATGCCAAACCTCTTCTCGTGTAATAACAATCCGTTGTGCTCCTTTACCTCCAGCGTTAAAACCCAGTACATATCTCCACACGGTCGGACTATCGGAGGTCTCAGCCAGTTCTACTTCCACTAGAACCTCTGTGTCTTTGCGTGCATGCAGGCAACGCACTTTGGTGATGCCATCCCGATCTGCCACCGCCGTTTGAAGTCCACCGCCTTTGGGCTTGCTGATATCGCGCAGAAAACGGAACGCGTCGAGCAAGTTGGATTTCCCGGATGCGTTAGGTCCTAAAAGGTAGCTTACATCGCGCAACGGCACGTCCAGGGCTCGGAAGTTACGCCAATTTTTGAGCTTGATATGTGTAATCAGCATGCTGAATTTCCTTGAATACTAGGCACTTGGCTAATGCCGTGATGTACCAGAATTGCAACCAGGTTGCCCCTGAATGCTATGTTTTGCAGGTATTGTCGCGTCACATTGTTCAATGTGTCTGTTTTACTTGCCAATCCACTCATGAAAACACCTGACACGGCTTCACCCTGATCGAATTGATCGTGGTTGTCACCATCTTTGCCATCCAGGCATGGGTCGCCATACCAAGCTGGTTCGGGGCCAGTTTGTTGAAGGAAGCACTTTGGCAAACATCGCGAAGGCGCTAATTTCTGCCTATTGGACAGCCAACAATGCACTCCCGGCAGATAACGCCGGCATCGTGTTGCCAACAGCGAACAAGATCGTCAACAACATCAAGCACCGCGCTGGCTTACGCCGCCTGTTCTCCCTACAGATCAAGGATGCGCTCAAGTACCTGGAAAAGAATATTCCTGACTTGCAAAAAATGGCGGTCACCTTCATGCAAGTCGGCAAAAGTGCCGACGGAAGCGGCGGCGGATGCCGCGCAACAACTGGCGCGCCTGATGCCCAAACGCTTTTTGGCCACCTCGCCGTTGGGTCCGTTGCAGCACTTTGCCCGCTACCAGAAAGCCATCACGGCGCGGCTGGAAAAATACCGCGCCGACCCGGCCCGCGATGCCGCGCGCCTGGCGGAACTGCGCCCGCTGGAACAGCGCTACTGGCGTCTGGTGGCCGAGCGCAAAGGCGTGGTTGATGAGCGCATGCAGGAGTTCCGCTGGCTGCTGGAGGAGCTGCGCGTCAGCTTCTTTGCGCAGGAGCTGCGCACGCCGCAGCCGGTGAGTGTGAAGCGGTTGGAAAAGGCGTGGGCGCAGTTGGGGTGAGGTGGCGGTTGATTGTTCAGGCCCCGGAGCGTTATGCGTCCGGCTGTGCCCCAGGCGCGGCACGCTTGAAGGCGTCCAGTTCGGCGCAAGCCTGGTCAATGGCGACAATGAGCGGATACGGGGTCAGGTCGACTTTAAAGCGCCGTGCGCTTTCCACCTGCGGCACCAGATAGGCATCGGCCAGCGTTGGACTGTGACCAAAGCAGAAGTTGCCGCGTTGTGGGTCCGCGGCCAGCATGACTTCCAGCGCTTCAAATCCATCCTGAATCCAGGTGGTGCACCAGGCGAGAACGGCGGCCTCATCGCAGCCCAAGACCTTGCGCAGGTATTCCAAAATGCGGCGGTTGTTGATGGGATGGATGTCGCAACCGATGAGCGCTGCCATGGCCCGTACTTTGGCGCGGTCATTGAGGTCAACAGGGAGAAGCGGCGAAGTGGGATAGCGTTCCTCCAGCCACTCAATGATGGAGGGAGACTGTGTCAAGGTCAAGTCGCCGTTTACCAAGGCGGGTACCAGCCCTTGCGGATTCAGTGCCTTGAACGCGGCACCGAGGTGTTCTTCGGTGCGCAGGTCCACCGCCACATAGTCGTAGTCAAGCCCTTTCAGGTTGAGTGCGATGCGCAAGCGGTGCGAGGTGCCGCTGCGGAAAAAATTGTAGAGCTGCATAAATGCTTTCCTTGTCAGTCTGTCGCCAGGCAGTTGCCGACATTCCAGCCGTACAACCATTCCATCGCATCATAAAAACGCTCGGGGGTACGGCCCTTCCACAGGGAGTTGCGCACCAGTCGCTCGACGCCCTTGGCGTGGTAGAGGCGCCCCATCTCGCGACCGGAGAGCACAATCCGTGCGGTGCGGGTGATGCGTGAACGCTGGTACAGATCGAAGGCTTTGACGAAGTCGTTGTTGCAAACGCGCAGCGCTTCGCCCAGTGTCACCGCGTCTTCCAGCGCCATGCAGGCGCCTTGCGCCATGTATTGCGTGGTCGGGTGCGCGGCATCGCCGAGCAAGGTGGCGCGGCCAAAAGACCATTGGCCAATCGGTTCGCGGTCGGCCGTGGCCCAGCGTTTCCATTGCTTGGGCAGATCGATCAGCTGGCGCGCCTTGGGGCAGATGCCCTGGAAGTAGCTCTGCACCTCTTCTGCGCTGCCTTCGGTGACGCCCCATTCTTCTTGCTTGCGGCTATGAAAGGTCACCACCACGTTGTACTGCTCGCCGCCGCGCAAGGGGTAATGCACCAAATGGCAGTTGGGGCCAACCCAGATGCTGGCCGCGTTCCACTGCAAGTCTTGCGGAAAGTCTTTTTTGTCGATTACCGAGCGGTACACCACGTGGCCGGTGACGCGTGGCGGGTCGTTCACGTAGTGCTGGCGCACCACCGACTTCACGCCGTCGGCGCCGATCAGGGCGACGCCACGGTGGGCCGTGCCATGCTGGTCATAAACCGTCACGCTGTCCGCGTCTTGCTCGATGCGCTCCACCCGGGTCGAGGTCAGAAACTCGACCTTGCCGGTTTCCTGCGCGCCTTCCAGCAGCGACAGGTGCACATCGACCCGATGAATCACTGCATAAGGGTTACCAAAGCGCTGGCGGAAAGCTTCGCCCGTCGGGATGCGCCCGACCAGGGTTTCGTCGAGTGCGTCATGCATCACCATCTCATCGGTGAAGACTGAGCGGCTGCGGGTCTTGTCGCCCACACCCAGGGCATCAAAAGCGTGAAAAGCGTTCGGGCCAAGCTGGATGCCGGCTCCGATTTCACCAATCTCGGGCGCCTGCTCCAGCACTTTGACGGTAAAGCCCTGACGGACCAATGCCAGCGCGGCGGCCAGGCCACCGATGCCGCCGCCGGCGACGATAACGGGAAGTTGTTCGGTCATTTTTTTGTCTCTCTCGTTCTTATTCGGCTTCGCCGATGGTGAGGGCCACATCACCCACGCCGTCGATATGGCCGGTGATCTTGTCGCCGCTCTTGACCGCGCCCACACCTTCGGGCGTGCCGGTATAGATCAGGTCGCCCGGCACCAGGTGATAGAACTGGGACAGGTCAACCAGCAGTTCCGGGATATTCCAGATCAACTGGCTGAGATCGCCGGTCTGTTTTGTTTCACCATTGACTTGCAGGTTGATGGCACCCTGGCTCAAGACGCCGAGTTTGCCGATGGGCACGATCTCGGTGCAGACGGCAGACTTCTCAAAATCCTTGCCCAGATCCCAAGGACGGCCTTGATCGCGGGCCACCAGTTGCAGGTCGCGGCGCGTCATGTCAAGGCCAGCGGCGTAGCCGTAAATCAGGCGTTGCGCATCGGCTTGCGTCACTCTGAACCCAGCGGCGCCGATGGCGACCACCAGCTCCATCTCGAAGTGGTAGTTGCTGGTGCCGGCCGGATAAGGCACGGTCGCACCCGACTCCACCAACGCGGAGGGCGTTTTGGTGAAGTAAAAAGGCCGGGCCGTGGTCTTGTCCACCGGGCGACCCATCTCGATGGCGTGCGCGTGGTAATTGCGGCCAACGCAGAAGATGCGGTTCACCGGAAAACGCGCATCGCTGCCTTGCACCGGCAGTGAGTTGACGAGCGGAGGATTCCACAAAAAGTTGGTTTGAGTCATTTTTCTGTCCTGAAATTAAATTAAGTGCGTACTTCGTACAGGCCGAGCTTCTTTTGCAGCGGCGCGTCATCAGCGATGAAGATGAAGGCGGCGTGGTCTTTGGAACGGTTGGCCAAGGTCACCGGTGTGTAGCCGGGAATACAGCAGGTGTCGGCTTCCGCCAGGCTGAACTGATGCCCCTCCAGACTGACATCGGCGCCGCCCTCGATCTGATGAAACACCATCGCGCAGGAGCGGGCGGGCAGTTGCAGCCGCTCACCGGGGCGCAGCATCAGGGCCGAGAAACCCAGAATCTTCTGGCAGTCGGCACCGGTTTCCGGGTTCACATAAGCCACCTGAACCGCCTCGATGTCTGGTTGACTGAGTGCCAGCGCTTCAAGCACCGCGCGAACATCCACCCACGGATAGCGCAGCATCGGGAACGGTTGGCCAGCGCGGTTGAACATCGGCGTCGGCACCACACCGCCACGCTGGTAGGCCTGGTCGTTGGCCTCTGAGGTGACGGTCTGTGCCTTGCCTTCGGTCACATAGGAGGCTTCCATGTAATAGACCAGCGGCAGGTCCAGCACATCAAGCCAGACCACGGGTTGGTCGCCATCGTGGCCATGCTCGTGCCACAGGCCGGTCGGGGTCAGAATCAGGTCGCCGCGGCTCATCGGGCACTTTTCGCCTTCGACCGTGGTGTAGGCGCCATCACCTTCCACGATCATGCGCACGGCGTTCGGCGTGTGCCGGTGGGCGGGCGCCCATTCGCCGGGCAACAACAGTTGCATGCCGAGATAAATGGTGGCGCTGGCCTGCATCTTTTCCAGGCCATGGCCCGGATTGGCCAGCACCAGCACGCGGCGTTCCGCTTTTTCAATCGGGGTCAGTTCACCCGCCTGGAGCAAGAGCGAGCGCAAGCCCTGGTAGGGCCAGCAAATCGGACGGGTGCGCGGAATCGGCTTGCCCGGTGGCAGAACCGCACGCAAGCTGGGCCACAGCGGCACCAGGTTCTGCTCGGTCAGCGCCGCGCGATAGGCCTCGGGGAGGTCTTCCAGACGACCAAGTTCCTGCATGTTGTCTCCTTCATTGTGTGATGGAGTGGATCGTAGAAGCGGACCAAATTACTGTAAATCCAATGAAGTTAATATGTCGTATTCAAAATTCGCATAGTGCTGCCACCATGAACTCCATCGATATCCGCCTGTTGTCCGTGTTTGATGAAATCTACAAGACCCGCAGCGTCTCGGGGGCGGCGGAAGCGCTTGAACTGGGCCAGCCGGCGGCCAGTGTCGCCCTGTCAAAGTTGCGTCATCAGTTTGGTGACCCACTATTTGTGCGCACCGCCAGCGGCATGGAGCCCACACCGTTTGGCGAAGGGCTGGTGCGGCCGGTGCGCGCGGTGCTGGACGCACTCGACGTGGTGCTCGGTCATCGCGATGACTTTGACCCGCAATCATCCGAGCGAATCTTTCGCATCTGCATGACCGACATCAGCCAGCTGGTGCTGCTGCGCAAGTTGTGGGAAAAGCTGCGGGTGGCGGCCCCGGCCATCCGCATCGAGATTTTTCCGTTGTCCAAAGATACGGCACGTATGCTGCAGAGCGGCGAGGCCGATCTGGCGCTCGGACTCATGCCGCAGCTGGAAGCCGGCTTTTACCAGCAACTGCTGTTCAGGCAGAGTTTTGTCTGCATGCTGGGCGCGGATCATCCCCGTATCACCGACCAACTCAGCCTGCAGCAGTACGAAGCGGAGGACCATGTGGTGATTAGCTCATCGGGGTCAGCGCCCTTGATCGTCGACCGCGAAATTACGCGGCAAGGCATCAAGCGGCGCATTGCGTTGCAAATTCCGAATTTTCTCGGCGCGGCGTTTGTGGTGGAGCACACCGATCTCCTCATCACCATCCCCAAGCGCCTGGGTGATGTGCTGCAGGGACGCGGTGCGTTCCGGATTCTCCCGGTGCCGTTTGCGCTGCCCGATTACGCGGTTAAGCAGCACTGGCATGAGCGCTACCACCACGACCCGGGATCGCGCTGGTTGCGGGGCGTGATTTCAGAGCTGTTGTCTGACGCCGCCTGAAAGCCCCGTTGCGCTAGAAACCGTAGGAAACAGCCACGATACCGGTGGCGCTATCGCGCTGGCGCGTCAGTGGACTGCTCTTGGCATCGCCCTGAAGACTGCTGGCCGATACGGCCGTCGTGATCGCCATGCGGGGGTTCAGCTGGTAGGTTACGGACACGTTGGCACGCACATCGCGCAGACCGGCGCCCGGGGTGTAGACGGCGTAGCCGCTGCTCAGGCTTTGTACCGCATCGACCCCAAAGTAAGACTGCTGGTATTCGGCGTTGGCAAAGGTGGCGGCCACGCCCAGGCCCAGGCGCCACTGCGGCGCCAGCGCCCGAGCGTAAGCCGCACCCAGATCGAGCAACATGCCCCGGCTGTTATTGCCCGCGCCATAGCGCAGCGATGAGGTCAGCACCATCTGGGGATTGATGGCGTAGTTGAAGAAGCCACCCAACTCCGGCTTCGCATCAATGTCACCCATGCCGTTGAGCGCGCTGGAGCGGCTTTGTGCGCGGCCCAAGTCGGCGGTCACGCGCAAGCCATAGTCCATGTCCGGACGGCTGGACAAGTTGACGCCGATGCCGTTGGTCGTGCCGGCAAACCAGCCATTCTTCCATTGGTAGTCCAGCAGCGGAAAAAGCAGGTTGCGGTGCTCGTCGGAGCCCTGGTATTGGCGGGTGGCGAGCACGGCGGCGCCAACGGTGCCACCGTCGGTGCCAGGCGCGGCACCGTAAAGACGCACGGCGTCAAAGGCCTGGGCGAACACCAGAGGGGCGGTCAGGGTCAGACCAGCGGCGAGCGCCGCTATCTTGAGGGAACGATTGGCAAGGGTCACAGGAAACTCCGGGGGTCGAATGGTTGGGGAAATCAGTGGGCAGATCATGCCTCACGCCGGGCCTATTCCTGCCTCGGAGAGTTTGCTATTTAATTAATAGCGTATTGCGTAGAGTACACGGGGGCTGGAGGCCTATTTCATGCTTAGTCTTGGCAGATTACATATCAGTTACCTGCAAGAAGTGAAGGACGGGTTCGCAGCGTAACTTGTCGTTCGCCAACGGCAGCTTTAGAGCTACCCAATTTCCTTCTGGCTTGAACCCGCTGTTGACCTTCAGCAACATTCCCAAAGCGCGCGTTCAATGCGCGTGAGGCGCCATTGGGGCTCCGTTTTACCGAGTGTCAAGCCTCCTTCGCCTCAGTTCCTTCGTGGACCACACTTGATCTCAGGACTGGGAATGTCGTTGCATTTGTCGAAACCTTCTGGCTTAGTGGCCCCTTGCGTCGTTCTGTAGGGGCCGAAGCATGCGACGCTCTCATCGTAGATGCGCCACCGCGTCTGGCAGTCCGTGTTGTCGGTGATGACCTCGGCTGGCCGCTTCACGCTAGGCAGAGACTGCTCCATCGTGGTGCCCGGGGCGCCAGAAGCCGCTTGCGCAGGTGGCTGGGTAATTTTGTGGCGCATCCTACTTTGCTGCTCGGCCACTCGCCGTTCAGCTTCGCGCTGTTGCCCCGGGGATAGCTCGTACTTTCGTGAGTCGCTACAGGTCGCCGACTGTTTGAACTTATCTGGAACGACATCCGACATTTGCGTTCGTCCATTCGCGTCCACCCAGCGACAAATGGACGCTGAGCGAACAACCGGCGAGAACAGCCCAAGGGCCGCAGCGATGAGTGCGACGGACATTCTGACAAGCATAGGCTGCATCAACCGAAAAAGGCTCTCTGGCTTGTGCGTCCGACGCAGTAGCAGGGTGAGATGTGTCATGGTGAGAACTCATAGTTAAGCGAAGTGACGTTACCAATGAAGTACGGTTTTCGCCCCTGCGGTCGAACCCACGCTACCTCGCCAGTGAACGGCACGGTCATACCGTCTCGGGTCTGAAAGTTTGAAAAGCTGCCTTCCCAGGGTGCCATGACCACGACCTCGCCCACCATGCCACCGCGTGCCTCGGCTCTAAACGAGCTTATCAGGCCGGTGTCATTGAACCGGAAGAGCAAGGTCAGCGAGACGGGACCGTCGACCAGGGTGGCATTTGCCGACCGGTCATCGACAGCCTGCCACCGTACGCCCTGGCTGGGCAGCAGTGCGGTCGGGTACCAGACGGCCTCGACGAACCAGCGCATGAACTCGCCGCGTGCCATGTCGTCGCCGCCCTGCATGTCGGCCATCGTGAACAGGCCCTGGATGCTGGCCTTCAGCAGGCCGTTGCCGGCGATGTAGCTGTCGACCACGCGCACCGCCACGCCTGGCAGCATCGAGATCCGGGCATCCCACAGGAAGCCCGGGCGGCGCGTGGTAACGCGCTGCAGCGAGGTGAAGGGTCGCCACTGTTCGCCGGTGGCGGACAGGTTGAAGGTGCCGGTCATTTGGATCGTGGATGCAGTGACGATAGCCTGGCCGGGCGTCAGTGCGGCGCGGAAGTAGCGTTGTACAGGCATCGGCAGGCTCTCTATCTCCCGCACGTCGTAGCGCGCGGGAACAGGAGGCACACGCCCCGCTTCGAGGCGGGCCGTCAGCGACTGTGTGGCGTCGGCCCAGCGCATTGCGCCGAACGCCGTCAGTCCCACTGCGGCGATCACGAGCACAGCGCAAGCGAGAGCAAGCCAGGTGAACCAAGTCATGGTCAGGCGCGTATTCTGTGCCATGGGTTGTCAGACGAGCACGGCCTCGACCGGCCGCCGTAGCGAGCGCGGCAGTGCCGGGCCGCGCCCGAAGCGCACGACGAGGTCGGGGCGCTGCCCGGCCAAGCCCATGGCAGCGGCGAAGGGCGGACGCAGTGCCGCCACTTCAACCGGCTGGTTCAAAAAGGCATTGCGTATGCCCAGCGCCGTGGCCTGCAACGCAAAGCGCTCGTAGCAGCGCCCTACCTCCACCCAATGCGCCCTATCGGCGGCAAGGCCCACGAACACCGCGATGCCGGCGGAACTTCGCACCTGCCGCGCATACTTGTCGTTCTCGCCCTTCGGGGTGAAGACCCAGCGAAACGCCAGATCGCCGATCCATGACGGAACGTTTGGGTTGCCCGAGGACGCGCCGTACAACCCGTCGCGTGTGCGAACTGCATCGGCGCCGTTGAAGCGGATCCAGGCCTTCAGCTCCTTGACGAAGGCGGGATCCGCCATCTGGACCGTATTGCCTTGAATCACATAATCCAGCGCCTGCTCCATCGCCGGGCGCTCAGTCAGCAGCAGCAGGCGCACATTGTCCGAGCTGCCAGCACGCTGCAACATGGCCAGCTCTTTGCTTGACAGCGGCTGGCCGTCGTAGTCGCCGCGTGTGCATTGGCGCTCAGGAATCGCAGAGAACAGGGTCGAGGTCTTGGCGCGCGTGGGTTCGAGCGCGACGCGTATGGCATCGCTCACTGTGTCGAATTGTGCAATGCCCTGCAAGCCGTGCGCCAACGCAGCTTGGACAAGGTTCTCGGTGGCGCAGCCCAGCGAGACAAAGACGTGATGATCGTCCGGGTCCACCGCAGGGCAGCGACGCGCGAGGTCGGGCTGGATGGTGATGGACCGGCCACTGGCGTCGAGGGCAAACTTCCAACACTGTGTGTTGTGGCTGGACGGGGCCAGCGTGGCGTGGCGAACCAGTTCCCTGCCGAGCGCGGCGCCACTGAGACCCGTCACGGCACCCAACTGCCATGTGCGCTGGGCGACCGCTTCGTAGCCGTCCGCTGCAGGCTCCTGGGAACAGCCAGACAGCGCTAGCGGAGCAGCCAACAGGCACGGGGTCGAAGCTGCAAACTGTCTGCGTGTGATCATGATTTCAATGTCCGAAGTTGTCGGCCCGCGGTCGCCAGCAGAGCGACGCTGACCGCGCCGGCGGCAATGAGGCCGAGGTCCGATTGCACGCCAAGGAAAAACGCAGCCTGGGCACCGACAAGACACCACATTAAGGGAACGATCAGCGGGCTGCGCGGCAATGGCTGCACCGCGAAACACAGCAAGCCGATGGTGAAGATCGTCGTCGGGCACGGCAGGCCGAAGGTCGGCATCTCCGGATAGGGGTGACCGGCATAGATTGACCAGACCGGGTACACGGCCAGCGCGAAGACGATGAGCGTGACGCCTGCCGCAGACTTCAGGTCTGAAGCCCATTTGAAAGAGAGGCGTCGCCGAATCACGCCTTGCCAGATGAAGACTGCTGCACCTGCCGCAGAGAGCGCGGCGAAGCCATAAGCCGCAGGACTGATGCGCGCGAAGAAGGCCAGGTGGTAGACCACCGCGATCCAGGCCCAAAGAACCCCGAGGATGGCGGACACGGCAACGCCGGACCCTCGTCGAGGTGCCAGCGCCAAGGCGACGGCTGCCAGGCCCAGCAAGACAAGGAACCACTGGGCTGGCCACACAGTGATGTTGTAGGCGCGAAAGACCCCGTAGAACTGCTCCACCGTGAAAGGAATCTCCATGATTGTTTAGTCTACACCTTAGGGCTGCTACAGTCTGTCGCGTTGTCGAACACCCGCAATCGCGTCGTTCGGTCCGCACCTGTGGATCGGCAGCGCCAGCTCGCGACCTTCGGATGCAGCCGTTCGGCCGCGAACTTGTCGGAATCGTAGGTCGTTCGCCCAGAAACCCGCCGCAAGCTCTTTTGAGTCGGATGCGGGCGATGCGACTATCGAATTGATTGCCACAATGCCGACCGCCAGCCTGTACCTTCAACGATTGCTCTACAGCAGGCAGATCGTAACGCTGTATGACCGAGTTGTGTCTGTGGAGTCAGCCAACTCTCTACGAGGCTGGCCGTCAAAATTGAGCGTCAGCAATGAAGTCCCTTTCATTCGAAACGTATAACGGCAACGCAGCGGGGGCTAGCATTTAAGTTCGCGGTCCAGTGGGCTATAGTTCTGAACCAATGAAACGTCGAAGAAGTGAACTCAACGATAACCAAATTTCGCCAGGATAGGCGACAGGGTTAAAAGGATGGAAATGAATTCAACCTTTAATGAAATGGACTGCGGACTTAGGTGGGGTGGGCCTTACCGCTTGAGAGGCTTCGGAATCAACTGGTGAGTTTCGGGTTTATTTCGTCGTCTAGCTTGGGAATGCCAAGATAGGCGCTCGGCGACATTAAGTTACGCCCCACCAACTACAGCATGGGCAACATGATCGTCGCTTCTCCGCCTGCTGCCCATCGCTTCGGCATTGCAACAGCCCTTGCAATCGCGTTTCTGACACTGGTCTACGCCGTCGTCCTCGCAATTGGTCTACTCACGCTCCCTTCGCCGAATCATCCGATCCAGAACCCGTGGTTCACGCTCATGGAGGTCCTCATCATGGCCATCGCTCCAACCATGGTTGCGTTTATGGTTGCCCTCCACCAATGGGTGCCGCAGGAGCGCCGGGCACTGTCCCTGTCCGCCGTCGTCTTCATGGCCATGTGCGCTGTCGTCACTTGCATGGTTCACTTTGCCATCCTCACCTTAAGCAGGCTGCCTACGTTTGCCGACCCCAGCATCGCCCGAGCGGTGTTTGCGTTCCAGTGGCCCTCAGTGGCCTACGCGCTGGACATCCTCGCGTGGGACTTCTTCTTTCCAATCGCGGCGCTGCTTTCCGGTGCCTCGCTCGGCGGTGGCGGTGAAAAAACGGTGCGTTGGTTGTTCGTCGCAAGCGGGCTGCTCGCCTTAGTCGGGCTCGCCGGGGTTCCGCTGGCTGACATGCAACTTCGCAACATCGGCATCATCGGCTACGTGCTGGTCTTCCCGCTCGCCGCTGTACTCATGGCCAAGCGCTTCAACTGTGAGGGCGAAAAGAGTGCGGCCTAAACCATCGCTCAACATGGACTGGCGCGATAAAGACGCGCCAGCTGGTTAATTCCGACGTTGGGCGGTGCCACAGGCACAGTTGCGAATGACTGGTTTTGAGCGGGTAGATCGGAAAGTTGTGCAGCCGCTTTGGGTCTTGAATTCAACCGGTCGATGCAACACACTAGAAACTGCATGAGCAGAAGGAGTGTTGCAGATGAAGCAAAGACCTAGGATTTACTACTCTGATAGCCAAAAGGCTCTGATGTGGGAACGCTGGAGGAAGGGTGAATCCCTTCAACAGATTGCCCAGTTGTTTGATCGAAACCACTCCTCTATCAGTCGCATCCTGGCTGAGACTGGTGGCATACGTCCGGCGCAACGTTGTCGCTCCCCATTTGCTTTGAGCTTGGCTGAACGCGAAGAAATATCACGCGCACTGGCTACGGGACGCTCGATCCGGTCAATCGCTTCCCAGCTCGGACGTGCGCCATCAACCGTCAGCCGTGAGATCCAGCGCAACGGTGGCCAAGGCTGCTACCGCGCGGCCCAGGCCGACCAGGCGACTTGGGATCGGGCGCGTCGCCCCAAGACTTGCAAACTGGTGGAGAAGCGAAAGCTGGCGAACATCGTGGCTGGTAAGCTCCAATTGCAATGGTCGCCACAGCAAATTTCTGGATGGCTCAAGCAGACTTATGCGGACGACGAGAACTACCAAGTGTCACACGAAACCATTTATCGAAGTCTCTTCATACAGGCCCGTGGTGCCTTGAAGAAGGAACTGCTGCAACATTTGCGACGCACCAGGACCATGCGCCGTTCGCGCCACCACACCCAAAAGACAGACAACCACGGCAAGATCACCAACGCCGTATCCATCAGCGAGCGGCCAGCCTCGGTGGACGATCGGGCCGTACCGGGCCACTGGGAAGGCGATTTGCTGTTTGGTAGCCTCAACAACCAGATTGCGACACTGGTTGAGCGTCAAACGCGTTACGTGATGCTGGTGAAGGTCGCCAGCAAAGATACGCAGACGGTCATCAATGCACTGATCAAAAACGCGCGCAAGCTGCCACAGGAACTCTACAAGTCATTGACTTGGGATCGAGGCCATGAAATGGCGGACCACAAGCGTTTCACATTGGCCACGGACATCAGCGTTTACTTCTGTGAGCCCCACAGTCCTTGGCAGCGTGGGAGCAATGAAAATACGAACGGACTATTGCGGCAGTATTTCCCCAAGGGGATCGATATCTCGAATTACTCACAGGCACAACTCAATGCAGTGGCGAGAAAACTGAACGAACGCCCAAGGAAAACTCTAAACTACGAAACGCCTGCTGAACGATTCAGCCAACTTGTTGCATCGACCGGTTGAATCCAAGGTCTCAAGCTGTCGCTCACATGGTCGTCAGCAAGGCAGCGTCAAGCGGCGTACGTTACGTATTTTTTGTTTGCCAGTCACTTCGTTCCTATGAGATTTATCAAGCGATTCGTCTTCAATTGGTTCAGGATTTAACAGTCTAGGCATTTGTCAGCAACGCCTAGGCACCCGTAATCTGCTGACACCCGCTACAAAAGGAGTACCTCATGGCATTCTTGCTGATAAGGCACAAAGTCAAGGAATTCAAGACTTGGAAGACTGGTTACGACGGCCACCAGTCAAAACGCACCGAAGCAGGTCTCACAGAGAAATATCTACTTCGAAACTCGGACGATGCCAACGAGGTTGTTATTCTTTTTGAAGTGCAAGATATCAATCGAGCGAAGGCGTTTGCAGCTTCCGCAGACCTACGCGAGAAGATGCAAGAGGTTGGGGTGGTCGACAAGCCAGATATTTACTTTCTCGAGAGCTAAGGGACCGACCGGTTCCAATGGACAACCATCGAATCGCTATAAAATACATAGCTGGATGCGCATGTTGCACGGGGGCTAGAGGCCTAAAACGTCACTAAATTATGAGCATTCGCACGGTCAGGCATCGAACGTACGCATGGACTTCAGATCAAACTCCGAGATAGCCCGACAAGGCCGCGTTGTTGGCCACTTCGTCCGCCGTACCCTGCAGCACCACCTGACCCTTTTGCAGCACCAGGGCGTGGTCCGAATGCGCCAGCACCTTGCGGTAGTCGCGATCGACGATGAGCGTGGCAATGCCGCTGGTGCGGATCTCCCCGATCACGCGCCAGATCTCGGCCACGATCAGCGGCGCCAGGCCTTCGGTCGCTTCGTCCAGGACGATCAACTCCGGGTGCGTCATCAGGGCGCGACCGATTGACAGCATTTGCTGCTCGCCACCGGAGAGCTGTGCGCCCAGATTCGTCAGCCGTTCCTTCAAGCGCGGGAAAGTCTCCAGCACGCGCTCAAACGACCAGTCATTGCGGCCGTCGAGTCCGCGTCGCGCCGCCATCACCAGGTTCTCGCGCACTGTCAGATTCGGGAACACGCCGCGCCCCTCGGGCACGTAAGCCACGCCCAGGCGTGCCACTTCGTGCGGTTTGAAGCGTGAGGCGTCTTTCCCAAACAGGCCGATGTGACCGTCACGCTGCGTCACATGACCCAGCAAAGTTCGGATCAGCGTGCTCTTGCCCATGCCGTTACGGCCGAGCAGGCCCACGGTCTCCCCACGAGCAATTTGCAGATTGACGCCGTGCAGGATGTGGCTGGAGCCATACCAGGCGTGCAGGCCACTGGCATCGACGATCAAGTCTTGGGCCATTTCAATGTTCTCCCAGGTAGGCCACGCGCACGTCGGCGCTGTTGCGCACGAAGTCCGGTGTGCCGGACGCGATCACGGCGCCGTTGACCATCACGGTGATGCAGTCGGCGATGCGAAACACGGCGTCCATGTCGTGTTCCACCAGCAGGATGGCATGGCTGGCCTTCAGTTCCGCCAGCAGCTTGAGCATGCGTTCGGTCTCCTCCGCGCCCATGCCGGCCAGCGGCTCGTCGAGCAGCAGCACCTGCGGCGCGGTGGCCAGGCACATGGCGATTTCCAGCTGACGCTTCTGGCCGTGCGAGAGCAGGCCGGCCGGGCGCTCCAGCAGATCGTCCAGCCCGGCGCGGGTGGCTGCGGCGCGCGCGGCCGCGGTGCTGACTTCGCAGCGTTGCGCGTCGCGCCACCAGGCCCAGGGCTTTTGCACGCGGGCCTGGGCCGCGAGGCGGCAGTTTTCAAACACGGTGAAGCTCGGGTAGATGGTGTTGCGCTGGTAGCTGCGCCCCAGGCCGGCACGGGCGCGCTTGGGTTGCGACCAGTTTGTGACGTCCTGGCCCAGCAGCTCGACCTGGCCGCTGGAGGGCGGGATCTCGCCCGACAGGATGTTGATCAACGTGGACTTGCCGGCGCCGTTGGTGCCGATCACGGCATGCACCGTGCCGCGCTCAAGGTCAAGCGATACACCATTCAAAGCGACCAGACCGCCCCAGCGGCGCGTGATCTCGCGCCCGCGCAACAGCACCTCAGACTGACTCATTTCCAACCTCCGTTGTGCCTGTGCCACGCGCTCCGGTGAGCCGGCCGCGCAGACGCGCCGCCAGTTGTTCCGGCACGCCCACCAGGCCCCGCGGCAGCAAGGCCACGCAGGCGATGATGCTCAGACCCAGGCCCAGATGCCAATGCTTGGAAAATTCGCCAAAGATCGCCTCCGACTTGAAGAACTCTTGCAGCAGCGCAAAAGCGAAGGCGCCAATCAGCGCACCGCGCAGATGGCCGAGCCCGCCCAGGATGATCATGATCAGCACCTCGCCCGACAGGTGCCAGCTGATCAGCTCCGGATTGACAAAACCATCTTTCACCGCAAACAGAAAACCCGCCAGACCGGCCAGGCCACCGGAGATGACGAAGGCCGCCAGCTTGTAGGGATAGGTGGAGAAACCGGTGGCGCGCATGCGCTGCTCGTTGACGCGGATGCCGGCCAGCGCACGGCCAAAGCGCGAGCGCAGCAGCAGGGCGAGAAATCCGAACACCCCAGCCAGGCAGGCCAGCGTGAAGCCGTAGAACACCAGCGGCTTGTCGAGGTCAAGCAGCGTGCCCAGCACCGGTTTGCTCAGCAGGTAGATACCGTCGGTGCCGCCGCCCAGCGGGGTGTCGTGCACCACGTAGTAGGCCATCTGGGCAAAGGCCAGCGTCACCATGATGAAGTAGACACCCTTGGTGCGCAAGGATAGGGCGCCGACCAGCAACGCATAGAAAGCCGCCGCCAGCACGCAGGCCGGCAACAGCCACAACAGGGACGGCGCCCCGTCTTGTGGTGTCAGCAGCACGGTGGCATAGGCGCCAATGCCGAAGAACGCCGCCTGGCCGAAGCACACCAGGCCGGTGCTGCCCACCAGCAGCTCCAGGCTGAGTGCAAAGATGGCAAAGATCATGATCTTGGTGACCAGGTCAACCCCGTATTGGCCGGCCATCAACGGCCACAACGCGAGCGCTGCCAGGGCGAGGGCGACGAAGAGAAATTTGGATTTTTTCATGTCGTTGATCTCACCCTTAGCCGGCCTTGAACAGACCATCCGGCTTCCACAGCAGGATCAGCGCCATCAGCACATAAACCAGTACCCCAGAGGCCTGCGGCAGCAGCACTTTGCCGAAGGTGTCCACCACCCCAATCAGCAGTGCCGCCAGCAGTGCGCCCCGGATGGAACCAATGCCGCCAATCACCACCACCACAAAGCAAATGATCAGCACGGTATTGCCCATGCCCGGATAGACCGAAGAAACTGGCGCCGCCACCATGCCGGCGAACACCGCGATGGCGACGCCGGCGGCAAACACCACGCGGTAGAGAAACTTGATGTCAATGCCCAGCGACTGCACCATTTCGCGGTTGGTGCTGCCAGCGCGAATCATCATGCCCAGGCGCGTGCGGGTGAACACAAAATACATGCCCAGCGCCAGCACCAGGCACACGCCGGAGATGAAGAGCCGGTACACCGGGTAAGTCATCAAATCACCGAGGGGGAGGGTGCCGGCCAGGAACTCCGGCACCTTGACGCCGTACACATCGTCACCGACCAGCAGGCTGCGCAACTCCTCAAACACCAGGATCAGGCCGTAGGTCATCAACACCTGCTGCAGGTGTTCGCGCTCGTACAAAAAGCTGAAGAACGCCCATTCGAGTACATAACCTAACAAAACCGCCAGCACCAGGCCAACGACCAGCGTGGCGAAAAAGCCGCCGCCGAAGGTCGCTTCCACAATCGGCGCCAGCGCATAGGCCATGTAGGCGCCGATCATGTAGAAGCTGCCATGCGCCAGGTTGATGACGCCCATGATGCCGAAAATCAGCGTCAGCCCGGAGGCCACCAGAAACAGCAGCAGCCCGTATTGCAGCGCGTTCAGGCACTGGATCAGGAAGGTGGTTAAGTCCATTTACATCTTGCAACCGCGGCCTGGATCGGCCAGTGCCTTGCTGGCGATGCTCACCAGTTTGTTCTCCTTGCCGCCGACCTGACGCAGGTAGATGTCCTGCACCGGGTTGTGCGACTTGGACAGGGTGAAGGGGCCGCGCGGGCTGTCGATCTTCGCCTTTTCTAGCGCGGCAGTGAACGCTGCTTTTTTGCTGATATCGCCTTTCACAGCTGCCAGGCCGATGCCCAGCATCTGCGCCGCGTCATAGCCTTGCACGGCATAGACGTCGGGCTGCAGCTTGTAGGCCTTGGCATAAGACAGGCGGAAGGCGTTGTCGCGCGGCGTGCCTAGGCTGTCGGCATAGTGCAGCGTGGTCAGCAAGTCGGCCGCATCAGCGCCCTGGGCTTCGAGCGTGCCGTCGGTCAGGAAGCCGGCACCATACAGCGGAATGCTTTTCTTCAGGCCGGCGGCCGCATAGTCCTTGACGAACTTGACCGCGCCACCGCCGGCGAAGAAGGTGTAGACAGCATCCGGTTTGGCGGCGGCAATTTCGGTCAGCAGGGCCTGGAACTCGACGTTCGGGAAGGGCAGGTTCAGTTCCTTGACCACTTTGCCGCCGGACTTCTCGAACGCTTCCTTGAAACCACGCACCGACTCATCGCCAGCGGCGTATTTCCAGGTGATGGTCACGACTTTCTTGGCGCCCTTCTTGGCAACCACCTCACCCATGGCGTAGCCGGGTTGCCAGTTGGAGAACGAGCTGCGGAAAATGTTGGGCGCACACATCGAGCCGGTCACCGCATCGGCCCCGGCATTGGGCACGATCAGAAAGGTGCCGGTGTCCTTGGCGACCTTGGCCATGGCCATCGCCACGCCGGAATGCACGGAGCCGATCAGAACGTCAACGTTGTCGCGTTTGATGAGCTTGTTCACGTTGTCGGTCGCCTTGGAAGGATCGGATTCGTCATCGACCTTGAAAAACTCGATTTCGCGCCCACTGAGCTTGCCGCCTTGCTCGGCGACATGGAGCCGAAATCCATTTTCGATCGCATTGCCAAGCGCGGCATAGGTGCCGGTGTAGGGCAGCATCAGGCCGACCTTGAGTTTGGGCAAGGCTTGCGCATGCACTGGCAAAGTGCTCACAGCGACCAAGGCGAGCGCTGCAATGGCGCTGTGGATCAGGGTTCTGCGGGATGAGGTCATGGTGTGTCTCCAGTTTTTTGTTTGATGAAAGCGCAAGCAGTGGCGATCAGACGTTCGGCCTGGTCGCGATGCGGGGAGTGACCGCAATCGCTCAGTTCGAGCAACTCGGTCTGAGGCACGCGACGCGCGATGCCGTGAATCTGTTCCAGCGTGCCATATTCGTCGTCCAACCCTTGCACCGCGAGCAAGGGGCAGCGGATGGCTTCAATCTCGGCCTCGATCGACCAATCGCGAAAGGTCGGATGCAGCCAGATAGTGTTCCAGCCCCAAAAGGCTGAATCAGGGTCGTCGTGGTATTTGGCCAGCCGCTGGCGCAGGTTGGTGCCCTGATAGGCTTTGCGGGCCTCTTCAATACTGGCAACCGACAGGTCTTCGACCAGAATGTGCGGCGCGAGCACGATGGCGCCCGCGATGTGCTGCGGAAATCTGGCCGCATACAGCAGGGCGATGGAAGCGCCGTCGCTGTGGCCAAACAGCCAGGGCGGCCGCGTTGTGGTGTCAATACCGAGCGCCGCCAGCAAGGCTGGCAGCACCTGATGCGCCTGCTGGTGCATGAAGTCCAGGCCCCAGACTTCATCGGCCGCACGCGGTGTCGATGCACCATAGCCAGGGCGTGAATAGACCAGGCCGCGGCAGCCCGACGCCTCGCACAGCCGCTGCGGAAAGTCTTTCCACATCGACAGCGACCCCAGACCTTCGTGCAAAAAAACGATCAGCGGTGCGCCCGTCCTGGTCGACTCGATCCATTGGTATTCGATCCGCACGGGGCGTCCGCCCCAGTCGATCTCGGCGAATTGCACGGCCACGTTCATTGGGCCGCCGTCTCGCGCTCGCGCAATTTGAAACGCTGAATCTTGCCGGTAGCGGTCTTCGGCAAGTCGGCGACAAATTCGATATGGCGCGGGTACTTGTAGGGCGCCAGCCGCTCCTTGACGAATGCCTTCAGGTCGGCCTCGCTGGCTTCTGCGCCCGTCTTCAGCACAACGAAGGCCTTGGTTTTGGTCAATCCCTGCTCGTCGGACACGCCAATGACAGCGGCCTCCAGCACCGCTGGGTGTTGCACCAGCGTGGCTTCCACCTCAAACGGCGACACATAGATGCCGCTGACCTTGAGCATGTCGTCGCTGCGGCCGGAGTAGGTGTAGCTGCCGTCGGCGTTACGCACATATTTGTCGCCGCTCTTGGTCCACGCGCCTTGAAAGGTTTCACGCGATTTCTCGCGGTTGCCCCAGTACAGGAGGGCGGCGCTGGGGCCTTGAATATAGAGGTCACCAGTCTCGCTGGAGCCGTCCGCGTTCAAGAGCAACGGCCGGTTGTCGTCGCCACGCAACTCGATGTCGTAGCCCGGCACCGGCCAGCCGGTGGTGCCATAGCGCACCTGTCCCGGGCGGTTGGACAGGAAGATGTGCAGCATCTCGGTCGAACCGATGCCGTCAATGATCTCGACCCCGAAATGGGCGGTAAATCGCTCGCCCAGTTCACCCGGCAAGGCTTCGCCGGCCGACGAGGCCAGCCGCAGCGCCACGTCTTTTTTGGCCGGTAGCGCGGGCGAGGCCAACATACCGGCAAAGCCGGTGGGCGCACCGAAGAACACCGTGGGTCGCTGGCCGCCGACCTCACCGCGCCAGCGTTTGAAGGTGGCGTCGGGTGTGGGCCGTTCAGCCATCAAAATCGTGGTGGCGCCGACGCTCAAGGGAAAGCTCAGCGCATTGCCCAGCCCGTAAGCAAAGAACAGCTTGGCCGCCGAGAAACAGACATCACGCTCGGTGATACCGAGGACCGTTTTGCCGTACAACTCCGCCGTCCAGTACGGATTGGCATGGGTGTGCAGCGCGCCCTTGGGCCGACCTGTAGAGCCGGAGGAATAGAGCCAGAAGCCGGGATCATCGGGTCCGGTGCCTGCTGGTTCCACCAGCGGCGCGTGCTGCGCGATCAGGCTGTCCAGCGCCACTATGCCGGCAGGCAAGGCGGCTTGTGGGCGCGACACGATCACGGTCTTGACTTCGTGGCCGCCTTGGGCCAGGGCAGCCTGCAGGGTGGGCAGCAGGGCGGCGGACACGAGGGCGGCCTGGGCTCGGCTGTGTTTCAGCATGTAGACATAGTCATCCACCGTGAGCAAGGTGTTCACGGCCACCGGCACGATGCCCGCGTACATCGCACCCAGGAAACTCACCGGCCAGTCGCTGCAGTCGTGCATCAGCAGCAGCACGCGTTCTTCGCGGCGCACGTCCGCCGCCAGCAAGGCGGCGGCCAGACGGCGAATACGATCCGCGAGATCGCCATAGCTCAGGCTGCCTTGGTCGTCGATATAGGCCGTTTTGGCCGGACGGGCCAGGTTGCGCGCGATCAGATGCTGCGCAAAATTGAAGATCGTCCCTGGCGGCTGGATGTCGGTGAAGGTTGTCAAGCTTGTCTCCTCTTGTATTTCAGGCTATGCCGACAGGGCAGCGAGCACCACTGTACTGGCCTGCACGGCACTTCGACGGTGGTAGAAACCCAGGGCACGCAGCCCTCCCAGCTCTTCACCGCCGCCGGCACGGCCTGGGCCGCCGTGCAGCGACTGCGGCATCACGTTGCCGTGGCCGGTGTGCAGTTGCGCCACGTCGGGCGAGATCACATGGACGCGGCCGTGGCTGTCAGCCAGTTGCAGTGCCGTCGTGGCCAGCGTTTGCGGATCACTGTCGTAAAGCGAAGCCACCAGCGAGCCTTGACCGCGACGCACCAGCGCCAGCGCGTGCGCCATGTCCCGGTACGGCAGCAAGGTGGCGACGGGGCCGAAGACTTCGGTGTCATGGACGCGGTCAGCGCCGTCGGCGTTGCGCGCGCCCAACAGCGTGGGGCCGACACAGCAGGCGACCGCCGGGTCAGCATCAATCAAGCTGTGGGTGGCGCCATCGTGCAGCGTCTCGGCTTGTTGTTTCAGGTAGTCCAGACCTGCGCGCACGCTGGCCAGCTGCGCCCGATTCACCAACGCGCCCATGCGCACGGAATCAACGCGCGGATTGCCGACCGTGGTCTTGGCCAGCCGTGCCGCAATCGCTTCTGCCGCCGCGCCGTAACTGGCCTCGGGCACGAAGATACGGCGGATCGCGGTGCATTTTTGACCCGACTTCACCGTCATCTCGCGCACCACCTCTTTTGTTAGCAGGTCAAAGGCCTCGCTGCCGGGCATGGCGTCGGGCAAGAGCAGCGCCGAGTTGACACTGTCCGCCTCAATATTGACGCGCACAAAGCGCTGCGCCACGGCCGGATGGGAACGGATAACGGCCGCCGTCTCGGCCGAGCCGGTGAACGACACCACGTCGAAGGTCTGCAACGCGTCCATCAGACCGGCGGAACTGCCGCAAACCACCGACAACGCGCCGGGCGGGAAGATACCGGCGTCGACCACGTCCTTGACCATGCGCTGGGTCAGCCAGGCGGTAGCGGTGGCGGGCTTCACGATCACCGGCACGCCCGACAGCAAGGCCGGTGCCGCTTTTTCCCACAAGCCCCAGCTTGGGAAATTGAAGGCATTGATGAACAGCGCCACGCCGCGCGTGGGCACCAGCACATGCTGGGACTGGAACAGCGGGTCTTTGCCCAGACGCGCGGCCTCGCCGTCCAGCATGTAGTTGCGGTCGCCCAGCGACTCGCCGAGCTTGGCGTAGGTGCCCAGCGTGAAGATGCCGCCATCGATGTCCACCGCCGAATCGTTTTTGACTGTGCCGCTGTTGGCGGTGGCAATCTCGTAATAGGCATCGCGGTTGGCCTGCAACACTTTGACCGCGGCCGCCAGCATCCCGGCGCGCTCGCGGTAGCTCAGTGCGCGCAGTGCAGCGCCGCCCTGTTCGCGGGCGAAGGCAAAGCCGGCCGCCAGGTCCAGGCCGGTGGCGTCTACGCGCACCAGTTCCGTTCCCAACACGGGATCAAACAATGCGGTGCCGGCACCGCTGCCGGTTTGCCACTGGCCGCCGAGCAAGTTGGAAATCAGTTCTGTCATGTTTTCTTTCTATTTAGCGGTGAAGTCAATGCGGCCTTCGGGCAGCAGATAAAGCACAAGTGCACGACCATTGCTTACCGTTGGCTGATGTGCACTGCCCGGCGGGCAGACCAGCCAGCCAGCAGCGCGGCCATCAAACAGTGCGCCGTCGTCGATCGGCATGATCAGGTCGATCTCGCCATTCGGATGTGCGTGGTGCGGGCCGGCAATGTCTTTCATTTCGACCACATCGACCGAGAAGCCGCCCAGCTCCGGTGCGGGTTTGAAAATACGCCCGTAGCGGATGCCGCCGCCTTCGCGCTCGCACAACCAGCCCTCGGCGACACCGGCTTCGCAACTTTGCTTCAGGCGCTTGTAGGTGGCACTGCCGACACCGTGTTCGGCATTCAGCCAGGTATTCAGACTGGCATCAAGGGGGCGCCCGGCCAGCTGGGCGCTGAGTTCTGCAATCTGTTCGCGAAATTGAGTGGGTGACATGGGTCAGGCTCCGTGGTTACGATTCAGCTTGCACAATTCAACAATATGAATTATTGTGCAAGCACGAACAATAAAGTCACACCCTTATCATGTCAAGCACTATATTGCAGTTACCCGGGTTAACACCTATTCTGACGAAGTCAGATATTGCGCCCTTCAAGGAGCCCGTCAGCCCAGCGGCTAACTTGGAGACGGAGGAAAAGAATCCCTTCCTGGCTGCTTTGGGTGATCGCGTGCGCGCCCTGCGTGCACGCCGTGGCATGACGCGCAAGGCACTGGCCATGGCTGCTGACGTGTCTGAACGTCACTTGGCGAATCTGGAATACGGGGTGGGCAATGCTTCCATCCTGGTGTTGTTGCAGGTGGCGGGCGCCCTGCAGTGCTCGCTGGGGGAACTGATTGGCGACGTCACCACCTTGTCACCCGAGTGGCTGCTGATCCGCGAATTGCTGGAGCAGCGTGACGATGCCACGCTGCAGCGCGTGCGTGTTGCTATTGGCGAAATGCTGGGCACCGGTGGCGGCAATGCAGCGCTCAGTCCGCGCATCGCACTGATTGGGCTGCGCGGCGCCGGCAAGACAACGCTGGGCCAAATGCTGGCCGACGACCTGGGCTTCCCCTTTGTGGAACTGAGTCGTGAAATTGAGAAGTTTGCGGGCTGCAGCGTGGCTGAAATTCAGGCGCTCTATGGCGTCAATGCGTACCGGCGGTACGAGCGACGCGCGCTTGAAGAGTCTATTCAAATCTACCCGGAAGCGGTGATTGCCACCCCCGGGGGGCTGGTGTCGGATGCCGCCACTTTCAACCAGCTGCTCGCGCATTGCACCACCGTCTGGCTGCAGGCGGATCCCGAAGACCACATGAAGCGAGTCACCGCACAGGGTGACCTGCGTCCCATGGCGGCCAGCAAAGAGGCTATGGAAGACCTGAAAGGCATCCTGTCAGGCCGCGCGGCTTTCTATTCCAAGGCTCAATTCAAAGTCGACACCAGCGCGCAGCCGCTGGAGCCGACATTTGTGGCTTTGCGGGGCATCGTCCGAAAAGTTCTCCAGCTGCCAGCTTGAATTATTTCTGAAAGATGCATAAAAGTGCTTTACTTCGTTTCTATATATGCACTATCATGCGTGCATTGATTTCGATTAATGCATTTTTATGCTTCAATTTAAGGAGAGCAGCCCGTGAGCATTCCCAGCCGTGTCGAATACCAAACCACCCCATCCCAGTACAAACACTGGAAACTTGATTTCAATGGCCCGGTGGCCACACTCAAGGCGGATTTTGACGAAAACGCCGGCCTGCGTCCCGGTTACAAGCTCAAGCTCAACAGCTATGACCTCGGTGTCGACATCGAGCTGAATGACGCCATCAGCCGTATCCGCTTTGAACACCCCGAGGTGCGCACCGTGGTCATGACCAGCGCCAAAGAGAAGGTGTTCTGCTCCGGCGCCAACATCTTCATGCTGGGCGTCAGCAGCCACGCCTGGAAGGTGAACTTCTGCAAATTCACCAACGAGACGCGCAACGGTCTGGAAGATTCATCGACCCACAGCGGCTTGAAATTTCTTGCCGCGGTCAATGGCGCCTGCGCTGGGGGTGGCTACGAGCTGGCGCTGGCTTGTGACGAAATCATTCTGGTCGACGACCGCTCCAGCGCCGTCAGCCTGCCCGAAGTTCCCTTGCTGGGCGTGCTGCCCGGCACCGGTGGCCTGACCCGCATCACCGACAAGCGCCATGTGCGCCACGACCTGGCCGACTTGTTCTGCACCAGCGTTGAGGGTGTGCGCGGCGACAAGGCTGTGGCCTGGCGTCTGGTGGACGCGATCGCCAAGCCGGCCGTGTTTGCGCAGAAGGTGCAGGCGCGGGCGCTGGAGTTGGCCGCCCAAAGCGATCGTCCCGCCGATGCCCGCGGCGTGCTCCTGACGCCGCTGCAACGCACGCTGGAAGCCGACGCCTTGCGTTATCCCCATGTCACGGTCGAGATTGACCGCGCCAAGCGCACCGCCAGCTTCACTGTCAAGGGCCCCACCGGCGTGCAACCGGTTGACATGGCCGGCATTGAAGCCGCAGGCGCCGCCTGGTATCCACTGGCCATGGCGCGTGAGCTGGAAGATGCCATCCTGCAGATGCGCACCAATGAAACTGACATCGGCACCTGGTTAATCAAGACCGAAGGCGAGGCCGCTGCCGTGCTGGCGATGGACGCCACGCTGTTGGCGCACCAAAGCCACTGGCTGGTGCGCGAAACCATCGGCCTGCTGCGCCGCACGCTGAGCCGCCTTGACGTCTCTTCGCGCAGCCTGTTTGCCTTGATTGAGCCAAACTCTTGTTTTGCCGGCACCTTGCTGGAACTGGCCTTGGCCTGCGACCGCAGCTACCACCTGGCCTTGCCCGATGACGAAGTGCGCACGCCCCGCATCACGGTGGCCGAGAGCAACTTCGCCTTGTACCCGATGATCACCGGCCAGAGCCGCCTGGGTCGCCGCTTTTATGACGAGCAGCCGGCACTGGACGCCGTGCGCGCCAAGCTCGGTCAGGCACTGGATGCTGACGCGGCTTTTGCCCTCGGGCTGGTGACCTCCAACCCCGACGACATCGACTGGGCCGACGAGGTGCGCATTGCGGTGGAAGAACGCGTCTCGATGTCGCCCGACGCGCTGACCGGCATGGAAGCCAACCTGCGTTTCAACGGCCCGGAAAACATGTTCACCCGCATCTTCGGCCGGCTCACCGCCTGGCAGAACTGGATTTTCCAGCGCCCCAACGCCGTCGGCGAAAAAGGTGCGCTCAAGGTCTATGGCAAAGGCGAAAAATCGGCCTTTGACTGGAACCGCGTCTAACCCAAAACCTTGTGTGGCGCGAACAGGGTGGCACGCCGCAACATCACAAATTTCCACCGAGCAACTCAGTCAAGGAGACCATGATGTCCGATATCAATTACAGCGACAAGATTCCGAACAACGTCAACCTGAGCGAAGACCGCACCCTGCAGCGCGCACTGGAACAGTGGCAACCCAACTACCTCAAATGGTGGGGCGACATGGGCCCCGATGATTCGCAGAACTTCGACGTCTACCTGCGTACCGCCGTCAGTGTCGACCCGCAGGGCTGGGCGCAATTCGGCCACGTCAAGATGCCCGATTACCGTTGGGGCATCTTTTTGAACCCGGCCGAGGCGGAGCGCAAGATTCACTTTGGCGACCACAAGGGCGAAGACGCCTGGCAAGACATTCCCGGCGAATACCGCGCCAACCTGCGCCGCATCATCGTCACCCAGGGGGACACCGAGCCAGCATCGGTGGAGCAGCAACGCCACCTGGGCCTGACCGCGCCCAGCCAGTACGACCTGCGCAACCTGTTCCAGGTCAACGTCGAAGAAGGCCGTCACCTGTGGGCCATGGTCTACCTGCTGCACAAATACTTCGGCCGCGACGGCCGTGAAGAAGGCGAAGCGCTGCTGGAACGCCGCAGCGGCCAGGAGGACAACCCGCGCATCCTGCAGGCCTTCAATGAAGAAACGCCTGATTGGTTGAGTTTCTTCATGTTCACCTACTTCACCGACCGTGACGGCAAGTTCCAGCTGTGCGCCTTGGCTGAAAGCAGTTTTGATCCGCTGGCGCGTACCACCAAGTTCATGCTGACGGAAGAAGCCCACCACATGTTCGTTGGGGAGTCCGGCATTTCACGCGTTATTCAGCGCACCTGCCAGGCCATGAATGAGATGAAGACGGACGACGTGTCCAAGCTGCGCGCCGCCGGCGTGATCGACTTGCCGACGCTGCAGCGTTACCTGAATTTCCATTTCAGCGTCACCATCGACCTGTTTGGCGCCGACGAGTCCAGCAACGCCGCCACCTTCTACAGTACCGGTCTCAAGGGTCGCTACGAGGAAGGCAAGCGCATGGACGACCACATCCTGAAAGGCAGCACCTACAAGGTACTCGCAGTGCAGGGCAACCAGCTGGTCGAGAAGGAAGTGCCGATGCTGAACGCGCTGAACGAAGTGCTGCGCGACGACTACATCAAGGATTCCATCGGCGGGGTTGAGCGTTGGAACAAGGTGATCGAGAAGGCCGGTATCCCCTTCAAACTGAAGGTACCGCACAAGGCTTTCCACCGCAATATTGGCGCCCTGGCGCAAGTCAAGGTGTCACCGGAGGGCCGTGTGCTGAACGACGCCGAGTGGAAAGCCAATGTGGACAACTGGCTGCCCAGCGAGACCGACCGCGCCTTCGTCGGCAGTCTGATGGGCCGCGTGGTTGATACGGGCAAGTTTGCCAACTGGATCGCACCACCCATGATGGGTATTAACCGTCAATCAGCCGACTTCGAATACGTTCGTTTCAACTGATCTCTTCCGATTCAAGGAAGAAAAATCAGGGGGCCTAGTGCCCCCTATTTTGGCAATAAGCCGACCACCTGGAGACCGTCATGGACATGAGCGAAACGCACGCCATCAAGCAGCATTTGATTGACCCGGAGATATGCATCCGATGTAACACCTGCGAAGCCATCTGCCCGGTCGTTGCGATCACCCATGACTCGCGCAACTATGTGGTCGATGCTGAAAAATGCAATTTATGCATGGCCTGCATCGCCCCGTGTCCAACGGGTTCGATTGACAACTGGCGCACCATGTCGCGCCTCAAGGCCTACAGCATAGCGGCCCAATTGACTTGGGATGAACTGCCGTCCGAGTTGACCCCTGAGCAACTTGCGGAAGACGGTGTGGCCACTGAAGTGTTGCTGACCGAACTGCCGGCGGCCCCGGTGTTGCCGGCGGCTGCCAGCGGCGAAACAGCTTTCAACAGCGCCCAATACGGCGCTACGTTGCCGCCGTGGTCGGCCGCACATGCCTACACCAATCTCTATGGCCCTAAAGCAGCTGAGAAATCGATCACCGCCAGTGTGGCCGGCAACGTGCGTGTGACGGCCATTGGCCACGACTACGACACCCACCACATCGTGCTGGACTTCGGCGCCATGCCGTTCCCGCTGCTCGAAGGCCAGTCGATCGGCATCATTCCGCCCGGTGTCGACGCCAACGTCAAACCACACCATGTGCGGCAATATTCGATTGCCAGCCCGCGCAACGGCGAACGCCCCGGCTACAACAACCTGTCGCTCACGGTCAAGCGGGTGCTGGAAGACCACCAGGGCCAGCCCGTGCGCGGCGTAGCCTCCAACTACATGTGCGACCTGCAAGTCGGCGACAAGGTGCAGGTGATCGGTCCGTTCGGCGCCAGCTTCCTGATGCCGAACCACCCGCGCTCGAACATCGTGATGATCTGCACCGGCACCGGCAGCGCGCCGATGCGGGGCATGACCGAATGGCGCCGCCGACTGCGCCTGTCTGGCAAGTTCGAGGGCGGTAAATTGATGCTGTTCTTTGGCGCCCGTACCAAGGAAGAATTACCTTATTTTGGTCCGCTGCAAAGCCTGCCCAAGGATTTCATCGACATCAACTTTGCCTTCTCTCGCACACCGGGCCAACCCAAGCGCTATGTGCAGGACGTGATGCGCGAGCGTGCCGCCGACCTCGGCGCTTTGCTGGTCGATCCGAACACTTATTTTTATGTGTGCGGGCTCAAAAGCATGGAAGAAGGCGTGGTGCTGGCGCTGCGTGATGTGGCGCAGCAATTTGGCTTGTCGTGGGAAACCATTGGTGCGGCGCTCAAGACCGAAGGCCGCCTGCATCTGGAAACCTACTGATGAGCGCGTTGCAGATCCTGACGGTTTCACGCCGCGCGGCCGGTGACGGTGTTTGACTTGTCACTGAATGCTGTCCATGGCGGCGCGCTGGCCTGGGCGCCCTCACTGCGCGCCTCGAAGGCCTGGACGGCTAGCGCCGCGCATTGGCTCGGCGCCTTGGGCTTCACGCCGCAACGCATCACCGATGCGGTGCAGCAGGGCGTTTCTACCGCGGCGAGCGCTATCGCGTCAGCCCTTGGCTGCGCCAACGCGCCTGCAGAACGACACTTTCTTAAGAAAAACTCCATGACCCAAGCTTTCATCTGTGACGCCATTCGAACCCCCTTCGGCCGCTACGGCGGTGCGCTGTCCAGTGTGCGTGCCGACGACCTCGGTGCCATTGCGTTGCGAGCGCTGATGACCCGTAACCCAACTGTCGATTGGTCGGCGGTGACGGACGTTTTGTTGGGCTGTGCCAACCAGGCGGGGGAGGACAACCGGAATGTCGCGCGCATGTCGTCACTGCTGGCAGGACTGCCGCTGGAAGTGCCGGGCGCGACAATCAATCGGCTCTGCGGCTCCAGCCTCGACGCCGTGGGCACGGCGGCGCGCGCCATCAAGAGCGGCGAAGCCCAACTGATGATTGCGGGCGGCGTCGAGAGCATGAGCCGCGCACCCTTTGTCATGCCGAAAGCCGAGAGCGCGTTCAGCCGCAACAACGCCATTTACGACACCACCATTGGCTGGCGCTTCGTCAACAAACTGATGAAGGCTCAGTACGGCGTTGACTCCATGCCCGAAACCGCCGAGAACGTGGCCACCGAGTTTGGTATCGAGCGCGAGGCGCAGGACCGCATGGCGCTGCGTTCGCAGCTGAACGCGATTCGCGCTCAGCAAAGCGGTATTTTTGATGCCGAAATCACGCCGGTGACGATTGCACAAAAGAAAGGTGTCCCCGTCATCGTGACGCAGGACGAGCATCCACGCGCGACCTCGCTGGAGGTTCTGGTCAAACTGAAGGGCGTGGTGCGACCGGACGGCAGCGTGACTGCGGGTAACGCCTCTGGCGTCAACGACGGCGCCTGTGCCCTGTTGCTGTCCAGCGAAGCGGCAGCGGCGCGCCATGGCTTGACACCGCGGGCCCGTGTGGTTGGCATGGCCACCGCCGACGTAGCGCCCCGGATCATGGGTTTTGGCCCGGCACCCGCCACCCGCAAGGTGCTGGAACTCACGGGCTTGAGCCTGCGACAGATGGACGTGATCGAACTCAATGAGGCGTTTGCCGCGCAAGGTCTGGCGGTGTTGCGCAACCTCGGACTAGCGGACGACGATGTGCGAGTCAATCCTAACGGCGGCGCCATTGCCTTGGGTCATCCGCTAGGCGCCAGCGGCGCACGGTTGATCACCACGGCCATCAACCAATTGCACCGCATTGGCGGCCGCTACGCGCTGTGCACCATGTGCATTGGCGTGGGCCAAGGCATTGCGGTGATCATCGAACGCGTCTGATATTGGGGGGTTAATCCCCCAAGCCAATCGGTGCGGGCGCGCGCGACACAATACGCGTGAACAGCCGGTCGTACAGCGGGTCACGCGGGTACTTGCCGGTGAGGGGATCGCAATTGGTGGCAAAAGCGGCATCGAGTTCTTTCCAGTCGGCGTCGCTCAATACCTTTTGGGCTGCGGGCAGAATCACAGTTTCTTCCAGCCGCATGTGTTCCAGATAAAAGGCAAGATACTGTTTTGCCGCTTTCTCAAAAGCGACACGTCTGGATTCACCGACCAACTCCCAAGCCAATAACAAGTGCTGTAACTCGCGCACTGCCGATTCGCCTTTGACATGGTCATTTTCCAGCCGGTCAATAGCCTCCGTGGTCTCGGGCGCCAATCGAGCGACGCGGGGGAAGATCAGTTCTGATTCCTTGGGGTGATGCAGCCGTTCCGGAAACTCGTCAATGTAGAACAGCATGGCCCGCAATACATCAAAAAAACTTTCAGGCTCGTTGCCCGGACCGCGTTCAACCATCATGCCAATGGAACGCAACATCGCCGCCAACGCAGCGTGCTCGTCGTGAATAATTCGAATGCTTTCGTGCGCCATGATGCGTCTCCCCTGTTTTAAAAGTAGTGACAGATGATAACTAAAATCACCTGATTCAAGCGACCCAATACGCAGTATCTGGCTGCATGTTGAGGCGCTTAATTGCCAAAATCGAGTGGTAGGCCAACGTAGTTTTCTGCAATCGTTCGCGAGCCCGCCTCGCTGTGCAGCAAGTAGTCGAGCTCGGCTTCCTGAAACTTGGCCACGATGGCGCCGTCATCCGGAAAGCGGTGCATCAATTGCGTGAACCACCACGAAAAACGCTCACCTTTCCAGATGCGCTTGAGGCAGCGCTCGGAGTAGGTGTCGATGCCGGCTTCTGTTTTGTCCTGATAAAACTCGATGAGGGCGGTGGACAGATATTTAACATCCGTCGCTGCCAGATTCAGGCCCTTGGCACCAGTGGGCGGCACGATGTGGCCCGCGTCGCCGGCCAGAAACATGCGGCCGAAGCGCAGCGGCTCGGTGATGAAGCTGCGCAGCGGCGCGATGCTCTTTTCGATCGACGGCCCGGTGATCAGTTTGTCGCGGCCTTCTTCATCCAGACGCAGGCGCAGTTCTTGCCAGAACGCGTCATCCGTCCATTCCTCCACCGTGTTGGTCAGTGGCACTTGCAGGTAGTAGCGGCTGCGCGTTTTGCTGCGTTGTGAGCACAGGGCAAAACCGCGCGGGCTGTTGATGTAGATGAGTTCATCGTGCACCGGCGGGGTATCGGACAGCAGGCCGAGCCAGCCGAAGGGATACACCTTCTCAAATTCCTTGATCGCGTTGCGCGGCGCGCTGGCGCGGCAGACGCCGTGAAAGCCATCGCAACCGGCGATGAAGTCACACTCGATCTCAAACTTTTGCCCGTCTTTCTCGTAGGTGACGCGTGGCTTCTTGCTATCAAAATCATGCACCGCTACGTTGTGGGCTTCATACACGGTCGTCAAACCGGCACTGGCACGCGCGTCCATCAAGTCTTTCGTGAGGTCGGTCTGGCCGTAGACCATCACGTTTTTGCCGCCGGTGAGCTTGTTCATGTCGATGCGGTGGCGCTGGCCGTTGTAAAGCATCTCGAAGCCGCCGTGTACCAAGCCTTCTTTGTGCATGCGCTCGCCCACGCCAGCCTCATCCAGCAGGTCAATACAGACCTGCTCCAGAATGCCGGCGCGGATGCGGGTCAGCACGTAGTCGCCGGTCTGGCGTTCCAGAATGATGGCGTCAATACCGGCTTTGTGCAGCAGTTGACCTAAAAGAAGACCCGAGGGGCCAGCGCCGATGATGGCTACTTGTGTACGCATGTTTGCTCCTGTTTTATCTGCGTCGAGCTTAGGAGGTCTGGGCCTTTGTTCCTCGTTGGAAATTCAATATTTGTGCGATGATTGCACCCATTGCGCGATAGTCGCGCAACATATCGGATTTATGGGATGACCATCGCCAAAGCAGATTTCATCGAGGGCATGGCCAAGGGCATGGCGGTGCTGGAAAGTTTTGACACCGAACGCCAGCGCCTGAACGCCACACTCGCGGCGGCACGGGCCGGCATCACGCGGGCGGCGGCGCGGCGCCATTTACTGACACTGACGCACCTCGGCTACCTGGAGACGGATGGCAGCTATTTTTGGTTGTCCAGCAAAGTGTTGCGTTTCTCTGGCAGCTATCTGGCATCCTCTCGCTTGCCGCGTGCGATACAACCCACGTTGAACCGGCTCGCCGTGCAGGCGCAAGAATCTTTCTCGGCGGTGGTGCTGGACGCCGACGAGGTGGTGATCGTGGCGCGCAGCGGCAATGACCGCACCTCCTCGGCCACCGGGACGGGGCGCGTGATTGCTTACGGACTGCACATGGGGGCGAGGTTACCGGCCCATGTCACTTCCACCGGGCGGGTGTTGCTGGCCGCTAAAACCAAAGCGGCGTTCAGCGCCTGGATGAAAGGGCGCAACCTGGCCCGCATGACGCCCATGACCACCACGGACAGCAAGGAATTTCGCGCGCTTATCGAAAAAGTTCGCCAAGATGATTTTTGCCTGTCCAGCGAAGAACATGAACTGGGCGTTCACGCCTTGGCGGTGCCGTTGCGCAATACCAAAGGGGTGACGGTCGCGGCGCTCAACGTGGTGGCATCGCACGACCGCTTGTCTACCTTGGCGATGCAACGGGACTTGCTCCCTTTGCTGTTTGAAGCGGCCCGGGAGTTGCGTCCGCTGTTGTAGATTGTTTTACCTATGGTTTGTGCCGGCAATCAGCCGGTCTGCAAACTCTTCCCAACGAGCGCCTTTGGGCAAGTCGTCAAACACGCCATCACGGGTTTGTTGCGCCATCCAATCGTGTTTTCCGGCGATGGCGGTTGACATCCAGGGTTCAAAGCCGGCCTCTTGTACCGTATTGGCGGCTTCGCGCATTTCCTCGGCCCGGCGCTTGCCATGCTGCGCCACGCGGCTGAAGAAGTAAGCGCCGGTCGCTTCCCAGTCGATCGATGGGAACGTCTCGGCCAAAGTCGGGATCATGTGGCTTTCGACGCCGTACTTTCTGGCGGTGGTGTAGCTCTCAATCACCAGTGCTTCCAGTCCCTTGATCATCACGCTGCGGCACATTTTGATCGCGGAGGCCACCCCGATCTCGGTCGCCACAGCTTTGGCGTCCATGCCAAATTGGGATAATTTTTCAGCCAGTGCCTGCGCTTGGGCCCCGCCCAGCAACATCGGTACCCGAATGCCATAGGGTGGCACCGAGGTCATGACACCGGCCTCCACGTAGTGCGCCCCGGTCGCCTCAATGACTTGCGCCGCCTGTTGTTTGGTCCCCGGTGATGCGGAATTGAGATCCAGAAAAATGGCACCCGGGCGAATGTGCAACGCGGCCGCCTGCGCCACCGCCAGCGTGTTGGAGGCCGTCACGGCAGAAATCAAGAAGTCAGCTTTTTCACACAGCGCTTTCATCGATTCCTTTGCCAGCACGCCGGCTTGCGCCGCGTGGGCCAGCTCGGCATCACGTGCCGTAGCGGGCGTGGTGGTGGCGTCGAACTTGAGATCCCATGCGCTGACGTCAACCACCTTGCTGAGGAGCCCCTCCGTGAAAATTTTACCGACCTCGCCGTAACCCACCATGCCAATATGTTCAAGTTTCATTCGCTTGTCTCTTTGTAAGTAAAAATTAGTGCGCAGATTCAACTACAAAGTGCATCAGTAGGAAGTTTAAGCGGAGTCATTTTCAAGCGATAAAAGACCTCATGCGGGGTGCGATAGCCCAAGCATTTGCGAGGTCGGTGGTTAAGCCGATACACCGC
>Ga0209100_1000203_pt1 | contig 64535 bp, 45 predicted proteins | sample lystaG_FD_185480 | JGI IMG/M metagenome (GOLD analysis project Ga0209100, IMG submission 185480) | Glacier valley bacterial and archeal communities from Borup Fiord, Nunavut, Canada, to study Microbial Dark Matter (Phase II) -... | ecosystem: Environmental > Aquatic > Freshwater > Ice > Glacier ... | reverse complement strand
AGGTTCGAAAACCATTGAGCGAGACCGTGTTTTACGAGAAATTGTAATTGACCGCTGTGTCGGTCCGCGTCTTTGTGCCAGCGAATCTTTGCGCGCTTACGGATCTACAGAAGTCGTGCCGGCACGGCGTCTATTTTCTTGATTTCAAATAGGCATCGCAAAAAAGCCCGTGATCCGCAAAAGAATCACGAGCTTTTCATATGTCCCGATACGGGAACGGTTCCATCGATTATACGTAGATAATCTTCACACTGCCAAAATTCACGTCGCCGATCAGGTTGACTTGTGTATAATCTCCTGCCGCTGTCGATGCGCCTTCGACGCTTCCGGCAAATACATGAGTCTGGTTATTGATGCTCCAGGTTCTTGGTATGTAGAGAAAGACTCCGGAAAAATTGCAGTCCACATAAATGGACGCGCCTTCCGGGCTCACCTGACACTGATCAAAATAGACTTTTACAGAGGAAAAATTGCTGTCTATTTTCACCTTTTTCAAATTCATTGAACGAACATATTTGACATGCTCGCCGAAGCTTGAATCAACTGTTACATTCTCGCTGTCATCTGTAGAAGTAATGGCTTCAGCCGACATCCAGTCTTCCTCATGATCATGGTGATGGTGATGATTCCAGCATCCCACTCTTTTCTTTTTGGCTTTCCAGAAAATAATGGACAGTCCAATACCCAAGAGAAGCGCTGCCAAAAGAATGACCCATAGTTTCATGTCCTGAAGGCCCAACTTGTCCCGCCACAGATAAGTTATAACAGAAAGCGGCAGAAGTCCCATGACAAAGTTCAGATCCGCAAAGCTGACGATACTGATGGCCAGGAGCAGAAGGCTCGCAAGCATCGGTACCACAGCAAACTCTGCGCCGATACCAAGCGCATTCAGAAGCAGCAGCACGCCGCCGCCCAAAAGAATAATTCCCCAGAAAATACTATGCTTTTTCATACAAGTGCCTCTCTTCCATTTTTTCCTTTAAAACATTGCTGTACATTCTCGACACGTACACTTCTTTGTATGATCCTCTGAATGACACATGGCCGACCCGGGTGAGTCCTCTCTGGATCGAAAAAATATGCATGGTGTTCGCTATAGTGGATCGTGAAATACGCACGAAGAAGTTGGGGAGGATAGCATCAAGCTCATAGAGCCGCTGCCTTGTCTCATAGGAATCGTTGGCGGTATGGGCAAATACACCTTCTCCTTCTGTTTCGAAGAACAAAATCTCCGACAGGGACAAGTAGCATTGCTCTTCACATTTGTAGAAAGTCGGCATCGGAGTGGATTTATGTCCCTGATTTAACTCACGGACAAGTTCTTCCACTTCCGGAGTAACTTTCCTGCAATAGATAACCGCCTCGACCGGATCGTCGCTATCCACCAATTCAATTCGAACGCGCATTTTTCACCTCGCAACTTCATTGCATCTCTATTATAATTCCTGAAATGCATCTGCATAGGACTTAACCGCCCAGTGGTCGAAATTCGGGGGTAAGAGGTCCATTTGGAAACGCCAATGATTTTTGACTGCACAGATATCTCTACTTCCGGCCGAGGGAGTTAAACATCGTCGGAAAACAATTTATTGATATATGCCCCAATAGAAATAGTATATGATTCTAGCAATATAAAGTATTTAAGATTATAATATAAACAAAACATTAAATTTATTTGACTTTTAGGAAGCTTAGTAAGTTGTTTATAAGGATACGCCTCAACGATTATGCTTTTAGCGATTGGAGAATAATATGGGTGCTTATTATGATCTGACATCAGCACAGAACCTACTTTCCATGCAGCAGAAATATACGCTTTACAGGCAGTGCAATAATATTTGTACTACCGTTCTGTTCGACAAAACACTTGATTTTGAAATTATGAAGAAAGCAATCACAATTTCCTATGAACGCAACGATGCTTTTCGGCTTCGTATAGCTAAAGAAGGGAAAAAGGAAAAGCAGTATTTTGCAAGCAGCGGACTGCAGGAGATTGAACTTCTTGATTTTACAGGAAAAACACGGGAGGAAATGGAGCGCTGTTTCTCAGCAATCGCCAGGAAGCGAATCACATATCATGATAAGCCCTTAAGTAAGATTTACCTTGTGAAATCCTTTGACGGGAAAACCGGGGTTTGCTTCCTTAACAGCCATATTATGATGGATTCCTGGGCCGTGACTGTATTTTACAAAGATCTTTTCGATGTTTACGAGGCACTTTTCAAGGAAATTGATTTGCCCAGACCTGTTATCTCATATGAGAAGCTTATGCAGAAGGATCTGGATTATCCCAATACCCCCAAATACAAATCAGACTATGCATTCTGGAAGAATGATATTGATACGGACGAACCCATATACACAGATATCAATGGATCTATTTATTTGGAGGAATACAGGAAAAAAAAGAAAAATCCTGCACTGCGGTCTGCATCCAATTTGAATTTGCTCGGCAAAAGCGCAAATCTGATGCTTTGGTTTCCCAAAGAAATTGTTGAAAAAGCTTCTGCCTACTGCGATGAGAATGGATTTTCGATGCAGCAGCTTTTTTTCCTGGCGTATAGAAGCTATCTTTCCAAAGTTAACAACAGGGAAAAGGATATTCTTTTCTATACCTCCCTGGCACGACGAGGCACGTTGGAAGAGAAAAATTCCGGAGGAACAAGGGTTCACTGTGTGCCTTTTCGATCGATCATCGAAGAGAATCTTACGTTCAGAGAATCGGTCAAACAGATAGGGGCACGACAGTCAGCTTTATATAGGCACGCAGATTTTGACTTTATTGAAATTATAAATATGTATATTGATCGTTTCAAAATCAACCAGCTTGAGAGCTACTGCGGAGCTATGTTTACATTCCAGCCTCTCAATACAACCGCTCCCGACGGTTCTGCCACCTATACAAACTGGTATGAAAACGGGTCATTTTCCGGTGTTATTTATCTCACAGTCATGGACGGCGACGGAACCGGGGCCTTGAAGTGCTACTACCAGCACAGGTTAAAGCGTATAAGCGAACAAACAATACGGAAACTGCATTCTTACCTGCAGGATTTTATTCTTGCCGGGGTTGAAAATGACACGAGAACAATCGGAGACCTTCTTTCATTAGATTAGATTCAGATTATATATAGGAGAATAATATGGGTACTTACTATGATCTCTCTTCAGCACAAAACCTCCTGAGCCTCCAGCAAAGATATAATCTCCACAGGCAATGTAATAACATCTGTACGTCCATTTTTTTTGATAAGAAGTTGGATTTTGTTATTCTTAAAAAAGCAGTTGAAATTGCTTATGAGCGAAACGATGCCTTACGCGTCCGTATTGTTAAAAAAGGTAAGATAGAGCGGCAGTACTGGGCCGAAAGCGGCCTTCAGAGAATCGAACTTCTTGATTTTACGGGTAAATCCAGCGAAACCATGGAAAATCGATTTTCAAAGATCGCAAAGAAGCGAATAACATATTATGACAAGCCTTTAAGTAAAGTGTATTTTGTTATTACGAATGATGGAAAGAATGGTGTCTGCTTCATAAACAGCCACATGATTTTGGACTCCTGCGGCGTTACTGTATTTTACAGGGATCTTTTTGAGGTCTATAAAGCGCTGCTTCAGGGCAATAATTTGCCTAAGCCCCTCGCGTCGTACGAGAAACTTCTGCAAAAAGATCTAAATTATGTAAAGACACCCAAACGCCAGGCAGACCGTGAATTCTGGATGGATCAGATCCATTCGGGCGAACCTATCTGGACAGATATCAATGGATTCGGTGATTTGGAAGAATTTCGACGAAAGAAGAAGAATCCTGAATTGCGACATATTAACGGAGAATTGGCTCTCCGCAACAAAAGTAAGAATTTGATGATTTGGTTTCCCGAAGATATCGTCCAAAAAGCCGGACAATATTGCACTTCTAATGGATTCTCGATGCAGCATCTATTTTTTCTGGCTTATCGGAGCTATTTTTCCAAGGTCAACAAAAGGGAAAAGGATATCTATTTCAATATATCAGTTGCAAGAAGGGGCACGCTGGAAGAGAAAAATTCCGGGGGAACCAGGGTTCATGCCAAACCGTTCCGAATGAAGCTGGAAGAAAACATTACTTTCAGGGAGGCCCTGGAAAAAATCAAAGAACATCAGTCAAATATCTACAGGCATGTTGATTTTGATTATTTGGAAATCGACATGGAATATAAGTCGTACTACAAAGTTGCGCCGCTCGGTTCATACGCCTGCGGGATGTTTACATTCCAGCCGGTTAGTACGACGACTTCCGATGAATCAGCCGTTTACACAAATTGGTATGACAACGGCGCCTATCCGGGCAGGATTTATCTCACAGTCATGGATGGTGACGGAAACGGGGCACTCAAGTGCTATTATCAGTATAGGATAAGTCATGTAAGCGTGGATACAATAAAAAAACTGCACACTTACATGGAGCATCTCTTTCTTGCGGGTATTGAAAATGACAGTATGACAATAGGAAGTCTTCTGGATCTAGATTAATAAGAACAGGAATAGTTATTTTTGACAGACGCTGAAATCAAGAAATTACTTGCAGATATTTGATTCCGATGCAGGTCAGGATTGAGATGAAAGGCATGCCTCTGCTAAAGCCAGTGACAGTTGATTCGGACAGGAAGTTTTTTTGTTTCAACAGGTCTTTCCACCTAGTTTTTGCTGAACCTCTTCTACTGTCATGCCGGCAACAAGTGAAGATATCCCACTGAGATTCCCGTCACAGCCGCCCGTAAACACAACGCTTTTTACAATATTCCCATCAAGTTCTATATCAATTCGCGACGAGCAGACACCCTTCGTGCGATAAGAATAATTCACAGACAATTACCTCCGGTACATCGATTGCCACTTTACAGCCTATTTTCGTCCCCGTGTTACTGACCGCAGACTTCCGGGGAATCTTCTGACTATTCTAACGTGACATATTCATGCGGGCAAGTCAGAATTTCTTGTTAACATCGATCAGGGAGCAATTTGAGAGATAAGGGAGGAATTTGAGATGGCAGTACTACTTCCCCTATACATCCTGGTTTTCAGTATTATGTACCTTACCTATCATTCTACAAAGTACGTGAAGCAGTTTCCGTGGATTAAATTATCGGTAAGTCTTGGATTTATTTTGATAGCAACCTACAGTGCCGTGTTAAGTCAGGAATATGCCTTGTTCTTCAGGATGCTCCCTGCCTTTATTTTGGCTGCCCTCGGCGATCTGCTGCTTGGATTTGCCCATACCCGCAATGACTACTACGGCAGGGAATTCATGCTCGGTGTCGGTTCGTTTTTGACAGCGCATATTATTTTCTATCTGGCGCTCACTACTATCGTTCCTGCGCAGGTCGTGGATTTTGTCCTGCCTTTGGGAGTTATGGCCCTGATCCTTTTCCTTTCGCAGAACAAAAACCTTGCCCTGGATAAGATGAAGATTCCTGCCATTATTTATTCTTTCTTTGTCGGCCTTCTGTTTTCAAAGAGTCTGATGATTATTCTTTCTGCCGGAGTAACGATTCCGCATATGCTGATTCTGACAGGCTCATTCCTTTTTCTCACATCTGACCTTGTGCTCCTCTTTCTCAACTTTCATATTGCACCGCCCAAATGCCTGGCCTTCATTAACCTGAGCACGTATTACGCCGGTCTGGCACTGCTGGGGTTAAGTCTTTATCCGTTCGCATAAGCAGGCAGTTCCCGTAAGAAGAACACTCCTGTAAGATTCCAGGAAGTGGGCGGACGTGAGGAAGAACGTTCCCGGCTTATCCCATATAATTGTCATAAAGATTTCTGCATTCTTCAATTTATTATAAAAAAGAACGCATCCAGCACTGGATGCGTTCTTTACTGCTTTTTCATTCCGTTCTCTTATGCTGTCCGACTTGATTGACGTTACTTTACTCCCTAGTTTGTGTGTTTGTTCGCTTCTTTTTTCTCGCGTCGGATGGCAATGATGCCTATCAGAGTGCCGGAAATGAGAAGCATGGAGATACTGAGAGCAAACTGCGTTTTTTCACCTGTCTTCGTTGCTGACAGGACATCTGAATAGGCGGTCTCTCTGCCTTCGGCAGCAAACGTCCATTTGATCAGACCCAGAAGGCTCTGATATGTATTGTCCATTTCCGGATCGAGTGACAAATATACCGTGAGATCCCTGCTGGCATCCTTGCCGAAGCTTCCGAGACTTATATAGTATTTCGCAGAATCTGTTCCGTGTGAATCTACATCGAGATTCCCCCAGACCGGACCTCTGTAAAGTACGGTTCCGTCATCGGTCGTTATGGTGATGGATGCATACTGCTTCAATAATTTCTCGATTAATTCCGTGTTTTCCGGAGTCGCCTGAGATTGATCGATGTAGTCTGCCCGCAGGAATATTTCTGTCTTCTGCACATAAGAATTCTTAATATTGATGACCTGGCTCTGGCTTTCCCCGGGAACAAGGTTCTTGAAGTTGACAAACAAATCCCCCTCGGATTCATTAAAATCAAAGCCATCCTCCGGATTCAGGAACACCACTTGCGCGACAGCAGACTTTCCAGGTCCAGGTTTTACAGCACCCAAAACGCTTGGATTTGAACTCCATGCTTTTATACCGTCTCCATCTGCCTGAATACATTCCATGTGAACAATAATATCTGCATGCATGTTTTTGTATTCGTTGCCGCTGTTTTTATCAATGGTATATTCCTGCATCAAAGGAACCGGTGTCACCTCGCCGGGTTTAACCACGCTGAGGTAATAGAAATATCCTTCGGATTTCTCGTAATACCAGTTGGTAGTGTTGTAGGTGATGAGAATATTGTCCGCACTGAGCGAAGGATCAACAATTAGTTTCCCTTCGTCATCTCTGCCGGGCCCCCAGGCTTTCTCAATTTTTACACGTATCCGCGCGTCAATATTGCCGGAGTTCCTGACGGCAACAACGTTTTTTACCGTTGCACCCGGCATGAGCGTCTGGCCAAAGACAAAATCTTCCGATATTTCTCCTTGTATACTGGCGATCGTAATCTTGTTGACTGCATCACTTTGTGTCGACCAGGCGGCAATCGTGCCGCCGGCCGACAAAGTAAATACAATAACAAGCGCGATGAGTGCTATAACTGTGCCTGAGAGTTTCTTCAAAAATTCACCTGCATTTCGTTATGACTTTACTGTAACTAAACCAAATTATTAAATTGCTAAATCAAGTTCAGCAAAAGCATCAGCTGCATTAGCGAAGCCAGTACTCTGAATTGCCTGTGCGGCCAGGACGATTTTGTATGATCCCAAAGCAGCCATATCATCTTTATCATATGATGAAAGAATTGTTATGTTGCTAAACAGATCAACTGTGGTATTCTCCAAAAATATCCCATTATAGTTGTAGAAAATAATGCCAGGAGCAGCGGCTGTCTTGACAGCTGTAAATTTAATAATATTCATGTCTGTAATTGTGCTCAAAATTAAATCAACACGATCTTGATTGAGTATCAACACATCGTCCGTAATATCAGCAGTTCCATTTGTATCAAAGATTTCCATCTTAATTCGCATGTAGCTATCCCCATCAACTGCTACTACAGTTGGTCTTTTGGTAAAACTATCTCCTGGAACTACATCTACTCCATCTTGCGGATTCCATACTTCGTCCAATCTAATGTCAACATCACCCATTGTGAAAGTATTCGTTTTCGTATCCGTGTCAGTAAGATAGGCAAGTGTTCCCCCAATAACAAGAGATGCGATAAGAGCAGTTGAGGCCAGTACGATGGCGATTTTTTTCTTTGACATAGTTTTGTCTCCTTCTTCATAATAGAATAAATTTGGTATGGTTGGACCTGGGTTCGGTTCAGGGTACATTGGGTCGGGTCGGAGCTTGATTAGGGTGCTGTAAGTTTTTTATATTCAAAAGCTTCTTTGGGAAGCTCTAGAAATCAAGGTAAAGAGACAGGCGTGTCGGCAAAACTGAAGGTGGATGCTGCTATATCTACTGTCATCGCGGCAGTTATATTTGATTGAACTACGCAGCCTTCTATAAATATCTGGAAGCCACCCATGGCTTTAAGTTCAGACATCTGCGCCTGGGTGTTTGTGTCTTTAATCGTGACGCTTGTAAATAATGGTTCCGTTGCACCAGGCAGAACAAATGGGAGTGATTCTGCATCACCAGCTTTTACGATTGATTGACAGTAAAAGGTCTGCGACACAGCATCAGGCGCGATCGTAACGGCAGCTGTCGAATCCTCAAATCTTGTCCAGCTGCCGGTGTTCCAGTCAACTGTAATTGCAGCCAATACTTTGGCTAAATCTGACTCACTTAAAAGATTTCCTGCATTGTCTCCGGCGGCAGGACCGTAGCAGAAAGATACCTTAGCGGCAGACCATTCATCTACTGTACCGGTATTTTGTATACGAGGGTCCTTATTGAGAACACGGCCGGGAACAAGGTTCAGAGCGCTGGCAGGATCCCAGCCCGGCTCAGTAATTACCGCCTGCACGCCATCCGCAGCAAATACAAAATGATTTACACAAGGGGCAGTAATAGATGTACTAATAGCAACTGTACCGTCGACTGTAAGCAGTGATACGATACATATCATTAGTATTCCTATGATCCCTATAATGCCTTTTTTCATTTTGCTCATTATCTTTCCCTCAAAAATGGTCTCTTAAAATCATTTTATGGTATCTATATGATCTCGGTATCCTGCGCTATGGTTATGTAATATTCCCGTCACTGTCGATTGTTATTCCCCAATTTGATAATGCTGCATTATCAGCCTGGAGAACATCTGCCATTACTTCGATTTTAACAACTATGTTTTGATACTTTGCTGTCATTTCAGGTGTGTTGGTTGTCAGCGTGACACCTGCCAGTAGTTGTGTTGTGGTTTGCTCTGTGTTTAACGCTTTTCTAAAGTAGAAAAATCCATCCTTGTACAGCCAATGTGTTTCCCACTCGTCAATAAAATGCAGTGTAATATCTCCCATTACGACTGTGTTGGACGCTGTCGGCTCTGTAATCGGAACACTCGAAGCCGCTATAATATTTCCCTCTGTATCTTTAAACATAGGAATAATAGCTGCCCGCACAGCGCCGCCTATGGCATCAGAAGGTATCGACAGATAGACCGGCTTTGAAGTTGCACCCCACTGGACGCTGGTTGAATCAATTAAAGGCTCAACAACAGTAACTTTCGGAATTCCAAAAGTAAAATTGTTTACAGCAGGTTCGGGATTTGCCATTAAGTAAGCGTATGTCCCGCCTAAAGCAGCGGCTGCTAAAACGATCGTCATTAAGGCAAGCTGCGCGATTAAAATTTTGGTTTTACTGTTGAAAAGTCGGGAAAACTTGCTTTCCTTCTTTTCATTCAATTTCTTGTTCATAGCTGCCTCCTTTCCTCTCGTAATGCTGTTTTAATCAATTAGATTATTCAGATAAGCCTTACTCTTTTAATGGATCTGTTGAGTCTTCTGGATTTGTCGTGTCTTTCGAAGCAGGTTTCTTTTTGTCGTCACTCAGGACAAATGACACGATAGCCAGCATGACAATAATGGTTATGGATATAATTCGTCCGCTCGTGGTATTAATAACACTAAAAAGATAGCCAACCTTCGGTAGGGAGAATTTCTCTACACCGATAACATTGCCAAACAGAACAGTCCCTGCATCTTCCGTATTATTGGCATCACCCTTTGTTGTAAAACGCATGTTTTCCGTGTCAACTGCAGTGACTCTGTGCGTTGCAACAAGTAATTCTTCATTGAGTACAAAAGAAATCACATCACCCTCTTCAATTTTTTCAGGATTGACAGGTACAACATATATCAGATCTCCAACCGACAGCACAGGCTCCATACTTCCGCTTAAGACACTGTACATCTTTATGCCAAAAAGCTTCGGCACAGCCACAAACAGTGCGGCTGCGATCATTATGATTAGTATGGTTGTAGATATGACTGACGCTATTTTTTTCATATAATCTCCATTCATCAATAAAATCCGACAATCATTCGACAGCATTACGATATGATCTGCTCGTATAGATAGATATAACTAGAATCGAAAGTGCTATTGCCAAAATAGCGTGTTCCGTCGGCGCTAGCCGCCAGATATAAATATCTCAATTCATTCTTTTTTATCCTTGTATAAAAACGGGTGGCGTCGTTGTTAAAATACCAGTCTGAATATAGCGCGGACTCTTCCTGTCCAACATAAATACCTGTATTATTATCAACACGGTTAAGGTATTCACCGCCATTCATGACATCGTAACCGTTACCATCAGCAATGAAATTCCAAAGCATGTCAGGGGTTATACTGCTGGATAAAGTGTTGCCTGACACAGTTACGGACGTGCCGCTCAGATATGCACCATATGTATCATTCGTAAGTGCATAATAATTCCGGTTAGTTGTATTGGGAGTATCCAATGTACCAACAATTACATAAGTACTGCCGCTTGTTATGCTCGTTGCACGAACATAAGTAATCGTAGGAATTGGCGTTGGTATTGGTGTAGGAATTGGCGTAGGTATTGGTGTGGGTATTGGTGTGGGTATTGGTGTAGGTATTGGCGTTGGTATGACTGTCGGCGTTGGTATGACTGTTGGCGTTGGTATGACTGTCGGTGTAGGCGTTACTGTCGGCGTAGGCACGATGGCTGGCTTAACCATTGTATTTGTCACACATGAATGGTCGCTGACCCATGTATTAATCGTCCTTGTATCCACAAAGTTAAAGAGATAATCAGAATTCTGTGAGTCATCAATTACCATGGTCAGTTGCCCAAATTCATAATTGAAAAATGTTGTTCCGTTACTAGCCTGAGTTAATGATGTCGATATTGTATATCTCCAATTACTGTTTTTCTCGATAACACTATATGTACCGACAGGCATACCAACAAATTTCTGTGAAACAGTTGTTTGCCCGGAAGGAATTGTTATTACCGCATAATATGTGCCTTCAGGACCCGTCGCTTCAAAAAGGAACTGCTCGTCTGTTGCGGAAATTTTTGATATTGTTTTGGTAACTGTGAAACTGCAGATCTGCTTATTTGTGACGGAGACACTTTTGGCATACTCAGCGGGAGTATATGCAATAACCATATCTGCTGTCACATTACTGACCGGATCAATGACATACCCGTCAGGGGCAGTAATTTCTTTGAAGAAATATGTGCCGTCATCAAGACTCGAGATGGAAATTACCCCGTCAGAGTTGGTTGTCTCTGTAGTAATTAAGACACTTTCTCCACCACTCATATCCTTCATCCAAAGTTCAAACTCTGCGCCGGATAATTTCCTGGCTGCATTAAGCTCATCTACCTTTGTGAGTGTTATTCGACCTTTTGGTGTATTTGAAATTGTGTATCTCACCTCGGTTGCTGTACTTGATGAGGTGATACTCGTCTGAACATATCCGGATATTGGTTCTTCCGATATGGTATATACGAGTATTGATGTTCCATCATTGGCATATTTGGGCAGATCTGCGAAGGTGTACTGCCAGCCGTTAGCGCTTGATAGGGATACGGCTTTGTTGTATTCTTCAACCGTGGAAGCTGCGCTCTTCTTACCGATAACATGCACAATGACAGTGCCCGGCTGTTGACTGTCCAGTTCTTTACTTACTGTCCAGGATTTAATTACGGTAATTTTCTGATCTGCTTTTACATACATAAAGCCCACATTGGCAGCGCTGACCCACCCATTTACGGCAGTCGCAGCATTTACTGGTCTTATCTGGGAAAGGTTGCCGGTAGTACATGAGGCATAGTCATATGGCTTGGCTACTCTGATTTCATAATCGCCGTAGTCAATATTATTAAATGAATATATACCTGTGGAATCGGTCACAGTTGATGCAGTCAGAGTTCCTGCCAGATAAAGCTCAACGGTAACCCCTGACAAAGCATAGTCGCCGAGAAACATCCGATATAAACCGTTATTGTCCGTATCATAGAATACGAAACCGACTATGCTGCCTTTGTTGGCAGGCATGTTTTCAAGGGTGAAACCATCCAGAAATACCGGGGGGTGTGATGCTCCGCCGGTATAATAAGTCCATATATCAATGGCCGAGAAATCACCCTGACGGAAAGGTGCCTTGGTTCCAAACTTACTTGCTCCCGCAGCACTGTCTATTCCTGCAAGTTGATTCTGAATCAGAGGGCTCTCAGCTAATATAGCGGAAATATACGAATTGTTATAATAAACGGTTGTCTTCTCTGCATCGCTTAAAGCCATTGGCTGACTATTACTATCAAGCGGATTGCTTACCATCTTAATAGAAATCCCGTTCATGTTATTTTCTACATCAAGCATGGGAAAGTGATATTCCCCGGCTTTTGCGATAACCGAGATGCTGATGCCGCTGTTGGTGCCTCCATAGATGCCAGCCGGAACAATATTTCCTTTCCCGTCTTTGCCGTCCCAGAAAATTCGATTCATCCCCTCGATACAAGAATTTGCCAAATATACAATACCGGCACCCGTAGTACCGTCAGCATTTAAGTAATTTGTGAAGTCCAGCTTAATCTGGAAAGAAGATACTTTAGAAGCAGTGAAACTGAAGTATCCCCCGCATCCGACATACCCATGTTTATCAATATCACCAACGAATTTGAAATCTGTTATTGTTCCCGGTGCGTATGGATCCGGTTTAATATCTTTTGGTAAATCTGCAGCAGGAATTTCAAAGAAAATTTTAAACGTGCTGTCAAGAGGTGTATCCGGATTATTGGGTGACTGGAATTGAGCATCGATGTTATTACTTAAGATAGACGTCATCGTATTATCCACGGCAACACCGGACTGATACAAGGGTGTATTTGTTGCTTCTCTTACCAATCCTCTATTGTTGGCAAAGAAGATAAATCCATATGGATCCATTCCGTTGAAATTAGTCTGGTACACATAACCGTCTTTAGTCAGCACATAGACGGAAGAATTTAGAACATCTATTCCATTGAAGTTATTACCCATATTTAATGACAGAAAATTAGTAAAAACCCGGCCGGTCACTTCCTTGTAAGTGGTAGTTGTTGGTTTTTGAACAACAGTAACATCCCAAGTAGCCACGCCAACAGCGCTGTCAGTTTGAATTGTGTTCGAAGAAATTAAGCTTGCCGGTGGATTTGTATTCGTGTTTCCGGGATAAGGAGAATGAAACTCAAACGCCCACACGCCTGTTTGTCCCGCCGGAACGAGAATCGAAAGAGGTGCATAACCAGCTATATTTGTTCCCGAATAATTCGGGCCGGCCAATTCCTTTGCCCGGGTATTAATATGCCCGATTCCATTGTTAATTACATCATAATTTGTTGACGTACCGCCTGGCGGCGTAACAATAATATCTCCACCTGACCCGTTGGAAACACTGCTCCCAAAATACAGCGTCTCACCCGCAATGGCATACACTTTTATTATCTGGTGACGCTGAAGTCCTGCCATATATGCATCATTCCACTCAATATAGGGACGATATCCCGGATTGGAGCTCCAGGTCCCCAAACCCGGGTCCTGTGTCGCTGTGAGATTTTTGCTTCCTGCCGCATCAACGTCAAATTTAACTGAAAACACGCAGGAAATTACCGCAAGGAAAACACACATGACTGCTGCCAAGTGTTTGAACATTAATTTTTTTTCTGTTTTCTGCGGCATTTTACACCTGTCTTTAAGTAAAACTACTGTTAAATGTTAATTTATGTTGATAATTACATTTTGTTAACAATTTTCTATGAACAAAAAACTTTATATTGTCAAATTGTGAACGTTCTGTTAATTGTATTAAGAAACGGGTATATTGTCAAGTATAAATACGAGATCGATAACCTTTCACGAGCATTATTCCATACACTTATTTCCGACCAAAATTCACGACCGGCATTTTTAACGTCAAAGTCATCTGCCTCATTGACACAAAGACGGCTGTCCCAATCAATTTGAGTCAGCCATAATTTAGATTTTTAATCGAAAAAAGCGGGTCCCTGAGGACCCGCTAATTCTGCAAATCAAATTCATAAAAATAGTAATCTACTCTATGAATACAGCCAAACGGTGGCAAATACCGACAAACATTCCTTTTATTCGCGCACTTTTCTGCGAAGGACTAACTGGACGGCAAAGATACCAATTGCGGAAACGATAAATATGGCAGCCGCTGTTCCCGTACTTCCTGTCTCGCCTGTTTTAACTGCAGCAAGTACTGCAGGCTTCAATGTCGGCGTTGGTGTGGCTGTCTGTGTTGGTGCCGCAGTGGGTGTCGTTGTAGGTGTCGTTATAGTAATGAGTGAATAAAGAGCTGTTATGGTACGGTCTGCGCTTATCACGGAAAAATCAGAATCCCATTCGTCAAATTGATAGCCTGTACGGGATGGCATGGCCGGCGCCATAGCAGGATCGCCGTAGTCAACCGTCTGCGTACTAAGTACTGTTCCGTCCCAGTCAGCGAAGGTAACGGTAAATGTGTTGATCTCCCACATAGCATATAATGTAGTATCGTTATTTATTGTAAATACTGCAGCCGGTGCATAACTTGTTCCGCTGCCGTCCGCTTCTGTATTCCATCCTGCAAAGGTATAACCCGTGCGTGTGAATTGGTTTGCAAGTATCGTAACTTCATCTGATCTGAGATAAGGGCTGGCGGCGTCTTCCATCGTGCCGCTTCCGCCGTTATCATCATAAGTCATGTCAGCTGATGACATTAACATAACTGCTTTTGCTGCCTGCGCCCAGGAAGTAACCTGTGCAAGTCCTTCGATCGATGATATCGTCTGACATCTGGGTTGATTGATAATCGCTACATTACAGATAGATCCGGATAACGGCAAAAGGATTCCGCCGTTATTAATGATAATTTTCGAATGGACTCCGGAATTGGCATCGTAATTATCGTCTCCTGCATATAGAGCAGCCCCGGAATCCGGTTCCAGACTGCAGCTCGCATCGATCTGACTGTTTGTTATTTCAATATTTCCTCCGGCATAAGCAATCGAAGCTGCAAGTGTCGCCTCACTTGCAAAAGAAGTTCCGGTCATTATCCCGAAACTCCATCCATGGGCAACAATTGAACTGTTAAAAATTTGAATAACACCGCCCGAGCTAATGCCCGAACGACCTCCGAAAGCAGATAAATCAAAACAGTCTTCGATTACAATTCCTTCTGCAGCAAAGATACCATTATCTCCATCACCGCCAAAATATAATGTGCCCTGCTCATTAATGGCCAGAATACCGTCACATGTCAATCCGTTCTCAGATCCATTAATGGTAAGATTTCCGCTTCCGATAATGGTCAGGCTGCCGATACAATAGACGCCGGTTCTTGTCGAATCCGGCGATGGCGCCATTATTGCAGGACCCTGCGCACTGTAATTAGTTTGAATGAAATTTTCACTGCCATCAGCTAAAACAATAGTCGATCCATCAGGAAGAGTAATGCCGTTTGAGTTCACCGCTGACAGCATAAGTCCGCTTAGGGTCAGTGTCTGTGCTGCAGAATCCCATTCCCAGCCATCCCCCGACGCAGAGTCAGGAACGTTTACAAAGTCCAATCCACCGTTTGTGTTTACAGCAGGATCATATACAGTCACATTCAGGGAGCCAACGTATATTGTGTCATATCCCCCTGCAACAATTGTAACGGTCTCAGCATGAGATGCCGTATAACGAAGCCCGCCCAATGAAGATGTATCGGCCATATTGCCGTCATCCATCACAAGGTAAAGATAAGGGGTGAAATCAGAACTTTGCTGCACAACAATTGTCTGTCCCTCCTGCAGTGCTACTTTATAACCCATTGCAAAAATGAGATAGTTGTCAGGCGCAAAAATCAACGTTGAATTATCCCCTGACATACCAACAGTCGTTGTATCATTTTCAGGAAGATTAAGTGTCTTGTAAGGCATTTCCGTATAATTGACCGGTGCATTACTATTTCTGATTATGGATCCATCGATCCCGGAATAAACACACTCAGCGTCTGTACCAATCTGATTAATCAGGCATGATATTGTTCCGGCATTTGCAATTGAACCCGAATAAAACAATATGGCACTTCTATTATCAATGAGAGCACCGGCCGCATTTGTAAACGTTCCCGCCTCATCCATATATATACACACTCCGCTTATCACGGCATTATTTATCAGGCTTCCCCTGATAATCAAAGCACTATCGTTCGTGTTTGTGATACCACCGTTATTGATGAGCGTACCGCCTGCTTCTATGGTAAGATTGCCTCCATAGTTAATCGAACACGCAAATTCCCTGTCAGCAACAGGCTGGACAATTAATGTCTTTCCGCTTGGTATCGATAAGGAACTTCCGTATTCTATGTAATAAGTATTCTCAATAAATCTGACAGCAGGATCATCCAAAGCACTCTGCAGACTGGCCGCGTCGCTGGCGGCATAAGCATTTTCTATGCTGGTGCCATCCCCCGTACCTGCCGCCTGCACAGACATGGGCGCCAAGGACATAACCATTGCAAGTACCGTGATAAATACAAGTAATTTCTGTTTCATTCTCATTTCCCCCCTCAGTAAACAACAAAGTCAGATGCGGAGTGTCGTCTCCTTACAGTCGGCACAACAAAAAATAGTGTATCTGTCAACACAATTTAATTAATACTAATTTCTTTTATGTATTTTTGCAATATGATTTCAAGGAATTTATAAATATTTATGATATTATTTTTCCAAATTTCATTTACACACAGAAAAATCACCATCTTTTGCGGATTTAATGGCAAATTGCAGATTCAATTTCCCTAAGCTGTCTTTGGGATATAAAACGGAGCTGCCACCTTCAGCTTTTCAAAAGCCACTGGAGATAACCCTTTTACCCTGTTTTTCGATGCAGAATCTTTGCAAAGTCTACTTCTTTTTTGTATTAATCTCTTTATGTATAGACTGCATTTCCGTATCCAAAAGGGTAATTGACTCTGCGCATTTCTTGAGCCGGAGCCTCACCTCTTCAGAGATATCATCCTGCGCCTTATATTTGAGCTGATGTTCCAGGCTCGCCCAGAAATCCATCGCTATCGTTCTGATCTGAATTTCCACAGGCACGTGTTCTGTCGTTTCCGCCAAAAATATCGGAAGCGTGACTACAAGGTGGAGGCTCCGGTATCCATTCTCCTTAGGCTCTGCAATATAGTCGCGTTTACGGATAAGCGTGATATCGTCCTGCTTTATCAGCAGATCCGCAATACGATTAATATCTTCAATATAGTTGCAGATCACTCGAACCCCGGCAACATCCGTCAAATTCGCTTTAATGGAATCGGTGCTGACTTCAAAATTCTTCTTCTGCAGCTTATCAATAATGCTTTTGGGCGATTTGAGACGGTATTCCATATGGTGAATCGGATTGTGATCAAATTTCACCTGGAATTCTTCGTCCAGTATTTCAAGCTTTGTTTTTATTTCCTTGATAGCCGCATTGTATAGCTGCTGTATCTCAATAAATCCTTTAATATTTTCAATTAATTCAGAATTCTGAAAAGCAGTCGAAGCGCTGTCTACCAGGTTTGCCTGCATAATTTTATTAAAGTCCATCTATAACTCCCTCCCGATTTGGCCGGGCTCCCGTAATCTTTTAGAAAAGGTACATTACTACACAAAGCACAATTATTCAACTCGATTATATCACAAGAAATCGACTCCTTTAGCCGAGTGGATGTCTTCAATTTATCCTTACATTGTGATACTATGAAAATAATATGTAATTATCTGAAAAACCAATCTTTAAGGACTTAACCGGAAAGAAAATAAAATAGAAAGATGGCCGCCTTGATTTGGCGCGTTGATTTGCGGCGTTTCGCAAGTGGTTCGGAGCCATTATTGCAAGCCAAAATTATTTACAATTCATTTTTTGTTGAAACCAACCAATAAAATTTCATATTTTGTTGTAAATTTGCAGGAATATATTATTGACTTTCATTTTCATCCGTGATAAATTACTGGATATACAGCAAGGGCGCTGGGTCTTCATTGACCCGGCGCTTTTTTATTTTGCTTTTCAGGAACACAAAGCAGGCAGGCTGCTTTACCAACGGAGGTTAATTGGATGGATAAGATGTTAGAGAGTTTTGGTTCTCTGGTTTTCAACGATGACATGATGCTGAAGTATTTGCCCGGTGATATTTACAGTTCACTCAGACGCACAATCACACAAGGCACGCATTTTGATCTGGATGTTGCCCACGAGGTCGCAAAAGGAATGATGGCATGGGCGGTTGATAACGGGGCTACACATTTTACGCACTGGTTTCAGCCCATGACCGGAATTACAGCAGAAAAGCATGACGCCTTTCTGGAACCCAAAAATGACCGTCCAATTCTTAAATTCTCCGGAAGCGCGCTGGTCAGAGGCGAACCGGATGCATCAAGTTTTCCTTCCGGCGGTCTGCGGGCTACTTTTGAAGCACGCGGATACACAGCCTGGGATCCCACCTCCTATGCATTCCTCAAGGGCAATTGCCTTTGTATCCCTACCGCATTCTGCTCTTACGGCGGAGAAGCCCTTGATATGAAGACGCCGCTCCTTCGATCGATGGAAGTTGTTGATAAACAGGCGATGCGTATTCTAAGGCTGTTTGGAAATACAACATCAAACCGGGTTCAGACAACGGTCGGAGCAGAGCAGGAATATTTCCTGATTGACGAGAAGTATTATCAGTCCCGTCCTGATCTGATCAATTGCAGCCGGACATTAATCGGTGCAAAGCCTCCCAAGGGGCAGGAACTTGACGACCACTATTTTGGAATCATAAAGCCCCGTGTCATGGCATTTATGGAGGACCTCAATAAAGAATTATGGAACCTCGGCATCTATGCCAAGACCGAACACAATGAAGTAGCACCCAGCCAGCATGAACTTGCGCCTGTATTTTCCATATCCAACGTCGCTTCCGATCAAAATCAGCTCGTCATGGAAATGATGACTCGTGTTGCCATGAAGCACGGCATGAGATGTCTCCTTCATGAGAAGCCTTTTGCCGGAGTTAACGGAAGCGGAAAGCACAATAACTGGGCTCTTGCGACAGACGATGGAATCAATTTGCTTGAACCGGGCGAGACGCCGCACGCGAACGCTCAATTCCTTTTGATTCTTGCCGGAATCATCCGTGCTATTGATCTCCACCAGGATCTTATGCGATTCTCCGTTGCAAGCGCAGCCAACGATCACAGACTCGGCGCCAATGAAGCTCCTCCGGCTATCATCTCGATCTTCATCGGCGATGAGCTTGACTGCATCATAGACGCGATCATCAATGATACCCCCCTGCAAAGCTGCGGAAAGACAAAAATGTCCATTGGAGCTACTGTTCTGCCGCATTTCTCCAAAGACGCCACGGATAGGAACAGGACATCGCCTTTTGCTTTTACCGGCAACAAATTCGAATTCCGTATGCCAGGGTCAAGTCAGTCCATTGCAATGCCCAACATCATATTGAATACGATCGTTGCCGACAGCCTTCGTGATTTCGCAGATGAGCTTGAGTCCAAAGACGACGTACTGGCCAGTGTCCATACCCTCATGCAGGAGACACTTAAGAAACACCGCCGGATCATTTTCAACGGCAACAATTATGCTGATGAATGGGTAAAAGAGGCAGCCGACCGCGGACTTCTTAATCTGAAGACTACGCCGGAAGTCCTCCCATATCTGGACAACAAAGAGAATCTTGCCTTATTTGAAAGGTGCAAAGTCTTATCGGCAACTGAGCTTCATGCAAGAGCGGAAGTCAGCGCGGAGAACTACTGTAAGCTCATTCAAATCGAAGCCCTGACCCTTCTGGACATGGTCAAGCGCGATATCATTCCTGCTATCATTTCCTGCCAGCGGAATCTCAGCCAGACCATTTCACTCAAGGAGTCGCTGAAGGCATCCTTTAGTGCCGAGCTCGAATCAAGCTGGCTGACGCAGATATCCGATCTTTCTACCGAACTCCTTCACCTCCTTGCGGATCTTGAAAAAGGAGTTCTCGACGGGAAGGAAATGAGTGACCTGCACGCCTATGCAGTATACCAGCGGGACACAGTCTTTGCCGGCATGCAAAGTATCCGTGATGTTGTTGATAAGCTTGAACTCCTCTGCGGCAGCAAATACTGGCCATACCCGTCCTATGCAGACATGCTGATGGCAAAATAATTTATAACCAATATTTATTTGGAATAAAGCAAAGGTGCTTTATATCGGAAATCCGATGTAAGGCACCTTTCTTTTTCATAATTTACACCGCAAGGAAAGGAGGTAACAGAGATGAAGAATCAAGAATATAAGCCGCCGGTTGAAAGCACCAAAATCGCTTCCATCGCCGTTCTTTTCATTACTTCGCTTTTCATAATTTTACTGGGTGTCGTCTTTAGTATATACAGTGTCATTGACAACATCAGCTTTACTGTTATGAGTTCACAAATTCATGGTGCGGTTTTTGGAGTGGTCATTGCATTCCTTGGTGCACGGTATCTTTTGTCAGTCCAAAGACTCAAAACTGAGGTCTATAAGGGTACGTCGAGATTTTCATGGAGTAATTTCAAAATAAAGAAGTCTCATTAGAATCAGCCAACCTGCACGCATGCAGTGACTGGCTAAAAAGGAAGGGTACAGGTGATGTTATGAAAAACAAAAAGAAGTATTTGGGAATTATACTTGTTGCCGTGATAATCGTTGCAGTTATCATGGGCATCGGGTATGCGCTCAAGGGGGATTCCTCTGCAGCTGATCCGACAGGTGCAAGTTACATTGCCACCACCGGCAGCGAGACACTGAACGATGTAGCATCAACAGCAAATAAAGGCTACTTCGGGGCCAACTATACGTGGATCATGATCTGTGCCTTTATGGTTTTCTTCTTCCAGTGCGGATTTGCTATGGTAGAGACTGGTTTCTGCCGCGGTAAGAATGCAGCCCATACGATGACTATGAACTTCATGGTCTTCCTTGTCGGTGCCATTGGTTATTTCCTCGTTGGATTTGCCCTGCAGATGGGCGGTTCCGGAGGAGCCGCAGGTCTGGGTTCTGGAGGATCTGCCCTGAACGCTCTGGTTTCTATTCCGGGTCTGGGCGGAATTGTGGGTTATAAAGGCTTTGGTCTCCTGGGAACATATGATGCAGGTATTTATGCCTTGTTCTTCTTCCAGATGGTATTTATGGATACAACCGTAACCATTCCTACCGGTGCGATGGCCGAGCGTGTCAAATACTCCGCGATGGTTATCACTTCCTTCTTTATCTCGATGTTCCTGTATCCTCTTTTCGGAAACTGGGTATGGGGCGGCGGCTGGCTGGCAACGCTCGGCAAAAACTTTGGAATCGGACATGGCGTCGTTGACTTCGCAGGTTCTGCTGTTGTCCACTCCATGGGAGGAATGATCGCTCTTTCAGGTGCTATTGTCCTCGGACCCAGAATCGGTAAATTCAAAAAGGACGGTACAGCACGTGCTTTCCCCGGTCACAATATCCCGATGGCTATTATCGGAACGATCATCCTGTTCTTCTGCTGGTTCTCATTCAATGCCGGCTCTACCCTGAACTCATCTGACTTCAGGCTCTCCGTCGTAGCTACTAATACGATGATTGCCGGTGCCATCGGCGGTCTGGTCGCCATGGGCTATATGTGGATCAAGTTCGGCAAGCCTGACCCGTCCATGACGGCAAACGGAGCCCTCGCAGGACTGGTCGCGATCACGGCACCCTGTGGATTCGTCAACGCATTCTCCTCACTGATCATTGGTATTGTTGCCGGTATCCTCGTATGTCTTGCCGTCCCGTTTGTTGAAAACAAACTCAAGCTTGATGACCCGGTCGGCGCCATTTCCGTACATGGTGTGAATGGATTCTGGGGTGTAATCGCACTCGGACTGTTCGCAGACGGATCTTACGGCGACGGACTCAACGGCGTTGCAGGCGGCGTCAAAGGATTATTCTTCGGCGATGCCTCACAGCTCCTTGCACAGCTTATCGCACTGGCCGTACTCCTGATCTGGGGTTTCGGTGTATCGTTTGTATTCTTCAAGTTCCTCGACAAGGTCTGGGGCCTCCGTGTTGCCCCCGAAGATGAGCTCGAAGGTCTGGATGTTCCCGAAATGGGCGTACTTGCCTATCCTGACAGCCCTCTCACCCGCTCTGAACTCGACTATGATTCAGCCGACAACGCACCCATCAAGCAGCTCGAAAGATTCACAGACTATATTGCCTCTAAGAAAGCTGTACAAATGCCTGCAGCACCTGTTTCTATCGATAAGGCGGTTCCTGTCGAACTGCTCTCAGCACCGGCTACATCCATGGCCTCTGATGTGAAGATCACAAAGATCGACATTATCATCAAGCAGAGCAAGTTTGAAATCCTTAAGGAAGCCATGAACGAAATCGGTATTACCGGTATGACTGTTACACAGGTTCTGGGCTGTGGCATCCAGAAAGGCAAACACGAATACTATCGTGGCGTCGAGACGGAAATCAATCTGCTTCCCAAAGTACAGGTCGAAATTGTTGTTGCCAAAGTACCTGTCAGACTGGTCATTGATACCGCGAAAAAAGTTCTTTATACAGGGCACATCGGTGACGGCAAGATCTTTGTCTACAACGTAGAGAATGTCATCAAAGTCCGTACCGGTGAAGAAGGATATGATGCCCTGCAGGATGTTGAATAAGTAGAAAACCTTAAAGTTTTATCTTTTGATCAACTATCCGTTTCAATAAAATAGTGATGCACCCCCGGACTTCAGGCTTCAAAGCCAGTTGTCCGGGGGTGCATTTTTTCGTTTTCATTTACTAAATACGTTCCTATTTATCAATTTCGTTCCTATTTTCCAATTTCTTTTTCATTTACCAATTATGTTGTATATTACATCCGCAACAGCACTTTCATCATTACTGACAGTTATTACGTCTGCAGCTGCTTTTACTCCGGCCGATGCATTCGCGGTTGCTATACCGACATCAGCCGCCAAAAGCATCTCCTTGTCATTATCATAGTCGCCGACAGCGTAAATCTTATAACCTTCCCCCATTATTTCTCGAAGCTTGGTTAACATGCTCCCCTTTGTCGCATTCGGAGGCAGGAACTCCAGGTACCTATCAGAAGAGAACACCCAGTTAATAGCATCGGGAAGACCAAAATCTTTCATTTTGCTTTCTATTGCCAGCAGATCTTCCTTTTTGCCGCTGCAGAGTACTTTGATCCACGCTTTATCCGTAATACCATCGAGATGACAAAACTCAAACGGCTGATGGTTTGAAACAGTGTCCTGACCAATTAATGTTTCGGAAGAAATAATATGATTTGCTTCTGTGCTGTACACCTGTATGACAACATTTTCAAATTCTGTCAGGCAGGCTCTTAAGTATCCTGTCAGCTTCTCCTTGGGCAAATTGAGTAATTCCAGGAATTTCTCTTCTGCAAAATCATACAGCGCACATCCGTTATAAAGAATACAGGGAATATTGATCTCAATATCCTTCAAATAAGGCTGTGCGTTCAGAGGACTTCTTCCCGTCGCAACGCCGAAGAGTCCCCCCTGCGATGTGAAGTCATAGATGGCCTGTTGATTCATCGGCGAAATTTCACTGTTTGAATCCAACAGAGTGCCGTCCATATCACTTAAGAGAATTGTTTTTTCGTATTTTTGCATCACTTTGCCTTTCTATTCGTGAAAAACACAGGCTTAAACATCGTAAAAACACTCTACCGCGAAACACATTCCCAGGCTGCCATCGCAGCGTTGGCGCCATCCGCCACGGCTGTCGTAAGCTGGCGCACAGCCTTTGTACGGCAGTCTCCAGCCGCATAGATACCAGCGACATTTGTCGTACAGTCTTCTCCGGCCAGAAGATATCCTGAGGTATCAGTGAACACCAAATCAGTGAAGGCGGCATTTTCGGGGACCTGCCCGACGGCTATAAATAACGCATCGATTTTTATTTCAGTCCGTGAACCGTCATTCACATGCCGCACGCGCAAGCCCGTCAGATTCCCTTCGCCAAGGAATTCGTCGGGGACGACCCCTGTCATCCAGTGAATGTTGCTCTTTTTTTGAGCCCGGAATAACAGACTGGCATCGGCACGGAACTCCTCCCTGCGATGAATAATCACAACACTTTCACAGCAGCCGGAAAGGAACAAAGCATCGCCCAAAGCGGTATTCCCACCGCCAACGACAGCAACGTGAGAGCCCTTATAGAAAGCGCCGTCGCAGACGGCGCAATAAGAGACGCCGTGTCCGGTCAGCTCTTCCTCGCGGGGAAGCCCAAGCGTGCGGTGCTTCGCACCGGTAGCAAGAATAACAGCCTTGCATTCGAAGCGGCCATTCTCCGTGATTACCGTCTTATATTCAGATGAATCCTCAATACGAATTACCAGATCAAGTTCAATTTCCACGCCCATCTCGGTCACTTGTTCAAAGAGGCTGTCGGCAAACTGCATACCGCTTACATGCGGAACCCCCGGATAATTATCGACCTGCGGAGCGGCCGTAATTTGGCCGCCGATGTTTTCTGCCTCGAAAACCAACACAGATTTACCGGCACGTGCGGCGTAAAGGGCGGCGGTAAGTCCCGCACAGCCCCCGCCAACCACGATTATATCTGTCATATGATTATCCCCTGACATATTTCTTGATGTTGGACACATTACTGATCGTATCAAACTTGCCGTCACAGACGACAACAAGTGTCGGCGCCTGATGGACATCAAATTGTCTGCTCAGCTCCGGATATTCCTCCGCATCGATAATTTCATACGCATATTTATCGGCATCAAGAATACTTTTAGCCATCTTGCAGTTGGGGCAGGTCTTTGTGGTAAAGAGCATCGATTTTCTATCAATTGCATCTGTCTGATTTGTTGCATCTGGCTGGTTTGTTGCATCTGGCTGGTTTATTGCATCCGCCTGATTTATTGCATCCGCCTGCGTCGTCTGCGTCGGAGAATTCCCGCCCAGGGACGCGGAATTGTCGATGTCATACAATTTGCGGTCCTTGAATTCCTGCGATTTGCCGTCATTCCAGTTCTGAACCGGACGATAATATCCGGTAATACGGCTGTAGGTCTCGGTTCTGCCTCCGCATACGGGGCAGGTCAGCTGTTCCCCCGGAAGATAGCCGTGATCCGTACAGACTGAGTAGGTCGGCGAAAGAGTGTAATAGGGCAGTTTGTAATTTTCTGCAATCTTTTTAACCAGCGCCGCAGCGGACTTCCAGCTGGGCATCTTCTCTCCAAGGAAAGCATGGAACACCGTGCCGGAAGTATAAAGGCTCTGAAGCTCGTCCTGTATATCCAGGGCGTCGAAAATATCGGAGGTGAATCCTACCGGAAGATGGGAGCTGTTGGTGTAATACGGGGCGTTTCCTTCTTCGGAAGCGGTGATAATATCAGGGAACTGTTTCTTATCATGCTTGGCCAGACGATAGGTTGTGGACTCAGCCGGCGTCGCTTCGAGATTGTACAGATCGCCGTACATCTCCTGATAATCGGACAGACGGTCCCTCATATGATTCAGGACTTTAACTGCAAATGCCTGCGTCTCTTTATGGGTCAGATCCTTGCCGAGCCAGTTGGCGTTGAGGCCGACTTCGTTCATTCCAATCAGGCCGATCGTGGAGAAATGATTCTTAAAAGAACCAAGATATCTCTTTGTATATGGATAAAGTCCTTCAACAAGCAGCTTAGTAATCGTATCGCGCTTGATCTTGAGAGAACGCGCAGAGATATCCATCATCTTATTGAGGCGCCTGAAAAAGTCCTCTTCGTCTTTGGCCAGATAGGCGATTTTGGGCAGATTAATAGTGACGACGCCGACGGAACCGGTGCTCTCGCCGCTGCCGAAGAACCCGCCCGACTTCTTCCTGAGCTCCCGCAGGTCCAGACGAAGACGGCAGCACATGCTGCGGACATCACTCGGGGCCATATCACTGTTGATATAATTAGAGAAATAGGGTGTGCCGTATTTGGATGTCATCTCAAAAAGAAGACGGTTATTCTCGGTATCCGACCAGTCAAAATCCTTGGTTATCGAGTATGTGGGAATCGGATACTGGAATCCGCGTCCGTTGGCGTCTCCGTCAACCATGATTTCGATGAAAGCGCGGTTGACCAGGTCCATCTCCGGTTTACAGTCCTTGTACTTGAAGTCCATCTCTTTGCCGCCTACGATGGCGTTAAGTTCGGCAAGGTCACCCGGCACAGTCCAGTCCAGGGTGATGTTGGAGAACGGGGCCTGGGTACCCCAGCGGCTCGGTGTATTAACGCCGAAGATGAAAGATTCGATACATTTTTTAACCTGTTCGTAAGGGAGACTGTCAGCTTTTACGAAAGCCGCCAGATAGGTGTCAAAAGAAGAAAATGCCTGGGCTCCCGCCCATTCATTCTGCATAATTCCCAGAAAGTTGACCATCTGGTTGCAGAGCGTGGCCAGATGCTTCGCAGGTGACGAAGTAATCTTGCCGGCGATGCCGCCGAGGCCGTCCTGAATCAGGGATTTGAGGGACCAGCCGGCGCAGTATCCGGTTAGCATCGACAAGTCATGGATATGTATATCCGCATTTCTATGAGAGCGGGCAATCTCATCATCATAAATTTCAGTAAGCCAGTAATTCGCGGTAATGGCGCCGGAATTACTTAAGATCAGTCCGCCGACAGAATAAGTGACGGTGGAATTCTCTTTGACACGCCAGTCGCTTATGTGCACATAGCTGTCAACCAGTTCCTTATAATCCAGGACAGCCGACTTCATATAGCGGATCTTTTCGCGCTGCTTGCGGTACAGAATATAGGCTTTGGCAACATCCTCGTATCCGGTGCGCTGGAGCACACTCTCGACACTGTCCTGAATCTCTTCCACGCTGATTTTGCCTTCTTTGATCTTGGCTGTATAATCAGCGGTCACCTTCAGGGCGAGCAGATCAATAATATCTTCATTGTATTCTGTGTTCTGCGCTTCAAAGGCTTTGGTAATCGCGGCGCTGATTTTGCTTATATTGAAGTCAGCCCTTTGTCCATCTCTTTTTACAACCTGATACATAATTACCCTCCCTGCATTTCTTTGATAAATAGTGAAATCATGTCTTCATGCCCCGGAAACCAGAATTGTGTCATACACCGCGCAGTTCTGTCGAAGGAATATATTCGGCCGCTATCCGCCGGAAACTCTGCATCTGATCGCTGCTGCAGGCGTGAAGGTTCCCGCTGATCCCGCTGATAAGACTCCCGGAATCAATAAATCCCTGCAGGAAATATCTTGACGCCCCTTTGATTCTCCGGCCTATGCTTCCCATGTCCTCGCCTGTGTGAAACTCTTCGACCACAGTCGTGCGAAACTCATACGGTACCGCTCCTGAAAGAAGAAATGCTATACTTTCACGGATCTTGTCCATCGGCGGATTCGCAAGTCCTACTGTCATAGCATACCGCTCCGGAGAATTCTTGATATCCATCGCCACATAATCAATCAGTCCGGCGCGAACCAGATCCTTGAGTATCTGAGGTCTCGATCCGTTCGTATCCAGTTTTACAGAAAAACCAAGAGCGCGGATCCTTCTTATAAAATTCTCAATGTCCGGCTGCAGGAGCGGTTCCCCGCCCGTAATGCAGACGCCGTCGAGCTTGTTGATACGTGTTGACAGAAAAGCAAAAAATTCTTCCTCGTCCGTCGTCTCTGCCGACATCTTCTCCGGTACTACCAGCGAAGCGTTATGACAGAACGGACAGCGGAAATTACAGCCGCAGGTAAATACTGTACAGGCAATCTTTTCTGGAAAATCAAGCAGTGAAACTCTCTGAACGCCTTGTATTTTCATGGTAATCTCCGACAAATCTTTATTAAATAAAGTCCTTTATTTAATCTATCCGACGCTCCCTATTTTAACTATATGTTGTGGTCAAGTCAACGGATTTCCACAATATGTAGTCATACTGCAACAATTCTCCTTACACCGCAAAAGCGATGGCCCGGGATATAAACTGTGTCCCGGCATCCCCTTGATTTATGTGCTGTGACAGATATAAATCAAGGTTTTCCGTCCGGGTGTGAGCGGCCGTTCAGACAGTAAAAGGCAAATGCTTTTAATCAATGAATAAGTAGAATATAATATATGCTATATAAAAGGAGATCACGCACATGAAGTCAGGAACCTATCTTGAAATAAATCTAAACAAAATCAGAGAAAACGCCACTCTCGTTGTCGAGAAATGCGGTCCGCTCGGCATAGAAGTGCTGGGCGTAACCAAAGGTTTTTCAGCCAAGCCCCGCATTGTTAAAGCAATGATACAGGGCGGTATAACTCATCTCGCCGATTCGCGCCTCGAGAATATTATGTCTCTTCGTAAAAAAGGCTTTACACAGAGCATGACTCTTCTAAGAATCCCCCGGCTCAGTTCCGTTAAAAAAGTCGTTGAATTTACTGACTATAGCGTAAATTCGGAATATTCGGTTATCAAGAGACTGTCGGAAGCTGCCCTTCTGGCCGGACAGAAGCACAAAATTATTCTGATGGTCGATGTCGGAGACCTCCGGGAAGGCGTACTTCCCGAAGACGCACTTGCGATGGCCCGCAGGATAAATTCTCTTAAGGGCGTCACTCTATCCGGAGTCGGAACGAACATGGGCTGTTACGGCGGCATTTTACCAACACTCCAGAATCTCAATACATTACTTGGAATTTCGACCGAAATCGAAAAAATAACGGAAACCAAACTCGAGTTTATCTCAGGGGGCGGAACCTCCTCACTCAAGCTGATTGATACCGGAGATATGCCGGAGGGGATCAATCAGCTTAGAATCGGCGAAGGAATCCTTCTTGGCACAGACACCACCCATGACAATGTGATCCCATGGCTCCACCAGGACGCCTTTATCCTCAGGGCCGAGGTGATAGAGGTTAAGACCAAGCCTTCCGTTCCCATCGGCGAGATTGGTCATGATGCATTCGGCAACATCCCTGTTTTTGAGGACAACGGACTTAGAAAGCGGGCCATTGTCTCTTTAGGAAAGCAGGATGTCAATATAGACGGTCTGATTCCCATGGACCCGAAAATGCTTGTGTTAGGCGCAAGCAGCGACCATCTCATTGTCGATGTCACAGATGCCGAGAAGAGAATCAATGTCGGGTCACAGATCTCCTTTAAGCTCAATTACCAGGGACTTCTCTTTTTATGCAATTCAAAATATGTTAAGAAGGTCTATATTAAGGGGGACTTATGATAAGAATCGTTACCCCGGACCAAAAAAGTACAATCACCCGGATCATAGCGCTCGAAGCGGAAGCGTTCGGTGACGGCGGACTTGATGAATGGAACCTGCTGCCTTTGATTCGCCACGGCAGGGTCTTTGTACTGGAGGAAGATTCTTTGACAGCGGCCTGTATCCAATACATGAAGGACTGGAACGATCCTTCAAAAGCATACGCCGTGGGCATATCCGTCGACAAAAACAGGCGCGGAAAAGGATACGGAACCGAATTGTTCCGTGCAAGTATGGATATCCTTGCAGACGAAGGCATAAAGACCGTTGAACTGACAGTGGATCCCGAAAATGCTTCCGCTGTGGCGGTATACGGAAGAAAGCTTGGTTTTGTCATATCGGAAGAGCGGCGCGATGAATACGGTGAAGGCGTCCATCGCATTGTCATGATAAAAGATCTATAAAAACGGCTTGTCCCCGAGGAGGTTCGGGAGCAAGCCGTTTTGTATATGAGTAATCTTCAGACTTTTCTTTTTCTGTTATCTCTTTTTTCTTGAGATGACGTCAAAGGCTACTGCGATGATGAAGATAACGCCTTTTGCAATGTACTGATAGGATACGTCGACGCCCAGAAGGTTGAACCCGCTGGTAAGAGACATGATAACCAGGGCACCGATGATGGTGTTTGTGACCCGGCCGACACCGCCGCTGACTGCAACGCCGCCGATATAGGAGGACGCGATGGCGTCAAGCTCAAAGCCGACGCCGGCGTTTGTAGCCGCCGAACCGATTCTTGAGGTATAGAGAATACCGGCAAGAGCCGCCAGGGTACTCATCGAGACAAAACAGAAGAGTGTTACTTTTCTGACATTGATACCGGAAAGTTCAGCAGCTTCCGGATTGCCGCCTATACCATAGATGTATCTTCCGAGGGTGGTCTTGTTGAGGACGAAATTATAAATCAGAAGAACAAAGGCCACAATAACAGCTGTCCAGGGAAGTCCGTTATGCGATGCCAGAAGAAAGATTACGCTCATAATGGCAGCAGCACTAATCAACAGCACAACAATAAAGATCGGTATGGAAGTTACTTTGAAATTATATTTCTGCTTGTTAATACGGGCTTTGATCTGTGAGAAAACAAGAAGGCCTACAGCAGCCAAACCAATAACCAGTGTGAGAATGTGATATCCGGAATTTCCTGCAAAAGATGAAAGGAAATCAGGGATAAAGCCCTGGGAAATCATCTTATATGTCTCGTCATTTACGATGACGCTGCCCGTCTCCTGTGTCAGAAGCGACAGGAGGCCGCGGAATATAAACATTCCTGCAAGTGTTGTTACAAATGCAGGCACTTTCACATACGCTACTAAAGTACCCTGATAAAGACCAATAAGAGCGCCGATGAGAAGTGATACAAGAATCGCCATCCAGACGTTGAGGCCGGTTTTCATAAGAACCAGGGCAGAGGCTGCTCCGGTAAATCCGGCTACAAATCCGACAGACAGATCAATATGACGGATGATAAGAATCAGTGTCATACCTATGGCTAGGATACTTACATATCCGGCCTGATTGATCAGGTTGGTAATGTTGAGGGCAGACAAAAAGAGTCCCTTTGTCTGGATCTGGAAGAAAATGAATATTGCGACCAACGCAATATACATGGCATAATCTCTGATGTTGTTCTTAAGAAGCGCCCTCAATTCGCCGGGCAGATTTTTACTTTTTGGCATATTGCCTGTTTTATTGTTCCCGATATCTGCGTTTTCCTTAGACATATAAACCTCCCTCTATTTGGTCGCCAGTTCCATGACGGCTTCTTCACTTGCTTCTGCTCCGCTAAGTTCTCCTGTGATCCGGCCTTCCGCCATAACATACAGGCGATCGCTCATTCCAAGAATCTCCGACAGTTCGGAAGAAATCATCAGTATGCTCATGCCGGATTCGACAAGCTTATTCATAAGCGTGTAAATCTCCAGCTTTGCTCCGACATCGATACCCCGCGTCGGCTCATCGAGAATCAGGATTTTGGGCGCTGCATACATCCATTTTGCCAATTGAACTTTCTGCTGGTTACCACCGCTTAAGTTACCGACCTTCTGCTGCACAGAGGGGGTCTTAATGTTGATGGAATCCTTATAACGGTTGGCGACAATAATTTCTTCATTCTCATTAATTGTCAGACCCTTAGTAAGCTGCTTCAAATTAGCAATTGAAATATTGTATTTGATGTCCTGGATCAAAATGAGTCCGTTACCTTTTCGATCCTCGGACACATAGGCGACACCGGCTTCGATAGCTTCCTTGGGCGTTTTGAAAGAGCACTTTTCGCCATTCAGGAAAAGCTCTCCCGACTTGATGCGGTAATGCGGAACATTCCCGAAAATACTCATCGCAAGTTCCGTACGGCCGGCGCCCATCAGACCCTGAAGTCCGACGATTTCTCCTTTTCTGACATGGAGAGAAACATCTTTCAATATCGACCTGCCATTAGCCGGGTTAAAAGCCGACCAATTCTTAACTTCGAAGATCACTTCACCAATATCGACTTTTTCCCTCTTGGGATAAATATTCTCGATATCGCGGCCAACCATGTTCTTGATGATGAACCGCTCATTGATTTCTTCGGTATGCGCGTCCAGTGAACAGATGGCGGTTCCGTCTCTAAGGACAGTAATCGTATCCGCAATAGCATGAACTTCTTTTAGCTTATGAGAAATCATAATACAGGTGACGCCCTGGCTTTTCAGTTCATAAAGAAGGACCAGAAGATTCGCACTGTCAACTTCATTTAGTGCTGCAGTAGGTTCATCAAGAATTAATAGCTGCACGTTTTTGCTGAGTGCCTTGGCAATTTCAACGAGCTGCTGAGTGCCGACGCCCAATGTTTTGACCGGACTTGCCAGATCAACATTAAGATTTACTTTTTTTATCATTTTGCCGGCTTCAGATATCGTCTTATTCCAGTCAATTGTGCTGCCGGATTTGATCTCATGTCCGAAATAAATATTCTCATAAACGGTCAGTTCCGGAATTAAGGCAAGCTCCTGGTAAATAATACCGATGCCGGCTTTTTCGCTGTCCGCAATATTCCGAAATTTTTGCTCCGTTCCGTTATATACAATATTACCGTCATACGTGCCGTGCGGATATACGCCGGATAAGACTTTCATCAGCGTCGATTTTCCGGCGCCGTTCTCACCGACCAAACAATGAATTTCTCCACGTTTGACTTTGAAATTAACCTCGTCCAGGGCTTTTACCCCCGGAAATATCTTGGTAATGTTATTCATTTCCAAAATGTAGTCTTGCATTGTCTGCCTCCCGAAAAGAGAGGCCGACTTAAGAATTTTCTTAAGTCGGCGCTCATGAATTACATCATTCTACGAATGTGCAGATCAGCCGAGTCCCGTAAATTCTGTTGCATCATAATAACCGGAATCGATCAAAGCTGACTGGACATTGTCTTTTGTTACAACGACTACGCTGGTCTGCTTGGACGGAACATCAACAGTTCCGTTGTTGTATGCAGCATCAGTCGCAGGAGTCTCGCCGCCAAGGATTGAAACAGCCATAGCAACTGCATCAGAGGCAAGTGTACGAGTATCCTTGAAGACTGTCATGCTCTGTTTTCCATCGATAACATACTGAACAGAAGAAATCTCAGCATCCTGGCCTGTGATAAGGTAGCTTGTTACGTCAGGATCAGCTGCGAATACGTCTGCGATTGAGCGGGCTGTTCCGTCGTTCGGTGCAAGAATGAAGCAGTCGCCCTTATCGGCAGCAGCAGCGGCCGTCAAGTTAGCTTCAGCCTTGGACTTGGCAACGCTCATGTCCCAGTCTGTTGTGATCTGTCCGATGATAGTTGCGATCTGGTCACGTGTCAGTTCAAGTGTATCCTGAACAGCAACGGCTTCGGCAGAATTTCTGATTACAAATGTTCCGTCTGCAATTTTAGGCTGCAGAACTTCCCATGCGCCCTGGAAGAATAAGAAAGCATTGTTGTCAGTTGCAGCGCCGGCATACAGGTAAAGTGAATTGCCTGTGCCTGTTGCATTATCAACAAGATATTTTCCCATTTCAGCGCCGACCGTGATGCTGTCAAATGTTACATAATAATCAACAGCATCTGTGCCTGTGATAAGACGGTCATAGCAGATAACTGTGATGCCGGCATCTTTAGCAGCTTCAACGGTTGCAGCTGCGGCAGAAGCGTCATTTGCGCAGATAACAAGAACTTTGATTCCCTTTGTGATAAGTGTCTCAACGTTCTTTTTTTCTGTGTCAGAAGAACCCTGGCTGAACATAACCTGATTTGTGAATCCGGCGTCAGTAAGAATTGCTTCAAACTTTTCCTGATCCTGTATCCAGCGCGGCTCATCTTTGGTCGGCAGAACTACGCCAACCTGGATACTGCCATCGGCAGCGGCGGCTGTAGTTGCAGCGGCAGCTGCAGCTGTAGTTGCGGCGGCTGTTGCGTCTCCTGCTTTTGTTGTTGTGGTTGTGGCGGTTGACTGGCAGCCAACAAGCAGCGTCAAAGCCATTGTTACTGTCAGGATGAGTGAGATAAGTTTTTTCATAAAATTCCTCCTGTGTGCTTATGGGTTTGTGGTGATGTAAAAGTACCACAACATGAATAGCAGTATTTTTGTTTCAATCGTACTTTTTGGCGGAAGTGCACAAAGCCTGTGTATGAACAGGATTATTTTGCAGCAAAAAAATGCTGCCCCTTATTTTTGAGGGGCAGCATGAAGAAATCGGATGAGTGATTACTGTTTTACGTTCAGGTAGACATCTTCTCTTAAATGGAAACCACCGTCAATAATTACCTCATCAATATTGGCTTTTGTCACGGCAACCGGCTGGAGTCCATAATAGGGTACATCATTCATGCCGTCACTAATTGTGTCGGAAATATCAAGTGACTGCCCCTTGGCCAGGCTGACGGCATAAAGAGCAGCAGCCTTTGCCAGTTCATCCACTGATTTATATACAGTCATTGCCTGTGTGCCTTCAACGATTCTCTGGCAGGCTGCCAGATCTGCATCCTGCCCGACCAGAACCACCTGATCCGCGATTCGGTTTTCGGCCAGGGCCCGGAACGCCTGGCTGGCCAGATCGTCATTCCCGCACATGACAGCATCCACATCAGTTGTCATTTTGAGTCCTGTATTGACGCTTGTAAAAGCTAAGTCCGACAGCCATCCGTCGCAGTAACTGGTATACACAACTTTGAGCCGGCTTGATTTGATTGCTTCCAGAAACCCCTTCTGTACCATAAGGACATTGTTGTCGCTGGTCGGTCCGTTGACCGCAAATACATTGCCTCCGCCGGGAAGGGCACTTACCAGGGCTTCGCCCATCAGGCGTCCTACTTCTTCATTATCAAATGAAATATAGAGATCCACATCAGAATTTTTAATCAGACGATCATAGGCAACTACCTTAATACCCGCCGTTTCTGCTTTTGTAACAACTGACTGCAGTTTGTCGCCGTCCACTGCTACAATGACAATGACATCGACATTTTTCTTGATGAAATACTCGATTTGGGCGATCTGTTCATCCACGCTTCCGTTGGCGTTCTGAACATTAACCTTCGCACCGGAATCTTCGGCTGTTGTAACAAATACGTCCCGGTCGCGGATCCATCTTTCAACAACAAAATTATCAAAAGTAATCCCTATCTGAATAGGGGACTCTGTCTGGACTGCTGACGAATCAACATTTCCTGCCGCATCTGCGCAGCCCAGGAGCAGGGACGTCGAGTACACCATGAGCAAAAGAAAAGCAGCCTTGATTCTCTTCATCTTAAATTCTCCCTGAACTCAGTTGGCGTGACGCCAAATTGCTTCTTAAAAATACGGCTGAAATAGTTCGGGTCAAAATAACCGGATTCGATGCACACTTCCTTTATGCTCAGCATATGATTCTGCAAAAGCTGCTTGGCTGCATTCATGCGGATAATCGTCAGATATTCAACAAAATTCTTGCCTGTCTTATCCTTAAAAAGCTTGCTGAAATAGTACGGACTGATATTGACCGAGCTGGCAACATCGTCAAGCGAGAAGTTTTTGTTGAAGTTTGCATTTATGTACTCCTTGGCTTTCTCAATAATCCCGCTGTGCTGATCCTTTTGCGCCGGGTTGATATTGCTGCAGACACACTCGATTTTGTATATAAACCAGGATTTCAACTGATCATAGTTGTCCATGGAAAGCACTTCGCCCAGATATTCTTTGCGGTAATGGAAATAATACGTCAGACCGCCGCTGTCGAACGCCATCTTCTCCGCTGCCAGCACGAATTCCATAGCTTTCAGTTTGATTTCCATCTGGCAGTCCGAATAATTGGCAACCATCCAGTCAAAGAAGTTCTTTGCTTCTTCTCTGGCACTTCTGACGTCTCCCAGGCGGACAAATTCAAAAAGGGCCCGCTCCATTTCGATCGGATAACTCGCTTCATATTCGAAATTCAAAGACAGATCGTCAAAATGGCTTACCGTCCGGTCACCATAACGCAGCGCCCTTGTGGCTTCCTTATAGGATTCCGAGGATCTGCGCATCGCTTTAGTTGATCCGATTCCCACACGGAACCGCAGATTGACAATGGATTTCAGTTTGCGGATCATATGCAGTGATTTCTCAATCATAGCGGACCGGTCGGCAACATCGGAGGATTTCGTACTTCTGGGGATATAGACAATCAGCTTATTTGACATCATTGCCCCGGGGATACACACAAAAAAATCTTTGATTGTATCTCTGAAAGCATCATAATAATTGTGCGTTTTGACGCCGGCCCCAACCGGGTTAGTCAGGTGGCCGTCAACGACTTCGTCGCCCCACTCCACAATCATCATCTGCGCAAAATCATCTTTTATATCCAGTAAATCTTTATATTTTTCTGACTGCTCGCTGAAGTCGTCTTCAAGAATCAGCGAATAAATAAATCCGTTTTCAATAATCGGAACAACGGCTTCCATTTTTTCAAGAATACGCAGATTATCACTCGTTTTCAGACGGCTCGAATCCACCATCTTCATGGCTTTCATCAGTACATCAACAATCACTTTATGGTTTACCGGCTTTGTCAGATACTCAAGCACGCCGACATTAATCGCTTCTTTGGCAAAAGCAAATTTGTCGTAGGCCGTCACTACAATAAAAATAGTGAAATCGTTTTTTTTGCGGATTTCCTGCATCGCCTGAATTCCGTTGATCCCGGGCATCTGCATATCCATAAAGGCAATATCCGGGCGAAAACGCTCTGATATTTCGATGACGGCCCGTCCGCTTTTTGCGCATTCAATCTCGCATTCGCCGGGAAAATTCTTAAGAATCAGAGATGTAAGCGACTCCAGCATAATACCTTCATCGTCAGCAAGTAAAATTCTATACACGTTTACTGTCCCCTTTATTTTCTCTGTCGCCTATGCTGCTGTCGCCTATGTCGCTGTCGCCTATGTCGCTGTCGCCTATGTCGCTGTCGCCTGTGCTGCTGTCGCTGCTGTCGCTTCTGTCGCCGCCTGGCAGCAGCGCGCGGCCGGATTCGAAATTCGCAGGTATCCGGACAAGAACCTCCGTACCCTTATCAACTCCGAGACTTCGGATTTCAAACACATCCACTCTATCATAGTATAAGCGAAGGCGGCTGATAACATTGGTCATCCCGATACCCATCGAATACGACCCTGTCTCCCCCGGAATTGTCGCGCACTGCATAACTTCCGCAATCTTCTCCGGCGACATACCGCGGCCATTGTCATGTACGCGGATAAGAACGGTTTCATTTTCTTTTGATATGGTGAGCGTGATTTTACCCGGTCTTTCCAGGTCGCGAAGGCCGTGTTTTATCGCATTTTCAACAATCGGCTGCAGGACCATGCCGGGAATCAGAGAAGACAGAAGTTTCTTGTCGATTTTTTTGCGGTAAATAATTTCGTCGGAAAAACGCACGTTCAGGATATATATATAGTTCTCAACAACCTGTACTTCGTCTTCAATTGTTGTGATTTCATTGTCCTTCTTAATATTGTACCGGAAAAAATCCGCCATCTTCTCTACAAAAAGGCAGGTTCTTTCCGCACCTTCCATCATGGCCAGCTGTGCACCTGCGTTGAGGGAGTTGAAAAGAAAATGCGGGTTGATCTGTGCCTGAAGATACCGGAGCTGCGCATCTTTAAGGTGCGTTTCCATGAGAAGTTCTTTTTCCTTCATGACCCGTTCCATTTCCATACTGTTTTTTACCTGCTGGATCGAGTTGCGGATACTTAGGAGCATGTCATCAAAAGCATGCGTCACGACGCCGATCTCATCATTTGCAGTGGGTCCGGGGACCTTTGCATCCATGTTGCCGGCGGCTACTTCGTTGGCAGTCTGCGCAAGACGGACAAGCGGACGAATGACGCTGCCGGTCCAGACAACAATAATAAAAATATTGATGGCAGCAATCGTCAGGAGCACAACAGAACTCGAAATTTCCAGATACTGTAGGGAAGATATAAGCACATGATAGTTATCGGAGTTAATCTGGAACTGCATGTTGTTAAGGGTATAGATATAGTCATTTATGTATGCAAAGCTTTGTTCTGCTTCAGCGTACCCTTTTTTGTACTTCTCCACATTCTGGCCGCGTTTGTCCTGGATCGTCTTGTCAGCCACAGTCAGGTATGATTCCGACATGGCGCGGATATTTTTCTCCAGAAGCAGCATCTCATTATTGGTTACCGATTCGGTAAGCTGATCCGTCAGCGCAACATAATCCTGTTCGGATCGATAGTAATCATTGAGCGCATCCGTGCTCTTCGTGCTCAGGTATTCAAACAAATTTCCCTGCACGGCTTCAAGGGAATCGGAAAGCTCATTCAAGCTGATGTTGCTTACATAGAGTTGGTCGATCTTGTCAACGGTCTGGTTAACCTGATTGTAAAGAACCAGATGTATCGAAAAAACCAGAATCGACGTCACAACATACACAAAAATCAGCTTCACTCTGATCGAGACGAATCTTTTCTTTCTTTTCTTGTCATGAGACTCACTGACTGCTGTCATGGCGCCGCCTGTTCCTTTCGCTGTCATGATGCCTCCTGTTCTTGTTCCTGATCCTGATTCACAATGAAATCATCCACGGAAGAATGATCAATAACGGCCAGATCCACGCTGAAAAAATCACTGACAAGTCCCATCTCATTATATTCTGTCAGCGCATCAATCGAGTACTGTCCCATTTGTTCGGCATCGAGGGCAAGCGTTGAGAAGATATTGCCCATGCGGACGGCTTCCAGTATCCTGTCCGAAAAGTGATATCCGATTATCTGTACTTTCCCGACCAGATTAAAATCAACCACCGCCTGGTACACGCACTCCGTATTCACTGAATTCAGGCATACAACAAGATCCGGATCCTCATCCGCATTTACAAAATATTCCCGGATCGTATTTTCAGCGTCAAAAGAACTGTCCGGATCGATGACGACAGCACTGACGGTAATATCTTCTCCACCGGGGATCTGCGCAGTCAATTCCTTAATCTGTGAATAGCAGGAATAATCACTGGATGCCTCTGCCTGTCCGTTCACCAGGACCACAATCTCTTTGGTGTCTTCTTTCAGCGCGCTTATCACCTGTGCACCATACTCCTGTCCAAGATCGTAATTGTTAATTCCGACAAAGCTCTTCCTCTGGCTTAATACCTCGTCCGATACAACCGTTATGACGGGAATGCCCTGAGTTGTTGCTTCTTCTATCAGGGCAACAATTTCTGTATCCCCGTTAGGCTCAAGTACGATTCCGTCTACCTCTGAGTCAATGGCAATCTGCAGCTTGTCTTCAAGGGAATAATTCACAGAAAGATTCTCGCCGAGAATTTCTACATAGGCATCCTGCTGCTGGGCCGCATCCTTCATACTCGTATATACGGACTGCCAGAAAGGCGTCCGGCTGTTGTCCGTCAGTACGACATAGTAATGAGAATATTCACTGGCTGCCTCAACTTCGAGACCTGACTCCCTCATAACGCGGCTGTATATAAACACGCCCGTTACGGAAACCGCCGCAAAAGTAAGAATCAACCCGACAATTATCACCTTAAAATGATTCAGATTTTTCAGCAAAAACAACCTCCGACCCGGCTTTACGCCGCAGCAAATCCTGTTCGAGATGGTTTCGTTCATACTCGACATATTATATCATTGCCGGTTCTTTTTAAAGAAAAAGATAAGATCGCCGGTCAAATATGAAATGTTCATCTGTTTGGAAGTATAATATAAGTAACTTTCAACTGCGAGAGGGAATGATTATGCGTACAAACAGCCGTTTATCGGAAGCCTATAAAAATGCCAGGGTTGAGTACTTTGACGATGATTCAAAGTACATTTTTTTCAGTGACTGCCACAGAAGCGACGGCAGCCTTTCCGATGAATTCAACAGGAATAAGAATATTTACCTGTACGCCCTTGAGTATTACTTCAAGAACGGTTTTGTATACGTAGAGGCCGGGGACGGGGACGAGCTCTGGGAACACAGAAAATTCAAGGATATTGTCAATGCGAATCACGATGTGTTTGAGGCAATAAAGAAGTTCTTCTACCATGACCGGCTGATCATGCTGTACGGCAACCACAATGTCTATCTGAAGAACCAGGAGTATGTCAAAAACAATTATTACTATTATTATGACGAATATCATGAGATGGTATTTGAATTCCTCAAAGGAATAAAACCTTGCGAGGCACTCGTTCTCAAATACAAGAAAACCGGGCAGGATATCCTTACCGTTCATGGTCACCAGGGCGATTTACCCAACGACCAATTCTGGGTTCCTTCCATGCTTTCTCTGAAATATTTCTGGAGATTCATGCATTCCTTTGGCTTTCAGAACCCTTCAAGCCCTGTCAAAAACGCTCAGAAGCGGCACAAAATCGAGAAGAACTACTGCAAATGGATTGATGAAAACCGTATTATGCTTATATGCGGCCATACTCACCGGTCCAAATTCCCCAAACGCGATGAACTCCCTTATTTCAATACGGGCTGCTGTATTTTTCCGTCAAGTATAACAGGCATCGAAATAACCAACGGCAGTGTCCTTTTGATACAGTGGAAAATCAGGGCTAACCGGGATGGTATCCTTCAAATCGAGCGAAACATCCTTCGCGGACCTGAGCCGCTCGAGAAATACGATATCAGAAATACCACGGCTGCATGCGGGGATAAATAGACAAAAAACAATCCGGGAGCGGGCGGTATTCGCCGCATCTTCCGGATTGCTGTGTTTTTGTCGTAATTTTGCAGGGTGTACGGATTAAGGGGCCGGAGGTGCAGTTGTCTCTGCTGCAGTTGTCTCTGCTGCGGTTGTCTCTGCTGCGGTTGTCTCCGTAGTTGTTGGTTCTGTAGTTGTTGGTTCTGTAGTTGTTGGTTCTGTAGTTGTTGGTTCTGTAGTCGTCGTCTCTGACGGCAATGTCTCAACAACGGGCGGAACAACGACCGCGGGAAGAACGACCGCACCGGTGGAGGGATCGAGCGCACAGATCGATCCGTCCGGAGCAAGTACGCCTACGCTGACCTCTGCCCTGATGGACGGGTATGTGCTCTTAAATGCAAGCTCACGCTTCACTTCAACGCCGTCTTTATAATAGACCTTGTAACAGGATGCGCTGATATAATCGTGCGAGCCCTTGGTTGTACTCTTCGTGCCGGCCGCTGCCCCGGGATTGGCTATGTAAAGCGGAGCTCCGGGACCCGATCTTCCTGTTACATCATTCTCAATCTCTATTGTCATGCCGTCTTCCACCGGACGCCCGTAAATCTCCATGGTCAAATGAAGATCGCTGTAATAGGCATGAATGGCGATCGGGTAATCGGTATTGTTGGTAAACTGGAAATTCTTGCCGCCCCATGTTACCGTGGCATCCTGTCCGATCGGCACATAATCACTCGGCCAGGTGTGGTTATGACGCTCATCAACCTGCAGGTCAGCCATCATAACAGCGTTGAAAAGAGTTCCGCTGGTCTGGCAGATTCCGCCGCCAAGTTCCTGCCTGGTCGTACCGCCATAAATACCGGTGGCCATCTTATAGCCTTTTGCCGAAGTTCTCTCTCCGACGAAGTCATTAAAATTAAAGTACTCGCCGGGCTGAAGTACCAGACCGTCAATCGTCTCACAGACAAGTCTGATATTCGTATTGCGGTTATCTTTATTTGTTGTCTCAGTCGTAAAGGAAGACACAAGGCCAAGAGAAGTAGAAAGGTCATCCTTACTGGCGTCCGGCTTGGTAACAGTCGTGTCGACTGTAATTACTTTGGTATATTCGCCTGTTTTGGACGATGCTTCTTCAAGAGCTGCTTTCACATCTTTAACAGCGCCGTCCACATCAATGGTAAGGCCGGTAACCGAATCTCCAATCACAAAGGCCAGTTTTTCCACATCAAAAGAAGTAACAGACGCATCCGATGCTGTTGCTTCGAGAGGATCCAGGATATCGTGTACCGCTGCATCGACAGCGTCCGGATCAATGGCGTATGTAATCTCGAAATCCTTGGGATTTACCTTAAGCTGTTCGAGAATCTGATATCTCTCGGTAATCGCTTCCGACTCATCTGTCTTTTTGCTGGTCCTGTTGTAATCATATGCTGTCTCTATAACCGTAGAAACATCTGATTCCATGTCAAACACCGACGGGTCGATCGGATATTTTTTGCCGTCAACAGAAAGAGTAATACTGATTTTTGAATCATCTGCGGACGTATCATCTTCCAACATAGCAGCCGCTTCTTTGACTGTCTTTCCGGAAACATCAACACCGTTAATGGTGATACCCTGATAGAAGGTCTCCGCATCTAGTTCTTTTTTCATTTCTGCAATAGTAAGAGTCTTCACCTGTGTGCCGGTGGTCTCTGCAGGATTGGCTTTGTCTGCACTGGAGAAATAAATGGCTGCACCCGTTACTGCGATCACAACAATGGCAATGGCTCCGATAATAAGCGCCTTACTTGTCTTCGTGTTCGTCTTTTTTTTGTCTGTCTTGTCCATGTACAGTCAACCCTCATGTCTTTCAAAATATTTGAATATGATTTATATCCCTATAAAAATATAGGACTATTACTATTACCACAACATCATACAATAAAATTTGACACAGTAGTTCATTAATTTATCATTTTTCTTTCCATATAAGAGCAACAATTTGATACACTGTCTGCATATGCATAATTGAAACGCTTTTTGAGTGGCCACGGTCACAAAAAGGCTAAAGTTTTAACCGTTTAGTTCATGAAAACAAAAGAAGTACCGGATGCCGCATGAATGAAGATGAGGAAATTTTGTGAAGAGACAGGATGGCAGAAAACTTAAATCGATCGCCCCTTTCGATAAAATGTTCCCATATCTGATTGACCGCCGGTGTGACGCGCAGATATTTTCCAAACAGATTATCTGTACGGATCCCATTGACGCTTATATCCGTCAGAAACGTCAGGAAAAGGTCCGGTTAAGTTATCTGCATGTGTTTGTCGCTGCCTACCTGCGTGTTATCGCACAGCGCCCCAAGCTGAATCGCTTTGTCATGAACTGTCAGCTTTATGCCAGAACCGGTATTTCGGTCTCCATGGTTGTTAAGCATTCTCTCGAGGATACGGCGTCGGAAACGACCATCAAATTTGCATTTACCGGCCGCGAAAATATTTTTGATGTGATTGATATCATTAATACGAAAATTGACGAAGTAAAACACGCCCCTGATAAAGATGACGCAGACAAGCTTGTATCAAGAATCATGTCTATGCCGGGCTTTACCAAAAAAACCCTCGTTTCTTTCATCAAAAATCTGGACCGACACAATTTACTTCCCGGGAGCATACTGGATGTAAGTCCCTTTCATGCTACACTTTTTATCTCTTATTTAAAATCAATCAAGACCGGTTATGTGTACCATCATCCTTTCAACATAGGGAATTCAGGTATTTTTGTAGCCCTCGGCAAGGATGAGAAATTGCCGGTTGTTGAAGATGATGCCATTGTCATACGCAACTGCTGCGAAATCGGTTATACAATTGATGACCGGATCTGCGACGGACTTTATCTGGCCAACTCATTCGCGCTGGTCAAGAAATATCTGAATGATCCCTTTTTGCTCGAAACGCGCCTGGAGAATATTGTTGAGGATGTCCTATAGATTCAAAGTGCTGTCAGATATCCTTTTTCTCAAATAGAAATCCGCTCTTATATGATTTTTTACGTGAGCCGCACAACAATCCTGTGAAGGATATCAACCTCCTCTTCGAGATTGGAAGAGGCGTCTTTGATTACTTCCTTACTTCCTTACTTACATGTATTCCAACATCTTATTTATGTCCCTGACAGAGTCAATTTTCAGAACTTTGCGGTCGTATGTCAATATGCCGTTGACCTCATCTTCCACGTCCGTGAGCTGCGTATAGACGGCGGCCGAAAGGCCCTTTTTCATGGCAGGAATGATTTCTTTCTCATAAAGATCCCTGTATCCCCGGGACAGTTCGGATTTGCCCGCAAACTTTCTATATCCGAAGTCTTTCCGGTTAATAAAGTGATGACCGGGCTCTTTATAGGAGTAGCCTCCGAATTCGGTCAGTATCAGGCATTTCTCCCGGTTTCTTTTCCGGCGTCTTTCCCAGCTCTTTGGCACCTTAAATGACCGGAAATAAACATGAAGGCTTGTAAAATCAGAGTGTCCCTGATCATGCCACCCGCTGTAACGGTCGATCGTCCTGCTGCTGTCCTTCTCTTTTACCCAATCCCCCACACGGTCTGCATCGAACTGTCCCCACGATTCATTGAAAGGAACCCACATGCCAAGGGACGTGACATTATACAGGTGCTTTATCGTCCTGTCTGCGTCGGTCATATATTCTTCACGGCCGGCGTTTTCCTGCCTGCCGAAAAAGAAATGCAGACTGTCCTTCACCGGCACTTTGAGATATGATAAAACATTCATAAACATGAATCTGTTTCTGCCGCCGTTCACCATGTCCTGCCAGACAATCATGCCCAGCCGGTCACAGTGATAGTACCATCGTAGGGGTTCGATTTTAATATGCTTTCGCAGCATATTAAACCCCAGATCTTTCATAGCTGTAATGTCATAAATCATCGCATCGTCTGAGGGTGGCGTAAGTAATCCGTCCGGGTAGTAACCCTGGTCCAGCACACCGTTGTGAAAATACGGCCGGTTATTCAAAAACAGTCTCGTAAAACCGTCTTCATCCTTTCCGAGCGAGAATTTGCGCATGCCTGTGAAGCTCTTAACCAGATCATTACCGACCCTGATTTCGACATCATAGAGTCTTGGATTTTCCGGCGACCACAATTCAAAATCCGGGAAATTCAGGATAGCTTTTTTATCGGTAATCAGACCCTGGGCTATAGTGGCAGCACCATCTTTAATCACAGCACTTCCAATGGAAAGAGTGCTCTCAATCTCAAGGAATACTTGTCTTTTGTCAATATCCGGCGTGATGCGAAAGGACTCGATGTAGTTCTCCGGCACACTTTCCAGCCAGACTGTCTGCCAAATACCGCTTTGGGGGGTATACCAGATATTACCCCGGTGAAGCCGTTGTTTGCCGCGTGCGATATAGGTAGTATCGGTCGGGTCGGTCACCTCAAGCGCCAGCTCATTGACCTCTGCTAAAAACGCAGTAATATCGATGCAAAATGCAAAATATCCGCCTTTGTGCTCGCCGGCAGTCTGTCCGTTCAGTGTGATTCTGCACTTGTAATCCACCGCGTCGAAATGCAGCAGAACCCGGCCCCGGTTAAAATGTTCCGGCAGAAAAAAAGTGCGGCGGTAAAGCAGCCTGTCTTTGGGAAATACTTGCCTGCCTACTGTTGAAAGAGCGGCTTCCGGTGAAAAGGGGACAAGAATCCGGTCCCATACAATCTCGCTGCCGTCGCTGATTATGGCATAGTTCCACCAGCCGTTGAGGCAAAGATAACTGTCCCGCACCATCTGCGGCCGCGGGTATTCACTAAGCGGAATCCAATCATCCTCCCGGTCCAGCTTATCGAGCACTGTTTCACCGAAAGCTGTATACAATGTGTTTTTCATTTTCTCCATGATTATTCCTTTGGTATTTCCGGTGTTTCTAGTATTTTTGGTGTTTCCGGTACTATTTATATTTCCGGTGTTTCCGGCAGCCGGGCATTCTTTTTCTGTGAATCGAAAGGACGGTTTTTTTCGCTTTTCAGAACAAGATTCATAGGTATAATGATCAGCACGGCAACGATTGCGGCCACAAGAAAAATCTCCGGTGTCGGTATTTTGGTTATCTCATTAAATTCGTTGGCAAAAGTTATATTACTTCTTTGGATTACGGCGTTGCCGATGGCCGGACCGATTGTCATGGGAATAAGTACGAAAAATATCATCCGGACACCCTGGAAAAGACCGACTTTATCCCTGGGCGTATTATCGCGCACCGACGTATTAATAACAATGGAGATAAGGAGATAGCCGCACAGCATGATTGTTCCGGCAGCCCCGACAAGAGGTACATCCCGGACAAGATACAGCATGATAAGTCCGGCCGTGAAGACGGCTACAGAAAGAATTCCGAATTTCTTTCTGCCGAAACGGTCGACAAGCCGCCCGAGCACAATTCCGGTAACAGAACTTGTGAAAATCGCAGCGACCAGGACAATGCTGTATGTCAGCGCATCCATCCGGAGATAATGTTCAAAATAAATAAGCAGATACGGCATCATAACCTGAAAAGAAATTCCGAATATACACATGCTCAGAAGAGAAAGGTACAGGCTCTTGTTTTTTCTAATGACACTGGGCAGAAACCCATAGATAAGGCCCGAAAAATAGCTTTCTTTCCTGGAAGGAGGTGTGGCTGATCTCGGAATGATAAAAATTCCCAGGAAACCGGCGAGGGTAACCAGTCCGCCAAGCGAGGCAAAAAAGAGCGGATAGCCGATGGATTCGATCAGAATTCCCGAGACGCCGCTGACAATGACCATAGCCAGAAGGGGGAAAACCGAAAGGACTCCTTCCACTTTTCCTCGATTAGAAGTGTCGGTGAACTCCGTCACCCAGGCGTTGAAAGCAGCGTCATTAGCCGTAGATCCGATATAGGACATAATGCAGTCCATAATAATGACAAGTGTAACGGCAGTTGCCACAACACTGGCCGCCGGCGCGAATCGTGCCACATTCCCTCTGGAAATAAAGGCAAAGGAAGCTGTCGCAAGTCCCCAGACGATATAGCCAACGGAGATGAACATGCGTCGATATCCGATTCTGTCACTTAATGCGCCCATAAGAAGGGTCGCCGCCGTCGCAGTAATTGCGCTGGCTGCCACCATAACGGATATATCCGTAGTTGTCCCGCCGATTTCATTAAAGAGAAACAGGTTGAAATACATATTTTCGACAGACCAGGCTATCTGACCAAACAAACCAAATAGGATAATAACAATCCAGCTTCTTCCCGACACTTTCTTCTGCATAAATCCTGTCTCCTTACTGAATATTCGGAATTGGGAAATGAGAGATTCGAAGCCTTGTCGTCCCATAGGGAACCAGTGTCATTGTTGTCTCCTCATGTGAGACTTCTGCTTCCGGAAGCGGCAGATATGCGCTGTGCCTTCTGAAACGGCAGCCCTTCACATACCGTGCCTTTACTACAAGGCTGACCGGTGCACCGGCAAAAGGAAGTGCCTGAACCGGGCTTCTCATCACACCGGTAATGAGAAGCTGATCTCCCCGGGAATCCGGAACAATGACTGGGGTTTTATTGAAGAGCGCCTTTGTCACAAACCCCCGGTCATGGAAGGGTCTTTGTCCTTTTATGTAGATCTCGCTTGCCGGAAGTTCCATTGCCATAAGTAGATTACCATATCGGATACTCTTGCTGCCGTCTGGATTTGTAACAATGTTAATACGATAAGGACATAGTATTTCGATCACATCTCCCATGGATGCAGTTATAGAAACCATGCACTCTTTTCCGGAGGCGGCAGGTACAGGAGAGCCATTGTGGATGACAGAAAAGTCCGTGTTGGCAATAGTCCGGAAATGCAGTTCAACCTCACCTTTTGCTTTTGTGACATCGAACCTTATCTTCTCGGCAAAAGGATAATCTCCGCTCTCGATGATTTCAAGCGGAGCCCCGTTCCAGGCAGTCCTCACGGTGCAGGCTCCATATACTGGGAATGTCAGACCCGTCTCAGACACAAGAGCTAGATATCCTGCAAACAGAGGAAATCCTGCATGCATGTTCGCCGCGCAGCATCCATAATTGGGTGCAATACCGAAAGTATTGGCATAAGAATCCGTGTCAAAAAAGGCCCGCGGTTTTTTGTCACAGGCAGCCTGATTGGGTTGCTGGACATATTGATGCGCCGTCATGTCCGGAGTAAACATAGCCGGAAACGAATTGTAGGCTATAAATTCCAAAAGTTCAAAAGCCCATACCGCACCGGTGGCCCTCCCTATTTCTTCGAGGGAATACATCAGCTCCACAACCGAGCACAATTCAATCCCCTGCACAGGGGACGTCCCCATAAGATGCTCATCACAGCTGAAAAGTCCGGTACTGTTGCCGTGATAATGATAAAGCGCCTCATATCCCTTTCTGCTCAATCCCATAAGGTCCGGCTGCTTTGTAAAAGCACCGTACACCGCCGGGTATTTGAGTGCCATGGCCAGGTTAACGCCATGTGTTTTCATAATGAGAGATACCGTCTTTCCCCGGTTAAATCTAAGAATCGCATCCCTGCCGGGGCGCTGCTTCAGCTTTGGATTCTCTCGGCCTGCACGCGTCTCTAGCTTTGGCGTTTCCCTGCCGGCACGCTTTTTCGCCTGTCTCTCCAGAATAGCGACTATTTGTTTGCCAAGCTTGAAAAGCGGCCTTGAAGTATAGGCCGTCATTGGTTTTTTATATGGAAAATGATCAAACAGATCAAAAAAGTCATAAGCATAAATCCGCAGTTTTTCTACGAGTTCCAGAAGACACGGCTGCGGTCGGATAGAATATAAAAATTCAATGGCCTCCAAGGCCTCGAACGCGCGGGCACTGGCCCAAAAATGAAGCGGCTGCCTGTCAAGCTGCTCATACTGGAAACGGAAATATTTTTCCATAAAATCAAGGATCCGCACATCTTCGGTTGCCTGATAGCAGCCGACAAAAGCCTTCAGAACAATCATGCGAGGCCACCAGTCATAATTGCCGGCAGGACCGAAATTACCGTCAGCCTGCTGACTTTGAAGAATTGCCTCGACCCAGAGATGCATACGCTCGAGGGCCCACGGATCACCTGTCAGAAAGGCAAGCGGAATGAGGCCCGAAAGATAGTAAGGACCTCTCTCCCAGGATTCCCCGGTTCCGCCGAGCCAGGAATTATTCAAATCAAGATCCGGGAATAATTGGTCCATATTGCCGCTGAGCCCGTCGAGCTGTACGCGGAGCTGAGACTTCATGACACCTTCAGGAATAATCGATATAAGGGGAAGCTTGGTGTACTGATACATAGTAACCTCGCGCCAATCGGGTTTGATGCAAAAAAAATAGAAAACCTCCTTGGAATGGCACAATGTGAATTACCACAAACCCACTGATATCACACTTTGGAGGTTCCTATTACCTGCATTATAGCAGTTGCGGCGGATGGATAACAGATGCTGGTAATCGAATATAAATCAGACTATAATACAAATAGATTGTAAGGTTTTTTTGATTTTCGAAATATATTAATATAACCACCGTCGGCCTTTGGGATGTCATATCAAACGTACCCATAAAGGGGTGTAACATGCAGAAGAATGTTAATCCAGGCGCGCCGTATCAACCGAAGGGACGACCCTCTATGAGAGGCGTCCTTCTGCGCGAATGGATTGCACTAGGCGTCAAAATCACAGGCGGCGACATTATTGCTTTCGGCAAAAAATACGGTGACAGGGCTCCTTTCAACTGGCAGCCGCCCTCTGGCTGGGAGTTCGAAAAAATCAGCCTGCCCGGCGGTGCGTCTGCACAGTACCTGGTTCCGGAGAATTGCACCCGGCGCAACACAGCCATCCTTCAGCTTCATGGCGGAGGATATACCATTGGTTTTCTGCCGGTTTTCCAGCGTCGCTCAGATAAACTGTGTACGTTAGGCGGCAATGTGCCCGTGTTTTCCCTTGATTATCGAGTGGCTCCGGAATATCCATACCCTGCAGCTCTCGATGATGCTGTTGAAGCTGTTGAATGGCTGCAGCGCGAAAAGGGAATCGCTCCGGAATCACTTGCTGCAATTGGTGAATCCGCCGGGGCCGGCCTGATATTGGCCCTTTCGATGCGGATGCGGGATACAGGTATCGGTGCCCTCGGGTCAATGGTCCTGATGTCACCCTGGGCGGATTTAACCTGTCAGGGCGATTCTTATGCCAGACGTTATCATATGGATCCTATGTTCGGGCGCAAGATGCCTCCGCCTACTGATGATATGAGGACTACAGTAAGTCAGGTGTATGCAGGTGATCATGACCTTACCGATCCGTATATTTCGCCGTCTTTCGGTGATTTTACAGATCTTCCGCCTATGCTGATTCATGTCGGTGAATACGAGATGCTTTACGATGATGCGGTTACCTGTTACAGGAAAGCAATAGCAGCCGGCGTGAAAGCGGAGCTGAAGGTATGGCCCGGTATGTTTCACGCATTTCAGCTTGCTGACTCCATGATACCTGAAGCTCGCGCCGCGTGGCGCGAAATCGGTGAATTTATGCGGCATTTCCTTACGTGACAGATCAGGGATCCCAAAAAATAAGCCCTGCCGCGTGATGATTTCTCCACGCGGCAGGGCGCATTTGCGCCTTCCTATATCTTGTTACTTAATGGGAAGATCCAGCAATTCCTTTAACTGCACCTGAGGGTTTGCAATACCCGCTTTGATAACCTTAATCATAAAATCATGGAATTCATTAAGAGTCTCCGGTTTGATCACCCTGTTAAGGTATTCATAGTAGCACCTGAGCGCCCCTGTACCGTCTCCATCCATGATGGTAAGGCTCGAACTTGTCGCGGCTGTTCCGTTACAGTACCACTTGGTGCTGACTTTGGTGCCATCACTTAAGTTCAGCGGAACAGGTTGGAAAGAAAGGTAAATTGAAGTAATCGTTTCTATTTGGGGAATCTCAAAATTCTTATGCTGCATGGCAAATATATCCATTGTGTCCATGTCCGCATGCCGGAACAGTTCATTTTGCTTGTTATATATCATGTTAAGTGCATCTAAAAATGTAATTTCTTCCTCCATAATTGTCCTTACCGGAAGAGCGAGGGCTCTCGTACCTCCGGCCAATTTCTCTTCGACGGTAGCTCTTCTTGCAGCAATCAGGTACATGGAGACGTCCTTCTCCCTGTCGTTTACTCTCGCCATAGCAGTTCTCATACCCCAATAGAACAGAACCTGCAGGGACGGAATCTTATATTCCTGACAGAAGATTTTCATTAGATCTACGTCTTCCTTTTCGACCATACGTACAACATGACTTGCCGATGTCAAAATATAGAGACTTTTACCAAATCTGTATTCAGGATTTTTTTTGGCCTTGCGCTGTTCTTCGAGCATACTGCGCCCGTTTACGTGTGTAAATATCGGTTTGGGCCCAGATATTTCCTGATTCCAGAATTCAGTATCTTTAGCATGCTTTTCAGATGTCGTATAGGCAATTTCTTTCTGCAGGATAGATTCATAACTTGGTATGGGCTTAGGCATTGGCTCGTTGTTTTTCAGCGAATTATATACATCCAATACATCCTTGTAGAACATGGTGACGGCCCACGAGTCCATAATCAGATGCGAGTTGCAGACAAATAAGCCGCTTTTCCCTTCAGGGGATCTTATGATATAGATTTTACACAGTGGCTTGTCATAAAGAGACAGTTTTGTAGATCCTACTTTATAGAAAAAAGCCTCCATCGATTCTTTTGTCTGTCCACGGAAGTCCTTTATCTCCATGGTAAGTACTTTACGCTCTGTAAAATACTGCACAATCTCTTTCCCCTTCTTAACGAAGCGAAGGCCAAAGGCATCATTTCTTTGAACCGCTTCCTCAGCCGCTTTCTTCAGCAACTCCAAATCGAGCTCTGCATCCAGAAAGCATGACGTAGGAATATTCATCAGCTGCTTATAAATCGTATACTTCTCTGCCAAAAAAATGAGTTTCTCTCCTGTTGTTAGTGGGTAGGTTGTTCTACTCTCCATTTTGCGACCTCTTCCTATCTTTGGGGACTAACCCCCGCGGCATTTTTGCTGTTCTTTTCTCTCCTTCTGTTGCATGTCTCAAATGCACGTTCTTATTCAACTGTTTTGAGAGATTCGACCATAGGGATATGCGTCAATCTTCTATACATGAAAATATTGACCAGCATAGTAAATACAATTGTGATGCCAAAAGAGTATAAGAAGCTGTTGCCTGCAATATAGTCACCGAACATGATGCCGTTCTGCTCGATGGAGGACATGATGATTTTGTGCAGGTATATGCCGAGTGCGAGTCCCGCTGCTGCGCCAATAAAGGAAAGAATAATATTTTCCCTGTATACATAGGCAGCTACTTCTCTGTTAAAGAATCCGAGTACTTTGATTGTTGCAATTTCGCGGGTTCTCTCGCTCAAGTTTATATTCGTCAGATTATACAGCACGACAAAAGCCAGGAGTCCGGCACATGCTATAATGGCATACACAATCGCATCAAGACTCTTTACGGTGTCTTCAAACTTCTCGGCTGCATCAGAATAATAGATAACGGAAGCGACCTGGTCCATTGCGATAAGTTCGGTTCCTACTTTAAGCTCCATTTCTTTTGTCGGCTGATTGAGCTTAATCATCAGACTGTTATACTCGGGTGCAAGCCGGAAGATTTTGGTGTAATATTCAGCGGATATATAGCCATAATGAAAAATGTAATTCTCCGCAATACCTGAAATTTCAAGCTTCTTAACAGCGCCGTCTCCGTTATCAACTGTAACGGAATCCCCGACCCCAACCCCGAGTTCTCTCGATAATTTCTCAGTAATAACAAACCCTCCGGCAGGAAGTGTCAAAGGTGTCTGCGTAGATCTGTCCCGGATCGTAATGTAATTCATAAAATCCTCACTGTTGTCGGGGCAGATCAATGTGAAGGCAATTTCATCTCCGCTGCTTTTGATTTTTGCGTTCAATTCAGTGGTTTTCGTCGTGGACTTGACATCAGGCGATTGACTGAGCTTTTCAAAAACGACCGCTTTTTCTTCTTCCGTTGCTATCGGCGTATATTTGATACTCTGATCATATGTGAAAATCTGCACGTACTGTTTGTCAACAATCCTGCCTATCGAATCACTTAATCCGAATCCAGCCACAAGAAGAGCCGAACAACCGGCAATGCCGAAAATCGTCATGAAAAATCTCTTTTTGTAGCGGAAAATATTTCTTGCGGTAACCTTCTGACTAAAACTGAGATGTTTCCACAGTACATTTATCTTCTCCATAACAATCGTTTTACCAGCCTTCGGAGCTTTCGGCCTCATAAGAAGAGCCGGTGTTGTTATGAGCTCCTGATTACACGCCGCATACACTGATATCGTAGTAACGGCAATTCCTACCAGAACAGTAATAACCATCAGGGGTATCTGCGGTATTGCCTGCATAGGAGGCAGTGTATACATCATTGACCAGGAATCAAAGATCAGTTTGGGGAAAAATCTTATACCGATGATTACGCCCAGGACCCCGCCCAAAGTACTGGCCAACGCAGCATAATTAACATATTTATAGACTATTTCCGCTTTGGAATAACCGAGGGCTTTGAAAGTGCCTATGGTTCCGCGCTGTTCGTCAACCATTCTGGTCATCGTAGTCAGACATACTAGAACGGCGACAAAGAAGAAGAATACAGGGAAAATCTTTGCGATGGAATCCATTCTGTCTGCTGTGGCTGCGTAGTCGGCATAACTATAGAGCTTGCTGCGGTCCAGAACATAGAAGCTGGGCTTCGAGAGAAGCTCAATCTGGTTCTCTCCGCGGATTACCTGTTCTTTTCCATCTTCAAGCTGCTTCTCTCCATCGGCTTTCTTTGTATCGAATTCAGTTTTTGCTGTGTTGTATTCAGTTGTTCCTTCAGCAATCTGCTGTTCGGCTTCTGCAAATTTGATGGCTGCTTCTTCTTTCGCTGCAGCCAGATCAGACTTTGCCTTATTAAGCTTGGCTTTTGCATTGTCAAGCTTGACTTTTGCCGCGTCAAGCTGCGCCTTAGCGCTTGTCATAGAAGATTTTGCAGAATTATTGAGATTGTTTATCTCTGCAAGACCGGTTCTAGCGTCATTTTGATTGCCCTGCAGCGTCTCAATCTGGTCCTGATATTCAAGCAGCTGGTCAACGGACAGAGTCGGATCCGACGCCATAGTGGCAGTGATTGAATCAATCTGCGACTGTGAACTTGTATCAATATTATTAAGGGCCGTAGTAGCCTGATCAAGTGAAGTAAGGATATCTCCGTATTCTGCCTGCGCCGCATTGTATTGGGTTACAGCAGAATCATACTCCGCCTGTCCCTGACTTAGTTCTACTTCCCCGTCCCGAATCTGCTTCTCTGCAGATGCTATTTGTGTTTCGTAGCTCTTTTTTTCACTGTCGAGCGTAGCCTGGCCTTCCACGAGCTTATCCTGCGCATCGTTAAGCTTGCCCTGGGCGGCTGCAATTTCTGTGTCATATTCCTCTTCCTTGGCCGCCAATTCTTCTTTGGATTCATTCAACTGGTCTGTTGCCTGCTCTTTAAGTTCCGCCAGACGGACAACGGCGCGCTCTGATACGATATTATCCAACTGATCCATGGTTTTTCCGACCAGCTTCTGGTACTCGGTCGAATAGGAATTCAATTCCTCGGCGCCAATGACGGTTACCAGCGCTTCCGTATATACCGGGTATGCAAAATCGGTTGACAATATCATCATAAAGAAATTGACCTTGCCGCTTCCAATATCAGATGAATCTTTATCAAATGTCAGGTAATAGGGAGACACAGCCGTGCCGACAACAGTGAATGTATCCGTAGCCAGCACATCCGTCAGATCTTCCTTCTTGCCGGAGGATACAGTCAATTTATCACCAATTTCCAATCCCAGATCAATCATGTTTGACCATTCAATAATACATTCACCGGCTTTTGAAGGAAGTCTGCCCGACACGAGCTTGGGTTTGTTGAGATAATCTTCCGACCCTGACAGTATGGCTTCGGCCGGAAGCGCATGAATCCTGAACACGAATTCATTGGTACCGATTGTCGTGACAACATCGGCAAAATACGACGGCTGGATGGTCTCGACACCTTCAACGAGTCTCATCGCTTCTATGTCTTCATCCGTAAGCCCCATTGTGGATAGTACCCGGATGTCCATCATGTTGTAATCATCATAATATATGTCGGCCGTGTTTTTCATATCAGGAGCAGATGCCTTGATTCCCGCAAAAAATCCAGTCCCCAGCCCAACAATTAAAAATATGGAAAGGAACCGCCCCGGACTCTTCACTATTTCTCTCAGAGAATCCTTTAAAAGTGAAAATTTCATATTCTACCACTCGATTTCTTCAATGCTAAGCGGCGCTTCATTATGCTCAATCGTGTCAATGAGTCCGCTCTTCACACGGATAACCTGATCCCCCATAGGTGTCAGTGCTAGATTATGCGTAATGACAACAACTGTCATTCCATTATTTCTGCAGGTATCCTGAAGCAATTTAAGGATTGATCTTCCAGTATTATAATCAAGGGCACCGGTTGGTTCATCGCAAAGCATTAGCTTTGGATTCTTAGCCAGGGCCCTGGCAATCGCAACTCTCTGCTGCTCTCCTCCGGAAAGCTGTGACGGGAAATTCTTCTTTCTGTCGCTAAGTCCCACACCCTCAATGACTTCATCGATATCCATAGGGTTTCTGCAGATCTGGGACGCCAGCTCAATGTTTTCCTTGGCTGTAAGATTTTGGACGAGATTGTAGAACTGGAAAACAAAGCCCACATCATACCGCCTGTATTCAATCAGTTCCTTTGTCCTGAATTTGCTGATCTCGTGATTATCGACAAAAATCTTCCCTGAAGTAACAGAGTCCATACCTCCGAGAATATTAAGAATCGTGCTCTTTCCCGCGCCGCTGGCTCCGGCTATTATGACAAACTGTCCTTTGCTGATGGAGAAAGAGATACCTGCCAGTGCCTCAATATCGGTGTCTCCCATTTTGTATATTTTTTTGACGTGTTCAAATCTGATGTAGTCATCCATCGGACATCTCCCCTTATGGCCTTTATGGCAATAAATAACAAACTACAGTTTCCTTCAGGTGATCATCTTTACTTAAGTAGCAGACTGCGGCGACATAATTCAGGTCACTTTCCAAAAGACCGAACATGCAGCCTTTCATATTGCTTTGAATATTCGAATTCCGGTCGATAGTAAAATTGATTTTCCGAAGCGGATAGGATAATCCTGTTCCAAGAGCCTTTGTATAACATTCCTTGAGTGTCCAGAATTTGAAAAATGCGCGTTCGGGCTGTTCAGAATTTACCACGATCCGAAGCTCTTCTTCTGAAAGAACTTTCCGGGCTGTAGTCATGGAAAATGCGCGGATATTCTCCACATCAATTCCTGTTTTACACGAAGATATGGAGAGAGCCACGCCTCCGCTGCAATGGCTGATATTGAAATATGTATCCGGGTGATCTTTAAGAAATGGTTTGCCCCATGCATTTTTGACAATTCCGCACTGCTCGATATCAACGCTGCGCTCCCGCAGCAGTTCCGCACGCAGCAGGGATTGAGCCATACCCTGCTGTTCTTTTATCGTAGTGAAATGGTTCTCCCGGGAGCAGACAAGGTATATCATTCCATCATTTTTTTCTGTATGTATTCGTCCAGATCGCCGAGTGTTGTCATGTTTCTCAGCTCTCTTTCAGAAATAGTAATACCAAGATCGTCTTCAAGCCTTCCGACCAGACTAATATAATCATAAGAATTTAAGTGCAGGTCAGTAACAGGCTGGGTTTTTTCTGTTATAAGACTCTCATCTATCTCAACATATTCCATCAGGTCTTTAACAATAATAGCAAGCATATATACGCCTCCTTATTTTGTGATGTTGTTTCTTTTGATCTTTCTGGTTGTTGTCTTCTCAAATTCAGTATCGCGAATCAGTGCCTGTGAAATTCTCTTGTAGGATTCCAAATGCCTGTTCAGTTTGTTGATGTCTTCTTCAAATATCTCTTTTGCCCTGTTCTTTCCCACCTCATTTGTGAACTGTTCATCAAGGTATGCCGCTGCTGTGATAATGCTCTCGTTGCCCTGGTCATCCAACTGCGCATACACTACAACTTCGCGGATATACGAGATACGGTTTACCAGATGTTCTTCAATTTCTTCAGGATGAACATTTTTGCCGTTAGATAGAACAATAAGGTTTTTGGCGCGCCCCGTAATGTAAAGAATGCCCCCTTTCTTCATATATCCCAAATCTCCGGTTTTGAACCAGCCATCCTCCGTAAAAGTCTTACGGGTGGCCTGCTCGTCCTTATAGTAACCAAGCATGACATTGTCTCCCCTGGCCTGAATTTCACCGATCCCCTCAGAGTTGATATCTCCTATCCTGACCTCACAGCCCGGAACAACAAGTCCGACACTTCCCGGCCGGTTGCATATCGGGCTGTTGGAAGATATCAAAGGAGAACATTCGGTAATTCCATAGCCGTTATATACACTTATTCCTATATCATCGAATCCCTTGACGAGGGATGCATTCAGCGGGGCACCTCCGCAGACAATTGTCCTTAAGTTACCGCCGAGATTCTCGTAAATGGGGAAGAAAAACACCTTCCTGTTGTCAATTCCGATCTTTCGAATCAAATTGCTGAACCAGATACCATACCGCAAATGACCGGCCAACCCTGTTTTCTCCGCTTCTTTCCAGATGTTCGTAAACAGACTCTGGACTATCATAGGGACCATCAGGCTCATATACGGCTGGAATGCTTTAAGATTTTCCTTCACATGTTTGAGTGAACTGTTAAAACACAGCGCAGCGCCGCCGTACATGGCTCCCAGGACATGAATATTAAATTCGTATGCGTGATTGATCGGCAGGACCGAAAAAGTGGACTTCGGCAGCCTAAAGAGCGACATAGCCGCAAAAAGGCAGGCAGTAAGATTCTTGTGGCAGAGCATAACGCCTTTATTGGCACCGGTAGTTCCTGATGTAAACAGGATGGAACAACAGGCATCCGCGTCCAATTCAGAATGCAAAAACGCCGTATCGCCCTGACTTATAATATCCTGACCGGATTCAATCAGGCTGCGCAGAGCAGGATACAGGTGACTCGCTGCAGAATTGCTTATGTTTGCTGTAAAAGAAATAGTCGGGCATTGTTCAAGAATATAGGGAACGGTTGTTGAGAGCGAATCGGAGAAAAGCAGTCCTTCCGCATCACTCTTATTAAGTAACTTGATGATATCTTCCGTAGTCATTTCCTTGTCGATCGGAACAATGACGCCAACCCAATTAACGGTAGCCAGATAGCAGACAACATAGTTATAGGAATTTCCGCCAATAAGAGCTAAGTTCTTACCTGCCATTCCCTCCGCGATAAACTTTGCAGCCAGGGCTTCCGTATCAGACTTCAACTGATTGAAGGTAAATTCCGTAATATTGTGACTATTATCTATCTCTTTGAATCCAGGCTTAGTCCCATACTTTGCAGCGGAATAATTAACAAGTTCACGCAGATCCCGGAGTTTCTCACATTTGTTGTATTTTATTGCCATTTTTCCCACCTCTTACTTACATGTATTCAGCAACCCTTTTGAACGACTGAACGGGTAATCATCAGAAGATGTGTTCAAATTATTTGATGACAATTATAGAGATACTTATGTTTTTCCATCCTTACTATATTTATATAAAGTAATTATGATTCCTTTTGGATAAATTATAAATATACTTTGATATTTGCCTCATTTGTTTAAGCATATTCCATACATTGACGAGTCACAGGCAATCCGTAATATTTTTTATTTTGGAAGCTACTCATCTGAGGTATCGATTCACAGAGTATCCGGTCTACCTGGTATCTTTGCTAATTTATCGATACCAACCGCGCCCAGCATCAGAATATACGTAATAAGAGACAGGTAGAAACCCATTTCTATTCTGAATTCTGAATACAGTTCGCTGGCCCGGTAACTTACAGATGAAGAAGTAATGCACAAATCTTAATGATTGTCGATTTCATATGCGCCCCCCTACATACGCTTATCAGAAGCTTATGTACTGTAATTCTTATTATGATGCCCCGCCCGTCATTATGTCAATTATTTTTATTGTTTTTAAGTATATTTAATGCAAAAACGGCACTTCTTTTTCATCATCTCAATATAACTTTCTACAGAATAACTTCACAGTTATAAATGATATAATGACAGCAATAGCATACCTGTCATTTTTGATGCAGCCGTGAGTCAAGTACATACTCATTAGCTTGAATGAAATACGGAGGAATTATGCAGCAATTTGAAAAACTCGGAGAATTCTATCTGGGCAAGACCGTTGATCCTGCCACCAGACAACATGGAGAAGACTTCCTTTTATATGATTCCAAGGACCTTACAACGCACGCTATCTGCGTCGGGATGACAGGAAGCGGTAAGACCGGCCTTTGTATCGGTGTGCTTGAAGAGGCAGCCATCGACGGTATTCCGGCCATAGTCATTGATCCCAAAGGTGATATGACGAATCTTTTACTGTCCTTTCCGGACTTAAGTCCAGCTGATTTTGAGCCATGGGTCAGTAGCGAAGAAGCGCAGAAAAAAGGTCTTTCGACTCAGAATTATGCTGCTCTTCAGGCGGATATGTGGCAAAAAGGACTCTCTGATTGGGGTCAGGACGGACAAAGAATCAAGGCCATGCGCGAAAAAACGCAGTTTGAAATATACACGCCGGGAAGCAGTTCCGGCAAGCCGTTATCCATTGTTACCTTATTTTCTCTGCCTCCGGATGCAATCCGAAATGATGCGGAAGCTCTGAATGATCTTGTGGCCGGAACAACGGCTAGTCTCCTCGGTCTCCTCGGAATCGAAGCGGATCCTATCCGCAGCCGCGAACACATCCTGATCTCCAACATCCTTCTGAGTGCATGGAAAGGTGGAACGAATCTGGATCTGGCCGGTCTGATCCAGCAGATTCAGACCCCGCCTTTTAACCAGATCGGTGTCATGACGCTTGATTCTTTCTATCCGGCTAAGGATCGTTTTGATCTGGCGCTGCAATTCAACAATCTATTGGCGTCCCCGAGTTTTTCCGCCTGGATGCAGGGAGAACCTTTGTCCATCGACCAGCTTCTGTATACCGGCGAAGGCAAGCCTAAGATTTCCATTCTTTCCATTGCACACTTAAGCGACTCCGAACGCATGTTTTTTGTATCACTGGTTCTAAACCAGATGGTCGGCTGGGTCCGCTCGCAGCCCGGAACTTCAAGTCTCCGGGCACTCCTTTACATGGATGAGATCTACGGATATTTTCCACCTGTCGCAAATCCGCCTTCGAAAGCACCTCTTCTTACTTTACTCAAGCAGGCGCGGGCTTTTGGACTTGGCGTTATGCTGACAACGCAGAATCCGATGGATCTTGATTATAAGGGTCTGGCCAATATGGGCACATGGTTTATTGGCCGGCTGCAGACGGACCGTGATAAATCCCGGCTGCTGGACGGACTTGAAGGAGCCTCAATGACACAGGGAAGTTCTTTTGACCGGCAGACAATGGATCAGCTGATTTCCAGTCTGGGAAGCCGCATTTTCCTGATGAACAATGTTCACGAGGATTCCCCGGTACTCTTTGAGACAAGATGGTGCATGTCCTATCTGAAAGGACCGCTGACCCGCACGGAGATCCAGACTCTGTCAAAGGCGAACCGGAACGGTCCGGCGGCCGGACAGACAGTTGACGCTGCAGCGCCGGATATGGCAGCTCCTGCTATGGCAGCTCCTGCTGCGTCAGAATCTGTAACCACATCGGCCGCTGCCGCAGCATCCACGCCTGTCTCAGTCGGAACATCAAATGCAGGCCTTTCAAATGTACGACCGCAGCTTCCTGACAATGTCGCAGCAGCCTATTTACCCTATCGCGGAGACAGTGCGGGCCTTACGTACCGGGCGTGTCTGGCCGGTTTCGCTGAAATTCATTATGAAGACGCCAAAAACGGCATTTCCGCTTCCGTTGAGGAAGCGCGTGTAACCCCCGTCAGCACTAATTTGATACCTGTTGACTGGAACCTAAGCGAAATTCTGAAGTATAAGGCTAATGACCTGGAATCCACAGGCGCTCCGGGGGCTGCCTATCAGCCGCTAAGCCCTGCTTGTGATAAGAAAACCAGTTATACGGACTGGGAAAAGGAACTGGCAGATTATCTGTTCCGTAATTCCAGTTTAGAGCTCTTCCGTAACGAACATCTGAAGAAAGTGTCCCGTCCGGACGAGACGGAACGGGACTTCCAGATTCGCCTCCAGCAGGAGTCACGTGAAGAAAGAGACAGGGAAGTCGCCAAACTACGCGAGACTTATGTGAAAAAGGCCGCTTCTCTCGAGGAGAAAATCCGCAGGGCGGAACAGTCCGTTGAGCGGGAGAAGGACCAGGCGAAGGACGCTAAAGTGCAGACTGCCATATCTCTGGGTTCGACCATCCTCGGAGCACTTTTTGGCCGCAAAGCTGTCAGCGCGAGCAACATAGGGAAAGTGGCGACAACCGCACGCGGCGCAAGTCGAACCCTCAAGCAAAGCGGCGATGTCAGCCGCTCCGAAGAGACAGTTAAGACATTCCGTGAGCAGCTTGCCGAGATAGAGAACGATCTCCAGGCTGAGATTGATGAAATCAGTGCCAGACTTGAGGCAAACGCAGGAGCCACATCTCCCTGGGAGATCCGCCCGCTGAAGCGTGACTGCGTGGTAAAGGCGCTGGCGCTTACCTGGGAACCGGTACGAACAGATGCAAACGGAACGGTGATCAAAGCCTGGCAGTAAATTTTCATAAAAGGAAATAACTGGTCTTATCGCAGTAATAAATCGTGTCATAGAAATCCATTTTCGTTCCGAAGAAAATCATCTCTGATAGAATCAGCGCCATAAGAATCTGCAGCCAGGGAAGAAGATTCCCGGTGAAGATCCTCCGGGTTTTTCAACATACAAAAAAAATGCGTAAGACCGCCGAGCGCCCTGTTTTTCCAAAATATCACAGGGGAAACAGATGCATTATTGCTGCTCTGCGCAATTATGTCTGAAACAACTGGTGATATGATCATTAATCAGTCCGGTTGCCTGAAGGTGTGCATAGATAATCGTTGAGCCAACAAATTTGAATCCTCTCGCTTTCAGATCTGCACTTACCCTGTCTGATAATTCAGATGTAGCCGGTACTTCCGTTATGGCGTTCCATTTATTTTGAACAGGTTTGCTGCCTGTAAATTTCCAGATATATTGGTCAAAAGTACCGAACTCTTTTTGAATGTCCATAAAGAGTTTTGCATTGTTTATGGATGCTTTTATTTTCAATTTGTTTCTGATAATACCCTCGTTATTTAGAAGTTCATTATATTTTTCATCATCATAATTGGAAACCTTCCGTACATCAAAGTCATCATACGCTGCCCGATAATTCTCTCTTTTCCTGAGAACAGTCAGCCAGCTGAGTCCTGCCTGCGCCGATTCAAGAAGCAGAAATTCAAAATGCTTCTTATCATCATGTACCGGGACGCCCCACTCCTCATCGTGGTACTTCACATATAACACATCCGTGCCGCACCAAGAACATCTCTCCATCTTATCCTCCAACCTTCATACGTCCGCTCCCATGAATGCTGTTTATATTCAAAGTATACTGTCATGAAATAGGGATCTCCAGCAATTCTTTCATCGATATATCCGGATTCGATATGCCTGCCCTGATAACCTTAATCATATATTTATGGCACTTCCTAATTGTTTCAGGCTTTATGGATTTGTCCAAATATTCATAATAGCATCGCAGGGCGCCTGTGCTGTTCGCATCCATGATTGTCAAATATACGGACATGGCTCCCGTCCCGTTGCAGTACCACTGCGAACGCACTTTCAGGTCATAACCGACATTCATGGGAAGAGGTTGAAATGTCAGATATGTCGAGCAGTAACCCTCGTATGCTTTCATTTCGAATTCGTCATGCATCAGAGCTATAACCTCAACTGTATTTGTATTTGCATGACGGAATTCCGTATTTTGCTTTTCCATGACCGTTTTGAGCGCTTCCATAAATGTGGTATCGTCCTGCATTACAGTCCTGCAAAAAATTGCCAACGGACGTGTACCGCCGGACAATTTCTCCTCGAGTGTCGCGCGCCTTGCAATAACATTGGCGACGCTGACATCATTTGTCCGGTTAACCTTCGCCAGGTAGGTCCTCATCCCGAGGAAAAATAAGAGCTGCATCGTCGGGACATTCTGCTCTGTACAGAATCTGCACATATTATCGACATCTTCCTTTTCAACCATGAGGACTTCATGGCTCGCTGTTGACCGGAGGGCAACATTGATGGCAAATGGATAATTCGGCTTTCTGATTATTTTACGGTATTTATCTAGCTTATGCGTCCCGTTGATATGTGTGAAAGTCGGAGCTGTCCCGTAACTCAATATCTCCTGCCGCCAGAACTCCAAATCCTTCTTATGCCGGTCGGAGGCCCTGTAATCCAGCTCCTTCTGAATGACCGGTTCAAAGCTTCTGATCGGATCAGGCATGGGGGTATTATTCAAGTGAGCCATGTATATCGCAACGACGTCCCTGTAGAACAGCGTTATTGCCCATGTATCCATCATGAGATGGCAGATACAGGAAAAAATTCCGCACATCCCGTCAGGAGTTTTGACGATATATATCTTGGCAAGCGGCTGGTCATATAATGGTATGGCTTTTCGTGCAATCCTAAAGAAGAATTTTTCCATCTCTTCATTGGTCTTACCCGTAAAATCAAGAGTCTCCAGAAGAAGGGCCTTTCGGTCTGTAAAATACTGCAGTATTTCTTTGCCCTGCCTGGTGACCCGGATCCCAAAGGAATCATTTCTTTGAATGGACTCTTCCACCGATCTCTTCAACAGATCCAGATCCAGCGGGGCATCTACAAAAAACGAGGTAGGAACATTCATAATCTGCTTGTGGATTGTGTATTGCCAGGACATAAAATTCAGCAGCTGCGCCGATGTTAAAGGGTATAACTTCCGGCCTACCATTTGATTTTCCATTTTCCTGTCCTTCCTTTAATAGTTTATTCATCGAAAAAATAGTCGATGAATAAAAAGCTTCTTTTGAAGTCGCCCCTATGAAGAAGTTGGATCATGCCATCCTGTCAGCAAATGAAGTCACTATGCAAAATACTATAGTGATCGAATTGTATCAACATACAATATGAAATAATTATTTGTTATCTCCCTATTCAAATTAATACGATTTTATTATCTTTCCACGCACGCTCATTGTCAATATATTTTGATATATGATTTTGTCCCGGATTAAAACAAGTTTTTGACACTTGGGTAGATTCTACAGAAACGTTCATATTGCACATCCAGAATGGCTGCTTACAACCGCGATTTCCACATCATTTTCCGTGACTTCTGTGATTGTCATAATCTACCTCATTCAGCTCCTGTTTTTACCCGACCACTGTGCAGGTCACTTCGGGTGCAAAGGCACAGTTGATCTTGTAGTCGATATAGTCAGAATCTGCTTTGCCCAGAATCGTGTTGAGCAGCGGCCCTAATTTGACTTCGTTACTGATAGCGGCCAACACATCACTTAAGTATTTCTGATCCGGGGACTCCAGCCATTTAGTAACGATCACATCACCGTCGAAGAAGATCTTCAACACTCTTGCATTGGCAATTTCCAGAAAAGAAATCCGCAGTTTCAAGACAAGACGGTCATCTTCATCTGTGGTAAATGCGCCTGATACAGCCACTTTATAAGGCTCCCCATGGAAGTTCAGATCTGCCTTCTCCGGAGTACCAAAGCCTATGGGCAGCCTGTGTATTTCATCGGATTCCATGACAATCAGCGTGAAAATACCGTTTTCCAGAGCAAATTCCATACTTTTCAATCCGGTTGTATAGTTATTCTGAACCACCTGGACAAGCATTGGCAGCAGACCTACAGCCCGGGCTTTTCCCTCATCAGGGATATATATTTTCCCGGCAAGCGATCCGCACAGTTCTTCGAGGTTTGTAACCGCTTTGTCTTTCAGGTAAAGCGGATGCCCGGGGCCGGGTGTGACGG
>Ga0209100_1000202_pt1 | contig 64648 bp, 72 predicted proteins | sample lystaG_FD_185480 | JGI IMG/M metagenome (GOLD analysis project Ga0209100, IMG submission 185480) | Glacier valley bacterial and archeal communities from Borup Fiord, Nunavut, Canada, to study Microbial Dark Matter (Phase II) -... | ecosystem: Environmental > Aquatic > Freshwater > Ice > Glacier ... | reverse complement strand
GGCCCGGGTAATTCCCCCGGGGCTGCGGTGGAAAGCGACATCGCAGCTGCCTCCCCCGACAAGAGCGCCTCGCCTTCGGATGCCGCGAGCCCTGTGCCATCCTCCCTCGGGGACACTCCGCTCGCACGGGAGCTCTCCGAGATCACCCGGCGCAGACAGGCCCTGGCATCCGAGGTGCTGCCGGTGCCGCAGAAGACTCGCGTGATTACGGTGGCCAACCAGAAGGGCGGCGTCGGTAAAACCACCACGACGGTCAACCTGGCAGCCGCACTCGCGCGCAGCGGAGCGCGAGTCCTTGTTATCGACCTCGATCCGCAGGGGAATGCGTCCACGGCGCTCGGGATTGAGCACCGGTCGGACACCGCGAGTGTGTACGAGGTGATCATCAACGACGAGCCAGTGGCTAATGTCGTTCAGAAGAGCCCCGACTTCGACACGCTGTTCTGCGTGCCTGCCACGATCCATCTGGCCGGTGCAGAGATCGAGCTGGTGTCAATGGTGGCGCGGGAGCAGCGGCTGCGCACGGCGCTCGAGAGGTTCCTCGAGGAGAGCGAGCAGCCATTCCACTACGTGTTCATAGACTGCCCGCCCTCGCTCGGACTGCTCACGATCAACGCCTTCGTGGCCGCCCAGGAGGTACTCATCCCCATTCAGTGCGAGTACTACGCGCTCGAGGGCCTCAGCCAGTTGCTCACCAATATCAAGCTGATCGAGCGGCACCTCAATCCGGTGCTTGCGGTCTCGACTATTCTCCTCACCATGTTCGATTCGCGTACCAACCTGGCAAACCAGGTGGCGCAGGACGTGCGCGATCACTTTCCGGCGCAGGTGCTCACGACACTCATTCCCCGGTCGGTGCGAATCTCAGAGGCACCCAGCTATGGTCAGACCGTGATCAGTTATGACCCCAACTCGCCCGGGTCCCTGTCGTATCTCGAAGCCGCCGCTGAAATCGCCCGAAGAGGAGCCCCACAATAATGGCCGCACCGAAGAGAACAGGACTGGGGCGCGGCATCGGGGCGCTCATCCCGACCGATTTAGGGAGCCCCGCGCGCCCTGTCGATGTATTCTTCCCGACATCCCCGGCAGAGCAGGCCGATGTCGCACCGGACCAGCTGGTGAGCGTGCCGGGCGCGCGGCTTGCGAACCTGTCGCCGGACGACATCCTGCCGAACGCGGCGCAGCCCCGCACGAACTTCGTTCAGGAGGACCTGGACGAGCTCGTCGCCTCTATCCGTGAAGTTGGAGTGCTGCAGCCGATCGTTGTGCGTCCTATTGCCGATGCGGCTCCGGGCCAGCCGCAGTACGAGCTCGTCATGGGCGAGCGCCGGCTGCGGGCCAGCAAGCTGCTCGGGTTGGAGAGTATCCCGGCGGTCGTGAAGAATACCGCGGATGACGCGATGCTGCGAGATGCGCTCCTCGAGAACCTGCACCGGGCGAACCTCAACCCCCTTGAGGAGGCCTCGGCCTACCAGCAACTACTTGCCGACTTTGGTATTACGCAAGATGAGCTCGCGACCAGGATCGGACGCTCGCGCCCTCAGATAACTAACACCATCCGGCTCCTGCGGCTGCCGACGGCGGTGCAGAACCGCGTGGCGGCCGGAGTGCTGAGCGCAGGTCATGCCCGCGCGATCCTCTCGGTGGGTGACGAGGAAACGATGGAGCGCCTCGCGGACAAGATCGTCAACGAGGACCTCTCGGTGCGTGCGGCTGAGGCCGCCGCAGGCTTGGTGAGCACCAAGACCGCACGTCGCAACCCGAGCGCCGGTCGGCGCCAGGGTCACCTTGACGAGATCGCGGAACACCTGGGGGACCGGCTCAATACCCGGGTGAGAGTGAGCCTCGGATCGAGCAAGGGAACGATCGTGATCGACTTCGCGACAGTGGCTGATCTCAACCGTATCTTAGCGGAGCTCAATGAACCAGGTTTCGGATAAACAGCAGATCAGACGCTAGTTAGATTGCCCATTCGAGCCTTCGATGGCCGCCTCGGCGAGCGCGGAATATACCCATCCGATGTCATGCCCGGCGGCCTCGAGGGCGAGGGGGAGCAGCGATGTCTCGGTGAGCCCCGGCAGCACGTTCGCCTCGAGAAACCAAGGGACCCCTGAAGCATCCAGGATCAGGTCGATGCGTGAGATGTGGCGCAGGCCCAGGGTGCGGTGGGCCAGGAGTGCAGCCGTTGCGGCGGCCTCCAAGACTTCGTCGGTGAGTCTCGCCGGAGTGTAGAAGCGGGTCTCGCCAGCGTTGTATTTGGCCTCGAAACTGTAGATACCGGAGAGGGGCTGGATTTCCACGGCGGGCAGGGCGACAGGACCACCGCCCGTGTCGATGATGCCGACCGCAATCTCGGTACCGACCACGCGGTGTTCCACGATCGCAACATCACAGTAGGTGTAGGCATCCACCATGGCGCGCGGAAGGTCATCGCGGTCTTCGACGAGGGTCACGCCTTGCGCGGAACCGCCCTGGGCTGGCTTAACAACGAGTGGCACGGGAAGTCCCTCACAGAGACTGTCAAGCACGCTTGCCGCCCCCAACTCGCGGAACGCGTCGCGGGAGAGGGCGATGGAGCGGGGGGTGCGAACCCCGGCACGTGAGACGAGCACCTTCGCCGTGGGCTTGTCCCAGGCGAGTCGGGCGGAGTCAGAGTTCGAGCCGACGTAGGGGATGCCGATGAAGTCGAGGAGGCCGCGCAGGGCACCATCCTCACCGCTCGCGCCATGAAGGGCAGGCCAGACCACGTCGGGGCGGGTACCTGCCAGAAAGGCGAGGAGTGAGGCATCCGGATCCCGCAATGTCACGGTGATGCCGTGTTCCTGAAGGCGGTCGGCAACCTGTCGACCGCTGCGTAACGAGATGTCCCGCTCATGGGAGATACCCCCCGCGAGAACGACGACGGATCGGGGTGTGGGTGGCGTCATCGCTTATCCGATGTTCGAGGGCGGTCCCGCGATGCCTTGCTTGAGGGGGATGGTCGCCAGCGGGGAGGTCTGCGAGAAGGTGTTGAGCAGGTCAAGCTCACCATTGATCACGACCGACAGCCGACGGATTCCTTCGCGGATGAACTCGGGAGTGGGGTAGCAGAACGACAGGCGGATGTTGTTACGACCGTTACCGTCGGCGTAGAAAGCTGTCCCCGGCGTATAGGCCACAAGTTCCTTTACCGCGCGAGGCAGCATCGCTTTGGAATCCATGTGGTCGGGCAGAGTCACCCACACGTAGAAACCGCCATTGGGCACCGTCCAGGACAGCTGGGGGAGGTATTCCGCGAGGGCCGAGAGCATCCCATCCCGGCGCTCGCGGTAGATTCCGCGGAAGGTGTTGATCTGTCCCTTCCAGTCGGCCGCGTCGAGGTATTCCGCGATCATGAGCTGGCTGAACGAGCTCGGTGAGAGCACGGCCGCCTCGTTGGCGAGGATGAGTTTCTCGCGGATGGCGTGCGGGGCGAGAGCCCAGCCGACGCGGAAACCCGGGGCGAGGGTCTTCGAGAAGGTGCCGAGGTAGACGACACCGTCTTCATCGACCGAGCGCATGGCCTGCGGGGGAGGAGAATCGAAATATAACAAGCCGTAGGGGTTGTCTTCTAGGACAAGAATATCGTTGGCGCGACAGATCTCGAGGATCTCCAGTCGGCGCTCCCACGTGAGCGTCACGCCCGCTGGGTTACTGAACGAGGGGATCGTGTAGAGGAACTTGATCGTTTTCCCCGCAGCTTTCAGGCGGATGATCGCGCCGCGGAGCGCCTCCGGGATCAGCCCGTGTTCGTCCATCGGCACGTGGTTGATGTCGGCCTGGAACGAGTTGAAGACCACCATTGCGGTGACATAGCTGGGACCTTCGGCGAGCACGACATCTCCGGGATTGATGAAGAGCTTGGTCACGAGTTCGAGCGCATGCTGGGATCCGGTCGTGACGACCACGTCGTCGACACTCGCACGGATCCCCTCCAGCGCCATGACTTCGAGGATCCGTTCCCGCAGGGCGGGGATGCCCTGTCCGGAGCTGTACTGCAGGGCCTGGGGGCCCTGCTTCGCCATCATCCGCTCGAAGGCTTCGGCGATGAGCTCCGGTGGCAGTCCGGTTACGAAGGGCATACCCCCGGCGAGAGAGACGACCTCCGGACGCGACGCCACGGCAAACAGGGCGCGCACTTCCGAGGCGCTGAGTCCTGCGGTGCGGTCGGCGTAACGGTCGTACCAGGGATCGAGATTCGTGCCGTCGTTCGTCACGTCATGGGTCATAGGGATTCCGCGTCATTCAGAAGGGATGAGACCTCAAGAGTATGGGGGACGGATGTTAAAAGACCCGTTCACCGCACGGTGAGCGGGTCCGTAACCGGCTAGAGGGTTACCGCTACTTCAACCATTCGGCAAAGTCGGCTTCGAGCTGGGGCTTCGGCTTGGCACCGATGACGCTCTTGACGACCTCGCCGCCCTTGAAGAGCTTCATCGCCGGGATCGAGGTGATCTTGTACTTAGCCGCGATCTCCATGTTGTCGTCGACGTTGACCTTGACGAGCTCGATCTTGTCGGAGTGCTCAGCGGCGATCTGGTCGAGAATCGGGCTGACGGCGCGACACGGGCCACACCATTCGGCCCAGAAGTCGACGAGTACCAGCTTCTCGGAGTCGAGCACATCAGCCTGGAAGCTGGCGTCGGTCACATCTTTGGCGGTTGACATTGATTTCTCTCTTTCGTGGAGGTGGCCGTCAGGCCGGTACTGGTTCGGTCTGGGCGACGGTTTCAGCCCCCGCCAGAAGGTCTTTTGGGAGCGACGCCAGGTAGTGCTCGGCATCGAGGGCGGCGACGGTGCCGGATCCGGCGGCAGTGACAGCCTGGCGGTAGGTGGGGTCGAGCACGTCACCTGCGGCGAACACCCCGCGGATGTTCGTACGCGAGCTGCGACCGTCGACCGCGATGGTGCCGTCAGAGTTGAAGTCGAGCATGCCGTGCACCAGATGCGTGCGCGGGTCAGCGCCAATCGCGACGAACAGACCGCTCAAATCGAGGGTTGTCTCCGCGCCATCCACTGTGTTGCGGAGGCCCACACCGGTGACCGCTTCTTCGCCATAGATGTGCTCGACGGTCTGGTTGAAGAGGAACTCAATCTTGGGGTTCTCAAAGGAACGGTCCTGCATCGTCTTGGACGCGCGCAACGAGCCACTGCGGTGGATCACGTAGACCTTGTCGGCGAATTTCGTGAGGAAGTTTGCCTCCTCCATCGCCGAATCCCCTCCGCCGACGACGGCGATGGTCTTCTTGCGGAAGAAGAAACCGTCGCAGGTGGCGCACCAGGAGACGCCGTGGCCACTGAGGCGTTCTTCATCCTCGAGGCCGAGCTTGCGGTAGGCCGAGCCGGTGGCGAAGATCACAGAGAGGGCCTCATGCACGTCGCCGTTGCCGAGGGTCACCCTCTTGACGTCCCCGCTGAGGTCGAGGGATATCACGTCGTCGAGCACAATTTCAGTGCCGAACCTTTCGGCCTGCGCCTGGAACGCGGCCATGAGATCCGGCCCCATGATGCCCTCGGGGAAGCCAGGGTAATTCTCCACCTCTGTGGTCTTCATGAGCTCGCCACCGGCCTCGACTGAGCTCGCTATGAGCAGGGGGCGAAGGTTGGCACGGGCTGCGTAGATCGCCGCGGTATAGCCGGCAGGACCGGAGCCGATGATGATGGTCTGGCGCAACGAAAACAACTCCTTGTGTGGGGTCATGCCGGATGACATGGGTTCGGTTTGTGCCCGTCCACTGCGAGCTACAACACATCCTATTCGCACGATATTCCGCGGACCGGGTGTGCGCGGGAGCTCTCTAACGACCGCGGCGGAAACGCGCGGAGACAAGGCCGGTCACCGCACCAAGCTCCGGATTGCGGAACCCGGCGAGGAGCCCGAGGTAGACGATGCCCATCGTGCCGACGATCAGGACCATGGCCACGAGGGCAGGGGTGCGACCCGACTGGGCGAATCCACCGACATCCAGTCCACCAAGCAGCAGCAGCAGCCCGAAGCCGACCGCCCCAGCCACGAGGGCGAAGCCGATGAATACCAGGTAGCGGGAGACCACTCGGCGGCCGTCGAATCCGTTGATCCGCCGACGGACGAGAACCAGCGTGATAATCGCCTGGATTCCGAACGTGACGGTGGTGACGACGGCGATCCCTACGGCGATCCATTCGGTGTCGAGCACAGAGCAGCCGAGCGCCCCGGCGATGAAGAGGGTGGACTGGACGCACTGCACGAGGAACGGGGTGCGGGTGTCGCCGAGCGAGTAGAAGACGCGCTGGAGCACGAAGAGCACCGTGTACAGGATCAGACCTGGCATAAACGCGAGGATGACGCGACCGAGCCCCACGACATTGGCGAAGCCGTCGGTGAACAGCCTGGCGAAGGGAAACGCGACCACGCAGAGGGCGACCGTCGCGAACACGATGAGCAGTCCGATCGAGCGAAGCGACTCGGAGAGGTCCCCACGGATTCCCGGGAGGTCGCCGGTGCTCGCGTGTGCACTCATCCGGGTGAAGTAGGCGGTGACTATCGAGACTGCGATGACGGAAAAGGGCAGCATGAAGACCAGCCAGGCATTTTGGAGGGCGAACACTGACGGATGGCTTCCCGACGCGATCGATGCGATCCGGCTTTGGAAGACCCCGGCGATCTGGGTGACGAGAACCATGCCGAGCAGCCAGCCTGCGGCCTTACCCGTGGCCGCGAGACCGACTCCGCGCCACCGGAAGTCGAGGCGAAAGCGCAGCCCAGCGCGACGCCAGAACAGGAAAAGCACGAGCGCTTGCGCGGCGACACCGAGCGTAGTCACACCGCCAAGAAGGATGATCTTGCCCGGGCCCCAGTCGGAGACCGATGCGTTCTGTGCCGATCCGCCGAATAGCGCCATGAAGGCGAAAAGGCCCCCGATACTGACGACGTTGTTGAGCACCGGCGCCCACGTGAACGGCCCGAAGATCCGTCGGGCATTCAGCACCTCACTCAACAGGCTGTAGAGCGCGTAAAAGAAAATCTGGGGAAGGCACCAGTAAGCGAAGCCGATGGCCAGCGAGACCTGCTCGGGAGTGAACCCACGCCCGGAGGTCGACGGGGACGTGTAGAGGGACACCAGCGCGGGAGCTGCGAGCGTCGCGATCACCGTCACAAGACCGAATACGACGATTCCGAGCGTGACAATCCGGTTGATGAACTGCTGGCCGCCGTCGTGATGGGCAGCCGCCTTCACGATCTGGGGAACGAGCACAGCACTCAACACCCCGCCGGCGACGAGCGCGTAGATGTTATTCGGCAGCTGGTTTCCCACGGCGAATGCGTCGCCGGCCGCCGTAGTCGTGCCGATCGCGGCCACGAGCACAATGGTGCGCACGAACCCGAGCACGCGTGAGACGACCGTGCCAGCGGCGAGGATCGCACTCGCCCGGCCCATTCCTCCGGGTTCAGTTGGGCTGGTGCCGACGCCTGTCATGGAGACGTCGGGGCATCGCCGACAGGGCCGACGGGCCCCGAGGTAGCCTGGGCTCGCTTCGTCTTTCGACGCCTGGCTATTGTGCGGTAGATGCCGAAGCCGAACACCCCCAGTACGAATGCGGCCACGACCGCGGTGAATGCGGTTTCCCACTGGGCCTGTACGTCGACGTCGATGGTCGTAGGGGTGGCGATTTGCACATTGGTGGCGCTTGAGAGCACCACCGTCAGCGTGACCGGTCCGTTGGCATTCGAGGTGACAGGAACTGTGGTCTTCGCCTGCGACTGGGCCTCCACCACGAGTTCGACCCGGTCCTTGTCGATTGTGATGATGTTTGAGGGGGAACGGACGGTCACATAGACCGAGATCGGCCAGGGTAGTTGGTTCGTGACGGTGATCGGTAGCGGGCTGTTGCGCGAGGTGAATACCGTGGCACTGCTTCGGGCGATCATGACCGATTTTGTGACATAGCGGTTCGACTTGGCGAGGTACTTTTTCGTCTCACCAGCCCAGCTGTCGTCTCCGGTCCACGAGTTCGAGAGCAGCGCCAGCAGGGTGAGGCGACGCTCGCCGGTGATCTGGCTGGGATCTGCGAGCACCGACGAGAAGCTGCCTGCGGTGGTTTCGGCGGCGAGAAGAGCTGTCACCGCGGCAATGCGGTCCGCGGACTCGGGTCGGGCAGTGAGCGTGGCGGTGGCGGGCAGCACGGCGGAGCCGCTGGCGAACGCGGCATCCACCTCGGAGAGTGACGCCGACGACCCCCAGGGAAGTGCCGCGAGGGCCGCGAGAGTCTGCGCCAGGCGGCCATCCGCTCCGGGGCGCGAGCGGTCGAAAGTGGCGAGAAGAGTGCGCGGTGCCGCGGGGCGCTCAAGCGAGATGACAGCGATCGTGCTCGACAGGTCCGACATTGCCTTCTCCCAGAGGGCGGGAGTGGAAGCCGACGCTGCGGCATCGAGGGAATTCGACAGCCCGTCGTCGGAGACGAGCGCCTTGTGCTTGCCGACGATGGTCGCGGAACTCGCCGTATAGTCGAGATCCGCGTGTCCGACATTGCTGGAACCCAGGATCGTCGTGGTGAGCCCGCCGGTCTCGAAATTGTCGAGGTCCGACTCGACGACGCTCCCGCTCGCTGGCCAGCCCAGCGCGGGAAGAGTGTAGTCGAAGGCCTGAAGGGAAGCCAGGTCCGGCACAACGGCACCCGCCGCACCCGTCGGGGCCGGGTTGGGGGTGGCGGTCGCCCCGCCGGTCGGCGTCGCGCTCGGCACGCTCGAAAACAGGGTCGGGTTGATCGGGAAGTTCGTCGGGGCGAGGAGGCGTGTCGCCTTCGACTGGCTTGCAGCGGCCAGGTCGGAGTCGGCGTAGCTCAGGGCGAAGGTGTTGTTCGACGCCGCCTCCAGGCGGAGGAGCCAGGCGGTGGCCGAGGGAGGGGCCGAGTCGCCGAGGATACGGATGGAGGCCAGAACGCGCGGGTCGATACCGATCGCGATTCCCGGTTGATCGAAGACGGCGTCGAGCTGGCGGGCGAGCAGGCCGCCGTCCGCCGTATAGCTGGCGAGCAGGTCGCTCGGAATCATGCCATTCGCGCTCGGCGGCACGGTGAGGGGCATCACGAGGGCGAGCCGGGTCGACTGCACGGCGGTTCCTGGGTTCCAGACGATGCTGCTGCGGGCCTGGCCGATTTCGGAATCGCCCGCGGATAGTCGGATGGCGAGGGTGCGCGTTCCCCAGACCGAAGCCTTCGAACCGAAGTCGATGGATGCCGCGGGCACCGTGAATTGCATCGGCACGGTACGCCCGGCCAACACTTCCGGCATCGCGGCGGACAGTACCTCGGTTCCGAGGGAATCGTTCGAGGAGGTGGATTCCGGAGTGAGCCAGCTCGAGAGTTCCGAGCGGGAACGCACCACCTGCCGATTGAGCACGATTGTCGCGGTTCCGGCTGGAATGGCCTTTGTGGTGGAGTTGGCGACAGTGCCGGCGATCACCAGGTCCTGCCCCGGCGAGAGCGCTCCATTCGCCGCCGGGGCGAAGGTGAGCACGGCCTTCGCGGCATCCGCCGCCTGGACTGCGTGGGGGCTCACGGCAACCGTCATACCGGGCGCAATGACGGGCGCTGTGCCGGGCGCGATGACGGCGCCGATGGCAAGGGCCACCGCGAACAGGGATGTCACAAGTCTCATAGCGATAGGGGCCGGCGGAGCCAGTGCCCCGGCCGTCCTCCAGTGATTCTAAGGTCTTGACGCTCGATGGGGCCTGTGGTGCGAGCGCGGTGCGCGGCGACGGGCGCCGGTAGTCTGGGGAACATGGAGAGCGTCGCTTCGGCAATTCAGCGACTGTCGGACCTCGCGTCCACCCCCCACATCCTGCGGTTATCGGGGGCTTTCGCTGCGGCCGGATTCGAACTCGCCCTCGTCGGTGGACCGGTGCGCGATGCATTCCTCGATCGTGTGCTCACCGACCTCGATTTCACCACCGATGCCCGCCCCGACGACATCCTCACCCTCGTGAAGCCGATCTCGGATGCCCACTGGGACATCGGTCGCGCATTCGGCACGATCGGGGCCCGTATCGACGGTCACACGGTCGAAATCACCACCTACCGTTCAGACGCCTATGACGGAGAGACCCGCAAACCGATTGTCGAGTTCGGTAACTCCCTCGAGGCCGATCTCGTGCGCCGCGACTTCACTGTCAACGCCATAGCGCTTCGACTTCCCGGGCGTGTTCTCGTGGATCCCTCCGGCGGTCTCGAAGACCTCGTCGCGAAACGACTGACGACACCCGGGGCCCCCGAAGACTCTTTCGGCGACGATCCGCTCCGGATGATGCGGGCCGCGCGTTTCGCCTCGCAGCTCGGGTTCACAGTGGACGGGCCGACCACCCGTGCGCTCCATGCCCTCTCGGGCCGCATCTCGATGATCTCGGTGGAGCGCGTGAGCGACGAGCTCGGTAAGCTGCTGCGGAGCCCGGCTCCGCGGGCCGGACTCCAGCTATTGGTCGACTCCGGAATCGCGGCGATTGTGCTGCCGGAGCTGCCCGCGCTCAAACTGCAGATCGACGAGCATTTCCACCACAAAGACGTGTTCGAGCACAGCCTCACCGTGCTCGACCAGGCGATCGAGCTCGAGGAGTCACGGCATCCGGGATCCGCGCCCGACCTCATCCTGCGCCTGGCCGCGCTCCTGCACGACATCGGAAAGCCGGCGACCAAGCGCACCGAAGGCGACGGTGTCGTCACCTTCCATCACCACGACGTGGTCGGGGCCAAGCTTGCGAAGAAGCGGCTGAGGGAGCTGCGCTACGACAATGACACGATCACCGCGGTCGCACGACTGATCGAGCTGCACCTGCGGTTCTTCGGCTACACCGAGGGAGCCTGGAGCGATTCGGCGGTGCGGCGGTACGTGCGGGATGCCGGTCCGCAGCTCGAGCGCCTCCACATCCTCACCCGGGCCGATGTGACGACGCGCAACCGTCGCAAGGCCGATCACCTGTCGTTCGCCTATGACGACCTCGAGCAGCGGATCGCGGTGCTTGGCGAGGAGGAGGAGCTCGCCGCCATGCGCCCCGACCTCGACGGTGAGCAGATCATGGGCATCCTTGGCCTGAAGCCCGGTCGCGAGGTCGGAGAGGCGTACCGCTTCCTGCTCGAACTGCGACTCGAAGAGGGCAGCCTCGGAGCGGATGTCGCGACCGGGCGCCTCCGCGAGTGGTGGGCCGCTCGCCCCTGACCCGCGCCCGTCCTATCCCCGCCGCTCGCCGCTCGCTGCCCCCGGCTCACTGCCCCCCGCTCGCTGCCCCCCGAAAAGCCCGCCCGCCGGTGCGAAATGCAGGAAGAACTGTGACGCATGAGGCGGACGACCCATCTCGCGCCACTCGCGTAACAGGCGTTCCTGCATTTGCTACGGGGTTCGGCCGGCAGGGAGAGGCCGACGGGGTTCGGCCGGCAGGGAGAGGCCGACGGGGTTCAGCCGACAGGGGAATGCCGACGGGGTTCAGCCGACGGGGAGGGCCCACCGAAGAGCGACCAGACGGACTCAGCCGTGGTCGTGGATGAATTGCTCGAGCAGCTCGCGGGCCACCGGATCGGAATACTGCACCGCCGGGCTCTTCATGAAGTACGCGGATGCCGCCTCGACCGGGCCACCGAGTCCGGCATCCAGGGCGATTTTGGCGGCGCGGATGGCGTCGATCACGACTCCGGCGGAGTTGGGCGAGTCCCACACCTCGAGCTTGTACTCGAGGGAGGTGGGGGCGTTGCCGAAGCCGTGACCCTCGAGCCTCACGAAGGCGAGCTTGCGGTCATCCAGCCACGGGATATGGTCGCTCGGCCCGATGTGCACGTCGCGCGAGTTGAGCTGGGCCGCAATGTTGCTCGTGACTGATTGGGTCTTGGAGATCTTCTTCGACTCGAGGCGGCGCCGTTCGAGCATGTTCTTGAAGTCCATGTTGCCGCCGACGTTCAGTTGGTAGGTGCGGTCGAGCACGAGGCCGCGCTCTTCGAACAGGCGGGCGAGCACACGGTGGGTGATCGTCGCTCCGAGCTGGCTCTTGATGTCGTCCCCGACGATAGGAAGGCCCGCGTCCGTGAATTTCTGCGCCCACACCGGATCGCTCGCGATGAAGACTGGCAGTGCATTGACAAAGGCGACACCGGCGTCCAACGCGGCCTGGGCATAGAACTTCGCCCCCTCCTCCGACCCGACGGGCAGGTAGCAGACCAGCACCTCGGCGCCGGAGTCGCGGAGGACCTGTGCGACGTCGACTGCGGGCGCCGATGACTCCTCGACCAGCTCGCGGTAGTACTCGCCGAGGCCGTCGAGGGTTGGTCCGCGCTGCACGAGCACTCCGGATGTCGCCACCTCGGTGAAGCGGAGCGTGTTGTTCTGGCTCGCCCAGATGGCATCTGCGAGATCCAGGCCAACCTTCGCGGCATCCACGTCGAAGGCCGCGACAAAGGAAATGTCACCGATCGCGTAGCCACCGAAACGCGTGTGCATGAGTCCCGGTACCACCTGGGTTTCGTCAGCGTCCGCGTAGAACGTGACCCCCTGGACGAGGGAGTTGGCGCAGTTTCCGACGCCGGCAATTGCAACTTTCAGGGACATGCGTGGAGAGCTCCTTGATTGAGAGTGATGCGACTGACTACACTAGGCAGGTTGTCTGCGAGCAGCTTGCATTCGGACAACGATGCCAAAACCCTCCTGTCACAGATCGTCTGTGGCCGTTCTAGTCCAGAGGAGGTGGGTTAGTTATGCATCAGTACGAACTAATGGTAATTCTCGATCCAGAGATCGATGAGCGCACCGTGGCTCCGAGCCTTGATAAGTTCCTCAACGTCATTCGAAATGACGGCGGTTCGATCGACAAGGTCGACGTCTGGGGACGTCGTCGCCTCGCGTACGAGATCAACAAGAAGACCGAGGGAATCTACGCCGTCGTCGCCCTCACTGCGAACCCCGACGCGACCGTCGAGCTCGACCGCCAGCTGAAGCTCAGCGAAGCGGTCATGCGTACCAAGGTGCTCCGCGCCGAGGAAGCCATCGCTCAGGTCGCCGAGGCCGCAAAGCTCTCCGCGGAGAAGGCCGCCCGCAAGGCAGCCGCACCCGCGAAGGCCAGCGCAGCCCCAGGAACCGCAACGAAGGCAGCGGATGTCGCAGCTGCTCCGGCGACGCCAGCAGCGCCGGCCGCTCCGGCAGCAGCCGAAGCGCCAGCAGCAGCCGAAGCGCCCGTTACCGCGGTCGCCGATACCCCGGCTGGCAACTGAGCGATGGCCGGCGAAACCGTAATCACCGTGGTGGGCAACCTCACGAGCGACCCGGAACTGCGCTACACGCAGAACGGGTTGGCGGTTGCGAACTTCACCATCGCATCCACCCCGCGCACCCTGGACAGGGGCAGCAACGAGTGGAAAGACGGCGAAGCACTCTTCCTTCGTGCGAGCGTTTGGCGCGAGTATGCCGAGCAGGTGGCCGGATCCCTCACCAAGGGATCCCGAGTCATCGCGATCGGCCGACTCAAGCAGCGTTCCTTCGAGACCAAGGAGGGCGAGAAGCGCACCAGTATCGAACTCGAGATCGACGAAATCGGTCCGAGCCTCCGGTATGCGACCGCGCAGGTCACCCGCACCTCCCGCGAGGGCGGCGGCGGCAACGGTGGCGCCGCGCCGCGCGGCGGCCAGGGTGCAACCGAGCCGTGGGCCGCGTCGGCTCCCGCCTCGGCGTCCTCGGCAAGTGCCGCAGGCGGAGACGTCTGGAACACCCCGGGAAGCTACAACGACGAGACGCCCTTCTAGGCCGATCTCGATACGGTCGCGAAGCGACCTACTCGATCACCAACCCTTACGAAAGAAGCAGAAACCATGGCTGGAAAGAGCAGCGGCGACCGCCGCAAGCCCATCCGCACTCTCAAGGGCGGCAAGAACGCCGCCCCGGCGAAGTCCATTCGCGTCGGTGTTATCGACTACAAAGACGTCGCAACCCTCCGCAAGTTCATCTCGGAGCGTGGAAAAATCCGCGCTCGTCGCATCACCGGTGTCTCCGTGCAGGAACAGCGTCTCATCGCCCGCGCCGTTAAGAACGCGCGTGAGATGGCACTGCTCCCCTACGCCGGTTCAGGCCGTTAGGAGTCACGAAAATGTCTAAATTGATTCTCACGCACGAGGTCACCGGCCTCGGTGCACCGGGAGACGTCGTCGACGTCAAGACGGGTTACGGCCGCAACTTCCTCATCCCCCAGGGCTTCGCCGTGGCGTGGACCCGGGGCGGCGAGAAGCAGGTCGAATCGATCAAGGCTGCCCGCGTCGCGCGCGAGCACGCCACGATCGAGGAAGCGCAGGACCTCAAGGCGAAGCTCGAAGCCACCACCGTCAAGCTGACCGTCAAGGCCGGCGAGGGTGGACGCCTGTTCGGTTCGGTGAAGACCACGGATGTCGCCGAAGCCGTCGCCGCTGCTGGACTCGGTGCCGTGGACAAGCGCAAGATCGAGATCTCCTCTCCCATCAAGGCCACCGGACAGCACGAGGCCACCGTGCGGCTTCGTGACGACCTCGTCGCCACAATCACGCTCACGGTAGTCGCCGCGAAGTGATGGCGGAATAGCCCAGAAGTACCGCCGTACCAGAGGGGGTAGCAGGAAGCGAAAGCCTTCCTCTACCCCCTTTTTGCGTGTCAAATTATCGACTGATTCTGCTCTCGCACCGCCCCTTTGTACACAACCCTCTCGCTGCAACCCCGAACCCTCAACCCGCACTCTAAACATCTTTCTGCACATTTTCTAAATCCATAATAATAGCTGATCAGGACCTTTATATTGCTCAAAAATTGATAGTTATACACAGGTGAGTGCACAGCTTGTTCACACGCATCGCGGCGTTTCGCGCAATCTACTAACACTTTTATCCACAGGCTGTAGTTGCGCTGAAAGATGCGGGCTTGCCGACCCTGCGGCGTATCCCTAGTGTGTAGCAGTGCCTCCCGGATGATCGGTCCGCATCCGACTCCCCGGGGGTGGATGTCGGGTGCTTTCGGTAGAACTGGAAGCGGTACAACTGCACGCGCAGGCCGTGAGAAGAGAGAGTGGGCGAACGATGTCGATAGCCCACCTGGGTCTCGCGCCGAACACGGGCGATGGCACGGGGCGTGATTCGAACCTGCGCGATTCGAACCAACGCTCCTCCGATCGAACCCCGCCCTACGACCTTCTCGCGGAACAGAGCGCGATAGGCGGCATGCTGCTGAGCAAGGATGCGGTGGCAGACGTCATCGAGTCCGTGCGCGCTGTCGATTTTTACATCCCCAAGCACGAGATCATCTTCGACGCGATCCTCTCGCTCTACGCGCACGGTGAGCCGACGGACGTGATTGCCGTCACCGACGAGCTCACCAAGACCGGTGAACTGATCCGGGCTGGCGGTGCCGAATATCTTCACACGCTCACCGGCATCGTGCCGACCGCGGCCAATGCGGGTTTCTACTCCACCATCGTCGCCGAGAAGGCGGTGCTGCGTCGTCTGGTCGAAGCCGGCACCCGCATCGTGCAGATGGGGTACGCCAGCGAGGGCGAGGTCGTCGACCTCGTCAACAATGCCCAGGCCGAGATCTACAGCGTGATGGGCGGAGTCGAAGCGGAGGACTTTGTGCCGCTCACCGTCGCGGTGACGACAGCAATCGATGAGATCGAAGCGGCCAGGGGGCGCGACGGCTCGATGACGGGAGTACCGACCGGCTTCGCAGAACTCGACGAGCTCACGAATGGCCTGCACGGCGGACAGCTGATCATCGTGGCCGCTCGACCGGCGCTCGGTAAGTCCACGCTTGCGCTCGACTTCGCGCGGGCCGCATCCATCAAGCACGACATGCCGTCGATCTTCTTCTCGCTCGAAATGGGCCGCTCTGAGATCGCAATGCGCCTGCTGTCGGCGGAGGCCGCCGTGCCGCTGCAGAGCATGCGCAAGGGTACGCTCCACACCGAGGACTGGACGAAGATCGCCTCGACCCGCGGGCAGATCAACGATGCCCCGCTGTATATCGATGACAGCCCCAACATGACCCTGGTCGAGATCCGCGCCAAGTGCCGCCGCCTCAAGCAGAAGGTCGGTCTCAAGATGGTGATCATCGACTACCTGCAACTCATGACTTCGGGCAAGAAGGTCGAGTCACGCCAGCAGGAGGTGAGCGAGTTCTCCCGCGCGCTGAAGCTGCTCGCGAAAGAGTTGCAGGTGCCCGTCATCGCCCTCTCGCAGCTCAACCGTGGTCCTGAGCAGCGTTCCGACAAGATGCCGGCACTCTCTGACCTTCGTGAATCGGGATCGCTCGAGCAGGACGCCGACATGGTGATCTTGCTGCACCGCGACAGCGCCTATGAGAAGGAGAGCACTCGCCCGGGCGAGGCCGACCTCATCGTGGCCAAGCACCGCAATGGTCCCACGAAGACCATCACCGTGGCGTTCCAGGGCCACTTCTCCCGTTTTCAGGATATGGCTCCGGCCTGACATGGTCTCCTGACTGAGGGTGTTTTGGTTGGGGATGCGCTCTGTATTTCTCCTAGTGCTGTTCCGGATGATCGCACCGCCATCGCGCGAACGATCGCCGTCTTGGGGCCCGGATGTTGCGGCAGAATGGGTCAGTGACCCCGACGTCGAAGGCTCCCCGACTGCCCCATTTCGGGATTCGCCGTAACCTGCTTCGACCTGAGGGCGGCGAGCAGAGCGATCGGGTGACCTACATTGAGCTGCTCTTTGACCTCATTTTCGTATTGGCTCTCACCCAGGTGTCGCGCTACCTGTATGAGAACCAGTCTCCGACCGGTGCCTTTGAGTCGGCAGTGCTCGTGCTTGCTCTCTGGTGGGTCTGGGTGTACACGACATGGGTGACCAACTGGCTCGATCCGGCACGTTTTCCGGTGCGTGCCGCGGTCATCGGGCTCGCGTTCGTCGGATTCATCATGAGCGTCTCGATCTTTGAATCGTTCGGCGCTCGCGGTTTGACCTTCGCGATCGCGTACGTCGTGCTCCAGATCGGTCGCACGCTATTCATGATCGCCGCCGTAGCCCGCCACAATCGTGCTCTGTCCCACGATTTCGTCCGCGTGCTTATTTGGCTTGCTGCGTCGGGCGTCTTTTGGATTCTCGGCGGACTCGTGCCGATCGAATTACGGATCGTGTTCTGGCTTATCGCGCTCGGGATCGAATATCTGTCAGGGGCGGTGGGATTCCGGCTTCCCGGACGAGGTTCGGCACGAGTCGAAGACTGGGACATCTCCGGTCCGCACCTCGCCGAACGCAGCGCCCTGTTCGTGATCATCGCGCTCGGCGAATCGTTTCTCGTCACCGGCTTCGCGTTCGTCGCCCAGGAGTCCTCCGCTGTTGGCGTCGCCTCGGTTCTGCTCGCATTCGTCAACGCGGTGACCCTGTGGTGGCTCTATTTCGACCACGCTGAGCATGCGGGGGCGAAAGCGATCGCTCGTGCTGACAAGCCGGGTCGACTGGGGAATCGCGCGTATACCTACACTCACGCCATCATTGTCGCGGGGATCGTGCTCGGCTCGGTGGCAGACAAGGAGGTTCTCGGGCATCCGGATGACGCAATGAAAGTCTCGACCGCCATCGTGATCATCGGTGGACCATTCCTCTACCTCGTCGGACTCACCGTGTTTCGCTGGCTAGTCGTGCGCGAAATGCTCCTGTCGCACATCGTAGGTGCCGCTCTCATGGTCGCTGTCTTCACCGCATCCGCGGGGATGACGCCGTTCGTACTCTTCGCCATGACCACCGCGCTGCTCGTGGCGACCGCGGCGTGGGAGACCGTGACCCGCGTGCGCGCGGGAGGAGACGACACGGAGGCAGGGTAGGGCGATTCAGGCACCTCGGCAACGAGGCACGCGTCGCTGGCGAACGCGCACTAGCCCCTGGGGAGGTGACGGGCGGTCGTGTATCGCACGGATACCGGGGATGCTCACGGGCAGGGCAGCGTAAACTACGTTGCGTTGCCCACCGGGCGGCGTCGCCCTCGGGTGGCAGGGCAGGCAGGAAAGGGTTGGCCGTGGCACGCACCCCCACCGCAGCATCCAACGCCGCAGCGTTCCCCTCCGCCGTATCAGCCGAGGATGCCGCCCAGCGCGCCGCCTACTGGCCGATGCCGATCGCCCGTGCCGTGCCCGCCGCCGGACTTGCGCTCGTCATCACCTTCTCCGCTGATCACTCGGCCCAATTCGGCCTCACCGCGTTCGGTGTATTCGGCGTCGTGGCCGGCCTGGTGCTGGCGGCCCTGGCCTGGCTCCGGCTCGCTGGCTCGCGCGTGCGTCCCTACTTCCTCACCCAGGCCGCGGTTACTTTCGCCGCGGGACTCCTCGCGCTCCTGGTGAGGGGGGGCCATACGAGCAGCAGCGAGGTGCGATTCCTCTTCCTCGTGCTCACGATCTTCGCGGCAGTCACTGGGTTCCTCGAGCTGTACAGCGGCGTCCGCAGCAGGCGCAGGTTCGCAGCATCCGGCGACTGGATCGCGGTGGGCGCCCTCACGGTGCTCGCCGCCCTGGCCTTCGTGTTGATTCCTCCGGATTATCGGCAGAACTACGCGGGCCCGGACCAGGTGAAACGGGTGTTGGATGCCTCCGTCGTCGCGGTCGGAGCACTCGGCGCCTGGGCGGCCATCACCACGGTATTCCTGACGATCGCAGGCCTCTCGGCCAAGTGGGGAACCCAGGCGGCTGTGTCATCCGTGACATCCGCGGAGCCCACGGAGGAATCCGAGTCAACCCACCCAGCAGAGAGCGAGAACCGGGCGTGACCGCTCAGAACAGCAGGCATCCGAGCCGTCGAGATCGTCTCCGGCCTTTCGAATACGTCGTCATGTCCGCGGTGATCGCGGTGTTCATCGGTCTCGTCGTCGTGCTCAGTACGCGCCAGGTGACGCTCGCACTCGTTTTCGCGGGGGTCACCTTCATCGTGTCGCTCGTCGTGATCGCGATGCTCGCGCTGGCCGTGAAGCCGGATGACGCCGAGAAGATCGACCTGACCGAGCAGGATCACCAGTCCGACAGCGGCCACTGAGCCAGCTCAACAGGCGATAGCCCCGCACCTGGTTACCGCGGCGCAGCGTAGTCCACGAGACCGCTCGCGAGCCCGGCATATCCGGCCGGAGTGAGCTCCACCAGCCGGGCCTTCGCCTCGTCGCCGATATCCAGCCCCCGCACGAATGCGACGAGCTCGGCCTGACCCACACGCCTGCCGCGCGTGAGTTCCTTGAGCATTGCGTACGGGTCAGCAATAGAACTGCGACCGGCGGTGACCTCTGCGCGGATCACCGTCTGGATCGCCTCGCCCAGAATTTCCCAGTTGCCGTCGAGATCTTCGGCAAGGCGAGCGGTATTGACGGCGATCTCGCCGAGCCCGCGCTGGATGTTGTCGAGCGCGAGTACGGAGTGCCCGAGGGCGACCCCGACGTTGCGCTGCGTTGTGGAGTCGGTGAGATCGCGCTGAAGCCGGGACGTGACGAGGGTCGCCGCGAGAGAGTCGAGGAGGGCGCTGGAGAGTTCCAGGTTCGCCTCGGCGTTTTCGAAACGGATCGGGTTGATCTTGTGCGGCATCGTGGATGACCCGGTGGTGCCCGCCTGCGGGATCTGGGTGAAGTAGCCCATCGAGATGTATGTCCAGATGTCGGTGCAGAGATTGTGCAGCACCCGGTTGGCGTGGCTGATCCGCTGGTACAGCTCCGCCTGCCAGTCGTGCGGCTCGATCTGGGTGGTGAGCGGGTTCCAGTCCAGGCCGAGCGAGGTGACGAAGTCGCGGGAGATCGCCGGCCAGTCCCGGTTCGGATCGGCGGCGACGTGCGCGGCGAAGGTGCCGGTAGCACCGCTGAACTTGCCGAGGTATTCCACCGCGTCGACCTGGGCCAGGATGCGGCGCAGCCGACTGACGAACACCGCGAATTCCTTGCCCACCGTCGTGGGGGTCGCGGGCTGGCCGTGTGTATGCGCGAGCATTGCATCCGCTCGGTGGTCGATCGCGCGAGAGTAGAGCGCATCGATCACCCCGGAGAGCTTCGGTAGCCACACCTCGGCGACGGCCGCGCGGATCGTGAGCGCGTAGGAGAGGTTGTTGATGTCTTCACTCGTGCATGCGAAATGCGTCAGCTCCGCGACATCCGTGAGCCCCGCCTCGACAAGGTGCTTGCGCACGTAGTACTCGACGGCCTTCACGTCGTGGCGAGTGGTGGCCTCGAGAGCGGCAAGCTCATCGATGGCGGCCTGCCCGAACTCGGTGACCAGGGCGCGAAGGGCGCGCGTCTGCTCGGCGTCGAGGCGGTGGGATCCGAACATCTCGTTGTCGGTGAGATAGAGCAGCCACTCGACCTCCACATGAACGCGGGCGCGATTGAGCCCGGCCTCGGAGAGGTGTTCACCGAGGCCGGTGACGGCGGAGCGGTAGCGGCCATCGAGTGGGCTGAGCGGTTGTTCGGGGAGGGGATTCATGAGGGTACCCGTCGGATTCCTGGTTCGATTTGGCGGAACAGCGCCGCGCTGGCTTTTTCGATCATGCCGAGCACGCCGTCGAACATGGCGGCATCGGAGTAGTAGGGGTCGGGCACGTCCACCTGCGTGGCCTGTTCACTGTCGAAGCTCAACAGCATCTGCACCTTGCCGCGGTCCTGCTCGGTATTGGCCCAGGCGCGAAGGATCCGTTCCTGGCTGCGATCGAAGACCACGACGAGATCGAGGTGGTCGAACCATTCCGGATCGAACTGCTTCGCGCGGTGGTGCGACCCGTCATAGCCGTGAGCGCTGAGGGCTGAGGCCGTGCGGGCATCCGAGGGTTCGCCCACGTGCCAATCGCCGGTGCCGGCCGAGATCACCGCGATCGCCCCTTCGTAGCCGGCCTCTTTCACGATCTCCCGAAAGACCGTTTCGGCCATCGGGGAGCGGCAGATGTTACCGGTGCAGACGAAGCAGATGCGGAAGAGCGCCGACTCGTCGAAGGTGCGGTCGAAACTCATGCGACCATTCTCCCGCACATCGTGTCTTTCGCACATCGGGGTGCGGGGTCAGGTCGACGCTCCTCCACAACCGCCGCTGCCCACGGTATTTGCGCGGCTTCCGCTCCCCCGCTGCCGGGCGCTGCCCCAGCGGCAGACCATTGGCCGAGGAGAGGGGTGCGGATGGATATCGGCACAGTAGGCGAAAGCGGAGTCGGTCTCGCGCTGCAGCGCCAGCTTCTGGCGCTCGAGCGGGTAGCCGGTCGACTTGCAACCGCTCGGGCGGCGATGCCCTCCCAGGCGGGCGACGGAGTGTGGAGCGGCGACGCACGACGCATGTACGTGCGCGCCCTGCACCAGCTTTCCGCCCAGGTGCATGCGGCGGCGACACATGTGGACGAGGCGATTCGCGACACCCGGCAGGCGCTCGCACTGCTCGCCGGGGGGCGTCATGGCTGGTGACATCGTCATCGGCGGTGGGGGTTCCATCGCGGTCGCCACGTCGGAGCTCTTCGAGGATGCGCGGCGGCTCGGCGATCTCCATGCGATGCTGTCGAACTGTCACGGGCAACTCATCTCGATCGACCGGCTGGTCGGAGTCGCGCGGCTCAACGCGGTGGCCGCTCCTTCGAGTGCGCTTGCCGCCGAACGGGCCATGGATGATGCGGCGGCGGCACTCGCCCGCGCGGCCCCCTCGGCCGAGCGCCTTCACATCGCCCTCATCGCCTCAGCGGATGCCTACGGTATCGGCGAGCGTGTCGCCGAGCGTCTCGCGCAGGACGTCGCTGGCAGGTTCGGCTCGATGCTTGGGCTGTTTCTGCCGACGATAGCGCTCGAGGTGTTACCGGCGCTGCTTGGCATCGGCGCAGGGGTGGCCATCGGAATCGCACTTCTCCCGCCCGAGAAGCGGGCCGCCCTGTTTCGGGCTCTTCCCGAATGGCTGCGGCGTAACAGCGTGGTGCTCACCGACCCGAGGGTGGTGCAACTCGTGCGGCTCACGGTGATGAGTGCGGACGACTTCGGCGGCGGCGTGCTCAAGCTTCCCCCTGAGCTCGTGCATGCCATCGGCGATGAGGGTATGGGACTCGTAGGGCTCGCGAGTTCCGCGAGCGTGGTTGTCGGAGTCGCCGGCTCCCGGGGCATGCTGGCCGAGTCGGCGGTGTCCGTGATGCGATCCGGCGCCACGGTGCCGGCGACTCGGGCGGAGAGCTATAGCGACCGGGCGGCCCGTGTTCCGCAGGGTGCCGCCCAGGTGCGCATCGACCGCTATTCACAGCCGGGTGGACCTGACAGGTTTGAGGTCTACGTTGGCGGCACCCGGGACTTCTCGCTCGAACCCGGTGCCGAGCCCTGGGACATGACGAGCAATGTGAACGCGGTCGCGGGTCGGGAGACCGGGGCGTATCGTGCGGTGACCCAGGCGATGTCCGATGCGGGTATCAGCTCATCGTCACCGGTACTGTTCACGGGCTATTCGCAGGGTGGGCTCATCGCGGCCGAGCTCGCCGCATCCGGCGATTACGACACCCGCGGGCTCTACACGCTCGGCGCACCGGCGGCGCAGGTAGATGTGCCGTCGAGCATCCCGTGGGTCGCCCTCGAGCACACCGATGACATCGTCCCGGCGGTCGGTGGCAGTCGGGCATCCGCCGATCCTGTGCTGGTGCGCCGGGAGCTCTTCGACGGCCGTCCGGTCTCGACCGAGGTGATGTTTCCCGCGCACCAGCTGGCCGGCTATCGCGAAACGGCGGCCCTGGTCGATGCGTCAACCGAGACACGGGTCGTCTCCGCGCTCGCCGCTTTCGATCGGTTTGGCGACGGCGCCACGACCGTCGACTCCACGCTGTACCGGGGGGTACGGGAGACGGCTAGCGCTTGTCCCGCCCCACGATCGGGCGGATGAGGATGCCGATGAGCCAGCTGAGCAGCGCAAGAACGAGGGCACCGAGCACGCCCCACCAGAATCCGTCGACCACGAGACCGAAGCCGAGGAGCCCCGAGATCCAGCTCACAAGCAGCAGGAGCAGCCCGTTGACCACAAGAGCGAGGAGTCCCAGCGTGAGGATATACAGCGGAAATGCGACGATGCGGATGAAGTTGCCGATCACTCCGTTGACTATGCCGAAGATGAGGGCGACCAGCAGATAGGTGAGTACCACCGCAAGAGTGTCCCGCGGCGGAAACGCCACGACGGTCACACCGGCCACGATGAGAGTCGTCAACCAGAGGGCGAGGGCGTTGACCAGGAGGCGCACCAGGAATCTCATGCCTCAACTATGCCGCCCGGAGAGCGAGCCACGCAATCGGCCCTGGCACCAGCGCGCCTCGTATCGGCCTCGCCCACTCGCGCGGCACGTAGGCTTGTGGGGTGATCAATTCGCCCCCCACCGTCGTGCGACTTCGTCCGGAGATAGTGGCGCTCGCCGCCTATGCGCAGGGTAGACCCGCCGACACGGATGCCTTCAAGCTGTCGTCGAATGAGAACCCCTTCGATCCGATTCCCGAGGTCGTGGCCGCCATCGTGGCGAGTTCCGGGGTCAACCGCTATCCGGATGCCGCCGGGCTCGAGCTGCGCGGCCGGTTGGCGGCGCGCTTCGGCGTGCGCATTGAGGAGGTGCATCTCGGTGCCGGATCGGTGTCGATCCTCGCCCAGCTCATTTCGGCCGCCGCGGGACCGGGCGAGGAGGTCGTCTACTCCTGGCGCTCATTCGAGGCTTACCCGGGACTCGTCGCGGTGGCCGGGGCGACCAGCGTGCCCGTGCCGAACACCGCTGATCATCGGCACGACCTGCCCGCGATGCTCGCGGCGATCACTGATCGCACTCGAGTCGTGATTGTCTGCAGCCCCAATAACCCCACCGGCTCCATGGTCACGGCCGCGGAGTTCGCTGACTTCATGGCCGCAGTGCCCGCGAACATCCTCGTGGTCCTCGACGAGGCCTACGTCGAGTTTGTCACCGACGAGTCCGCGGTCAATGGCAGCGAGCTCAGCGGACGACATCCCAATCTCGTCGTAACGCGCACCTTCTCCAAGGCGTACGGCCTCGCTGGCTTGCGAATTGGCTACGCGGTCGGACCCGAGTACATCCTCGACGCCGCGCGAACGACATCCATCCCCCTGTCGGTGACGGAGGCCGCCCAGCGGGCGGCTCTGGTGTCGCTCGACCACGAGGAGATCCTCCTCGAGCGGGTGCATCGGCTCGCCGCGCTGCGCGACGAGGTGTGGAGAGCGCTCGTCGACCAGGGGTGGACGGTGCCGCGCCCGCACGGCAACTTCGTCTGGCTCGCGACCGGTGAGCAGACCGCGGCCGCGGCAGAAGTCTTTTCGGCCGCAGGAATCGTGGTGCGACCGCTGCGCGCTGATGGCATCCGGATCTCGATCGGTGAATCGCAGTCGGTGGATAAACTCCTAAAGGCTGCGGCGGAGGTTGTGCGCACCCTACCGAGGCGCCGATCCGAGCCCGCGTTAGATTAGAACGTCGCCGAACAAAATTCGCGATAGCTGCGCGATGCATTCCCCGCCCAACAGGCATTCCGATCGACAACAGGAACGTGAGGCAACCGTGGCAGGATCCGCACAGATGGTGCAGCTTCTCTCGGTCGATGGCACCCTCCAGACGGATGACACGGCGGCGGAGTACCTCCCCTACATCGAGGCGCTCTCCCACGACGAACTACGACAGTTCTACCGTGACATGGTCATCACCCGTCGGTTCGACCTCGAGGCGACCAACCTCCAGCGCCAGGGACAGCTCGCGCTCTGGCCGCCGAGTCACGGCCAGGAGGCAGCGCAGGTCGGATCTGCACGTGCCGCGCGGGCCCAGGATCATCTCTTCCCGTCCTACCGTGAACACTCGGTCGGAATGATCCGCGGCGTGGACGTGGTCGACGTCGTACGCCTGATGCGCGGCGTGACCAACGGCGGCTGGGATCCGGCCGAGCGCGGCAACTTCCACCTCTACACACTCGTGCTCGGATCGCAGGCATTGCACGCCACAGGCTATGCGATGGGCATCACCCTCGATGGCGAGACCGGTACCGGCGACCCCGAGACCGATCGTGCGGTGATGGTCTACTTCGGGGACGGCGCGACCAGCCAGGGCGACGTGAGCGAGGCGCTGGTCTTCGCTGCGAGTTTCAATGCGCCGGAAGTCTTCTTCCTGCAGAACAACCAGTGGGCCATCTCTGTGCCGGTAAGCGTGCAGTCCCGTATACCGCTCTACCAGCGTGCGAGCGGATTTGGCATGCCCGGCATCCAGGTCGACGGCAACGACGTGCTCGCGAGCTACGCCGCCACCCGCAAAAACCTCGACGAGGCCCGCGCCGGCAAGGGTCCCCGGCTGATCGAAGCGCTCACCTATCGCATCGGCGCGCACACCACGAGTGACGACCCGACCAAATACCGCCGGGATGCGGAGACGGCATCCTGGGTGGCGAAGGATCCGATCGCCAGGTACGCGAGCTACCTCCGGGGTCGCGGCGAGGGCGATGATTTCTTCACCGCCGCCGCATCCGAGGCCGACGACTTCTCCGCCGACCTGCGCCACCGCACCCTCGAGCTCGGGGTGCCGTCGACCGACCTCATTTTCGACCATGTGTACTCGGAGCAGCATCCACTGATGGATGCCCAGAAGCAGTGGCTCGCCGACTACGAGGCCGGCCTGGGGGGTACCGCCCGATGACCGAGGAACTCCCTCTCGCCAAGGCGCTCAACGCCGGGCTGCGCAAAGCTCTCGCCGACGATCCCAAGGTGCTGCTGATGGGTGAGGACATCGGTCCCCTCGGCGGCGTATTCCGTGTCACCGAAGGCCTTCAGGCCGAGTTCGGGGAACGACGCGTATTCGACACCCCGCTGGCGGAGTCTGGCATCATCGGGACGGCGATCGGACTGGCGATGCGCGGCTACCGTCCCGTCTGCGAGATCCAGTTCGACGGATTCATCTTCCCCGGATTCAATCAAATCACCTCCCAGCTGGCCAAGATGACGAGTCGTCACGAGGGTCGGATCACCATGCCCGTGGTCATCCGTGTTCCCTATGGCGGCCACATCGGAGCGGTGGAGCATCACCAAGAGAGCCCCGAGGCGTACTTCGCCCACACGCCCGGCCTGCGCGTCGTGAGTCCGAGCACCCCGAATGACGCCTACTGGATGATTCAGGAGGTGATTGCGTCCAACGACCCGGTGCTGTTCTTCGAGCCGAAGAGCAGGTACTGGCACAGGGGGCCGGTCGATTTCAGGGCCAGCGCGTCTCCGCTGCACTCGAGTCGGGTCGTGCGCACCGGCACCGAGGTCACGCTGGTCGGCCATGGCGCGATGGTCAATGTGCTCATGCAGGCGGCCGAGCTCGCCGAGCAGGAGGGAACGAGTGTTGAGGTCATCGACCTGCGCTCGCTTTCGCCGATCGACTATGAGCCGATCCTCACCTCGGTGCAGAAGACCGGGCGACTGGTCGTGGCATCCGAGGCTCCGGGCTCGGTAAATGTCTCCGCCGAGATCGCTGCGACCATCACGGAGCGGGCGTTCTATTCGCTCGAAGCTCCGGTGCTGCGAGTCTCCAGCTTTGACACGCCCTTCCCGCCGGCAAAACTCGAGACCGTCTACCTTCCGGATGCCGACCGCATCCTCGAGGCTGTCGACCGCGCACTGGCTTACTAACTAGAGGATCGCCGTGACCAGCTCAGAATTCACACTCCCGGATGTGGGAGAAGGCCTCACCGAGGCCGAGATCGTGTCGTGGAAGGTCAAGCCCGGCGACGAGGTCGCGATAAACCAGGTGCTCGTGGAGATTGAGACTGCGAAGTCGCTTGTCGAGCTCCCCTCCCCCTTCGCTGGCACGGTCACCGCGATCCTGGTTGCCGAGGGCACAACGGTTGATGTCGGAACAGCGATCATCTCCGTTTCGTCGGGCACGGACGCGTCGGGCGCGGATGACGCGGCGCCAACGCTCGGGGGCGCCGATACGGTGGCCGAGACGGCCGGCAGCATTTCCACTGAATCGAGCGACACCGGTAACGCGGTGCTGGTCGGCTATGGGATCAAGGGCCACGTTGCCTCGCGCCGCGCACGACCACAGGCCATCACCCCGGCTGGTGTCGGCTCGACGAGCACAGCGTCCGGCATCGCGGCCTCCGCGCCGGCCATCGCGCCGCGCCCGACGTCGGTGCCCGCGGCATCCGCGTCTGCCATCATTGCGAAGCCGCCCATCCGCAAGCTCGCGAAAGACCTGGCCGTCATCCTCTCGGAGGTGACACCCACCGGGCTTGCTGGCGAGATCACGCGCGAGGATGTGGTACGCCAGGCCTCGCAAGGCACCCTGTTCCGCAACATCGAGACTCCCGCCTGGGGCGGCGACCGCGAAGAGCGAATTCCCGTGAAGGGGGTGCGCAAGGTGATCGCGACCGCGATGGTCTCGAGCGCATTCACGGCTCCGCACGTGAGCCTGTTCGTCGATGTGGACGCCACCCGCACCATGGAGTTCGTGAAGCGGCTCAAGAACTCCACGGACTTCGCCGGGGTGAAGGTGTCTCCCCTGCTGATGGTGGCGAAGGCGATGATCTGGGCGGTGCGTCGCAACCCCACGGTGAATGCACAGTGGACCGACAGCGAGATCATCGTGAAGCACTACGTGAATTTCGGAATTGCCGCCGCTACTCCCCGTGGACTTATCGTTCCGAACATCAAAGAGGCGCAGGAGCTCTCGCTGCGCGAGCTTGCCTCCGCGATCGAGCAGCTCACGATTACCGCGCGCGACGGCAAAACGAGTCCCGCCGACCAGGCCGGCGGCACCATCACCGTCACGAACATCGGCGTCTTCGGCATGGACACGGGCACGCCGATCCTCAACTCCGGGGAGGTCGCGATACTGGCGATGGGCACGATCAAGCTGAAACCGTGGGTGGTGGATGGCGAAGTGCGGCCGCGCTTCGTCACGACCCTCGGCGCGAGTTTTGACCACCGGATCGTGGACGGGGATGTCGCGAGCCGCTTCCTCGCGGACGTCGCGAGCGTCATCGAAGAGCCGGCCCTGCTTCTCGATTAGTTGTGCGGGAGTGTGCGTGGAGTGCGCAGGTCTCGCGGGGGTTGTGGCACAGATTAACCCCGCCTTCCCGCTACCGCGCCCCCGAGTGACACGCGTGCCCAAATTTTCGGGCGCGCGTGTCACTCGGGGGCGCGGTGGCGGGAGTTACGCGAGGCGCTGGCCGCCACGGCGTGATCGGGACAAAAAGGGCGTGGTGCGGTGGCGCTCCATCGCGCATTACTATTGATAACGAATCTCATTACCGTTATCCACCCCGTTGAGAAAATCGACTGTCATGCGCACGAAGTACGCACTCCCCCTCATCTTCGGCGGCATCGCGCTGAGCCTGGCGCTCGCCGGATGCTCGACTGCCGCGCCCCCCCAGAAAGACGACGGACTCATCCAGGTCGTCGCGTCGACGAATGTCTACGGCGATATCGCGAAGCAGATCGGCGGGGACCGGGTGTCAGTCACCTCGATCATCTCCGACCCCGCGCAAGACCCACACTCCTACGAGGCCGACGCCCGGGTTCAGCTCGCGCTGTCGAAAGCCGATGTCGTGATCCAGAACGGCGGGGGCTACGACGACTTCATCGACACCCTGCTGAAGGGTGCGAACAATCCGAAGGTGGTGCTGCTCAACGCCGCCACCATCTCGGGCTACGACCAGGCTCCGGAAACCGGGGTGTTCAACGAGCACCTCTGGTACGACTTTCCCACCGTTCGGAAGGTGGTCACCAAGATCGAGTCGACCCTGGCGAAGCTCGACCCGAAGCACGCCTCCGTCTTCGCCGCGAAGGGTGCGACCTTCTCCGCCGCCGTGAGTTCGCTGGAGAGCAGCGAGGCCGCTCTCAAGACCACTGCCGTGGGTGAAGGGGCCGCCATCACCGAACCCGTGCCGCTCTACATGCTCGATGCCCTGGGCCTTGTGAACAAGACGCCGAAGAAATTCAGTGCGGCGATCGAGGAGGGAACGGATGTCTCGCCACTCGTGCTGACACAGACTCTCGCTCTCTTCAGCGACCATGCCGTGAAGCTGCTGGCCTACAACGAGCAGACCAGCGGACCCCAGACGGAGCAGGTGCTCGCCGCCGCGAAGAAGGCCGGCGTGCCCACCGTGCCCGTGCGGGAGACCCTCCCGGCAGGCAAGGACTACATCGCCTGGATGACCGCCACCCTCGCCGCGATCACCGCCTCGCTGAAATGAGGGCATTCAGATGACGGCTCCCATTCTCAGGCTCCAGAGAGCAACTCTCTCTTTCGGCGGTCGCCAGCTCTGGCAGAATCTCAACCTCGAGGTGCAGCCGGGAGAGTTTCTCGCGGTGCTCGGCCCCAACGGCACTGGCAAGACCAGCCTGCTGAAGACGATCCTCGGCCAGCAGAACCTCAGCTCCGGCACGATCGAATTCCTCGGTGAGCCCGTGACACGGGGCAGTCGGCGCATCGGGTACATCCCCCAACAGAAGCTGCTCGAGCAGGGCACCCCGCTTCGTGCCCGCGATCTCGTCGCCTTCGGGGTGAACGGCCATCGCTGGGGGCTGCCGATCAATTCGCGGGCGGTCCGGAGGCAGGTGGACGGCATCCTCGAATCCATCGGTGCCACGGACTATGCGAACGTGCCGGTCGCGACGCTATCCGGCGGTGAGCAGCAGCGGGTGCGGGTGGGCCAGTCGATTGCGGGCAACCCGAGCCTCCTGCTCTGTGACGAGCCGCTCATCTCCCTCGACCTGCACCACCAGCGCCAGGTGAGCGAGCTGATCGACGAACAGCGGAAGGCGATCAAGACGGCGGTGATCTTCGTTACGCACGATGTGAACCCCATCCTCGGGATGGTGGATCGGGTGCTCTACCTCGCCGGCGGCCGCTTCCGGGTGGGAACCCCCGACGAGGTGCTGCGAAGCGAGGTCCTCTCTTACATGTACGACACCCCGGTCGAGGTCATCCGCAGCCGAGGGCGCATCGTCGTGCTCGGTGCCCCGGAGGGCTACGGCGTGCACGACCACCTGCACCACCACGTCGGAGCCGTACCGTGAACTCCGACCTCTGGCACCAGATCTTCGGATTCGACAACTACGGCGAACTGCTCGCCCTCGTGAAGAACTCGATCATCGCCGGTGCCCTGCTCGGTGTTGTCGGCGGCCTCATCGGTCCCTTCGTGATGACCCGTGACCTCGCCTTCGCGGTACACGGCATCAGCGAGCTGAGCTTTGCGGGGGCATCCGCGGCGCTGCTGTTCGGGGTGAACGTGGTGGCGGGGTCCATCGGCGGCTCCCTGCTCGCTGCGCTGCTCATCGGCGCGCTCGGCACGAAGGCGCGGGAGCGCAATTCGATCATCGCCGTGCTGATGCCATTCGGCCTGGGGCTCGGTATCCTCTTCCTCGCCCTCTACCCGGGGCGCAGCGCAAACAAGTTCGGGTTGCTCACCGGCCAGATCGTGTCGGTGGATAACCCGCAGCTGCTCATGCTCGTGATCATCTCGGCGGTGGTCATCGCCGCACTCTTCGTGATCTGGCGCCCGCTGAGTTTCGCGAGCGTGGATGCGGATGTCGCGCGCGCGAAGGGACTACCGGTCACCGGCCTCTCGATCGCCTTCATGATCCTGCTCGGTCTCGCGACGGCGGTGTCGATCCAGATCGTGGGGGCACTGCTCGTGCTGTCGCTGCTCGTGACACCGGCCGCTGCCGCGATGAGGGTAACGGCCTCCCCTCTTCTCACTCCCCTGCTCAGTGTTGCTTTCGCGGTGACATCTGTGGTTGGCGGCATCCTGCTCGCGCTCGGTGGCGGACTGCCGATCAGCCCCTATGTCACCACCATCTCCTTTCTCATCTACGTCGTCTGCCGGGTGATTGGTGCGCGCCGCACTCGCCGGGGAGGCGTCGGTCGGCTGGTCGCCGCAACACCCGGGGTGGGAGCGCGATGACCAGCCCCACCCGCAAGCGAAACACCTGGCAGCGCGAGGCCGTGCGCGAGGCGCTCGGCGCCGATGACGGATTCGTCAGTGCCCAGGGACTTCACTCCACGCTGCGCGAATCGGGGTCGCCGATTGGCCTCGCCACCGTCTACCGCGCGCTCGCCGACCTTGCGACCGAAGGGGAAGCCGACTCACTGCAGTCGCCGGAGGGCGAGAGCCTGTACCGTGCCTGCACGCCGGGGCAGCACCACCATCACCTCATCTGTCGTAATTGCGGACTCACGGTGGAGATCGAAGCGGATGCCGTGGAGCGCTGGGCGAAGTCGGTCGCCGCCGAGCACGGCTTCACCCAGCCGAACCACGTCGTGGACGTATTCGGGCTGTGCGCCGTCTGCTCACCGGCCCGCTCACCGGCCCGCTAACCGGCTCGCCTTCGCGGCGGCCCCACGGCTAGGCTCGACACGCACACCACCAAAATATCTGGGGGAACCTCATGTTCACGTCGTCTCGCACCGGTCTCACCACCGTTCTCCGCACTGCTGTCACTGGCACAGCCCTCGCCCTCGCCCTCGCCGGCTGCACCGCCTCGGGTTCCGGCGTCTCGTCACCGGCGGTATCCGCCCCCGCGGCATCCGCGCCCGCCGCATCCGCGCAGACGAAGGTGGCCGCCTGCAAGTCACTCGAGACCTCTGTGAGCTCGTCGACCGCCGAGCTCGCGTCGAGCTTCGGCGAGATCGCCACCAACCCCGACAGGGCGATCGCGGGACTACAGTCGGTGGCGGATGCCTTCGACGCGGGACTCAAGAAGGTCTCTAACGCAGAAGTGAAGAGGGCTGGCACGGCAGCGGACGACTCGATCAAGGAGATGATCGTGCAGGTGAAGGCGGTGGTCGGCACTCCGTCCGCCGACACCACCAAGCTCAAAGCCGCCGTCACAGATGTGCAGGCCGAGTTCACCGCGATCGGCAAGCTCTGCTCCTGAGGCAGCTCTCACCTTGCGAAGTGCCCGCAGCATCCGTAGTATTAGCCGCTGCTGCGCGCATTCTGCGCCGTAGCCTGTGCACAAACCCCCGCGTTCGTCTGGTGGGCTGTGTGCGCCGACAAGAAATCTTGGGTAGGGACAACTCGTCCCTACGGTAACCGGAGGAAAACCATGGCCGCAGTGTGCCAGGTGACTGGAGCCGTTCCCGGCTTCGGACACGCAATTTCGCACTCGCACCGCCGGACGAAGCGCCGCTTCGACCCGAACGTGCAGAAGAAGACGTACTACGTCCCCTCGCTCAAGCGCAGCGTCACGCTGACCCTGAGCGCCAAGGGCATCAAGGTCATTGACGCTCGCGGCATCGAATCCGTGGTCAAGGACATCCTGGGCCGTGGGGTGAAGATCTAATGGCGAAGCAGCAGGACGTCCGTCCGATCATCAAGCTCCGTTCCACCGCCGGCACCGGTTACACCTACGTGACCAAGAAGAACCGCCGCAACGACCCCGATCGCCTCGTGCTGAAGAAGTACGACCCTGTAGTCCGCAAGCACGTCGAATTCCGCGAGGAGCGCTAACAATGGCGAAGAAGAGCAAGATCGCTGCCAACGAGCAGCGCAAGATCGTGGTCGCACGCTACGCGACAAAACGACTCGAGCTGAAGAAGGCCCTCGTCGACCCCGCATCCTCCGACGCCGAGCGCGAAGCCGCTCGACTCGGCCTGCAGAAGCTTCCGCGCGACGCCTCTCCCGTTCGCGTTCGCGGTCGTGACGCCATCGATGGTCGCCCGCGTGGCTTCCTCAGCCAGTTCGGGGTTTCCCGCGTGCGTTTCCGCGACATGGCGCACCGGGGCGAATTGCCCGGTATTACCAAGTCAAGCTGGTAAATTACAGGCGGTTGCAGGGGTTTATGCTCCTAAGACCACATCCTGGTCCAATCAACTGAACTGTTCGCCCGAGCAGGAATGTTTGTTCTGAAAAGCACAACGTCCGAGGAGGACTTCAATGGCTGACAAGTCACTAAACCGTACCGAGCTCGTCGCGGCAGTTGCCGCTGAGTCTGGCCAGAGCCAGGCTGCAGTGAACGGCGTCCTCGACGCCCTGTTCGGAACCCTCGCCACTTCGGTCGGCGAAGGCACCAAGGTCACAATCCCGGGCTGGCTTGCGGTCGAGCGCACCCACCGGGCCGCTCGCGCCGGTCGCAACCCGTCCACGGGTGAGGCCATTCAGATCAAGGCCGGCTACGGCGTGAAGGTCAGTGCCGGCAGCAAGCTCAAGGCCGCCGCAAAGTAGTCTTCGCTTCTCCTCTCGACGGGGATGTCGGCCTCACGGCCGGCATCCCCGTCGGTCGTTAAGGCAAGCATCCGGTGCGAGGCGGAGGCCCAGTTTGCTCGCCTAGGCTGGAAGCTGTGCCACGGATCGTGAGAATCGCCGGTCCAGCGCTGCTCCTGGTCATTGCCTTCGCATCCCTGCTCGCCGCGCTGGCGTTCGGCCATGCCGCCGACGCTCCCCGGCTGATCGACCCCGGAGAGCTTGTGCGCTACGGCCTTCCGATCGCGACGATGCTGTCCAACCTCGGTGTGGCTGTCACACTCGGCTCCCTCGTGCTGCTGTGTTTCGCCATGAGCGCCGATAAGCCCGAGTTCGCCCGCACGCTGGACATCGCCGCGGGCGCGGCCGGGTACTGGACCATCGCGTCGGCGGTGACCGGCTTCCTCACCTTTATGAGCTTCTATACGAAGCCCATCACGCTGGATGCGGACTTCGGTGCGATCCTCGCGGACTTCCTCTCCAACAAGGAGATCGGGCAGGCTTCACTCGCGAGCACCCTCGTCGCCGCGGTGGTGACCGTGCTGTGCTTCGCTGTTCGCAACCGCACGATGCTGGTGTTCGTCACTGTCTTCGCCGCCGCCGGATTGGTGCCCCAGGCGCTCCAGGGCCACTCGGCGGATGCCGCCGGGCACGATGCGGCCGTCACCTCGCTTGGCCTCCACGTGGTGTTCGCTGCGATCTGGCTCGGCGGACTCGTGACCATAGTGTTCATCCGCAAGACCCTCGAAGGCGGGCGGATCGGGCCGATCATCTCCCGCTACTCCACGCTCGCCATCATCTGCTTCGTCGTGGTCGCGGCATCCGGCTATGTGAACGCCGCCCTGCGCGTCGGCACGATCTCCCAGTTGCTGACGCCCTACGGCATCCTCGTGCTGGTCAAGATCTTCGCCCTGCTCGCCCTCGGACTCTTCGGGCTTGTCGAGCGGCGGTTCCTGGTGGCCAAGATGCAGTCATCGGCCAACAGTGCCAATCGTTTCTTCTGGGGGCTCGTTGCCGCCGAGCTCGGGTTCATGGGACTCGCTTCCGGAGTAGCCGCGGCCCTGGCGAAGACTGCCACTCCGGTGTCGCAGGACGCGATCCTCATCAGCCCGGCCTGGATCCTGACGCAGGCTCCGCTGCCGTCGGAGCTCACCTTCTCGCGTTACTTCACCACCTGGAGCTTCGACATCCTCTGGGTGTTGCTCATCGCGTTCCTCGCGTTCTTCTACATCGCCGGTGTGGTGCGGCTGCACCGCCGTGGTGACAAATGGCCGGTTCACCGGCTCGTACTCTGGCTCGCCGGCCTCGCCCTCCTTTTTTGGGTGACGAACGGCGGCATCAACGTCTACGAGAAATATCTCTTCAGCGCTCACATGCTCGGGCACATGCTGCTCGGCATGATGATCCCGGTGCTGCTCGTGCCCGCGGCGCCGATCACCCTCGCACTGCGCGCCATCGCGAAACGCTCTGATGGCAGTCGTGGCGCGCGGGAGTGGATCATGATCTTCGTGCACTCCCGGGCATCGACCGTGCTCTCCAATCCGATTGTGGCCGCTGCGCTCTTCGTGGTCTCCCTCTGGGTGTTCTACTACACGCCGTTGTTCAGCTGGGCGACCACGGACCACATCGGCCACACCCTCATGATCGTGCACTTCTTGATCACCGGCTACCTCTTCGTGCAGGCCCTGATCGGAGTCGATCCGTTGCCTTATCGCGCGCCCTACCCGATGCGCCTGCTCGTGCTGCTCGGCACGATGGCGTTCCATGCGTTCTTCGGACTCTCCCTCATCACCGGCACCGGACTGTTGCTTGCCAACTGGTACGGGGCGATGGGGCGCGCCTGGGGTGTGAGCTCAATCGCCGACCAGCAGATCGGTGGCGGCATCGCCTGGAGCGTCGGAGAGATTCCGACGATCATCCTCGCCATCACGGTGGCGGTCATGTGGTCGAAGAGCGATGCGAAAGATGCCAAGCGCCTCGACCGCAAAGCCGAACGCGACGGTGATGCCGAGCTGGTCGAATACAACCGGATGCTGGCGGATCGGGCCACACGGCGATAGCGCCGAGTCGGCCAGGGAGGTTGAGCGAGTGTGACTTTTCGCTGTTGTCGGCCTGCATGGGGACGGGCCGCCGACCGTGTGCCCGCGCGGCTGGGGTGAGCGGCGGCCACTCAAACTCGCGGCGGGGGTTACGCGGGCTCGCGGCGGCACAGCGGAGTGGCGGCGGGAGACGCGACTCCCTCCGCGAGGTCGTTTCTCCTCCGCGAGGGGCCGACACAGGATCGGGCATGACCCTCAGTACAACGCGGTGATCACGGGACCGCCGTCAGCGGCGAAGCTGATGACGTAGCGCACGGTGAACGGCACGTCTCGGTCGAAGGTGGAGATGCTGCCGTCGAAGATCGACTTCACCTTCACTGTGAGGTGCGCAAGGGCACCGATCTCCGGCACCTGCCAGGAGCCGACCGTGCTGCCCGGCACGATCGTGACGATCGGGTAGCTGACGATCGACCAGGTCGGGGAATCCTGCAGGCGGTCGGCGATCTGCTCACCCATCGGGCATCCGGTGGGCAGCAAGACCTTCTGTGTGGTGCAGGCTGCGAGAAAACTGTCCAGCTGCTGCTGCACCTCGCGCACGAAGGCCGGGTTGGCCCGGATATCGACGGTCGCCTCCGTGACACTGGCCGGCTCGTCGACGCGCGGCGCCACCTTCACGGCGTCAAGGTAGGTGGAGGTGTGGGTGAGCACAACCCGGCTCGGGACCAGCACCCGATAGGCGTGTGCCCGGCCCGCGGTGACGCGGGGAAGGTCGACCCCGTTGGCGACGACACCGCTCCCGTTCTCCACGGTGACCCTGAGCAGGCTCTGCGGCGAGTCGACGAACCGCCAGGCCGAGAAGACGCCGAGGCGTGGGCCGGTGTGTTCCACGACGAAGGACGAGGTGCCCTCTCTGCCACCGATCGTGTAACCGTATAAGACGGTGTGGCGGCCGCCACCGTCATCCCGGTCCGTCACCAGGTGGATGTCCGCGAGTGCGGCGAGCGCGGCCGGCGCGAGCAGCTCATCCGTTCCGGTCGCGCTGGCAGTGACCCCGGGCATCCGCTTCGCACCGTCCACATCGCGCCGGGCGACCGCATCGAGGTAGGACGACACGAACCCGGAGGCGCTGTAGACGGTGAGGTTGAGGGTTGTGACAGTGCCGAGGAATGCCAGCAACACCGCGCCGACCAGCACGAGCCAGCGGGCGAGGATTCGGGGCAGCATCTCCACATCCTAAGTGGCCCTCTCGAGCCCGGCTTCTCTACAGGAGGCCGCTGCACGCGGACCGATTCGCACCGGCGGCGGTAGATTGGAGTGCTGTCCGGATGCCGGGAGGGAAGGAGTGCCGTGGCCGAGTTCGCACTCTCCGCCGAGCAGGCTGCCGTCTTCGAACTCATCGAGAACACCCGCGAGAACATCTTCGTCACCGGGCGGGCCGGTACGGGCAAGTCCACGCTTCTGAACCATTTGTCGTGGAATACCTCGAAGCAGGTGGTGATCGCGGCACCCACCGGGGTCGCGGCTCTCAACGTGGGCGGGCAGACCATCCATTCGCTCTTCCGACTGCCGATCGGAGTGATCGCCGACCACGCGATCGACCAGGTACCCGAGCTGCGCAAGCTGCTCAACACCATCGACACCCTCGTTATCGATGAGGTCTCCATGGTCAACGCCGACCTGGTGGATGCCATCGACCGCAGCCTGCGCCAGGCGCGCCAGAAGCCCTTTACCGCCTTCGGTGGCGTGCAGGTGGTGCTGTTCGGCGATCCATACCAGCTCGCTCCGGTGCCGGGCGACGTTGACGAGCGCGCCTACTTCACCGACCAATACCGGTCGATGTGGTTCTTCGACGCGAAGGTCTGGCAGGAGACCGAGCTGCGCATCTTCGAGCTGACCACCATCCACCGCCAGCACGAGGCGGAGTTCAAGTTCATGCTGAACGCGGTGCGCCACGGCATGGTCACCGCGGAGATTGCGGGCCGCCTCAACGAGACTGGAGCCCGCCCCGCCCCCATGGATGGCACGATCACCCTCGCCACCCGCAACGACACCGTCAACCGCATCAATGCCGCCGCTCTCGCTCGTCTCCCGGGAGCGGTGAAGACGGCCAAGGCCGATGTCAGCGGAGAGTTCGGCGGTCGATCGTTTCCGGCCGATGAGTCGCTGCAACTCAAGGTGGGCGCACGAGTGATGTTCCTGCGCAACGATTCTGTAGGTGAGGGTGGCCAGCGCTGGGTAAACGGCACGGTGGGAACGGTCACGAAGATCTCCTCGACCGTTTTCGTGGAGGTGGACGGCGAGGTGCACGAGGTGCAGCCAGCCATCTGGGAGAAGTTCAAGTACACGTACTCCGCGTCGACGAAGACGCTGAAGAAAGACATCGTCGCCGAGTTCACCCAGTTCCCCCTGCGATTGGCGTGGGCGGTCACCATCCATAAGTCGCAGGGCAAGACCTACGATCGCGCGATCGTGGACCTGGGATCCGGTACCTTCAGCGCGGGCCAGACCTACGTGGCCCTCAGCCGACTCACCGAACTCGAGGGGCTGTACCTCTCCCGACCGCTTCGGCCGAGCGATATCCGCGTGGACCCCGATGTTCAGCGATTCATGAACGGTGTCTCAGCGCTCCCGGGCATCGACGCATAGCTTCAGCTGGCGGGCACGGTGAGCGGATGTTCGACGGAGTGGAAAATTCGCTGGCGCGAGCATCCGCGGAGCTGAAAGCTGCAGGGACCGGCGGTGAGCGGGTCGTTGGTCTCGCTCGCGTTGTGAGTGACGGGGAGACGCACCGCTGTTGCCTCGAGGGCCCGGGTTTAGTGACCCTGGGTGCAGCCGGGTGAACCGCTGCTAGTGACCCATGCCGGTCATGTTCATGTTCATCATGCCGCCCATGGTGCCGCCGTGCTCCAAGGCAACCGATCCGGCCTGCGTTGCCGCGAGAGCCGGGGTGGTGAGCCCTCCGACGAGAAGGCCGGCCAGGATGACGGCGGACAGGTATCTCACCGCGCTCGGGGGCTGTGTCGCCACCGCGGGCTTCTCGGCTCCGGACTGCCGACGCAGGGTCAAGCTGAGCATTCCGGCGATGAAGAGTCCGAACAGCGCAGCGATGCCCATTGGCACGAATCGCAGCGATGAGGCGATCTCCGGTGCGGCGAGAAGAGTCGCGGTCACCGTGAGCAGGCTCCAGAGCAGAAGCGGGGTGATGGCTCCGGCCTGCGCGAGTCGAGGCACGAGAAGGCGGTCTTTCACGAGGATGAGCACGCCCCAGGCGAGTTCGGCCAGACCGAACAGCGCCAGGGGAATGCCGATCGGAAGGGGAGAGCTGATCACGAGTGCCAGGTGGATTATTCCGGCACCGATGGCGGCAAATGACAGCCACGAGCGGGTGATGACAGACATGAGAACTCTCCCCTGTGATCAATCGAGCGGATGGAGCTACGCGGTGGCGCGTGCCCGAACGACCTTGTCGGCACCGAGGCCGACACCGAGCAGAATCACAGCGCTGCCGAAGTGGAGCACGTTGTCTGCGGCGTTGATGGCCAGGATGTTTGCGGCCGAGTTCAGGATGAAGAGGCCCACGATCCCGAGCAGCAGGTAGGCCGCTCCGACGGTGGTGTTGACGGTCTTGGCGGCGCGCACATTGGACAGTCCGGCGATGAGCAGAGCCGCACCGATCAGCAGGTGAGCCACGTTATGGAAGACGTTGACCTCGAAGATACCGAGCAGCAGGCCGCCCTTGACGTCGAAGAATCCGACGCCAGAGGTGGCCGTGAATCCCAGCAGGCCGACGAGAAGGTAGACCGCGCCGAAGACAGTTGCAAGCAGGCGGTTGGGTGACTTGGACATGATGTTTCTCCTCTACAGCTCGACGGGTGTCTCGCTTGACTAGGTATTCGTGGCCATGTGCCCGAGGGTTTGGTAGCAGATGTTCACCGGGTGTCCAGCGGGTGCCCAGCGTAGCCTCAGTTCATGAGCCAGCCGCTTCCGAAGTGCGCGCGCACGGTCGTGGACCGACACGTTCTCGCGTCGGATCCCAGCACCCTTCGTGAATGGCACGATACCTTCGGTAGCCGCCCGCCCGCGGGGGAGACATCATTGGAGGATGCCGATCATTCCCGACACCAAGAACTGGACCTGGGTGGTGGAACGACCCTGCCCGGAGTGCGGATTCGATGCCTCATCTTTCACCGCATACGACGTCGCCGGTATCGTCCGGGCCAATGCCTCATCATGGCGGACGATTCTGGCGAATACGGATGTCGCGGAGCGGCCAGATGAGAGCACCTGGTCGCCGCTCGAATACGCCGCGCACGTGCGTGATGTTTTCCGCATCTTCCGTACCAGGCTCGCCCTCATGCTCGACGAGGACGACCCGATCTATCCCAACTGGGACCAGGACGAGACGGCCCTGTCGGAGCGGTACAACGAGCAGGACCCCGCAACGGTAACGCGCGAGCTGGTTGCTGCGGGCGACGAGCTCGCGAACGCATTCGAAGCGGTTCCAAGCACAGCGTGGGGTCGCCAGGGCCGGCGAAGCGATGGCGCCCAGTTCACCATCGCGACCTTCGCGGTGTACCTCGCGCACGATCCCATCCATCACTTGTGGGATGTGCGTGCAAGCTGAACGGTACGACCGGCACCTCCGCGCCGCCGAGTGACACGCGTGCCCGAACATTCGGGCACGCGTGTCACTCGGCGGCGCGGAGCCACGTGATCCTGCCGTCCGGTGGGATCACCGGCCGTCGAGCAGGTGCTCCTCGAGAAACGCTGAGGTGCGGGCGAAGGCGAGAGCGGCCGCATTCACGTCGACCCGGTCGGTGATGGTCGCGTTGGCGAAGGAATGCACCGTGTCGAGGTACGTCCACTCGGTGATCGGAGTGCCGTGGTCTTTGAGCCGATCGATGAATGACTCGGGATCCTCGCCCTCGTCCCACTCGTCGATCTCGGCCAGATGCAGCAGTACCGGCGCGGGGATGACGCCGTGCTGGGTCAGTCCGAGCGTCGCGTAGTAGGCGACAACGGCATCCGCTGCGCCGCTCTGGGCGTGCAACAGAGCCAGCCAACCACCGAGGGAGAATCCCACGACTCCGACCCGAGTGGAGCCTTCGGCACGGGCGAGCTGGATGATGTCGTCAAGCTCTGCGAGTGCGCCCGCGACATCCAATAGGGCCATGAGTACCTCGGCGGTGTCGGTCTCGATGGTCGCGACGCCATTATAGAAATCGGGCACGATCACGCGATACCCCTGGCTGGCCAACGCGACCGCGTAGATCTCGAGCCAGGGCAGGCGGCCGTACCAGTCGTGCACGAGGATCACGAGGGGTGTGCCCCGGTCTCCGAAGGAGAGGGGGATTCCGGGCGAGGGGATGGGGACGAGTTGAGACGACATACTGCCCCTTAGTCATAACGCCGAGTGGACTCGATGCAGGTCACTCTAGTCGAGGCGGGAGTGCCGGCCCCGGTACCGCAGGGATCAGGCCGAACGCGTCGCCAGCTCCGCCTGCACCGGCCAGTCCTGGTCGTCGAGGATCACCTGCGCGCAGGCGCCCGTGTGCACGTTGACCACGATCGGTGCGAGGAGGTTCATGCGCGCGCCGTTCTCGCCCGGGTTCGCGACCACGAGCACCATCGCGTCCTCGGCGGTATGAAGGTCGATGGCCAGGCACTGTTCGTCCGAGATCTCGGGAGAGTAGTCGGGCAGGTAGATCGCGGCATCGAGCACGAACAGCCGGATCGCGCCGTTGTCGACCGCACGCAGCGAGTAGAGGCCGTCCGCCCCCGACACCTCATTGAGGGTGAACCGGGTGAGCGGCGCGAGTCCGGCTGGAGGCGTGACGAATGCCAGGGTTGCGGTCATCGCAGGAAGTCCATGAGGGTGGGCTGCAGGGTACGCGCGGTCACGGCGAGGGCTGCCTGGTAGGTGACCTCCTGCTGCTTGAGCTTGATCACGATCTCTCCCACGTCGACGTCTTCGATTCCCGCGCGTTGCGCCTCGAGAGTTCCGGTCTTCGACACGATGGCATCCTTAGCGGCGGTGATCTGGTTTTGGCGAGCGCCGGCGGCGGCCTGGGTGTTGAGCAGTGCGGTCATGCGGGTGTCTATTGCGGCGAGGCTCGGCCCCACGTTCACGCCGGAACGCAGGTCCGCGACGATCGAGTCGATAAGAGCGAAGGCAGAGGCGGCACCGGTGCCGTACGCAGCTGCGCCGTCGGCATCCACCCGCACGGTCGCGTTGGTGTCGATGCGACGGGTGACAGCTGCCCCGGTGCCGGTGTAGCTCAGGTCGGGCCGGAAGGCCACGCCGGCGTCGGAGCTGCCGGCGAAGACGGTGCGGCCGAGGTAGGTGGTGTTGGCCTTGCCGAGAAGGTCGGTACGTAGGCCCTCGAGAGCGGTGGCGATCGCCTCCTTCGCGGTGGGGGAGAGGGCGCCGTCGTTGGCGCCCTGCACGGTGAGGTCGCGCACCTGTCGCATGATGTCGGTGGACGCGCTGAGGGTGGAGTCGACGGTGGAGAGCCACCCCATGCCGTCGTCGACGTTGCGCCCGAATTGCGCGGTCTGGCTCTGGGCTGCGCGAACGCGCATGGAGTCTGCGGTGCCGGTCGGGTCGTCCGACGGCGTCGTGATCTTCTTGAGGCTCGTTGCCGAGTCCTGCAGCTTGGCCAGGAGGGCGGCGGCGGACTGCAGGTTGAACTGCGAGTTCGCCATCCTGGTCTGGCTTGTCACTCGATTGACCATGAGCTACCTCCCCACTATCCCGGTGCGATTGATGAGAGTGTCGAGCATCTCGTCGACGGCGGTCATGACCCGGGCTGCTCCCTGGTAGGCCTTCTGGAACGTGAGCATGTTGACGTTCTCTTCATCGAGGTCGACAGAGGAGTTCGCGAGCTGGGCGGCGGTGGCCGCGGCAGTCACCGAATCAGCGAGAGTGGCCTGCTGTAGCGCGGTTTTCGAGGCGGTGCCGATCTTCGTGACGAACGCCGACCAGGCCGAATCAGGAGAATTGGCGCCCGAACCGAGCTGCCAGATGGCGTCGGCGTTGGAACCATTACCGCCCCCCGCACCCGGGGCACCACTCGCGATCTGGGTGGCGCTGGTCGGCACGACAGTCAGGCCGAGTGCCGCCGGGCCGCTGGCCGAGAGTGCGAAGAAGTCGAGCCCGGTAGCGCCCGAGGGCGTGGAACCGGCCTGGTGAGCGGTGTTGACTGAAGCGGCAAGGTAGGTGGCGAAGCGGTTGTAGCCGGCAGCCGCTTCGGCGATCGCGCCACCGGTGCCGGTGCCGTTCGCCGCGGTCAGCATCGCGATGGAGCCGGCGATCTCTCCCGACTCGACCGCGACGGACTGGCCGGGTCGGTTCGTCCATTCCAGCGCGACGGGCGAGCCGCTCGCACCGGCGAGGGAATTGCTGCCGGTGACCGTGACGGATCGGAACACGTCACCGGAGACGAGTGCGTTACCGCCCACGAGAACTTCGGCGGTGCCGTCGGGGAGGGTGCGCACGGTACCGCCCGTGAGCGCTGCGATGGAGGAGGTGAGCGCCGATCGCTGGTCGAGCATCTCATTGACCGATCCGCCGGTGGCGAGGGTCTCACGGATCTGCCCGTTGAGCGCCGCGACCCGCGTGCCGGCGTCGTTGAGCTCGGCTGCCATGCTGTCCAATTTGGCGCGTACATCGCTCCACGCGGAGTCGACCGCCGTGTAGCCGGTGGCGATCTGCCCGGCGAGCTGGGACGCCTTCTGCAGCAGCACGCCGGCCGGGGTCTCGTCGCCGGCTCGGAGCGAGACATCCCCCCACGCAGACCAGAAGGCCTGCAGCTGGGAGGAGATGCCGTTCTTGCCCGGCTCGTTGAGGGCAGCCTCGACCGTGCTGAGGGCATTGGAGCGAACGGCCAGGTTGCCGGATGTCGCGGCCGAGCTGCGAACGCGCCCGTCGAGAATCACGTCGCCGAGTCTGGCGATGCCGTCGACAGTCACCCCCTGGCCCACCTGTGCGCGAAAGAGCACGAGCGGACCGATTGGAGTGAGGGACCCGGCCGCCGTCGTGCTGACGCGCTGGCGGGTGTAGCCCCTGGTCGAGGAGTTGGCGATGTTCTGCCCGACGACGTCGAGACCCTGCCGGGCGGCGGTGAGACCGGTGAATGCCGCGTTCAGACCGCTGAAGGTGCTCATCAGATCACAGCTTCAGGTCGAAGATCTGGGCGGAGGGGTTGGCAACACCGGATTCCCCGTTCGCGTCGTAGGTGCCGCTCCCGGTGCTGCCGTCGGCCTGCGCCTCCTGGATGAAACGCAGGGCGGTGCGTAGGTAGTGCTCGTTGAGGTCGCGGAGGTCGCGGATCTGCTCCGTGTACTCGGTGAGTGCCGCAAGGTGCGCGGTGAAGATGTCGGCCCACGGGCCGTCTGGTGCCATGTCGACGAGTTCGCGAAGAGTGGCGTTCTGGGGCGCGCCCCATTCTTCGGCGACGACGGCCGCCTCGACCGATCGGGCGAGACCGGCAGAGCGCAGGCGCTCCATGACCTGTTCGACCTCCCGGGTGGCGTACTGCAACCAGCGGGACTTGCCCGTGGTGAGCAGGAACTGCTCTTCCTCGAGCTTGAACGCGAGCAGGTCGAGGAGTTCACGCTCGCGCCACAGGCAGGCTGAGAGTTCGTTCGCGCTCATGCGGTCTCCCGTTCGTTCGTCCACCAGTGCGGACGATTCCCGTACTCGTTGTACCGACTGCATTTTCTCCACCTCGCTCGACGAGATGAACTATCGGCAAGGGTATCCCGCGGGTAAGGGCCGAACCCGACAAGTCGCAGAGCTGAGCATTCGACGTGTCCGCTACTTGGAGGACAGGTGACTGTGATCGGGGTACATTTGCCCCCGTAATGGGGACGTTACTTGAGTAGATGCCACTAAAAAGGGGGGCATGATGGACTCCTTCCGGCCGATAGAGTCACCTCAGATCGATGGGAAATCCGATCCTCGAACTCGTACAACACCCGCACAAACACCCGATGCATACGCACGACACTTACCCGAAAAACAGTCCGTTTTTTAGCAGGCGTCATGTCCTTGATCTAGAACAAGAGGCGCCGACCGCAACGCGATCGCTGGGATCGCATCCGGGGGTAATGCACGTGAACAGGACAGAACGCAACGCGCTCGTTGTGCAGAATCTTCCGCTGGTGGGCTACCTCGTCTCCGAGGTCTGGGCCAAGGCGTCTCACCTGTCCCGTGACGACCTGGCGTCGGCCGGTGCGGTCGCCCTGATCACCTCGGCGGATGCGTTCGACCCCACACTCGGCATCCCCTTCGGGGCCTTCGCCCGCCGCCGCATCGTCGGCGCCTTCGCCGATGAGATGCGGTCGAGCGACTGGGCCAGCCGCGGTGCGCGCCGCCGCATCAAGGAGACTCTCGCGGTGAAGGAGACTCTCACCGCCGCTCTCGGCCGCACCCCTTCCGTCGACGAGATCGCCTCGTCGCTCGGGGTCGACCGCAGCGAGGTGACCGCCGGCCTCACCGACGCGGCCCGCACGGTCTCTACGCTCGATGACACCGCCGCCGAGTTCCTCATCGCCGACACGGCTCTTCCGGAGGAATCACTCCTCTCTACGGAACGACTCGACTATCTCGCCGCCGCCGTGGAGGCACTCCCCGAGAAGATGCGGATCATCGTGCGGCAGGTCTATTTCGAAGACCGCACCGTCAAGGAGATCGCCGATGAGATGGGAATCACCCACTCCGCCGTCTCCCAGCAGCGGGCCGAGGCCATCCGCCTGCTACGCGACGGGCTCGAGACCCACTATTCCGACTCCTACTTCGCCGACTCCTGCAAAACGGGCGAGCTGCCCACCGGCACCGACGCCGCATACCGGCCAGTCTCCCGCATCGCCCCCGTCGCCCGCAGCGCCTACCTCGCCCGCGTGGCGAGCTACGCGATGGCCGAGCTCTCGCATCTCTCGCTTCCGCAGGCCAGCAGCGCGGCCGCATCCTAGAAAAGCAACTTCAAAGATTTCAGCCCGGCTCCTAACGCGACAGCGCGGACGGCCGATAGCTGAAGGTGTCGGACCACGGATGGGCCGATTCGAACTCACCCAACATCACGGAGGAATACATCATGGGTATGCAGGTCAACACGAACATTTCGGCACTCAACTCGTACCGGAACCTCAGCAACACGCAAAACGACCTCGCCAAGTCGCTGGAGAAGCTCTCCAGTGGTCTTCGCATCAACCACGCCGCGGATGACGCAGCCGGCCTCGCAATCTCCCAGGGACTGCAGTCGCAGGTCGGTGGCCTCACGGTCGCCAGCCGCAACGCGCAGGACGGCATCAGCGTCATCCAGACCGCTGAAGGTTCGCTCTCCGAGGTTCAGACCATCCTGCAGCGCGTTCGTGACCTCGCCGTTCAGGCCGGTAACGACTCGAACAACGGGGCCTCACGAGCAGCAATCAAGACTGAGGTCACTGCACTCGGCGCAGAGCTCACCCGCATCGGTGATTCGGCGAACTTCAACGGAACGGATCTCCTGGGTGGAACCTCGGGAACTGCCGCCACGTTCACCTTCCAGGTTGGTGCCGGTTCAAGCGCCGCGGATCAGATCTCGGTATCGCTTCCCGGATTGAACACTACGACGACGGGAATCGCGACCGTCGTGAACGGCCTGGCCGCCTCCGGATTCGCGAGTGCTTCGGCCGTAAACGGGACAACGGGAACCATTGCCACGCTTGACACGCAGATCACCGCAGTGTCGACCGCTCGCGCCAATCTCGGTGCGCAGCAGAACCGTTTCGAGAGCGTCATCCGCAACCTGAGTGTCTCCACCGAGAACCTCACTGCGGCGAAGTCGCGTATCACCGACACCGACATGGCGGCCGAGATGGTCAAGTACACCCGCTCCAACATCCTGGCCCAGGCCGGCACCGCGATGCTCGCGCAGGCCAACCAGGGCAACCAGGGCGTGCTGCAGCTCCTCCGCTAGATCGGAGAGCTCGGCCGGAGAGCTCGGCCGGAGAGCTCGGCCGGATAGCTCGGCCGGCGTGTAAGAAGCAACGCCCGGTGGCTCATCGCGAAGGGAACTGGACCTCTCACCGTGATGGCCGCCGGGCGTTTACCGCACCACTCTCACTGTTTGTGAAAAACGCCAGACGAAGGGACGGATGGACATGGGAATCTCCCTCGACGGGCTCTCCAGCGGCCTCGACACCACCTCCCTCATCACCCAGCTGATGACGGCGGAAGCGGCTCCCCAGGCCCTGCTCAAGGCTCAGGTCACGAAGACCACCACCATCATCACCGCACTGCAGGGCCTCAACACCCGCATGGCGACGCTCGCAGATTCCGCGACCACCGCCGCGAAGGTCGGCAGCCTCGACCTCTACTCCGCGAAAAGCTCCTCCCCCGCTCTCTCTGCCGCCGTCGCGACCGGGGCGAGCGCGGGGGAACTCCAGGTGGTCGTCAGCGCGCTGGCCCAGTCAGAGGTCGGCGTGTCCGCCGCAATGGCCGCGTGGCCATCGCCCGCTACCATCACGATCGTCGGCCACTCCGGCACGCCGCTCGAGATCACCCCGGCATCCACCTCGCTCGCCGATGTCGCCTCGGCCATCAACTCCTCGACCGCCGGCGTCACCGCCACCAGGGTCGCCTCCGGTGTCGACGGCAGCGGCACCAGGCTCTATCGCCTCCAGTTCTCCAGCAAGACCACCGGGTCGGATTCAGCCTTCACCGTCTATCAGGGAACCGCAGCGGATGTCTCCGCCGGCACCGCGACGAACGTGCTGGCCGCGCCGGGAAGCGCCGTGATCCAGACGGCGCAGAACGCGAGCGTCATCCTGTGGAGGGGCACCCCCGCCGAACAGGTCATCACCTCGGCGAGCAACACCTTCACCGACCTCCTGCCCGGCATCACCGTGACCGCATCCGCTGTCTCGGCGGACCCGGTAACCATCGCCGTCAGTCGCGACGACTCCAAGATCACCGCCGTGGCCAAAGGCCTTGTCGACGCAATCAGCAGCGCGTTCGTGCTGATCGCGGCGCAGACCGCAGTCACGACGACGACGGATGCCTCCGGCAAGACCACCACGGCCGCAGGAGTCTTCGCGGGCGACGGAAGCATCCGCGACATCCGCCAGAAGACGCTGGATGCCGCGAGCGCGCCGATCAATGGCCGCTCGCCCTCCGAGTACGGCATCGTGCTCACTCGCACCGGCACCATCAGCTTCGACCCCGACAGGTTCGCGGCGGCGCTCGCGACAGATCCGACGACCGTCATGGCGGCGGTGCAGACCATCGCCACTCGCCTCGCTGCCGCAGCGACGGCGGCATCGGACAGGTACACCGGCACGCTGACCAACAAGATCACCGGCGACCAGAGCCAGGTGAAGAACCTGGGTGACCAGGTCTCGGCGTGGGACATTCGCCTCGCCGGTCGCAAGAGCACGCTCCAGCGCACCTACTCGGCCATGGAGGTGCTGCTCAGCAACATGAAGGCGCAGTCCTCGGCCCTCAGCTCCCAACTCTCCGCACTCTCGACAACCAGGACGGGATAAGCATCATGACGATGACACTCAGCGCCCAGCGCTCGCAGTACACGAACGACGCCATTCTGTCGGCCTCTCCCGTGCGACTGCTCACCATGCTCTACGACCGACTGCTGCTCGACCTCGACCGCGCGTTGATCGCGCATGCCGAGCAGAACTGGGCGGTCGCCTCGTCGAACCTGCTGCATGCCCAGGCCATCGTGGCCGAGCTCACGTCGTCGCTGAAGGTGGAGCTGTGGGATGGCGGCGAGGGACTCCTCGCGCTCTACAACTACTGCCGAAACCTGCTGGTACTCGCAAATGTGCGCCGGGATGCGGCATCTATCCGGGAGAGCATCGAGCTGCTCTCGCCGCTCCGCGACGCCTGGCATGAGGCCGCGAGCCAGCTCGCCGTGCCCGAGGCCGCCTCGCAGCGCGGGTCCCGGGAACTCGGCGTTGCCTGAGCTGGGCTCGCGCGGGCCGGATTCGTCGCACCGCGCGCGGCATGATGGCTGGGCGGATGTGCTCGCCACGATGGAGCACGACCTCGACGCATCCAGTAGGGGGCTCACCCACGCTGCCCACGCCGACTGGACCCTTCCCGACGATCTCGGCGACCTGCCCGGCGAGCTACGATCGCGGGCCGCGAGCCTGCTGGGCGCCCAGGAGCGGGCGATCGCCGCGCTCGAGCAACGGATGCTGCTGACCGGCCGTCATCTCGCAGCGCTCGACAGCATCCCCGCCCGTCTCGCCGCCTCGGGAGGCGCCGCGTACCTCGACGTCACGGGCTGACCGGGCGGAGCCGACCGGGTGGGCTGACCCCCCTTTCGGGAGCATGGCCTAACGGCGCGACCAGCTCGACCGATAGGTGGAGATAAGGGCACGGATTGCTCGACACGAGGCCACGGATCGGCCGTCAGGACATTGACGAAGAAACGGAACCGCTGTGCTCGAATCCGTCACCTCTGCGGCGCTCGGTAGCGCGCTCGATGGACTGGCGCTGCGCCAGCGCACCATCGCCGACAACATCGCGAACGTCAACACCCCGGGCTACCACGCCAAGCGTGTCGTGTTCGAGGCGGCACTTGCGAAGTCCGTGGCGAACGGCAACGGGCATGTGGCCGCCGAGACCAAGCGCTCACTCGGACCAACGCTCATCGACGGCAACAACGTCAATCTCGACACCGAGACACTCTCAAATATCGACACCGTATTGCGTTACCAGTTTGCGACCCAGGCCGCCGGCAACGAATTCTCGGCCATGCGCGCCGCCCTGAAGAGCAGCTGATGACTTTTGACGCGATCGGCATCGCCGGCACCGGCCTCACCCTGCACCGCAAGTGGCTCGACGCGGTCTCCGACAACCTCGCCAACATCAACACGGTCAAGCCCACGAGCGGACCGGCCTTCCAGGCGCGCTATGTCGTCGCGCAGGAGGGGGCCGGTAATACCGGCGCCTACGTGCAGGGCATCGCCTATGGCAATGCGGCAGGTCGTCTCGTCTACGAACCAGCCAACCCTCTCGCGGACAAGGACGGCTACGTGAAGCACCCCGACATCGACCTTGCCTCGCAGATGGGACAGCTCATCATGGCCCAGCGCGGTTACCAGGCCAACGCGGCGGTCGTCGACCGCGCCAAAGAGACGTACCAGGCTGCGCTGCAGATTGGTCGTTCCTGATGGACATCTCGTCGATCGGATCTGTAGCTGGTGTTTCCGGCGTCTCCGGCACCAGCACCCTCTCCCCGGCGAGCAATACAAGCGCGGCGAGCGGTGCCAATGCGACCAGCGCTACCAGTTTCGCGAGCGAGCTGGGTGGCGCCGTTGACAACCTCCAGCGGCTGCAGTCGACCTCCAACACGCTGGCCCTCCAGGCCGTCACCGGCAACCTTTCCGACATCCACAACGCCACGATCGCCTCGACCAGGGCCCAGGTCACCCTCGAGCTCGTAGCCGCCGTGCGCAATAAGGGTGTCGACGCGTTCAACGAAATCATGAGGATGCAAGCCTGATGCCCGCTCCGATCAGTTCGGTGCTTCGCCGACTCACCCACACCATCCGCGAGTTCACGATCGCGCAGCGCACCATGGCGATCATCGGTTTCGCCGTGCTCGCGCTCGGAATCGCCGCCCTGTCGTTTTGGGTCACCCGCCCCCAGCTGAGCCCGCTTTTTTCGGGGCTCAGCGGTGCCGACGCGAACACCCTGGTCGAGCAGCTGCGTACCGACGGCGTGCAGTACGAGATCACCGGCGGCGGCGCCACGATCATGGTGCCGGAAGCGAGTGTCTACGCGGAGCGCCTCAAGGCCGCTGCGGCCGGCCTGCCCTCCTCCTCGACGGGGGGCTATTCACTGCTCGACAAGATGGGCGTCACGGCATCCGAGTTCCAGCAGAACGTCACCTACAAGCGCGCGATCGAGGGCGAGCTCGCCCACACGATCGAGGCGATGAAGGGCGTCAAGACGGCCTCCGTGCAGCTCGCGATTCCCAAGGACACCGTCTTCGTCTCGCAGAAGACCGACCCGACCGCGTCGGTCTTCATCGCGACCGACAATGGTGTGACCCTCAATGTCGACCAGGTTCAGGCGATCGTGCACCTCACCTCCTCCTCCATCGACGGGATGAAGACCAGTGACGTCTCGGTCGTCGACGCCCAGGGCCTCGTGCTCTCGGCTGCGGGAGTGGATGTCGCGGGCAGCGGCTCGAAGCAGGCCTCGGACTACGAAGAGCGCGTGCGCAACTCGGTGCAGGCCATGCTCGACAAGGTCGTTGGGCCGGGCAATGCCACCGTCGTGGTCGCCGCCGACGTGAGCCAGAACTCGGGCCAGCGAACTACGGAGACCTTCACCACTCCGGACGGATCGCCCGCACTGAGCGTATCGGCGCAGAGCGACGGCACCGGCGGCAGCACCGCATCGGGCATGTCCGCCGGCATCCTCGGACCGGACAACATCGCGGTGCCGAGCCCCACCTCGACGGCCGGCCCGACGACCGGAACCACCACCGGTACCACCGGTGCCACCTCGATCACCAAGAACAACGCGATCAACAAGCTCACCGAGCAGACCACCATCCCCGCGGGAGCGATCACCCGCCAAACCGTCTCGGTCGCTGTGAACAAGGCGGTCGCCGGGATTAACAAGGCCAACCTGATCTCCCTCGTCAACGCCGCCGCCGGCATCGACAAGACCCGCGGCGATTCGGTCGCGATCGAACTGGTGTCCTTCAATACCGCCGGGGCCGCAGCCGCAACGAAGGCGCTCGCCGCTGCCGACGCCGCGGCGAGCGCCGACCGCACCGCCGGTCTCATCCGAACCGCGGTGACGGCGCTCGCCATCGCGCTGCCGATCATCGTCGCTCTGTTCCTCATCTCGCGCCGCTTCCGCAGCCGCAGCCAGGAGGACCGCGAGCTGCAGGAGATGACCGAGCTCGCCGAACTGCGCGCCATGATGAGCGACCAGACGCGACCGATCGCCCTGACCGCCCACGAGCCGCCGCCCGCCCTCACCTACACTCAGGTGCCGCTCATCGAGCCGGGCGACACCGAACGCAAACGCGCCGAGATCGATGCCCTCGCCGGCAAGGATCCCGAGCGCACTGCCGAGATCCTGCGCGGTCTGATGGACGATCGGCAGCCCGCATGACCGAGGTGGCCCTGACCCTGTCGGGCACCCAGAAGGTGGCTGTCGTGCTCATGAACATGGACCAAGCGCGCGCGGCTGCGGTCATGAAGCAGTTCAACGAGACTGAGGCGGAGGAGATCGCCGCCGAGATCATCCGACTGCGCCGCGTCGACACCATCGTCTCCGAACGGACCATCCTCGAGTTCCACGACCTCGTCACGAAGGGTGGTCGCAAGTCGCACGGGGGCCGCGAGTTCGCGGCAGGCCTGCTCGAAGCATCCTTCGGCGCAGAGAAGGCCGCTGGCGTCATGAACCGGGTCGCGTCGTCAATGGCGGGCAAGGCGTTCGAGTTTCTCGACACCGCCGAGACCGGCCAGCTACTCACCCTGCTCGACGGCGAACTGCCGCAGACCGTCGCGCTCGTGCTCGCGCACCTGCGCCCTGACCACGCCTCCCCGGTCTTCGCCGCTCTCGATGACAGCCTCCGAACTGACGTGGCGAGGGCCATCGCCACCATGGGAACGGCCACTCCCGAGGCGGTACGCGTCGTCGCCGACACCCTCAAGGGGCGCGCGAGCACTGTCGTGACGGCCCACGACACGGTGGAGATCGTCGGTGGCGTCCAGGCCGTCGTCGACCTGATCAACCGGGCGGATGTCTCGACCGAGCGGTCCGTACTCGACGGGCTCGACGGGCTCGACCCGACCCTCGCGGACGAGGTTCGTTCGCGCATGCTCACCTTCGCCGACCTCGTGAAGTTCGACCGCAAGGACGTGCAGCAGGTGCTGCGCGGCATCGATTCGAGCATCCTCGCCGTGGCGATGAAGGGCTCGGGTGAGGCCCTAGTCGAGGTCATCCGGGCCAACATCTCGGAGCGTAACCGCGAGATCCTCGAAGACGAGATCGCTTCCCTCGGCCCGGTGAAGGTGACCCAGGTCGAAGAGGCTCGCGCCGAAGTGGTGCGCGCGATCCGCAACCTCGAGGCCGAAGGCATCATCACACTGCAGCGCGGAGACGAGGAAGAGTATGTCGCCTGACTTCTTCCCCATGATCTTCCCTGCCCTGCCGGCCACCCCCGAGCAGGACAGGGCGGATGCCGACAGCCGCGCGGCCGGGCACGCTGCCGGTTACGCGGCCGGCCTTCGTGCTGCGGGCGCCGAGCTCGCCGGCCAGAAGGCCGCGCTCGACGCCGAGCACCGCGCAGCACTCCTGCACGACGGAGCACGCACCGAACAGGCGATCGCGGTGCTCACGGCAGCGGTGTTCGCGCTCGACAGCCGCCTGCTGCCAGTGGTGACCGAAGCGCAGGATGCGATCGCGGCATCCGCACTCGACCTCGCCGAGACGATCATCGGCACTGAGCTCGCGGATGGCGAGCGTTCAGCCGGAGCGGCCCTCGCCCGCGCGCTCGCCGTGGTGGATCCGGCGACGATCACTACCATCCGGCTGAATCCGCTGGACCTCGGCGTGCTCGATGAGACCGTGCGGGCCGCCTCCGGCGTCTCGTTCACCGCGGATGCGTCTCTCGCCCGCGGCGACGCAATCGCCGACCTGCCACTCGGCTTTCTCGATGCCCGAATTGCAACCGCGGTGGCGCGCGCCAGAGCGGCGATCCTGGGGGACCACTCGTGATTTCGACCTGGCGACCGCACGCCGACCGCTTCCGCACCGCCCTCGCTGCCGCCCGCCCGGAACGGGTAGGCGTCGTTTCATCCATCGTCGGACTCGGACTCGAGATCACCGGACTGGACTGTGCCATCGGCGACCTCGTGCGCGTCGGCGACAGTGTCGCCGACGGCGGTACCGGCTTTCTCGACGCCGAGGTGATTGCGACTACGCCGTCGGGAATCCGCTGCATGCCGCTCAGCCGCCTCACCGGGGTGAACGCCGGCGCTCCGGCCCGGTCGCGCGGACTCCCAGTGCTCGTGCCGACCGGCAAGGGACTGTTCGGCAGGGTGATCGACGGTCTCGGTCGTCCCATCGACGGCAATGGCCCGCTCGACACCACGCGGCTGGTCTCCATCGACAACGACAGTCCCTCTGCGATGCACCGCGCGCGCATCGACACCCCGCTGCAGACCGGCGTGCGCGTGCTCGACACCCTCACGACGATCGGCAGAGGACAGCGTCTCGGGCTCTTCGCGGGATCCGGAGTCGGCAAGTCCTCGCTGCTCTCCATGATCGCGCGGGGCACGGATGCCCAGGTCTCGGTGATCGCGCTGGTCGGCGAGCGTGGACGTGAGGTTCGCGAATTCCTCGAGGACGACCTCGGTGCGGAGGGGCTCGCCCGCTCGATCGTCGTCGTCTCCACCTCGGACGAGCCGGCGATGATGCGACTGCGCGCCGCCTTCATGGCCACCCGCATCGCAGAGTCGTTCCGTGACCAGGGGGCGGATGTCATGCTCATGATGGACTCCCTCACCCGGGTGGCCATGGCACAGCGCGAGATCGGACTCTCCGTCGGCGAACCGCCGGCAACCCGAGGCTACCCGCCGTCGACCTTCTCGCTGCTCGCACAGCTGCTCGAGCGGGCCGGAACCGCCGAGACCGGATCGGTCACCGGTATTTACACAGTGCTCGTGGACGGCGACGATCACAATGAGCCGATCGCTGACGCCGCCCGCTCCTTTCTCGACGGCCACGTCGTGCTCGACCGCAAACTCGCGGTCTCCGGTCACTTCCCCTCTATAGACGTGCTGCACTCGATCTCCCGCGTTGCCACCCGGGTCATCTCCCCCGCGCAGGCGCATGCGGCCCAGGTGCTTCGCACAACGCTCGCCGCGCGCCGCGCGGCCCAGGACCTCCTCGACGTCGGTGCCTACCAGCGTGGCGCGAACCCCCTCGTCGACGCCGCCGTCGACCACGAATCGTCGATCAACGCGTTCCTCCGGCAGAGGATCAGCCAGCAGTCGACCACCGACGACGCATGGGCCCAGCTCGCTTCGCTCGTCCGAATCCTGGAAGGTAACTGATGGCCCGTTCATTTCCGCTCGCCGGACTCCTCCGGCTGCGCCAGGTACAACAGGACCAGGCCGCGATCGATCTCTCGGCGGCCAACGCCAGGGTTGCGGAGGGCACCGCGCGCCAGCGACGTGCCCGATCCTCGCTCGGTGCCACCTCCAGTGAGGCCACCAGCGCCTCTGTGCTCTATGCGGTGGCGGCATCCCGCGCCGCTTCGCGGAGCATGCTCGCCGAGCTCCAGGCGCTCGACTGCGATCACCGCGCCTCCCTGGACGTCGCCAACACCGCCTTCACCGCCGCTCGCGCACGGTCGATCGGGCTCGAGAAGCTCGAGGTCCGCTTCGACGACGAGGTGGCGAACGGCATTCTCGTGGCCGAGCAGGCCGTGCTCGATGAGATCTCCTCGACGAGTTGGCACCGCGCAAGGGAGGTGGATGCCGGTTGACTCTCGTCGCCCTCTCCCCAGCTCCGACCGCAGCATCCTCGACGGCCGGCCCGGCGAACTGCTCGGCCTCGGCCAGCGGCTTCGGCGCGGTGATGACCGACGCGAAGGCCGCGCTGGTATCCGCCGATGCCTCTCCCGATGCCTCTCCCGATGCCACCGCCGCCGTGCTCCAGGGCCTCGCCGCATCCGCCACGCCCGCTGGCACCCCCGACTCTGCCGTGAAGGGCGCCGCGACAGACCCCGCCGACCCGGCATCGCCCTCAGCGACAGACCATCCGGTACCGGATGCCCTCTCGACGGTCGCACTGCCGATCGTGCAGCCCACAGTCGTGCCGACGCTTATGCCCACTGTCGCTCCCTCCCTTCCGCCGCAGCCCACGGCGGGTCTCCGGACGGATACGTCGTCCGACGCCCCAGCAGCACCCTCCGCCGCGTCGCGCCCCACCTCCGTGGTTGCGCCCTCAGCACCACCCACCTCCGCCGCAGTGACCTCCGCCCCGGCGCGACTCCCCTCTGCGGCAGCCCAAGGTGCGGCAGCCCAAGGTGCGGCAGCCCAAGGTGCGGCAGCCCAAGGGGCTGCGACCCCCGCCGCGTCCACTCTCCCCGCCGCCCGCGCCCGGTCAGCCTCCCCGGCGACGGACACCGCAGCACCACAGTCGATCGCGATGCCGGCGATCGCGACCCCAACGGTCCGACTGGAGGCGGTCGCCGCATCGACCCCTGCGGCCGCACCTGCGCCGGCGCAGAACACCCCCTTCGCCGGTCAGCTCGCTCGCCCGATCTTCACTCTTGCCACAGCCGCACCCGGGTCGCACACGATGACCATCAGCGTGACACCGGACACTCTCGGTCCCGTGACCGTGCGCGCGCACGTGAGCCCGGACGGTATCCGGGTCGAACTTTTTGCTCCGACGGACCTGGGCCGCGACGCGATTCGGGCGATCCTGCCTGATCTGCGCAAGGATCTCGCGGGAGCCGGAGTCGGAGCCAACCTGGACCTGTCATCGCAGAACCAGCCGAGCGATGCCGGCGACCGGCGCGGCGATACGGGTTCCCGGCCCGGGCGCGCCTACATCGTGCCAGCCGGGATCGTCGCAGACGGGGACGTCGCTGCCGCGCCGACCCGCACCCTCACCACCTCATCCATCGACGTACTGGCATAGGGAGACTCGCTCATGGCAATCGACGGAATCACCGGAACGGTGCAGGCAGCCACGGCAGCCACGGCATCCGGAATCTATAGCGGATCCACCACCCGCGCGCCCAAACAGACCATGGACTCGGAGGTGTTCATGAAGCTGCTCGTCACCCAGCTGCGCACCCAGGACCCGAGTGCGCCAATGGACACCAACCAGATGATCTCCCAGACCACCCAGCTGTCGATGATGGAGAAGATGACGGAGCTCTCGACCACGAGCACGGAGAATTTCTCCCTGCAGATGCGCATTGCGGCCGCGGCGATCGTCGGCAAACAGGTCAGCTATTCGGATGCCGCGGGCGTAGGTCACACCGGCACGGCGTCGAGCGTCTCCTTCGCCGGAGGCGTTCCCCAGGTCAAGGTCGGCGGCGTCGACGTCGCGCTCGACACCATCTCCGGCATCACCAGCACGTCCGCCTGATCCACGACATCCCCATCCACCACATCCAACCGAAAGGCAGCACCTCATGCTTCGTTCACTGTATTCCGGGATCTCCGGACTCCGCTCGCACCAGACCATGCTCGATGTCACCGGCAACAACATCGCCAACGTCAACACCACGGCGTTCAAGTCGTCGGCCACCCAGTTCCAGGACACTCTCTCTCAGCTCACGCAGGGCGCGGGTGGCCCCCAGGCACAGATCGGTGGCACCAACCCGGCGCAGGTCGGCCTCGGAGTGCGCGTGGCCGGCATCTCCACCAACTTCGCCCAGGGTTCCGCCCAGTCCACCGGTCGTGCGACAGACATGATGATCTCGGGTGACGGCTTCTTCGTCACCAAGACGGGCACCCAGACGCTGTATACGCGGGCGGGCTCGTTCGACTTCGATGGCGCCGGTCGCCTGGTCACCCCGGACGGCTCCATCGTGCAGGGCTACACCGCCATCAATGGCGTCGTCGCCGATGGCGGAGCGGTCAGCGACATCACACTCCCGCTCGGTATCGTCGCGCCCGCGGTCGTCACCTCGGCGACGACCGTTGCGGGCAACCTTCCCGCCGGTGCGGCAGTCGGTACCGCGCTCGTGCGCGACGTACAGGTCTACGACGCCACCGGTGGCGCCCGCACCGTCTCGCTCAACTTCACCAAGACCGCTGCGGGCTGGGATGTCGCGGGCACCGACCCCAACGGGGCAACCGGCACAGCTTCGCTCACCTTCGTTTCCGGGGTGCAGACTTCCGCGGGCACCATGACGATCGGCGGCATCGCCGTGGACATGTCGAAGCTCACCGGATTCGCCGGGCTCACGACCGTTGCGGTCTCCGACCAAAATGGGCGCGCCGCCGGAACCCTCAAGTCGTACACGCTCTCGAAGGACGGCACTCTCGTCGGATCGTTCAGCAACGGGGCATCCCAGGCGATCGCCCGCATCGTGCTCGCGACCTTCTCCAACCCGGGCGGCCTCGAGAAGGCCGGCTCCTCCGGCTACCGGGCCACCTTCAACTCCGGCAACGCTGACATCGGGACCCCCGGATCGGGCAGCCTCGGCGCCCTGCAGGCAGGCGCGCTCGAGATGTCGAACGTGGACCTCTCCCAGGAGTTCACCAACCTGATCGTCGCCCAACGGGGCTTCCAGGCCAACGCCCGCATCATCACCACCTCCGATGAGGTGCTCCAGGAGCTCACCAACCTCAAGCGCTGACACTCTCAAGCGCTGACACTCTCAAGCGCTGGCACTCTTAAGCGCTGACACCCTCGGTATCGAAGCGCCTCCGGCCGGTCTGGTCGGGGGTGCTTTCGCCGTTTAGCCATCCGCTAACCGCACGCCGGCACCTGCCGATAGTGGTGTGTGACGGACCAGGATGGACCGGCTTCACCACCAGCAGGGATGCGCTCATGATCGTAGTCACACGGCTCAACGACAGCCATTTTGCGATAAATCCAGATCTCATCGAGCGCATCACCGCCAATCCCGACACCACCCTGATCATGGTCGACGGCGCCAAGTACATCGTCACCGAGTCCATGTCCGAGGTGATCGAGCGAATCTCGCGCTACCGAGCCTCGGTGATCGCTCTCACCCACGAGCTGTCGTCGAGCTCACACCAGCAGCGTGTGCTGGAACTGGTCGAGAATGAGGACGACTTCGACTCCGAGCACCCCGTGCCGCTGCGACCGAGGAAGATCTGATGGATCTCGCCACAATCATCGGCATCCTGGCGGCGTTCGGCGCCCTCTTCGCGATGCTCACCCTCGAAGGCTCCAATGTGAGCTCCATCCTGCTACCGGCTCCCATTGTGCTGGTCTTCGGGGCGACGATCGCAGTCGGCATCGCCGGCGGCACCGTCAAGGACCTCCTGCTCTCGGTCAGGGCGCTCCCTCGGGCATTCACGGGTAAGACCCAGAAGCCGCAGGTCGTGATCGACCGTCTGGTCGGGATCGCCGAGAAGGCGCGTAAAGAAGGTCTGCTCTCGCTGGAGCAAGAGGCAGAGACCGTGAACGACCCCTTCCTGCGAGGTGCGCTGCAGAGCATCGCCGACGGAGCGGATGGCGAAGACCTGCGCATGTCTCTCGAAGACGAGATCGCCACCAAGACGCGCTCCGACCGCACCGCATCCAAGTTCTTCCTCAGCCTCGGCGGCTACGCGCCGACCGTCGGCATCATCGGCACCGTCGTCTCGCTCACCCACGTGCTCGAGAACCTGTCGACGCCGGGCAAGCTCGGACCGCTCATCGCTGCGGCATTCGTCGCCACGCTCTGGGGGTTGCTCTCAGCCAATTTCCTCTGGCTGCCGATCGGCACCCGCCTTCGCCGGCTCGCCGACCTCGAGGGAGAGCGGATGACGCTGATCATGGAGGGTGTGCTCGCCGTGCAGGAGGGCAGCCAGCCTCGACTGCTGGCCGAACGCCTGCGCGCGATGGTGCCGGCCCACCAACTCGGTAAGCCCGCGAGCGAGAAGTCCGGCGACAAGGCGAAAGCGGCGTAGCCGGATCATGGGCAGAGGTCGCAAGAAGCACGCCGAGGAACACGAGGAACACGGTCCGGATGAGCGCTGGATGGCCTCCTACATGGACATGGTCACCGTCCTGATGTGCATGTTCATCGTGCTGTTCGCCATGTCCACTGTCGATGCCAAGAAGTTCGACCTGCTGCGCAACTCCCTGGCCACCGGATTCGGCCAGACCGACATCGGCAAGATCGACACAGCCAAGGGCACAGTGCTCGATCCGACGAAGGCCAGCACGAGTGGTGAGAGCTTCGGCGCCGGGCCCCAGACCGCCCAGGCCGCCGCCGCGGCTGCCGCGGCCAAGGCGAACCTCGCCGCCGCGGTCAAGGAGGTCGACGCGATCAAGAACCTCGAGGCCAAGCTCAGTTCGAGCCTGGCTGTTGTCGGACTGCAGGGCACGGTGCAGTTCATGATCGACCAGCGCGGGCTCACCATCCGACTTGTCGACCAGCAGGCATTCTTCGCTCCCAACAGCACCGTGCTCGCCGGCGCGGCCCCCAGGGTGCTCGACACCATCGCGCCGATTCTCGCCGCCACCGGCGAGAACATCGCCGTCGAGGGCCATGCCGACAGCCGGTCGACGTTGCCTCCGTTCCCCACGAACTGGGAGCTCTCCTCCGGTCGGGCCGTCTCCGTGCTCCGACGCATGGTCGAGAGTGGGGGGGTGCCCCCAGCCATGATCGGCGCCGTCGGGTATGGATCATCGCGGCCGATCGCCATGGGAACCACCGTCGCCGACTACGCGCAGAATCGGCGCGTCGACATCATCGCCCTCTCCAACGCGTCCGAGGCGGTTCGGGCTCTCATCCCGGATGTGGTGTCCGGAAAGATACCGGGCAGCCCGCCAGCGGATGCCCCCACGGTCTCCCCGGCGTCAGCAGCTGGTGCGTGGATGCCGGTCGTCACCAATTCCGAGCCCCTGATCCTCTTACCGGTGGTCGCCCCCGGCCGATAGTGCCCTGTGTGACGGTCCAGGAACACATTCTGATAAACGCGCCCGCAAGGTCGGGCCCGGCGGTGGAGGCGTATGACTTCCGCCGCCCCACCACTCTCGCCCGCGAGCACTCCCGCGTGCTCGAGCTGGCGCTCGAGACCTTTGCCCGCCAGTGGGGTACCCAGCTCACCGCCAAAGTCCGCGTGGTTTCGCGGGTCACCTGCGAACAGATCATCATGGAGACCTACGACGATTACGCGTCCGCGCTGCCCGCCACTACCGCGATGATCCTGTGCCGCCTCCAGGGGATGGATGCCCGTGCGGTGATCCAGTTTCCCGCAGCGGCCGCTCTCACCTGGGTGTCGTACATGCTCGGCAGCAACACCGCCCAGGTCGTCGACGAGCGCAAGTTCACCCAGATCGAGCAGGCGCTCGTGCGCCGCCTCTTCGATGATGCCCTCGAAGACCTCCGCTACTCCCTCGGTCCGCTGCTCGAAGCGGCGATCTCTGTCGACACCATCCAGTACAACTCCCAGTTCGCCCAGGCCGCCGCGACGGCCGACCTGATGATCGTGGCGACCTTCGCCATCCGGGTCGGCGATAGCTCGACCACCGCGACCCTGGCGATCCCCGCCCCTGCCCTGCTGCCGCATCTCGGCCAGCCGGCAGTCCCGCCGGTGACCGGCAACATCCGCGACCAGGTGGCATCGCAGCTCGGCTGGGTGCCGGTGGAGGTGGCGTTGAGCCTCACCCCGGTACTCGTGAAGCCGAGCCGTGTGCTCAGCCTCGCGGTCGGTGACCTGCTCGCCATTCCGCATCCCCGGCACCGCCCACTCAACCTCACCGTCGACGGCGAGACTCTCGCTCGCGCCGCAGTCGGAGCCAACAGTGCTCGACTCGCCTGTGTCGTCGTCGAAGCTGACGATGGCACTACCGAAAGGCCCAACCAGTGAAAAAGTCCACTGTCATCGATCCCCGCGTCGCCGCAGCGGAGGCGCTCGCGCGACTGCTTCCCAGCACCGCCATCCTCGAGGCGATCGCAATCGAAGGCGTGCCCATCGGCCCGTTCGACAGCGCGGTGGTCGCCTCCTTCGTCGGCGTGACTTCGGCGGACCTCGCTATCGTCTTCCTCGATCCGATCGAGACAGCGGATGCCGCGGTAGCGGACTCCCAGCTGGTCTCGATCGTCGACCTACTGCGCCCCGCTCTCGACGCCGCGGCCGCTGTGCTCGGCTCCGGCGTGCTCGGAGAGTCCCGGGTGCAGGACGCCACGGCCCTGTTCTCCGACCCGACCACCAAAGTATTCGCCCTCTCCGCCGGCAGCAGCACGGCCGGCTGGTTCGCCATCCGCGTGCGCGAGATCCTCGCCGGTGCCGCACCAATCTCCCAGGAGTCGCTCGTGAACAACCTCAGCCGCATCAACAACGTCGAAATGGCACTCACCGTGGAGATCGGTCGCACCCGCATGTCGGTGCGGGATTTGCTCGGCCTCGAGCCCGGCGCGGTGATCGAGCTCGACCGCTCTGCCGGTGCCCCCGCCGACGTGCTGCTCAACGGCCGGCTGATCGCCCATGGCGAGATCGTCGTCGTTGACCAGGACTACGCCGTGCGCATCACCCAGATCCTCGACGTCGCCGAGGGCCTCAACTGACGATGGACACCCTCTTCGTCGCGTTGCGTGTACTGCTCTCTCTCGCCGCTGTTGTGGGGCTGTTGTGGTTTCTGCAGCGACGCATCACGAAGGGCACCCAGTCCACGCGCGCGACGAAGCTCGTGAATGTGGTGGCCCGCCAGGGACTCGCGCAGAAGGCATCCGTCGTTGTGATCGACGTGGGGGGCAAGCGATTCCTGCTCGGCCTCACCGAGCACTCGGTGACCGTGCTCGACGCCACCGAATTGCCGGTGCTCGACACCGCAGCGGCCTTCGGATCGGCACTGACCGACGCTGCACTGACCGACGCTGCACTGACCGACGCTGTCGTGACCCCGGGCACGCGCAAGCCGGTCGCGACGCCCATTCCCTTTCCGCAGCAGTTCGACCCGCGCACGGGCCTGCCGCGCAGGGCCGGCGCGCTCGACGGCTCGATCCTGTCCCTCTCCACCTGGAAGCGCGCGGCAGTAGCCCTGCGGTCGTCCCGGTGAGCGAGCGGGCCACGACGAGCGTGCGCGAATCCCTCGGCACCCGATTCTGGAACGGTCCGGCCGCGCGTATCGTTGTGATCGCGGTCCTGGCGCTCGTGGTCGCGGCGGCACTCATCCTCGTGACCGGCACCGCGAGCCACGCCTCCGTTCCCGAGGCGGTCGCGCCCACTCCACCGGTCGATCCGGTGGTGCCGAATGGCACCGGCGGACTATCGATCAACATCAACGGGCCGGACGGCACCCCGTCATCCGCCATCGTCACCCTCGTCGGCATCACGCTGCTCTCGGTGGCCCCGGCGCTACTGCTCATGATGACGTCGTTCACCAAGATCTTCGTGGTGCTCGCCATGGCCCGTAACGCCCTCGCATTACCGTCGATCCCGCCGAACCAGGTGCTCGCGGGACTCGCGCTCTTCCTCAGCCTGTTCATCATGGCGCCGGTGATCACCGACATCAACACTCACGCACTTCAGCCCTATCTCAATGGCCACATCGACTTCACCCAGTCGATCGATCTCGCGACCAAGCCGCTTCGCACCTTCATGCTCGCGCACACTCGAGAGGAAGATCTCGCCCTCATGACCCGGGCGGCGGGACTTGCCAACCCGAAAGATCCGTCCTCGGTCTCCCTGCCGACGCTCATCCCGGCCTTCATGATCTCCGAGCTGCGCGCCGCCTTCATCATCGGATTCGTCATCTTCGTGCCGTTCCTCGTGATCGACCTGGTCGTCTCGGCCGCTCTCATGTCGATGGGCATGATGATGCTGCCGCCGGTCATGATCTCGTTGCCATTCAAGATCCTCCTGTTCGTGCTGGTCGACGGCTGGGGGCTCATCATCACGACGCTCATCAGCAGTTATCGGGGTAGTTGATGAACCAGAACGCTGTCATGGATATCGCGCTGCAGGGCCTCCTCATCGCCGCGAAGCTCTCCGCACCCATCCTGGTCACCGCCCTCGTCGTCGGTTTCGCGATCTCCCTCATGCAGTCGATCACCCAGATCCAGGAGGTGACGCTCTCCTTCGTGCCGAAGGCGATCGCCGTCTGCCTCGCCCTCATCGTGTCCGGGCAGTGGATGATTTCCGAGCTCGTCGCCTTCACGCACGGTCTCTTTGAGAAGATCCCGTTCCTGTTGAGTGGGGGTTGAGGTGGCGCTCACCCTCAACTTCCCGTGGATCGAGGCGGTGATGCTCGCCTCCGTGCGGATGACCACCTTCCTGGTGATCGCGCCGCCGTTTTCCACCAACGCCTTTCCCCTTCGCATCAAGGCGATGCTCGGCATCGGGCTCGCGCTCGCCGTGGCGCCCCGGGTCGCCACTGGATACGTCTCACCCGACACCGCCGGTTTCGTGGTCGGACTCCTGGTTGAGCTCGTGACCGGTGCCCTGCTCGGCTTTCTGGTGATGATCGTCTTCTCGGCGATCCAGTCGGCCGGCAACCTGGTCGACCTCTTCGGCGGTTTCCAGCTCGCCCAGGGTTTCGACCCGCAGATGATGATCAACGGCGCCCAGTTCGCCCGCCTCTACCAGATGACCGCGCTCGCCCTGCTGTTCGCATCGGGCGGCTACCAGCTCATCATCGGCGGGCTCGCGCGCAGCTTCGACGCTCTTCCCGTGGCCGGCCGGCTCGATCTCGCCGCCCCCATCCATGCCATTTCGATCGCCGTCGGGCAGATGCTGCTGTCGGCCGTGCAGATCGCCGGACCACTGATCGTCGTGCTCTTTCTCGCGGATGCCGGCCTCGGCCTGCTCACCCGGGTCGCCCCGGCACTCAACGCCTTCGCCCTCGGCTTCCCACTCAAGATCTTCATCACCCTGGCTCTCGGTGTCTTCGTCTTCGCCGCTCTTCCGCAGATCGTCGCGGCGATCACCGGACAGGCCGTGTCCATCTTCACGGGGGTGAGATAGGGATGCCCGAAGCAGACTCCGGCGAAAAGACAGAACTCGCCACCGAGAAACGCATGAAGGAGGTGCGCGCAAAGGGGCAGCTCTCCAAGTCGCAGGATCTCACCGCCTGGGTCGCCGTCGGAGTGGCGGCGGTGATGATCCCGGCGACCGTCTCTGCGGGGGCCGCCGCAACATCCGCTCCGTTCTACCAGCTGCGCGAAGTGATGGATCACCCGGACTCGACGCATGCAATGCGGGCACTGTTCGACGGACTGGGCTCGGTGGGTGGCATCATCCTGCCGCTGCTCGCGGTGGTAACGATCGCGGTGCTTGTTACGGCCGCAGCGCAGGGGGGAATCCACTTCAAGAAGTTCACCGGCAAATTCGACCAGTTCAACCCGGTGGAGGGCCTCAAGCGAACTTTCGGAATGCAGGCGGCCTGGCAGGGCGTGAAGGCGCTCTCCAAGACCGTCGTGGTCGGTGTCGTGCTCGTCGCCGTAATCCAGGGGCTCATGCCCGTTCTCATGAGCGGCGGTGGGCTACCGGCCTCGGCGCTCATCCAGGCGGCGTCGGATGGCACCGCATCCCTCGTACGCTCCGCGGTCGTCGCCGGTCTTATCCTCGCCGTCGCCGACGTCTTCGTGATCATGCGCCGCAACCGCAAGCGCACACGCATGACGAAGAAAGAGGTGAAGGACGAGAATAAGTCGTCTGAGGGGGACCCCATGATCAAGGGGCAGCGCCGATCGCGCCAGCTCGCCATGAGCCGTAATCGCATGATGGCCGCCATCGTGGATGCCGACGTGGTGCTGGT